>CXWJ01010082.1_pt1 | contig 11497 bp, 8 predicted proteins | sample 590841 | NCBI WGS metagenome assembly CXWJ01 (sample SAMEA3498367, study PRJEB10139) | wastewater metagenome | biome: wastewater treatment plant; material: activated sludge | place: Austria | collected 2015-01-21 | reverse complement strand
GGTGTGGAACAGCGTCCAGTCATAGCTCAGATCGGCGTGGACGCCCGGCAGCGCGTCGGAAAAAACCGGGCCGTGGTGGGTCTGCCGCACCGTTAGCCGCACAGGCCGCCGGCCGCGCACCCGGATCACTTCCTCGGTCACATCGGCCGCCCGCCATTGACCGTCCACCTCATAGCGGGTGGGGTCATCGGGGTGAAAGCGCTCGATGTAGACGTCCTGCGCGTCGGGAAAGGCGTTGGTGATGCCCCAGGCGCAATGGTCGTTGTGGCCGATGATCACGCCGGGCACGCCGGGCAGGGTGAAGCCGGTCACATGGTAGTCGCCGCCGCTCAGGTGGTTGGCATACCAGATGGTGGGCAAGACGGGCGGCAAATGGGGATCATTGGCCAACTGCGGTCGCCCGGAGGCGGTGCGCGCCCCGCTGACGACCCAGTTGTTGCTGCCCAGCCCTTGCCCAAAGACCGGCGCGCCCACCGGGCCGTGGACGGCCGTCTCGTGGAAGGCGTTCAGCAGCCCCTCGGCCAGCCGCCGACCGATCAGCTCGTCGGGCAGCGTCGTGGCGTAGCCGGCGGTGTAGGTCGGGGTCAGGTCGGCCGCCCGTTCGGGGCCTAGCTCGTCGAGCAACCAGGCGCGCATCAATTCCGTCTCCCAATTGCACGACAGCCCCCAGGCCAGCACGATGCCCCAGGCGCTCGTCGCCGGCGCGTCCCACGGCGCGGGGCGATAGGCCAGCAGCTTGAACTCGGCGGGCAGCGGCTGCGTGGCGATGAAGGCGTTGACCCCGGCGGCATAGGCGGCGATCACCGCCGCCGTGTCGGGGTCGGTGGCGTCCACCTGAATTTGGGCGGCGCGCGGCCAGCCCAAATAGCGGGCGAACTTGTCCAGCGGCAGGCTGGCCGGGCCGGTCACTTCCGACAGGCGGCCGAGACCCAGCCGCCGGTAGAGATCCATCTGGAACAGGCGATCCTGGGCGTGGGCGAAACCCTGAGCAAAGAAGAGATCATGCGCGTTTTCAGCATAGATGTGGGGCACGCCCCACGTATCGCGGATGATCTCGACCGGGGCACGCAGGCCGGCGGCGGACAGGCGGCCGTTCAACGGTGGGGCCGCCCGGCGCATGAGCCGCCGCAGGGCCACACCCGCGCCCAAGGCCCCGGCCGCCCCGGCCACCGGCAGCGCCAGCCAGCTTCTAGACCGGTTCCTTGAAGTCATACAGGCCTTTCTCGACGCGCCACACCCGGCCACAGGCCGGATTGGCGCAGTTTAGCCGCTCGGCCACCGGTTCGCCCAGCGGCGCGCGACAGACGGGACAGGCAAAGAAGGCAGCGGGCGGCGCGGCCGGGGCGTCGTCGGCGTGGCGGCTGCGGACGAAGACGCTGGGCGTCAATTGCCACCACGCGCCGGTGCGCTGGATGGCGCTATCGGCGGCGACCAGCCAACCGGTCGGGATCAGGCGTTTGACCGGCGCAAAGCGGAAATGGGAGGTGGTCAACTGCTCGGCGGGCGCGAAGCCGACGGCGGCCAACTGCTGGCGGATCCAAGCCGGGTGGAAGTCGAAGTTGAGCGCGACGAACTCCACCGGGGCGCGGTCGTAGGGCGACCACGTCTGGCGGCCCAGCCCGTAGCGCAGCATGGCCTTCAGATTGTGCTTGCTGGCGAATTCGAGGACGTAATCCGCTCCCGGCCGGGCGACGCGGCTCAACTCGCGGAAGAGGGCCGGCGCGTCGGCGGCGTGGTGGAGGGTGCGCACCTGGACGAGCGTGGCGAACAGCCCGGCGACGAACGGCAGCTCGTACCAGTTGCCGGCCACGAACAGATAGCGCGGGTCGTCGCCCAGATGCTCGCGGGCCTCGCGCAACAGCGAGCGCGAGTAATCGAACAGGACGACGCGCCGGTAGCCCCGGTACTCATCGGCCAGACGGCCGAAGCCCGCGCCCACGTCGAGCAGCGTGTCGCCGGCCGGCGGCATCAGCCGGCGCAGAGCGACGCGCTCCGCCCGGTCTTCGTAGTCGCGCCCCTGGTTTTGCCAGAAGCGGGCGCGGTAGTCGGAGCCTTCGTAGTCGCAGATGGGCGGGGATTCGGCCATATGCGGCATACTACCAAGAACCGCCGGGGATGCCAAGCGGCTGGGTCATGTTTCCCGGGAAACATCGAAAACCATGTTTCCCGGGAAACGCGAAGGAATTGCGCCGCTTTGCCGTTGCGAGTTAGCCCAAATCCGTTAGAATCTCTTGAGAACATTAAGGACCGAACGGGTAGATACGTAACGATTTCTCTCCGCGGCCACCATCGGGGATCAACACATGGCCAATGACATCGCCATCTTTCTCGACCTGGATAATCTGGTCATCGGCGCGCGCGACGCCAATCTCAATTTCGACGTCAATCTCATCATCGACCGGGTGAAGCAGAGCACCGGCGGCCGGGTCGTCCTGCGGCGGGCCTATTCCGGCAACCTGCGCCAGGATCAAAAGCTGATGAAGGAGCTGGCCCAGGCCGGCTTCACCATGCAGTCGGCCGTGCCGCTCAATAACTTCGGCAAAAACCTGATCGATATGTACATGGTCGTCGATACGATGGACACCCTCGTCGACGGCCAGGAGTATAGCACCTACGTCCTCGTCACCGGCGACCGCGATTTCGTGCCCCTCATCCACGCCCTGCGCCGCCGCGGCAAGCACGTCATCGGCGTGGGGCTGAAGCACACCACTAGCGAAAACCTGATGGGCCTGTGTGACGAGTACGTCTATTACGAGGATATGTTGCCCGCGCCGCCGCTGACCGAGGACCAGGCCGAGGCACTGCTGGGCAAGGCCGTCGATAGCCTGCTGGCCGGCGACGAACGGGTGCGGGCCAGTGTGGTCAAGGAACGGATGATCGAGTTGAGCGGCGGGCAATTCGGCCGCCTGCAATACTCCGATACGACGTTCAGCAAGTTCCTGAGCCGCCATCTCAACCGCATCGCCCTGGAAAAAGACGGCACGACCACCTACGTGCGGCGCGCCGCCGGGCAAAACGCCCCGGCCGAGCTCCACCGGCGCTATCGCAGCGCGTTGAAAAAGCAGAAATTGCGCGTCATCCCGCCGCGGCTGCGGCTCGTGCTGCTGAAGGAGCTGATCGAGATCATGCAGGCTGAGAACAACCTGGAGTGGCGCGAGCTACTCGACCGGCTGGCGGCGCGCCATCCCGGCGAAGAGGACGGCGAGGCGTCGCGCAATCTGATCAACGCCCTGATCGTCCTGGCTCGTCGCGCCGGCGTCGTGCGCACGCTGAAGGGCAAGACCCTCTCCACCGCGCCGGTGCTGCTGGCCATTGACGGGCCGAANNCCGACTACGCGCCGTACCTGAAGCAACTCGTCGGCCGCCTCGACGCGGCCCACTTCAACGGCGCGGCCTGATCTTCACCCACGGCCGCCACCCCAAATAAAAAGAGCGCCCGTCTTCCGGCGGGCGCTCTTTTATTATTGACGCGTTGGGCTTAGGCCGCGGCCTTGTGGCCGTTGGCCTTCTCCTTGTGCTCGCGCACCAATTCGCGCTTCAGCACCTTGCCGACGGTTGTTTTGGGCAGTTGATCGCGGAATTCGATATAGCGCGGATACTTGTAGGCCGCCAACTCACCCTTGCTCCAGGTGATGATCTCTTCCTCGGTCACGCCTTCGTTGCCGGGGCGCTTCACCACCCACGCCTTAACCGTCTCGCCGCGCTTGGTATCGGTGATGCCGGCCACGCTTACTTCCATGACCGCCGGATGGCGCGACAGCACTTCCTCGACCTCGCGCGGATAGACGTTGTAGCCGCCGCAGATGATCAGGTCCTTCTTGCGGTCTTCGATGTAGAAGAACCCCTCTTCGTCCATGCGGGCAATGTCGCCGGTGTAGAGCCAGCCGTCGCGCAGCGTGTTGGTCGTCTCGTTGGGCATATTCCAGTAGCCCTGCATGATCGTCGGGCCGCGCATGATCAGCTCGCCGATCTCGCCGACGGCCAATTCCTTGTCCCCCTCGACCGGATCGACGATGCGCGCCTCGACACCGGGCAGCGGCAGGCCGATGGAGCCGGGCGGATTTTTGCCGAAGATAGGGTTGGCATGGGTGGCAACGTGGGATTCGGTCAGCCCGTACCCCTCCACCAGCTTGCCGCCGGTCAACTTCTCGAACTTCTGCTTGGTATCGACCAGCAGCGGGGCCGAGCCGGAGATGCAGGCGCGGATGGAGCGCACGTCGTATTTGCCGGCGGCCACGTCCTTGTTGTTATTGATCGCCACGTACATGGCCGGCACGCCGGGGAAGTAGGCCGGCTTTTCCTTATTGATGGTGCTCAGCAGGTAATCCAGATCGCGTGGGTTGGGCACGATGAGCAACCGACCGCCGATGGCGAAGGTGAAAATAACGGCCGTCACCATGCCGTAGGAATGGAAGAACGGGATGGCCCCCAGCAACGTGTCCTGGCCGTATTGCCAATCGGTGATCCATTTGGAAACCATGACCGCGTTGGCGACCAGGTTGCGATGCAGGCCGATAGCCCCTTTGGAGAGGCCAGTGGTGCCGCCGGTGTATTGCAGCAGGGCGATGTCGTCGCCGCTGACATTCACGTTGGCCTTGGGGCTGCGCGCGCCGAGAGCGATAAAGTTCTTCAGCAGCATGTCACCCGGTTCCACGTCGACCCGGTCGCCTTCCTTCTTTTCCTTCAACAGGCCGTAGAGCAACCCCTTGACTCCCGGCAGGTACTCCTTGATGTAGGTGATGATAATGCGCTTGACCTTCGTCTCGCCGCTCTTCTGCACCTTCTTCAACAGCGGATAGTAGCGGCTGAGGACGAAGACCGTCTCCGCGCCGCAATCCTTCAGTTGGTGTTGCAGCTCGCGCTCGGTATAGAGCGGGTTGGTAGCGATGACGATGCCCCCCGCCTTCAGGATGCCGTAGTAGATGATGACAAACTGCGGCAGGTTGGGCATGTAGATGACGGCCCTGTCGCCCTTCTTGAAGCCATTGGCTACTAGTCCGGCGGCGATGGCGTCGGCCGCGGCATTCAACTCGGCATACTTGATCTCTTTGCCCTGGAACACCATGGCGACGTTATTGGGAACGCGGCGCGCGGCTTCCTCCAGGAAGTGCTGGATCGGGTGAGAGGGTACCTCAACTACTTCCGGTACGCCTTTATCGTACTGCTTCGTCCAGGGCTTGTCTGAGTATTGCAGGCTCATTGGGTCTCTCCTTGGCTATTTTGTTTTATCTATCATATGACGGCCGGCAGACAGGCATCCCCTGGCCCTGACCGGCGCGGTAGTGGGTCAGCACTTTGCGTGCGGGATAACCGCGCGCAACCGGGCAGAATCGAACAATCGGTACGTGCCCGCTGTCTATAATAATAATCGGGAAATGTCATCTGATCTAGTTGCATTTGGTATGTCTTGGGGGTGATCTTTGTCAGGTATCGGGCTACACTTTTGGGCAAAACGGGGAAAAACGCCAAGGGGCAGAGGCGCAAAGGATGACGTGTCATAAATGGTTGGCGATAAATCGGTGGTAGCATTCCAAGGAGAGCATGGGGCGTATTCGGAGCAGGCCATCCGGCAGCACTTCGGGCCGGGCGTGACGACGCTACCTTGCCGCACGTTCCTGGGGATTACCGATGCCCTGCAGGACGGCCGCGCCCACTATGGCATGTTGCCGGTCGAGAATTCCCTGGCCGGCACGGTCATTGCCGCCTATGACCTGCTGATCGACTATGATTTGCACGTCCAGGCCGAAGTGATCCTGCGCGTCGAGCACTGCCTGATGGCCCCAGCGGGCACGACCCTGGCGGACGTGCGCCGCGTTCGCTCCCATACGCAGGCCCTGATGCAGTGCGAAACCACACTGCGGCGCATGGGCCTGGAGCCGGTGGAATATTACGACACGGCCGGCGCGGCCCGCGACCTGGCCGCCAACCCGCAACCGGGCACGGCGGCCATCGCCTCGGCCCTGGCCGCCGAGACCTACGGGCTGGACGTGCTCGTGGCCCATCTGGAAGACCAGGATTTCAACTTCACCCGCTTCTTCGTCCTCGGCCTCGACGCCCCGCCGCGGCGCGACCCCAGCAAGACGTCGATCATCCTGACCACCCGCCACGTGCCGGGCGCACTCTATGCCGCGCTGGGCGAATTGGCCCGGCGGGACATCAACATGACCAAGATCGAATCCCGACCGCGGCGCAACCGGCCGTGGCATTATTTATTCTATATCGATTTTGAAGGGCACGAGGAGGATGGGCCGGTGCGCGAGGCGTTGCTGGGCATCCTGCGGCACGCGTCGTTTCTGAAGGTGCTCGGTTCATATCCGACGGCGAAATCAAGCGAGTAATTGTTGTGGGAGGCCAACGTGATTAAACCCCAAGCTCGCCCCTACCAGACCGAGGATGATTTCTGGCGCATGCGCGACTTTCTGCGGCGGGTGTTTGTGCTCAACGGCCGGCGCGAGCGCAGTTGGCACGTGGCCCGGCTGGATTACGCCCGTCGGCACACCTTGATCAACATCGCCCAGTTGACCCTGGCCGACGTTGCCACGCTGTGGGAAGTGGACGGCGAACTCGTTGCGTTTGTGATGCCCGACGGCGGCCGGGGCGAAGCCCATCTGTGCGTCGATCCCCGGCGACAGACGCGCCGGCTAGAGGAAGAGATGCTGGCCGTGGCCGAGGAACGGCTGGTCGAAATCAAGCCCGACGGCGAGCGGTCACTGGTGGTTTGGTCGCCGGCCGACGACCGCCTGCGGCAGGCATTATTGGCCGAGCGGGGTTACCGCAAGGTGGATTGGCCGGAATACCAGTGGCGGCGCGAACTGGACAGGCCTGCGCCCGACGTGCCGTTGGCCCCCGGCTATACCATTCGCGCTCTGGGCGACGGCCTGGAATTGCTGGAGCGCTGCTACGCCTCCGGCCTGGGCTTCCACGAGGGGGATATCCGCGTGGCCGTGGACAACCGTGATGACCCCACCTGGTATCGCCACATTCAGACCGCGCCCCTCTACCGGCGCGATCTCGATCTGGTGGCTGTGGCCGCCGACGGGGCCATCGCCGCCTTCTGCACCATTTGGTTCGACGACGTCACCCGTAGCGCCTACTTTGAGCCGGTGGCTACCGTGCCCGCCCACCAGCGGCGCGGCCTGGGTAAGGCGCTGCTGACCGAGGGGCTGCGACGTTTGCAGCGCATGGGGGCGTCCACAGCTTTCGTCGGCGGCTATAGCGGGCGGGCTAATGCGCTCTATCGGTCGGTGATGGGCGACGATTGCGACTTGTATGAGCCTTATAATTTTATGTCAACTTANNTGTGCTGGCTCCCTTCCTGTCCGACCACATATCTCTCTTTGCCTGGTTGCGACACCTGCAAGTTGATATCGGTCTTCTCTCAGCCTTTCGGGGGCTAGACGCCGAAGCCCGTCAGGTGATGCGGGATTTCGGCGCACCTTTGGGCTTCGACATCGCCGCTTGGCCGAGCAACCGTCCGCAATACTTCAAAGACGCTTATCCCATTTATGCCTTTCTGGCCGTTTGGATGGACGAAGTCGGATTGCACGACCTTGTGGCGCAATTCGGCGACATTTTGCGGGCCGGCGTGTGGATCGTGCGCGACCACGAGACGGACGACGCCGCGCTGCGCTGGATCGACCGCCTGGCCGCCACCAGCCGCGCGGCGGTGACGCTGCTGCCGGTTGTGCCCTGGCTGCCGCGCCTCTACCGGCGCGGCGACACGGCCCAATTCCCCCTCGACATCTTCGAACGGGACGTCGACTCCCTGCTGCCCAGCTACGTCCGCTGGCTCAATCGCAAAAACATCGAGGGCACGGTGAGCCGTCGACAGGGCGACCCGCTGGGGCAAATCCACAACGAAGTGCGCTCCGGGACCTATGACCTCATCGTCGTCGCCGCCGAATCGCACAATGGCTGGGAGCGGTTGTTCCTGGGCGAGGTCGTGGCGCCGCTGCTGCGGTGGGGCGATCGGCCGGTGTTGGTGGCGCGATAGGTAGCGGGATGTCCTACTAACCTGATCTAGGCCTGGCAACCGAATCTTATTGTATAATAGGAGCAAAGGGTACAATGAGGTTCCATGCCACAGATGGATAAGCTAGTTCGGATACGTCATGCATCAGTAGTAGAGGATCACATCGTGCGCCTTGATTTCGAGGATGACAGCGTTAAAAATGTCGATCTGAAGCCGTTGATGCGCGGCCCCATATTTGATGAGATTATCGAGAATCAGGATTTGTTCCATCAGATGACCATTCGTGGCGGGACAATAGCCTGGCCTAATGGAGCCGACATTGACCCGGATGTGCTCTATTATGGATTAGTTCCGGCAGGAATTAGTGAAACTGATCCGGCGCGTTAGGATGCACTAGTAAAGAAAAGTATCCTAACGACCTTTGATCAATAGCGCGTCTCCCCCCGGTTCCCCATCTACTGTCACCCCCAACCGCTGCCCCGTCTCGGCTAAATACAACCCTACCTCAATCCCATAATCGCTAATCTCCGCGCCCTCCGGCAGGCTGATCTCATACGCATCCACCACCACCTCCCCCGGCCGCCAGCGCGACGTCGGATACGCCCCGCCGCGCGGCATGGCGTCGGCCTGCCACACGCAGCACGTCCCGTCGGCGTTCAGCACGTGGACGAAGACGGTGTAGTCGGCCGTCAGCTGCGTCTCGGCCTGCCACACCAGTTCCAGCGCCTCTGTCGAAACCGAGTTTTTTCCTGAAAACTCGGTTTCTAAATCCGACAAACTATAACCCGCCAAGGCAATCTCCCCCCCAAACAACGCCCCAACCGCATGATCGAACGCCGGCAACTCGAAGACCCGCTCGGTCTGCGTGACCGCCAGCGAGCCGAGGTCGGTCGTATAGAGGGCGCGCTGCTGCCCATCGAGCAGTTCCAGGCGCAGCCGGTACTCCCCCGGCGGCAGTTCATCGGGCACACGAACGACCTGCCGGTCGATGATGAAGGCCGGCGTCGTCCACAGTGAGAACGGGTAGAGATTGTAGAAGGGTTGAATTGTCCCGTAGGGCCAGGCCACGCCCGTCGTCTCGTTCACCAGCGACAGGCCGAGGGTCATGTAGGGCAGCGGCCGGTCGGCCGACCACCACAGGGCAAACTCGATGATCTGGCCCGTCTCGGCCGCCAACGCGCCGCGCTCGTAGCCCAGCAGGAATAGCCCCTCGACCGCCGCCTCGTTGACCGGGTACGGCGGCTGGGGCAATGGGTCGGGCGGCGGGCCGGGCAGGATCGCCACGTCATCGCTGAGCAGCGAATCCCCGGCAAAGCTGCCGGTAGCGTTGAGGCGCGGCAGGCGCGCTCCATCGGTCGGGTCAAAGCGGCCCAGCCGTAGCCGGTAAACGCCGTTTTCGCCCGGTGGCAGGCCGGCCGGCGCGGTCACGTCGATCCGCTCCAGGATGACGTCGCCCGGCTGCCACTGCTCGGCCGGGTAGCCGTCCTGCTCCGCCTGGCTCCAGCGGTGGCCGTTCAGGTCTTCCAGATGGACGAAGGTCGCATAGCTCGCCCCGGCCGGCGGCGCGGCATTCACCCGCCATTGCAGCGTCACCGGCAAGCTTTCGCCGGCGGCGGCCGGTTCGGTGGTGAAGTTCTCCAGCATAATGAGGCCGCCGAAATCGGCCGGCGCAGTTACCGGGTCCGGCAATTCCGGCGGCGCGCTCAGCCGGTAGACGCGGAACAGTTCCACGCCGTTGGCGGCGCTGACGACCTCCGGTGGCCCCTCGGCCTCTAGCCAGGGCAGCGCCCACTCCGGCGCGGGGCTGTTGGCCGGGTAGAGGTAGAGCGCCGCGCCGGTCGCGGGAAAGACCAACGCGTGACTGCCCGGCAGCCAGCGCAGGCTGTCATAGTTGGCGCTCAGGAAGGCCAGCGTCGGGTGGCGATAGTGGACGGCGGCGACGTAGACCGCCGGCCGCTCGCCGGGCGGGGTGGCGGCCAATGTCTCGTCCAGCCAGGCGGCGGCGGCGGTCAGGTCACCGTCGTTGACCAGCAGCAGGTCGGGCTGGGTGGCCCACTGGCGAAAGTAGCGGTGCTGGGTCAGCACGCCGCCGACCAGCAGGATGAACAGGGCAGTGATGGACACGGCGCGGGTCAGCGGCGGGCGCTGGAAGCGGCGCTCCACGTCGCGCAGCAGGGCGATGAGGCCAATGGGCGGCAGGTAGAAGACGAACGGGATGAGACCCAGCGCCCGCAGATTGCTGGGCACGATCTCGTTGACGGCCAACGCCGTGGGCAGGATCATGACCAGCGGGGCCAGCAGCAGCAGCAACACCGCCGCCCGCTGCCAGTCGTAGGGGAAGCGGCGATAGCGCCACAGGCAAATCAGCCAGCCCACCAGCAGCAAGCCGCCACTAACGAAATCGAACAGCGGCCGGCCGGGCAGGTTGAAGCGCAAATACGGGTCGCCGCGCAGGAAGAACATGCCGAACGAGCGCAGCAGGCTCTCGGTCAGGCTCAGGCTGGCCGCGCCCGGCGCCACCTGGCCGATGCGCACCCAAAAGGCGTCGGGATTGAAGTAGAAATAGGCCAGCAGCGGCAGGGCGGTCAGGAAGGCGACCAGGGCGATGAAGGCCAGTTGCCGCAGGCGAACGGCGCGGGTGTCAGAGTCGAGCAGCAGCGGCAACAGGGCGAAGGCCAGCAACACGGGGAAGAGGCGGGCGGCCAGATAGGTGTAGGCGGTCAGGCCGATGAGCAGCCCGGCGGCCCACAGCCACGGCCAACGCCCGCCGCGCAGCCCGCGGAACAGCGCGGCCACGGCCAACGCCATGAGCAACGGCTGGCTGATGACCCGGAAGCCCAGGCGGCTGAACAGCACGTGCCAGAAGCTGACGGCCAGCAGCGCCGCCGCCAGCAGGGCGATGCGCCGGTCGGCCAGCATCTCCCGGCCCAGCCAATACGTCGCCGCCACGGTCAGCAGCCCCACGAAAGCCGCGGTCAGGCGCAGGGCGAAGAGCGTGTTGCCCAGCGCGCGGGCCATCCCCCCGGCCAGATAGAGGAACAGCGGCTCGCGGCCGGTGAAGCTGGGGATGAACACCGGCCGGTCGCCGCGCAGGCCGATGTCGCCGGCGTTGAGGCCATAGGCGGCTTCGTCGTAGTGGACGCCGGGGGGCACGGCCGTCAGGTCGGGCAACCGCAGCGCGGCGGCCACCAGCAGGGTCAGCACCATGAAAGCCAGCGCGTGGGTGCGCGTGAGGCGGGTCATATGGATGGGAATTGTAGCGTAGAAAGCGCCGGGGGGCAGGGGAGAAAGGGAGCAGAGGGTTAGAGCTATTTGTGATTATAATCACAAGCATAGGTTTTCCGTAGTGAGTGCGTAGAACATGCGTACAGCGACAATCGCCTTTCCGTCGTAGAATAGTCAGCGAAGGGTAAAAATCTCTTCTTCTTCTCCTCCTTTTAACGAGAGTCAGGTTTCGGCGTTCCTGACTCTCACCAACGAAAAGGGGCCGGCAATCCAGCCGGCCCCTTTTGCTTTGAAGAAGAA
>CXWJ01025744.1_pt1 | contig 11498 bp, 12 predicted proteins | sample 590841 | NCBI WGS metagenome assembly CXWJ01 (sample SAMEA3498367, study PRJEB10139) | wastewater metagenome | biome: wastewater treatment plant; material: activated sludge | place: Austria | collected 2015-01-21 | reverse complement strand
CGTGGCCGGGTCGGCCTCCAGCGCGTAGGCCAGGAAGAAGGGGTAGGGGCGGCCGATGGTGTCACCCAGTTCCTCGTCGGGATGGACGAGCGCGGCGTAGAAGTCGGGCGTGGCCTCCCACGTGCCCATGAGCCGTTGGGCGATGGTGGCGTCGGGCAGGGCGGCGGCCTCGGCCAGGGCGCGCACCAGCAGCCGCTGGGACACGCCGACACGGAAGCCGCCGGTGATGAGCTTGTTGAAGACGTAGCGTTGCGGGTCGTCCAGTTCGGCCCAGGCAGCCAGGACAGCGGCGCGTTGGGCGGCCTCGTCTTTTTCGCGTAGTTGAAAAATGACGTTCTCCACCCATTGGTGGAGTGGCCGGTCGGAGAGCCGGTCGGCGGCGGGCAGCAGCAGGGCGGCGGCCTCGGCCGAGTCGCCCACGGCGTGGTAGGCTTCTTCTTGCAGCCAGTCGGGGATGCCGGCCGATTCGGCCGCCCAACGGCGCAGCAGCGCGGCCGAGAGCAGCCGCTTGGGCCGCCGGCCGCTCAGGAAGTAGACGGCCCAGGCAGCATCGGCCGGCGGCGCGTCGTCGAAGTAGGCGCGCATGGCGGCGATTTTGTCGTTGGTGCGGGTGGTGGCGTCGAGGGCGAAGTAGAGGTTGGCGAAGCGGTTCATAGGTAGTCGCCATGAACGGATGAAATATTAAATATCCGCTCTCTCGATCCTATTGCGGAATCCATTCCGTCTTTCCAATCCATTCCTCAAGCTCGCTGGCCCCAGCCAACAATACCAGGGCATCCATCAACTGCTTATAGGTCGTTCCTGTTCTCACTTGGAAAATACCCCAGTGGCGTAGTCCGCGAGCTTCAAGCCTGGCGACATGACCGGGCATACTCTTACGATTTCGCGTGACAAGCCCACGCCGGGCCTCAACCAGGTACTCCAGAATTACATCATCTGAGGATTGAAGCGGCGGGCATCCCGAATCACCTACCCGTAAAATGTCAAGATGAGGGTACTTCTGAACGGCGGCGATCTGAAAAGATCGCGGCAGGTTCTCGTCGATAAGGAAACGTACCTTCATTCTGCTGAATTGTAAGCCGCACGCGCTTCCATAATGGCACGGATACGCTTCATCGCTTCAGTCGGCTCTTGGGCTTCGTACTCGCGTATTCTTTCTTCAACAATTAGGCGAAGTCGTTCGAGGTAGGCATCAACTTCTTGTTTGTTGCGCCAATAGTAGGTGAGCGTGGCGTAAACTTCCTCATAAGTGAGTGTGCCAAATTCATTCGCGATCAGTTCTGCCGGGTATCCTCGATGATACATTTCGATCACGTCTTCAATGCCTATTCGATGCCCCTTGAGGCGGATGACGTTGGGTTCGAGAAAGTCAAAGTAATCTTCCAATAGCATGATCATTCTCCTTAGGTGGATTGAGTGATCTCAAATGCGGCTTCCGAGCTGCGCACCCATTTCCTCCAGCGAGGCATCGAGGTTTTCCAGAGTAATCAGGTCTTCCCAGGCGGGATGCTCGGCTGTCTGCCCGGAGGCAATCCGGCTTTCCAACTCCTTCAATGTTTCAACATGATATCTGGCCAGAATCTCCAGCCTTTCTTGCAGGATCTCGCGTCGTTTCTCGAACAGAAAGCGGCGGATGGCCTGTTCCATCAGTTCGTCTTCGGTCATGCCGAGAGAGCGCGCAATGTCGATGGTTGCACTTGTCATGCTGATTTACCTTACCAATTCAAGTCGCATCCATTTGAGTAGAAGGAAATTATAGCACATTCGCATGGGCATTTGGTTCACTCGTTGGCTTCTTCGTCGGCCGGTTGGTCATCGAAGGGCGTGTCGAGTTCGTATGCCTCCAGGCCCCGCTCGCGCAAGTAGCGGACGACGACGGCCGAATAGCCATGCGTCACCAGCACGCGGCTGGCCCCGGTGGCCGCAATCGCGCCCAGCAGCCCCGGCCAATCGACGTGGTCGGACAGGACGAAGCCGCGATCGACGGCGCGGCGGCGGCGTTGGCCGCGCACGCGCATCCAGCCCGAGGCGAAGGCGGCCGATTGCTCGCCGAAGCGCCGCAGCCAGGGCGTGCCCTGGGCCGAGGTGGGGGCGATGATGAGCGCCCGCGTCCAGTCCGTTTTGGGNNCGGCGCGTCGCCCACGTAGGCCCAATCGGGCAGGGCCACCCCGGCGGCGCGATAGGCCGCGTTCAGCCGGGCCACCGCGCCGTGGACGTAGATTGGGCCGATGGCCGGGTCGATGCCGGCCATGACCCGCTGGGCCTTGCCCAACGCATAGGCGAAGAGGACGCTGGCCCGCCCGGCGGCCTGATTGGCCCGCCACCAGTCGTTGACCCCGGCGAAGACCTCGGCCTGCGCCGGCCAACGGTAGATGGGCAGGCCAAAGGTGGCCTCGGTGATGAAGGTGTGGCCGGGCACGGACTCGAACGGGGCGCAGGTGGGGTCGGGGTCGGTCTTGTAGTCGCCGCTGACGACCCATACTTCGCCGCCATGCGCCAGCCGCACCTGGGCCGAGCCGAGGATGTGGCCGGCGGGATGGAGCGAGACGGCCACGCCGTTGATCGTCGTCGCCTCGCCATAGGGCAGCGTTTCGATGGCCGCGTCCGGCCCCAGGCGGGCGCGCAGGATGCCCGCGCCGGGGGCGGCGCACAGGTAGGCGGCCGAGCCGGGGCGGGCGTGGTCGGCGTGGGCGTGGGTGATGACCGCCCGCGCCACTGGCCGCCACGGATCGACGAAGAAATCGCCCGCCGCGCAGTAGAGGCCGTGGTCGGTCAGGCTGAGGAGCATGGGCGGGATTATAGGGTATGGGGTGGATGAATCGCAAAACTGACTTTGCCCATTGAGTTGCCATTTACCCAACCAAAAGAAATAATCAGTCAGCAACCAGGAAACCAGCCCCATGCACTTCGACTTGCCCCTAGACCAACTGCAAACCTATCGCCCGCCGCGCGAGGAGCCGCCCGACTTCGATGCCTTCTGGGCCGGGACGCTGGCCGACGCGCGGGAATATCCGCTAGACGCGACGTTCGTCCCGGTCGAGGCCGGGCTGCGGCTGATCGAGGCGTATGATGTCACCTTTCGCGGCTACGGCGGGCAGGCGATCAAGGGCTGGCTGCTGTTGCCGCGCGACCGGGCGGGGGCGTTGCCGTGTGTGGTCGAGTATATCGGCTACGGCGGCGGGCGCGGCCGGCCCATCGATTGGCTGCTCTACAGCGTCGCCGGCTATGCCCACTTCGTCATGGACACGCGCGGCCAGGGCAGCGCCTGGCGGCGGGGGGACACGCCCGACCACGAGCCGGACGGCGGCAACCCCCAGTTGCCGGGTTTTATGACCCGCGGCGTGCTCGACCCGGCGACCTATTATTATCGGCGGGTGTTCACCGACGCGGTGCGGGCGGTGGCGGCGGCGCGGGCGCATCCGGCGGTGGACGGCGGGCGCGTGGCCGTCAGCGGCGGCAGCCAGGGGGGCGGCATCGCCCTGGCCGTGGGCGGGCTGGTGCCCGATCTGGCCGCCGTGCTGCCCGACGTGCCCTTCCTGTGCCACTTTCGCCGGGCGGTGACGCTGGTCGATAGCCTGCCCTACGGCGAGATCGCCCACTTCTGCAAAGTCCACCGCGACCGGGTGGAGACGGTCTTTCGGACGCTCAGCTATTTCGACGGGCTGAACTTCGCCGCGCGGGCCAACGCGCCGGCGCTGTTCTCGGTGGGCCTCATGGACGACGTTTGCCCGCCCTCCACGGTCTTCGCCGCCTACAACCATTACGCCGGGTCGAAGGAGATGCGCGTCTGGCCCTTCAACCGGCACGAGGGGGGCGAGAGCGATCAGAATGTGGCGAAATTGGCCTTCCTGGGCGAACGGTTTGGTGATAATCGATGATCTGTTTAATGATTAAGGCATTTGTATGAATATAGTGGCGATAGCAGCCGGACTGGCTTCGGCTTTTTTCTGGGGCGCGGGCGACTTTGCCGGCGGGCTGGCCGGGCGGCGGGCGTCGGCCGTGCGGGTGGTGTTGGCCTCGCAATTGTTGGGGATGCTGCCCCTGATCGGGTTGGGGCTGGTCCTGCGTCAGCCGTGGCCGCCGTCGAGCGCGTTGTGGTTGGGGGTCGTGGCCGGGTTGGCCGGCAGCGTGGGGCTATTTCTACTCTATCTAAGTCTGGCGCGGGGGGTGATGGGTGTGGCCGCGCCGCTGACGGCCGTGGCCGCCGGGGGCATTCCCCTGCTGGTCGGGCTATTGACCGAGGGGCTGCCGGGCGCGCCGCAACTGGCGGGTTTCGCGCTGGCGTTGGCGGCCATCTGGGTCATCGCTCAGCCGGGCGGCGCGGGGCGGCTGCGGCCGGGCGACTTATGGCTGCCCTTGTTGGCCGGGGTGNNCCCGATGATGTCGGCTTTGCCTGGCCGCTGGTGGTCGGGCGGGTGGCGTCGGTGGCGCTGATGACTGTCGTGTTGCTGGCCTCACAGCGCGCCGTTGCTGAGCGGCCGATTGAGGGCGGACGACGGACGACGGACGACGGACGGCCGCGGTTAGTGGTCGGTGGTCGGTGGTCTGTGGTCGAGCGTTGGCGGGGGTTCCCGTGGTGGTTGGCGGCGGTGGCCGGGGTGGGAGATACGGCGGGCAATGCGTTCTTTATCCTGTCGTCGCAGTTGGGGCGGCTGGACGTGGCGGCGGTGCTGTCGGCCCTCTACCCGGCGGCGACGGTGGCCCTGGCCCGCGTGCTGCTGGGCGAGCGGTTGACGCGGCGGCAGAATGTGGGGGTGGGGTTGGCGTTGTTGGCGGTACTATTGATTGCGGTGTGATATTAAGGTATTCCCCACAAAATCAATCGTCCATTCGCATCAACCGAAGCAATATAACCCGCGTCGGCGCTGACGGCCACGGCCTCCACCGCCGCGCCCACGGCCATTTCGGCCAGCCATTGCCCCTCCGGCGACCACAGCTTCAGGTTGCCGTCGCGCCCGCCGGTCACCAGCCAGTCGCCGCCGGGGCTGAAGGCCACGTCGGTCACGCCGCCGGCGTGGGCCAGATTGTTGTAGTAGTTGCGCGGTTGGGGGCAATCGCTGAGGGCAGCGATGACCAGGTTGCCATTCTCCAGCCCGACGGCCAGCCGGTCGCCGCGCGGCGAGAAGGCCACGGCCGCCGCCGCCCCGCCGCTGATGACGCAAGCGGGCGTGGTGTAGGTGCTATCCATGATCAGCACGCCGTTTTCCGTGCCGCTCAGGGCCAGGGCCAGCGCCGCGCCGTCGGCGGCGAAGTCCACGTCGCGCACCGCCGCGCCGCCGGATGGGATTTGGGCCAGCCGCGAGGTCACCTCGGGCGACAGCGCGCCGCTCTCCGTGCCCGTGTCCACGTTCCAGATGCGCGCCTGGCCGTCGCCGTGGCCGCTGGCGATGAGGCGGCCGTCGGGGCTGAAGCGGGCGGCAAAGACGAAACCGGGGTTGACGGCCGACGGCCGGTATTCGGCGAACAGTTGCAGCGACTCCAGATCATAGACGCGCAGCAGGCCATCGTTGCCGCCGGTCAGGAAGAGGGCCGGCACGTTGCTTCGACCGCCATAGGGGGAGTAATCGACTGAGCGCACCCAGCCGCGCTGGTCGTTCAACTGGCGGCTGAGCGTCAGGGCGGGCACGGTCCAGAAGCGCACCGCGCCATCGGCCCCGGCGGTGGCGACTTCGGGTTCCTGCGGGTCGAAATCGACGGCCAGCGCGCCGCCGGTGTGGGCTTCGGCCTGAGTCAGAGCTTGCAACTGGGCGGCGTTGCTCTGGTCGATGGGCACGGCCGGCTCCGGTGTCTGGGGCACGGGGGTGCGGGTGATGCCCGGCAGCGGCGTGGCCGGGTCGGGCACGCTGGGATCGACGACTTCCTGGCCGGCGCCCTGCCCGGCGCGCAGAAAGACCATCCCGGCCGCGCCCAGGATCAATAGCAAGCCCAACAGTCCGCCCAGAAACCACAGCCAGCCGGGCAGCCCGCGGCGCGGGGCGGGGGCCGTGGTCGGGGGCGGTTCCCGTTCCGCCGGGGCCGGGGCCACCGGCCGGACGGCGGCGGTGGTCTCGGCCGGGCGCAGTTCGGTCTTGGGGTAGATGCCGCGCTGCTGGTAGATGACCCCGGCCCAATAGCGCAAATAGGCGCGCAACAGGTCGCGCTCGCCGGGGTCGGCGACCCAGGTGCTGCCGGCGGTGACCTCGGCGATGTAGGCTTCGGCCGCCGCCACCAGCGCCGGGTCATTGGGCGCGGCGTCCTGGCGGGCCAATAGCGCCAGATGGGCGTCTTGCATCGTTTTGAAATTGGTCATGCGCTTCTCCACAGGCTGGCCGCCGACAGGTCGAACAGGTCGGCCGTCGTCTTGCGCAGTTCTTCGTCGGCCATGATGAGCACCTGTTTGATGGCGTCCTCCAGGTTCGAGGTCTCCTCGCGCAGCCGCCGCCACCACACGTCGTTGGCGTCGGCCGTGGGCTGGGCGGGGCGGGCCTTCAGATGGCGGTTCATGGCCCCGTTGATCGTGCCCAGGCGCACGGCCCATTCGACGCCGGTCAATTCGCCGCCCGCGTCCCGGTAGCGCGGGCCGATGTGGTCGATGGTCATGGCCCAGCGCAGCAATTGGCCGATGAACAGGTTGACCGTCTGCCAGTTGGCATCGACGGCGTAGATGTCGAAGCGCTCCGGCCGGGCGTCGAAGCGCTCGATCTGCTTGCGGAACGGGTCGAAGACGGTCAGCAGGACGTTGACCTGGCGGTGGAGTTCTTTCCACTCGTTGATCTGCTCGTTATAGCGGCGGAACTGCTCCATGAGGCTGTTCAGCCCTTGTTGCTGGTCGGGGGCGGTGATGGCGACTTCGGCCAGGCGCTGGACGTTGAGGCCCAGATGCGGCCGTAGCTCGGTCGCCCGGCCCACGAGGTCGGGCAGGCGATTGAGGCGTTGCATCAGCAGGATCAGCTCGCGGGCCTTGTCCCCCTTGCCCGCGCCGGGCAGGTTTTCGTAATCGACGGCCAGATCGAGGCACAGGTCGCGCAATTCGCTATCACTGAACAGGGCGCGGATCTGCTCCAGGAGGCGGGTGGTATTCAGAGGGGGATTGCCGGCGGGTTCAAGCATTGGTTGGTTAACAGAGTAGCAGGGGGGGCAGGGGATGTCAAGGCGTGATCGTGTCTAGACCTGACAGGTGGGCCGCCCACCTGTCAGGTCTAGGGCTTCCGGGCAAGGGCGACGACCGACAGGCCAAAGGGCAGATCGCGGCGGCGCAACCAGCGCGCCTCCAGGCCGAGCACGGCGGCCAGGGCGTCATCGAGCCAACGCGGATTGGGCGAGACGTCGGAGGGGCCGGGGCCGTCGCCGGGCAACAGGCTTTCGGCCAGCCGCTTGGCCAGGGCCGAGGGGAACAGTAGCGTATTGGCGTAGGTGAGGCGGTCGATGGTGAACCCTATTTCGTGTAGCAAGTTGGCGACACCGCCGGTGGTGAAGCGGCGCTCGGTGTGGATGGCCGCGTCGTGCCGGCCGCGCAGCCAGTCGTAGGCGGGCAGCCGCAGCAACAGCCGCCCGCCGGGCCGCAGCACCCGGTGGAACTGGCGCAGGGCCGCCGCCGGGTCGCCCACGGCGCGATGGTAGAGCACATCGAACGAGGTCACCAGGTCGAACGAGGCGGCGGCGAAGGGCAGGGCGGTGACCGAGGCCTGGCCCAGCCGGTCGAGTTGGCGGCGGCGGCAGTAGTCAAGGGCCAGGGGCGAGGCATCGATGCCCGTGACGCAGCCGAAGCGGGCCAGATAAGCCATGCCCGCGCCGGTGCCGCTGCCGGCGTCGAGGATGCGCAGGTCGCCGCGCGGGCCGTAGATTTCGCCCAGCAGGGCCAGGGTGATGCGCTTCATGCCCACGTACCACCAGTGGCGGTCTTCGACCGTATAGATGGTGTGGTATTCGGAGGGATTCATAACAATTAGGAATTAGGAATTAGGAATTATGAATAACGAAGGATGAATTATGAAGGATGAGTTATGAAGGAAGATGATACACCCGGATGATTTAGGAGGCACAGGCACGTAGGGCTTTTCTAAAGTCAGATAAAGTTTTGACTATAGATAAGCCGTGGGTTACCGCGTTGGGCGATTTTGGGTACAATGCAGCCGGTGCTCATTGCCCCAAGGAGTTATTCATGTCCGAACCCATTCTGGAGGCGCGCAATTTGTCGCGCGTCTTTGGCGAATTCAAGGCGGTTGACGACGCCAGCTTTAGCCTCAATGCTGGGGAGATCGTCGGCTTTCTAGGCCCCAACGGCGCGGGCAAGACGACGACGATCAAGATGCTGACCGGGCTGCTCGGCCCGTCGTCGGGCACGGCGCGCATCGCCGGCTTCGACATCAACGCGTCGCCGCTGGAGGCCAAGGCGCGCCTCGGCTACGTGCCCGACACGCCTAATCTCTACGGCAAACTGAAGGCCCAGGAGTATCTGCGCTTCGTCGGCCAACTGTACAAAGTGCCGCCGGCCCAGGTGGAAGAGCGCATCAAGCCCATGCTCGACCTGTTCGACCTGACCGACGTGGCCGGCAACTATCTGGACACGTTCAGCCACGGCATGCAGCAAAAGGTGGCGATCATCGGCGGCTTTCTCCACGACCCGCAGATCGTCTTCATGGATGAGCCGACGGTCGGGCTTGACCCGCGCTCGGCCCGGCTGATCAAGGATTTGATGATCCGCAACCGCGACCGGGGCAAGACGATCTTCTTCTCCACTCACATCCTGGAGATCGCCCAGACCATGTGCGACCGGGTGATCATCATCAACAAGGGGCGCATCGTGGCCGACGCGCAGGTGAACGAACTGCGGCGCATGCGCGGCGACCAATCGCTGGAAGACATCTTCCTGGAACTGACCGGCGGCCGGGACGTGGACGACATGGTTAAGGAGCTGGCCAATGGCAGCTGATACCTGGTTGCTCATGCAACTATACTGGAAGCTCGATCGGCGCGAGGTAACGGGCCAGTCGAAGCTGCGCGTCCTGGCCTACGCGCTGGGCGTGGTCGGCATGTTGTTCATCGCCGCGTTTTCGGCCGCTGTGGGCTACTTCGCCTCGTTCCTGCTGCGGCCCGATATGCCGGTGCGCGTGCCGCCGGGCCTTGTCCCCGGCCTCATCCTGACCTTCGTCCTGGTGGGGGTGCTCGTCACCGGGCTGAATCAGGCGGTCAAGTCGCTCTTCCTGAGCGGCGATCTCGACCGGCTGATGGTCGCGCCGGTGCATACGCGCTCGGTCATGGTCGCCAAGCTGCTGAGCCGGCTGCCGTCGAGCCTGCTGTTGCTGCTGCTGGTCGGCGCGCCGGCCATGGTGGCCTATGGCATCGGCCTGGGCGCGGGGCCGGTCTATTATCTGTTGGGGGCATTGCTGTTGGTGCTGTCGCCGCTGTTCGGGTTGGCGGTCGGCGCGGTCATTGCCATGTTGCTGGTGCGCTGGCTGCCGGTGAACCGGGTCAGCGAGCTGCTGGCCGCGACCTATGCCTTTCTGGGCATCGCTATCGCCCTGCTGTTTCAATTGCCGCGCCTGTTTATCAATGATGACCCCGAGAACATGGTCGAGAGCGTCGCCGGCGGCGCGCTGGGGACGTGGATCGAGACGATGGATCGCCTGCCCATCCCGACGCTGTGGGCCGGGCGGGGGCTGATGGCCCTCGACGCGGGCGGCATCGACGCCGGCGGGCTGCTGGGCCTGCTGGCCTACGTGTTGATGACGCTGGGGCTGTTCAGTCTGGTCATCCTGACCGCTGACCGGCTCTATCTGTCGGGCTGGCTGAAGACGCAGAGCGCGGGCGGCAAGCGGCGCGGGCTGGAAAGCGGCGGCGGCCTGCTGGGGCGCGGCTCGTTGGCGTCGGCCATCGCCTGGAAGGATTGGCTGTTGCGCCTGCGCGACCCGCGCCAACTGGTCAATGTGCTGGGCAGCGGAGTCATCGCCGTGGTCGTGGGCGGGTTGGCTATCTTTCGCGGCAGCGGCGGCGACACCAGCCTGATGGAGGTTTCCTCGTCGGGCATGATCGACGTGCCGGGCGGCTGGCGGGTGCTGACGGCCGCGCTGAGTCCGGGCGTGCTCATGGCCGCCTGGGCGCTGTTCGTCGGCTTTTCCTTTCTGTCGAATTCGGCCTCCTACGCCCTGGCGCAGGAGGGGGCCGGCTTTGCCATGCTGAAGGCCGCGCCCATCCGGCCGCGCGCGGTGTGGTGGGCCAAGCTGATGAGCATGATGGTTCCCTATGTGATGCTCTTCGTGCTGACGCTGGCCGGGTCGTGGCTGTTCGTGCGCTACAGTCTGGCCTGGCTGCCCTACGCCCTGGCGACGGGGCTGCTGATGGGCTACGGGTTGATGGCCCTCTATGTCTCGGTCGGCTTCCGCTATGCCAATCTGGCCTGGACCGACCCACGGCGCATGATTTCGAGCGGCGGCAGTTGGGTGTCGTTTCTGCTGTCGATCCTCTATGGCTTGCCGGCGGGCATCGTGACGATATTGAGTTTTGGACTGGCCGCCGTCTGGCCGCAGTGGTCGCTGTTGTTCGCGGCCCTGGGCGTGGTGCTGGTGGCGGGCTATACCTGGCTGTGGCACGTGCTCATGGCCCGCTGGGCCGAACGCGCCTGGGATATGTTGCCGGTGTAGAAGAGAAGAGAATCCACAGATTTCACAGATTGCACAGATTTTTTAAGAAGTGGTTAGTGCCCACTGACCACTGCCCACTGACCACTGATCTCAATCTGTGGATTCTCCCTCTCTTACCCTCCATTCCAGAGGTGGGGGCGATCATTTGATACGCGCTGGATCAGCCGGTCCTCTAGGTGGTGCCGATAGGCAAACTTGACCAGATTGAGCGCCCTGGCCGACTGGTTGTCGCCCGAAATGTCTTCGGAGTCGATCCCCAGATTAAGGCACAGCTCATCCAATTCGTCATTATCGTAGCCGTCATCCAGCGCCCGGTGCAGCCTGACCATCATTTCGACTTCCGAGGCCAATTCTATGCTGTTGACGGTCATGGCCAGCGCCCCGCGCGGTTCTTCATCGCCGGCCTCGGTGCGCAGCCGCGTGGCGCCGGCCACATACTCTTCCTGGTAAACGATGATGAGGATGCTGAGCGGCCCGGCGCGGCGCGGCGTTAGCTGGAAGGGGACCGCCTGGCTGTCCGCCCCGGCGGCCAGGCGCACCGACCGGCTGTCGCCGCCGTGGATGTCGCATTCCTGCGCGGTTACCTGGAAGCGTAGGGTGATGAAGGCCGCGCCGGCCGGCCAGGGGGCGTCGAAGCCGGCGCTCTCGTGGCGGGTCAGGTCGTCGGGGGCCAGCGCGGGCGACTCCGGCCGGCGCACGGCCACGAACAAATCGAAGGGCCGGCCGACGACGACCCGCTCCGGCAACGCCGCGTCGAGGCGCAGGGCGACAAGGGTTTCAGCCGGGGCGGGCGGCTCCGGTTGCGGCATAGGCCGCGGCGGTGGCTCCGGCTCGCCAACGGCCGGCGGTGGCGGCGGTGGTGGCGGGGGTGGCGGGGGT
>CXWJ01004322.1_pt1 | contig 11498 bp, 14 predicted proteins | sample 590841 | NCBI WGS metagenome assembly CXWJ01 (sample SAMEA3498367, study PRJEB10139) | wastewater metagenome | biome: wastewater treatment plant; material: activated sludge | place: Austria | collected 2015-01-21 | reverse complement strand
GGATGCGGAAAGCCTGTATGCCGTCTTTGAGATTTCCGAAAGCGCGTATTCCGATGCCTATTACCCCGCCGGGGAATATGGGATCGCGCTCATCCGCGCGGATGGTTCCAGCGTTATCGTGCGCGTGGCGGGCGGCAGTATTGTTCGCGTCGATTATCCGGCGGGACCGTCGTTCGATATGCTGAACGCGATCCTTGCCCGCGACACCTCGGAGATGCTGTTGCCTCCCCCATCTCGTTGACCGTATGGTCAGCGTAGGGGCATTGTGGGTTGCAGGCTGATCGGATGAAACCGATCATGGATATAATTGGGCTGTCCCGTAAAAAATTCAAATTAAAGAGAGGTTTCATGGCTTCTGTACGAAAAAGACTATTTCCCATTGTGATGTTGTGCGGATTGTTGCTCGTTTCCTGTGGTGGAACCGCCACAGAGGAAGGCGGGGAGGCGGATGTGAACGCCATCCTAACCGCCGGGGTGGGGACGCTCGCCGCGTCGATCTTTGAAACGCAAACCGCGCTCGCGCCCACTTCAACTGAAACATCCCTGCCGTCCACCGCCACTACCACGAACACCGCCTTGCCGCTTCCATCACCGGCTCCATCCTCCACGCAGGGACTGGTGTTTGTGCCGGCGCTTTCCACCGGCTCGCCTACGCCGACAGGCACGCTGTTCACGCCCACGCCAAACCCATCGACCCTGGGGTCGGGATGCAATAATTTGCTGTTGATCAGTGATGTGAGCATCCCTGCCGGCACAGTGGTGAAGCCCAGCGAGCCGTTCACAAAAACATGGAAGGTTCAAAACAATGGGACCTGCGACTGGGCGCTCCAATTCAGGCTGGTGTTTGCCGGGGGGAGCCAAATGGACGGCAACCCCAGCGGGTTGGGGAAGGTGATCGCTCCGCAAAAATGGACTCAACTCTCTGTCGCGCTGGTCGCCCCGAAAAAGCCCGGCGCGTATACCGGATCATGGCAACTCTCCACCCAAACCGGGACCGTGTTTGGATCGACGCTCACTGTCTCCATTGTGGTTGCCGCGCCGACCAACACGCCTCTCCCGCCGACGAATACACAGCCTCCCACTTCGACATTTACAGTGGCGCCGCCGACATCCACGTTCACAGAGACCCCGATTCCGCCAACGGAAATAATCACGCTAACGACGGTAGCGCCTCCATAGTTTAGGCTGTACCGCAAAGTTCACTTTGCGCTTTCGTGTTAGCGAAACTCATTAACAGGACTCTCGCTCAAATCCTTTTTTTCATGTCGTCCTTCGGGACGTCCCGCATCCCGAAGGGTCTCTACGATAGCCTCAGAGATTCTTTGCTTCGCTCAGAATGACAAGCGAAAGCCCTGATTAAGCGTAATACGTCCATCAACAGGGACGACCCGGCGGGTCGTCCCTGTGTATAATGAAGGCGTGATCAACATGGAAATTTCACTTGCGCTTGGCGGCGGCGGCTCAAAAGGGAACGCCCACATCGGAGTCCTCCGCCGGTTAGACCAGCACGGATTCAAAATTCGCGCCATTGCGGGGACAAGTTTCGGCGCATTGGTAACCGCCTTTTACGCGTTGGGCTATCCGCCGGATGAGATCGAATCGATCTTTTCCTCCTTCGATCAAACGAAAGTGTACGGTCACGCGCCCGATGATGAACCGTCGTTCATGGGGATCGCGGGCGCGGCGGCATGGCTGGAGACCTGGCTGGGAGGCAAAACCTTCGCCGATTTGAAAATTCCCACTGCGCTCACCGCCGTAGACTTAAACTCAGCGAAGGAAGTTTTGCTCTCTGAAGGAGACTTGTTGGACGCCGTGCTCGCCTCTGCGGCAATCCCCGGTATTTTTCCGGCGCGTCGCATCAACGACATGGAATTGGTCGATGGGGGGACTCTCGATCCCGTTCCGGTTGCGCCAGCCCGCGCGCTCGCGCCAAATTTGCCGGTGGTCGCAGTGGCGTTGAATGTTCCGATGGGCGAACCAGCCCAGTCGTGGAGTCTGCCGCGCCCGAAATACGTCCCGCACTCGATCACAGAGCGATTGAGTAAAATGCGATACGCGCAAGCCATTGATGTTGTCCTCCGCTCGGTGGATATCATGAACCGCGCGGTTAGCGAATATCGCCTCGAGGTGGACAAGCCGGAGATTCTGATCCGCCCCGCCGTGTCGGATGTGGAAACGCTGGAGCAGGTGAGCGTTGGCGAAATTGCAAAACGCGGCGAGCAGGCGTTCGACGAAATCCTGCCCGAATTGATGAGCCTGTTCCTCTGGCATAAACGACTGGCGCGAACGTTGAATTCCTGGAGCCAGCGGTGACGCATAAGGGCATCGCGGTTGCTTTGGGAGGCGGGGGCGTCAAAGGAGTTTCGCACATCGGCGTCCTGCGCGCGTTGACGCGCAACGGTTTCGATATTCAAGCCATTGGCGCGACGAGCATGGGCGCGTTGGTGGGCGTGTTGTTTGGGCTGGGGCATTCACCCGACGAAATGGAGCAGGTGTTCCATTGCCTCAAGCGGACAGGATATTCGGGACGAGACAAACAAAGCGAACCGGCGTTTCTTGGGCTGCGCAGGTTCGAGAAATTTGTCCGCGGTTTTTTCGGCAAAAAAACTTTTCATGATTTGAAAACCCCGCTGATCGTCACCGCTACCGAAATCGAACACGGGCGCGAAATCTTCATCCGCGAGGGTTTGCTGGTGGAAGCGTTACTTGCCTCCGTTGCTTTGCCCGGCATCTTCCCCGCCCGGCGCATGATGGACATGGACCTTGTGGACGGAGGCGTGTTAAACCCGGTACCGGTCGAGGCGGCGCGATCACTGGTCGATGCAAAGACCCCGGTGGCGGCGGTTGTGTTGACCGCTCCGTTGGGCGTCCCCGCCACGATGGAGCGCATCGTCCTGCCGCGATTCATCCCGCGTTGGCTGGCTCAGCGGATCAAAAACTTGCGGTTCATTCAAGCCATCGATATTTTTCTGCTTTCACAAGATATGCTCAACCGCGCGATCACGACGCACAACCTCGACCGTTCACAACCCGACATTATCATTCGACCGAACGTAACTCATTTGTACACGCTCGACACCGGCTACGTGACCGAGATCGCCCTCGAGGGCGACCAGGCAGTGCGCCGCGCCCTGCCAGACTTGTTGAAACTGTTTCCCAACTCCGCAGAGGAGGCAATGCAACATGAGCCGCGACCTGCGTAAGTATGCAAAACAAACCAACATCCGATTGAGTGTCGGCGCGTTCCTCCTGCTTGTTGTCGTTGGCGTCGGCTTGATTTATTTCATCTATGGCGCGGGCGGGGCGCTCATGGCGCTCACCTGCCTGCTCGGCGCGCTCGTTCCCATCGCGCTTATCTTTTTATCCCTTTGGATTTTGGAGTGGATTCAAAAACGTGCAAACCCTGATTGATACCGAACTGATCAAATTTCAAGGCTGGATGATGCGCGTCCGCCAGCCGAAAAAGCCAAAGCGCCTGCTGTTGTTGATTCACGGATTCACCGGCGACGAAAACTCGATGTGGGTCTTCGCCCGCAGTCTGTCGTTCGATTACTGGATGATCGCTCCGCGCGCGCCTCTCTCCGCCGGGACGTCTGGGTACACGTGGCGGCCCCTTCACAGCCCCGACTCTTCGCTCGACTCAGGGCAGGATTTCGGCAAGCCCAGCCTCGAGCAACTCCGCCCGTCTGCTGAGGGGTTGATGCGGCTGGTGGACGAGTATCAAGCCTCCACGTGGATCGACGCGAATTCTGACGAAAGACAAACGATCGACGTGATGGGGTTCAGTCAGGGCGCGGTGATGTGCAACATCCTGTCGTTCTTGTATCCGCGGAGAATCCGCAAGGTGGGAATCCTCGCCGGCTTCATCCCCAGCGGGCTGGAAGAGTTGGTTCCGAAGCGCCCGTTGGAAGGGAAAGAATTTTTTGTGGCGCACGGCACGAAGGATGAAACCGTGACCATCGATCGCGCGCGCCATTCGGTGGTGTTGCTCGAACAGGCTGGCGCGCGCGTGACCTATTGCGAAGATGAGGTCGGGCATAAGGTCAGCGCTCATTGCGTGATTGCGCTTAAGAATTTCTTCAGAGATTGAACGGTAAGGGTACGCCCGGCTTAATCATCTCTCATCTGCCTGTTGACGATGTTTTCCTTTGTGAGTATCCTTGCTGAAAGAGTAAATAAGTGACCTTACGCAGTAACGCTCAAAGGCGGTCTGAGACCGCCGTATTTCGCAGGGTCACAGACCCTGCGAGAGCGTAAAGGTGCGTAAGGTGAGTAAATAAAACAAATGACCCGAAAAATGTCACGACGCGATTTTCTCAAATTGTCCGGCGCAGGCTTGGGCGCGTTGGCGTTTATGCCCGCGAAAGGCTTTCCTTTCGACGTGCTTTTTGACGAACTCTCCAAACCCAAACGGTTGCCGCAATTTCCCGCCAGCGCGATCATTGGCAGGGTGGTAGACCCAGACATCGATCTGCGAAGCCGCCCCACGAACGACCCAAACTTGAACTCCTCCATTGCCAAACTCGGCGCGGATACGCTCGTCGAGTGGAATCGTGAAGTGATCGGGAATGTGATCGGCGGGCTGAACAACCAGCGGTACGTTGAAACGCCGAACGGATACATTTACGCCTCCGTGCTTCAACCAACCCGCAACGTTCCCAACACGCCTATTACTCAAATGCCCGCCGGGCAAAACGGATTTTGGGCGGAAGTGACCGTGCCCTACGTTGAGCTTGCCCACGAAGGGGCTGTCGCCTCGCCATGGTTGAACGATCATATTGCCTATAACTTTCCCCCGCGTTTGTATTATGGGCAAGTGGTGTGGATCGACCAGGTTCGAACCAGCAATGGATTTGCCGAATATCGCTGGAACGAAGACGCGAACGGTCATGGTTACGGCTACGGCGCCTACGGCGAGTTTTTCTGGGGAGATGGCGCGGCGTTCAAGATTCTCACAGACGAGGATGTCTCCCCCATTAGCCCGGACGTTGCGCCGGACCAGAAGCGGATTGACGTGGATCTAGACCGGCAGACACTATCCTGCTACGAAGGCGCTACGGAAGTTTTCTACTGCCGTGTTTCCACAGGGATCGCCTTCGACCCGGAGACCGGGCAGATCAGCGATAAACTGGCAACGCCGGTCGGCAACCTGCTCACGCATTGGAAGATCATCTCGTTGAATATGACGGCGGGCAGTTTCCAATCGGGCTACTCCACGCCGGCGGTCCCCTGGTCCACCATGATCAGCGGCGACGGCATCGCCATCCACGGCGCGTTCTGGCATAACTCGTTTGGCGAAAAACGCTCGCATGGCTGTATCAACGTCACACCCGAAAACGCGAAGTGGATCTTCCGCTGGACGACGCCGCACGTGTCGCTCGCGCAAAGCGAACAACGACTTTCGCTTCCCGATCACGGAACGATCGTAGTCACCACAAAATTAACATTCTGAACCAACCAGGGAATTAAATGGAATTCACACAAATCTCATTGGGGCTGGCATTCCTCGCCGGACTGGCATCCTTCCTTTCGCCGTGCGTATTTTCGCTGGTGCCGGCATACGTCGGCTATTTGGGCGGGCGCGCTGCCGGCGGCGAAACGACAGAAAATAATCGCTTCATAACGTTTACGCATGGACTGGCTTTCGTTCTCGGCTTTAGCGCGGTCTTTATCACGCTGGGAGTCGCCGCCACCGAATTGAGCAGGCTGTTGTTCGACCTGCGATTCATCCTTTCTAAAGTGGGCGGGGCTGTTGTCATCATCTTTGGCTTGCATATGATCGGCGTCTTTCGCATCCCGTTTTTGGAATATGATACGCGCGTCCAGCAATTGCCCAACCGAAAATGGGGCTATCTCTCCTCCGCCTTGATGGGCGTGTTCTTTTCAGCGGGCTGGTCTCCATGCGTAGGACCTGTGCTGGGGTCGATCCTCACCCTCGTGATCAACGGCGGATCGCCCTCGCAAGGCGTGCCATTATTAAGCGCGTACTCCGCCGGGCTGGGTATTCCGTTTTTGCTCGCCGCGCTCGGCGTTGGCTGGGTTTCGCTCACACTGCGAAAATACGGCAAAGTGATGCGTTATGTGGAAGTGGCAATGGGTATCCTCCTCATTACCGTTGGCATTATGCTCTTCTTCGGCATCTTCGAACGCATCGCCGCGGCGGGGCAATTCTTCTGGATCGATTTCGGTTTATAGAGATTTCATTCATGCTCACAATCACCCTTTACTTTCGCAAAGACGACGAACACAGCAAATCGGCAAAAGCCGATTTGCTGTCGCTCCAGGAAAAATTCCCGCACCGCCTCGTGGAAGTGGACGTGGATTCCGACCCCGCCCTCCAAAAAAAATTCGGAGAAAACGCGCCGGTCGTTGAAGTGGGTCCCTACAGTTTGAAACCTCCCTTCGACAAGCAAAAACTCAGCATGACCCTCGGCGCCGCCTCAGACCGACGGGGACAACTAGACCGGCTTGGACGCGAAGACCACCACGACCGCCTCCGCCGCGGACAATCCATCAGCGGCGCCGACCGGGTGATGTACTGGATATCGCAACATTACCTGGCGATGCTGAATGTATTAATCCTGTTATACGTGGGCTTGCCCTTCCTTGCCCCCACGCTGATGAAAATCGGCGCGCCTGTGCCGGCAAAAGTGATTTACACAATGTACAAACCGCTGTGCCACCAATTCGGGTTTCGATCCTTCTTCCTGTTTGGCGAACAGCCGTACTATCCGCTGGCAGAGGCGGGGATGTCCGACATCAAAAACTTCGAGGAAGTCACCGGCATCGTGGGCTTGCGCGACGCGACCAGCTACGCCCGCTACGATGCGCGCGCATACATTGGAAACCAAGAGGTCGGCTACAAGGTGGCGCTATGCGAGCGCGACGTGGCCATCTACGGCGCGATCTTTTTATTCGGCATTGCCTACTCCGCAACGGGTCGCCGCATCAAGCCCATCCACTGGATCGTGTGGATTCTCATCGGCATGGGACCCATCGGGTTGGACGGCTTCTCGCAACTCTTCAGCCAGATCGAGTGGCAATGGCTTGCAAATCTTCTGCCGTACCGCGAAAGCACGCCTTTGCTTCGCATTCTCACCGGCGCATTGTTCGGTCTGATGACCGCCTGGTTCGCCTATCCCTACATGGAAGAGTCGATGGCTGAAACGCGGCAATTCTTCATCAAAAAATTCACCTCGATCGAACAGTCGCAGACATGACCACCCTGCAAGAGATATTGGGAGGGGAGTGATTCGCCATGCCTTTCGCCGTCCATAACGGACTTCGCTATTTTCAATTCGATTCCCTCCAGACCCGTCACGCCATATTCACGCGTCACGGAGGCGCCAGCCCTTCGCCGTGGGCTTCACTTAACGTGGGCGGAACGGTAGGCGACGATCTCGACCGGGTCCGCAAGAATCGCCATTTGTCCTTCCGCGCCCTGAACCGCCCGCCCGAATCCATTTTCGATGTGTGGCAGGTGCACAGCGCCGACGTGGTGTGCGCCCGAGCCCCGCGCCCGGAAGGCGAATCGGTTCGGCAGGCGGATGTGATCCTCACCGACAAACCGGAAGTCAGCCTGTTCATGCGCTTCGCCGACTGCGTGCCCATCCTTGCGCACGACCCGCGCCGGGGTGTGGTTGGCGTCGCCCATGCCGGCTGGATGGGAACCCTGCGCGACGTGGCTGGCTCGATGGTGAAAGCCATGAAAACCAATTACAACTCGAACCCCGCCGACATCGTCGCCTGCATCGGACCTTCCATCGGACCCGATCACTACGAAATCGGCGCTGACGTGATCCTGCAAGTGATGCAAAAATTCGGCGACGATTCAGAAAAAGTATTGCGCTCCGTCAACGGCAAAATCCATTTCGACCTGTGGAAGACGAACCAGACCCTGCTCGAGCAGGCTGGCGTGGGCAAGATCGAGATCGCCGGCATTTGCACCGCCTGCCACACCGACGATTGGTTCTCGCATCGCGCCGAAAAAGGGCGCACCGGTCGCTTTGGCGCGTTGATCTCGCTGTAACGGATTCTGTTAACATCGCCACTGAGGCGCGGGGTCACGGAGAAAAAAGAATCGGGTCTCCCGTAATTAACGGGAAAGCGCCTCGCCGCGAAGGACACAAAGGAAAAAAAGAGATTAGATTCCTAGTGTTTTTCCCACGTGACCGTCGTATCATTTCGACACGGTGAGCGAAAGACGAACCGTCAATGCAAGCCTTTGTGTTTGAAAAAAAAGATTCCCGTTAAAAACGATAGAACCACAGAATCTCAATGCCTCGCTGTCTCAGCGGTTAAGACAGTACAATAGACTTTATCGAAAACTAAATCGGGACGCATGATTCACGCAGACCCTTGCGCCGCCCGCCAGGGCAGGTGAAACGCAGATTTTTCTTTTTTGAATCAGCGAACCTCAGCGTTTTTCAGCGTCCCAAAAATGTTCTTCGCTGATTACCAATAAAGTCTAAAATAAAAATGAATTTACTTGTTTCCTCCATCCGCGAAAAATACCTCTACGCGCTCGATCAGATCGCCACAGCCGCGCGCAAAAGCAACCGCGACCCGAACGAAGTCCGCCTGGTGGTGGTCACCAAGTCGCAGCCGCTCGAAGTTGCGCAAGCCGCCATCGAAGCGGGAGCGCGCATCCTCGGCGAGAATTATCCCGAAGAAGGTGTCACGAAAATTCAATCCCTCGGCAATCAAACTGGTGTAGAATGGCACATGATCGGTCATGTGCAGAGCCGCAAAGCCCGCCTCGTGGCAGATCACTTCGCACTTTTACACTCGCTCGATAGCCTCAACCTCGCCCAACGCCTCAACCGCTTTGCCGGCGAAGCGAACCGCATCCTGCCCATCCTGCTCGAATTCAACGTGGGCGGCGAAGAATCCAAAGGGGGCTGGGACGCCTCGGATGAATCCACCTGGGACTCCCTCCTGCCCGACGTTTCCACAATTTTGGATCTGCCCCATGTGCAGATTCGCGGATTGATGAGCATGCCCCCGCTGGGGAACGATGCGGAAGACTCGCGCCGCTTCTTTTATCAAGTGCGGCGGCTCCGCGAGCGGCTGGCCGACCAACTCCCCGGCGGAGATTGGCGCGAACTCTCCATGGGTACCAGCCTGGACTACGCCGTGGCAGTGGAGGAGGGCGCCACCCTCGTCCGCGTGGGGACGGCTATCGTGGGCGAGCGTAGCAAGCGCAGGCATACACCGGAGGAATGACGCGTAATGGACTTCCTGATCGATATCGTCAGTTTGTTATCCCAACTTTTGACCTTGCTTATTTTTGTGTCCGTCATCCTGTCTTATGTTATGGATCCGTACAACCCAGTGAGGCGCGGCATCGACAACATCATCGAACCGATGCTCATGCCCATCCGCCGCGTGGCGCCCACCGCCGGGATGTTCGATTTCAGCCCGATGATCCTGATGATCCTGGTCCAATTCCTGTCACGCTTCATCATTGCCGTACTCTCTTCGCTGAGGTAGCCATGACCGATCTGAAAATAAAATTGCACGATGGAAAAAGAGGCTCCGCGCTGGCGGTGCGCGTCACGCCGCGCGCCAGCCGCAACGAGATCGTGGAACTGTTGGACGATGGGACGATCAAAGTGCGTATCGCCGCGCCACCCGCCGACAACGAAGCCAACGAGGCGCTGATCGAGTTCCTCTCCGATATTCTGGGGGTCGCAAAATCACGCCTCGATATTGTGGCAGGCTCCTCGGGGCGCGACAAGTTGATCACCGTGTTCGACATGGATACCGAAACCGCCCACTCGCGCATTGTGGCGCACTTGGGATAAACGAGCAGACTTCTTATTCAGACCTCGCAGGTTCCGAAACCTGCGAGGTCTTTTTTTGATTTGGTCCTCTTTTCGTAGCGGGAAAACAAAAAACGTTTCGATACAGGTAGCGCGATTGGTTTACCGTAGTAACGACTTCAGTCGTTTATTGCGCGGCGAAAAAGCGACTATTGTGCTTTTCAAAATTAATCGAGCAAAAATCGAACCACTGAGATTTATTAAATTTTGCCTTCACTGATTCGTAACTGCTCAGGCATGTCGTTGCGAGGAGGGCTCTTGCTCGCCTGCCCCGATGTTTTTTCGGGGTCCCGCCGAAGCAATCTCTCGGTATTGGGAGACTGCTTCGGCAAAACCAAGAGCGCCTCGCAGCGACATGTTCCGAGGCTGAGCAGTTACACTGATTCAATAATATCAAACCATTTGTAACTACACCGCTAAGGGTGAGACAATAGCAGGCAAGTAAGGGGCGCCGATAAAAGCGAGACGCAAAACGGAGAGCGCCATCTGTCGCATTCTTGCGAGCTGTGGAAAGATAAGCGCGGATCGGACAAAAGATTTCAACGCCTTCTACAGATCGAAAACAACCTGAGACTTTTTGCATGACTTTCATCATCCGTAAATCTCGCTCGCTTGATTGTTGTCAAACGAAACTTTGCCTTGGAAACTCAACACCTCCTCACACTGAAAAGAAGTCAACCCCATGCCCTCTCCATTTGGAGAGGGGCAAGCCGATGTGCCGATCATTACGGTTGTCTGGGTGAGGTCAAGCCGACATGCCGATCAATTGTCTCCTGGTGGGTCAAAAAGTGACGGCTGATAAGTTCCTATTGGGTCGCCAAACTTCATCGGCTTGAATTTGCCAACATCTAAACCGCCCAATCTATCAATCATCTTTTTGATTTTATCAATACAGTACGATTCCATTTCTTTTCGGATTTGGCGGCTGGTAAATCTTATAACATGCCAACCTTTTGTCTGTAAGTCATTGGAACGTCGAGTGTCTTCTTCTTTCTTCTCAGGATGGCGATGCCAAAAATCACCGTCAGTTTCAACATCAACTTTTCCATCAATACAATAGATCGAGAAGTCAAGAGCATATTCTTGCTCGCTCACCTCTATAAACTCTTGGCGTTCAGCAGGAATTACTAGTCTTTTCAATTCTGCCCAAAGCATATCTTCAAGTTTACTGTCGTCGTAAAGGTCATTAATCTCTTTTGCTTCTTTCACTTTCTCTATAGTCGTTGAAATAAATATGATTCTACGCTTACGCCTGCTGATTATTGGATGACGAAGCGGTTTTAGAGGTGAAAGAAAAAGTTGGTAATATCTCTTGTTTGTTTTCTCGCTAATCGGCTCATCAGGAAAAATCTCATGCCGATAAACTTGCTTTACTTCAAGTACTTTTGCAACATAATTTATGGCATGAGCCTCTGCGCCAAATTTCTTCGTTTGATAAAAAGCAATCCACTCAGGCGGAAAACGTTTTTTGAGCCATTTTTCAGCGCTGGCAACAGGAATACGATACCAGTGACGGTCTCGCAGGTCAGCGAAATCATTTAGGTTATTGATTATTGCTACTAAAACTTCGCCGCGTTTTGTCATAACTCAATTTTAGTCTATGAACATACTGATAACTGATAACTACTCACTGATTACTGCCTTCCGACTCCCACCACCCCATCAACTCACTCA
>CXWJ01048711.1_pt1 | contig 11506 bp, 12 predicted proteins | sample 590841 | NCBI WGS metagenome assembly CXWJ01 (sample SAMEA3498367, study PRJEB10139) | wastewater metagenome | biome: wastewater treatment plant; material: activated sludge | place: Austria | collected 2015-01-21 | reverse complement strand
GAGACAGCGGGCGGCACCACGTGACGGGTTCGGCTAGCCGACGACGTAGGTCGCGATCCGCGGACCGGTGTCGGAGTCGTCGTCGTCCTCGTCGTCGTCCGCCGAGTCGCAGTCGTCGGAGTCGGAGTCGTCCTCGTCCTCGTCGTCCACACCGTCGTCGTCCGAGTCCTCGTCGCCGTCCGGCGTGCCGTCGTCGTCGGAGTCGTCGTCGTGGGCCGAGGTGCCCGACTCGTTCTCGTCCTCGTCGTCGACGCCGTCGTCGTCCGAGTCGTCGTCGTCAGCGACGCAGACCTCGTCGCTGTCGTCCTCGTCCTCGTTGTCGACGCCGTCGTGGTCGGCGTCCTCGTCGCCGTCGCGGGTGCCGTCGTCGTCGGTGTCCTTGTCGCTCGGGTCGGTCGACGCGCTGTCGTCGTGGACCTCGTCACCGTCGTCGTCGCCGTCGTTGTCGGAGTCCTCGTCCGCCGGGTCCAGGTGTCGGACGAACTCACGGAGATTGCGCAGGCCGTCGTGGTCCTTGTCACCGCGAGCGTTGGCCTTGTGGGGGTTCAGCCCGTGGCGGAGCTCCCAGCGGTTCGGCATGCCGTCGTGGTCGGAGTCGCGCGAGCCGGCCGCCGACGCGGGGCTCATCGCGAACCGTCCGCCGGCAGCGATCGCCGCGACGATGGCCGACATGCGGCGGATGTCTGTGCGGTGGAACGGGGTCATGGTGCCTCTTCTCTTGTCGTGAGAACTGTGGTGCCCCGAGTAGGCCACGGATTCGGCCTAGGACGGTCCTAACGCTTCGTCAACGTTGCGTTAAGCGACGCGACCCGGCCGTCGACCTCGAGGAGGACCCAGGTCGGGCCTCCAGGAGGACGCGCAGGCCGGGTCGGGTGGGCGAGGGTGGAGATGTAGGACAACCCACCGCCGGCCGGACCCGACCGGCCCGACTCCAGGAGTGACACACCATGTCGACCCGCACGACGCCCGCCCCAGCTCCCGCCGCCCACCGGCTCCTCGACTCCCGCGTGGACGTCAAGATCGTGCTGAGCGCCTTGTGGATCAGCACGCTGTTCGTCTTCGCCTACGTCGACATCTTCGGCTTCTGGCGTGCTGACGTGGTGCGTGGCGCGCTCGAGGGCTCCGTGCCCGGCGTCGGCTTCGAGATCGACCAGGCGTTTCTCACGTTCACGACCATCTACATCCTGCTGCCCAGCCTGATGGTCGCCGCCAGCCTGCTGCTGCCCGCCCGGGTGAACCGGGTCGCCCAGATGACGCTGGCCGTCCTCTATGCCCTCTCGATCATGGTCTCGATGATCGGCGAGAGCTGGGCCTACTACCTGTTGGGCAGCGTGGTGGAGCTGGCGCTCCTGGCCGGAGTCGTGTGGAAGGCGTGGACCTGGCCACGCGAGCACGGCGCGGTCTGAGCGACAGGCCCGTCGCCGTAGCCTGAGCCGGTGCGGTGCGACTACTTCGAGGGCGGCCGGTGCCGGTCGTGCGAGCTGATGGGCACGCCGTACGCCGCGCAGCTGGCGAGCATGCAGACCGGTCTCGAGCGCTCGCTCGGCGGAGTCGTCCCGATGGCAGCCTGGGAGGCACCCGCACACGGACCCGAGGCAGGGTTCCGCAACAAGGCCAAGCTCGTCGTGGGTGGATCCCGGGGCGCACCGACGCTGGGCATCCTCGATGGGGAGCGCCGAGGGGTCGACCTCCGGGGCTGCGGGCTCTATGAGCCCGGGCTCCGGGCGGCGGTCGCGACCCTGGCCGAGGTCGTCGGCGAGCTCGACCTCACGCCGTACGACGTGCCGGCGCGGGCCGGCGAGCTGAAGCACCTGCTCGTCACGCACTCCCCCGACGGAGAGCTGATGGTGCGCTTCGTGCTCCGCTCCAAGGCACAGCTCGGCAAGCTGCGCGCGGGTCTTCCGTTGCTCCGACGCCGCCTTCCCGGAGTCCGGGTCGTGACCGCCAACCTGCTGCCGCGACACCAGGCGCTGCTCGAGGGTGAGGAAGAGGTGTGGCTGAGCCGCGAGCGTGACCTGCCGATCAGAGTCGGCGGACTCGTCCTGCACCTGCTGCCGCGCAGCTTCTTCCAGACCAACACGGCGGTCGCCGCGCAGCTCTACGCCCAGGCACGCGACTGGATGACCGCTGTGGAGGCCGAGTCGGCCTGGGACCTCTTCTGCGGTGTCGGAGGGTTCGCGCTGACGGCGGCCTCCGCCCTCCCCCACTGCGACGTCATCGGCGTCGAGATCGCCCCCGAGGCGGTGCGCAGTGCGCAACAGTCGGCGATCGAGGCCGGGNNGTGATCGTGAACCCGCCCCGGCGCGGCCTCGGCCCGGCCCTGGCTGCCCGCCTCGACCGCTCCCCCGCGCGGCACCTGCTCTACTCCAGCTGCAACGCCGACACGCTGGCGGCCGACCTGGGCGCGATGCCGTCCTGGGAGGTGACCCAGGCCCGTGGCTTCGCGATGTTCCCGCAGACCGCGCACCACGAGGTGCTCGTGCTGGCGAAGCGACGGTGACGGGACGGGAGCTCAGGGTCGGGTCAGGAAGTCGCCGACCAACCGGTTGAACGTGTCGGCGTGCTCGATCTGGGTCCAGTGTCCGCACTCCCCGAACAGATGGCACTCGGCATGCTCGATCAGGTCCAGCAGGCGCAGCGCGTTGGCCATCGGGATCACCCGATCCTCGCGCCCGTGCAGGACCAGCGTCGGGTGGGACAGCGCCCGGATCGCCTCCTCCGAGACCGTCATCGCGTCGACCCAGCGCTGTCGCGGAGCCGGGAACATGGCCGAGAACGACTCCTGGAAGCCCGGCCGCACCGAGGCGGCGTACCTCAGCTCGGCGAGCTCGTCGGTGACCAGCGTCCGGTCGTGGGCGAAGAGGTCCAACAGGCCGCGCATCGCCTCCAGGGACGGCTGGTAGCCCCAGACGGCCTCGAGCCCCGGCGTGATCTCGAACGGGACGCCGACCGAGCCCATGAGGACCAGTCGGTCCACCCGGTCCGGCACTGTTGTCGCGATCGCCAGCGCCAGCGCTCCCCCGAAGCTGTTGCCCAACAGGCTGAACCGTTCCAGCCCGAGCGCGTCGGCGAAGCCGAGCAGATGCCGGCGCCACAGGTCTGGTCCGTACGCCGCGTCGGCGGGCCGCTCGGTGAACCCGAACCCGACGATGTCGGGTGCGAACACCTCCAGCCGCTCCCCCAGCGCCACCAGGTTCAGCCGCCAGTTGGCCCAGGCCGAGACTCCCGGGCCCGAGCCGTGCAGCAGCAGCACCGGCGGCCGCCCCCCGGCCCTCCCGACGTGGTGGTAGTTCGTCGCCACGCCGGCGGCCACCACCGACAGCCCGACCTCGGGATTCTCCTGCACGGCTCCATCGTGCCGCAGCCCCGCCGTCGAACCGGCCCCCGCGTTCCTCAGGGCGGACCGTCGTCGCAGATAGTTGACTGCGAGTTGCACCGGCCCGTCGGCGTGTCGCGGTGCGACTCGCAGTCAACTATCCCGAATCGGCGGACCCGCACCCCCCGACGTACGATCTGCGCCATGCGTCGACCCGCCCTGGCCCTCGCCGGCCTCCTGCTCCCGCTGACCGCCCTCGCCGCCTGCGGTGGTGACGAGACGGCGACGGACCCGGGCGCCGACGCCGCGCCCGAGGGCCCGCCGTGCAGCTTCGTCGCCGATGGCGAGGCGGCCAAGAAGGTCGACCTGCCGCCGGATCGCGCCACCGCGACCGGTGACGTCGCGGTGAGCATCGCGACGTCGCAGGGCGACCTAGCCGCCACCCTCGACGGCACCCGGGCACCGTGCACGGTGACCTCGTTCGTCTCGCTGGCCGAGCAGGGCTACTTCGACGACACCCCCTGTCACCGGCTGACCACCGAGGGCATCTACGTGCTCCAGTGCGGCGACCCGCTCGGCCAGGGCTACGGCGGGCCGGGCTACACCGTGCCCGACGAGTACGACGGCACCGAGACCTATCCCGCAGGCACGCTGGCCATGGCCAACACCGGAGCCCCCGACACCGGCGGCTCCCAGTTCTTCATCGTCTACGAGGACACGCAGCTGCCGCCGGCCTACACCGTGTTCGGCACGGTCGACGCCGCCGCGGTGGCGGCGATCCAGACGGTGGCCGCCGGCGGCTCCGAGCCCCCGGGAGACGGTGCGCCCACGATCCCGGTGACGATCACCGGCGTCACGGTGAGCTGAGCGCCACCGACTGCTCACCCGCCGGCTCGGCCAGCTCGTACGACGCCGCTTCGCCGGCCGCCACAGTGCGACCGACCGTGCAGAGCCGGTCACGCGACTGCGCCAGTGCCCGGGGCAGGATCGCCCGCGCCGCGTCCCCCTCGGCCCCCTCGGGGAAGCGCACGTCGAAGACCAGCCGCAGGTCGGTGAGGCGGTTCCCGGCCTCGTCGCGGATCTTCACCGCGCTGGCGTCGGCCTCGAAGACCAGGGCGTCGGCCCGCTTGCGGGTGATCAGGTCCACATCGATCGAGGTGCAGCCGGCGAGCGCCGCCAGGAGCAGCTCGGTCGGGGTGAAGTCGGGATCGCCTCCCGAGCCGATCGGCAGGACGCCGCCACGTCGGTTCGTCGCGAGATAGCGCCCTTCGCCGATCTTGTGCAGCCGGATCGCGCGCGTGTCGTCCTGGGTCGTCATGGGGCCAGCCTGCCACCGCGCTCCACGGCGCGCCTCGCGGACTCGGGGACGGCGACCCCGGCCGGCACATCCGGGGCCGACACCGGTTCCCCGGCGGCGAGCGCCAAGGGCACGACACCGGCCCAGACGTCGCGCGGCTCGTCGTCCTCGGGATCATGGGCGTCGCTGCGGCCGATCTTCACGCTCCATCGCTCCAGTGGCACCCGCAGCACGAGCGTCGCCGCAAGCTCCTTGCGGGTGCTCTCCCTCAGCTCCGCCGGCCGCCCGGGGAGCAGCTGTTCGGACAGGCGGGTCAGCGCCCGCTCCTTCTCCGGGCCCTCCAGCACCTGCGCGGCGCCGAACACCACGGCGCTGCGGTAGTGCACCGAGCTCTCGAAGAGGGACCGGGCGAAGACCAGGCCGTCCAGGTGCGTGATCGCGACGCACACCTCGGCACCGGTCGCCAGTCGCAGCATCCCGGCACCGGTCGAGCCGTGCAGCAGCAGCGCGTCTCCGTCGCGGGCGCACGCGAACGGCAGCACCACCGGCCGCCTGTCGCGTACGACGGCGACGTGGGCGACCAGGGCCTCGTCCAGGATCGCGTCCAGGTCGCGCCGCTGGTCGGACTGGTACTCCGGCAGGCGGCGTACCCGCAGCTCGTCATCCATTGTCCGACGATATCCAGCCGTGGTGCCGGAGGCGCGACACCCCCGGCACCACGCGGGTGCCGGGGGCGCCGACTCAGCGGAAGCAGGTCACGACACGACGATGGTGAACCGCTTGCGGCCCTCCACCACCTGGCTCTGCGGCGCGGAGCCTGCCTGCCGGGAGATCGATGACTTGCGGGTGTAGGTCTCGATCCCCGCGACCACCTGGTCGTTGCGCAGGTGGCCGGCGGCGACCTCGAGGAGGTCGTCGACGTTCTTCGCGCTCCACCAGTCGTCGTAGAAGCGGGAGCCACCCGCGACGACCAGCTCGCCCTCCGAGCCCTTGGCCTTGGCCGGAACGACCAGCGACACCGGGACCTTGCCGGTGGCGCCGAGAGCATCCTCGACCACGACCCGCAGCTTGAGGGTCTTGCCGGCCTTGGCCTCCACGACGTCACGGCGGTTGTCGAGCTTCACCCAGCGGGTGCCCCGCTTGTACTCCGCGGAGACCACCGTCAACGTGCTGTTGTCGTCGGAGATGTCGCTGGTCATCGTCACGTCGTCCAGCGTCACCCCCTTCATCCGGCTGAGCAGGTAGACCGTGTCGGGGATCTCCCACACCGCGGCATAGGTGATGTCGTAGTCGGAGACGAAGCGATCGCTCACGTTGATCGCGAACTCCGACCCGTCCGGCTTGCGGCCGTTGATCGTCCACTCCGTCTCCTCCGACCCCGGGCCGTAGCCGTCCAGCACGACGTCGTGGTTGGCCACGAACTCGTAGAACGTGACGTCGGGGTTGAAGTCCTTCATCGACACGTGGCTGGACCCGGTCCGGTTGCGGTCGCCGTAGGTGACCGTGGAGGTCACGTCGAACGTGGCCGGCACGTCGCCGAAGATCCCGGTGATCCCGGTCAGGTGGTCGTCGGTGATGGTGCCGACAGGATCGGCGATGTTGGCGACCTTGAACGGATACATGGTCGGGTCCTCCTGGACGTAGATCGCGTCCGCGGGGTTCAGCCCGGCGGTGATCTTGCCGCGGAAGAAGGCCGGGTGGCCGAAGCCGACGACCTCGTCGCCGCACAGGGACGTGGCCGTCCCGACCCCACCGACGGTGATGTCACCGTGAGAGGCGGTCAGCGCGAGGTTCCCACCGGGCACGATGGTGTTGGCCCCGACGGCCGCCGCCGAGGTGGTTCCCATCGTGGACATGGTCCGGTCGAGGTAGGGGCGGTTCCGGGTCTTGGTGAGGCGGGCCGCGCGAACCCCGGACACCCCGGTCGGCATCGGCAGCTGCTCGAATCCCTGCGCCGCCTGCCGTGCCGTCACGTCGGTCTCGGCGGCGATCCCGGCCGCCACCTTGGGCGACACCTTCAGGATCGGCGGCGGCGGAGTCGGCAGGTAGTCGTCCATGTTCTCGAAAGGCGTGACCCCCGCGACGGGCGAGGGTCCGAAGGCCAGGCCGTAGGCGACGGCGCCGATGAGTCGGCCGTCCTCGGCATACACCGGCGATCCCGACATGCCCGCCCAGATGCCGCCCACCCGGTCGATCTCCGGATTGGTCAGGCGCACCATGACCATGTCCAGGCCGGGCGCGATGCCGTCCTCGAGGACGCCGAGCACGGTGCCGGTGAAAGCGTCCGGCGTCGTGCCCTTGCTGACGGTCAGCCCGTGCACGGCCTGGTCGGCGACCAGGTCGGCCACCGGGAATGCCGTGTCGCACGCTGCTGCCGCACTCACCGACCGAGCCGGTGTCGGGGCCGAGACGATCCCGACGATCGCGGTGGCCGACGCAGCGGCCAGCGCGAACAGGGATCGGGTCCCCCGCTTCGTTGTTGCCATGTAGCTCACTCTCCGTTTCCACGGTCCACGGCGGTGTGTTCCCCCGTTGCCGGTTAGGACGCTATCCCCCCGTCGTTGGTTGCCGCGTGAGTAGCGACACTTGCCTGCCGAGCAGTCGTTCCGAGGACCGCTGCCGGGCCCGCCGCACCGGGGATGCGGGATCATGGCCCCGTGACCCACCGCCATGTCGCCGTCGCCGCTACGGGCGATCAGGCCCTCCGGGCCGGCCTCGAGGTTGCCGCGGACGGCGGCAATGCGGTCGACGCCGCCCTTGCCGCGGCCTTCGTCGCGCTGGCGACCGAGCCGGGCATGGTGAGCCTCGGCGGGGGTGCTTTCGTGGCGGTCTGGCCCGCCGACGGGGACCCGGTCGTCGTCGACGGCAACGTCGCGATGCCCGGCACCGAAGCGCCACCGGAGCGACTCGGCACGGGGCTGCGCGAGATCGTCACGACGTACGGCGGCGGGGTGACGATGTATGCCGGGCACGGCTCGGTCGCAACGCCGGGGGTGGTCCCGGCGCTGGCCGAGGCGCACGAGCGCTTCGCCCGACTCTCGTGGGCGCGTCTGATCCGACCGGCGACCGCGGCAGCCCGTCAGGGCTACCCGATGAGCCCGGCGGCGTCGCGCTATCTCGCGTTCGTGGCCGAGTCGCTGTTCGGCCAGGACCCGGAGGCGCATGCGCTGGTCACCCGGCCCGACGGCGGACTGCTGGCCGGCGGCGAGACCACCAGCAACGGCCTGCTCGCCGATGTGCTGGACCAGCTCGCCGTGGACGGAGCCTCCTTGTTCAGCACCGGGGCCGTGGGGCGTTCACTGGTCGCCGACATGGCGGCCCAGGGCGGGCTGATCGGCGCGGCCGATCTCGCGGCGTATCGCCCCGAGGTGCGACCGGCCCACGTCCTGGACGTCGGCGCGTGGCGAATCGCCACGAACCCGCCCCCCGCGGTGGGCGGCCCGATGCTCGCGGTGATGCTCACCGAGCTGGCCCGTCGTCGCGACTGGACCTGGAGTGACGCGATCGAGATCCAGCAGGCGGTGCTGAACTACCGCCTTCAGGTCCACGACCGCGCCGCCGACCTCGAGGCCGACGGTCGCGCCCTGCTCGACCGGATCACCGATCACGGGCTACGCGGTCTTCGAGGATCGTCGTCGACCGCGCACGTGTCAGCGGTGGACGACGAGGGGAACGCCTGCGCCGTGACGATGAGCAGCGGGTACGGCGCGGGCATGAGCATCCCGGGAACCGGGATCCTGCTCAACAACACCCTGGGCGAGGTGGAGCTCAACGGCCGCGGCGTGCATGCCGCTCTCCCGGGCACCCGACTCGCCTCCAACATGGCGCCCACGACCGGCCGCACCGCGGACGGGCGGGTGCTCGCGATCGGGTCTCCCGGAGCCGACCGGATCACCACCGCCCTGATGCTGGTGCTGGGCCAGGGCTGCCTGCACGGGGCGGACCTGCGTGAGGCGATCCGGCGGCCACGGCTGCACGTGCGGGTCGGTGACGAGGTGCGGGTGGAGTACGAGCGCGATCCGGCGCTGGCCGAGGCCGTCGCCGCCTCCGGGCTCGCGTCGCACGAGTACCCGGAGCCGCACATGTACTTCGGCGGCGTCGGGGCGGCGTACCTGCGGCGCAACGGAGCCCTGGAGGCGGCCGGCGACGCTCGCCGCGAGGCCGCGGTCGGGGTCAGCGGTCAGACCGCCGGCCCCTGAGCCCGCAGCTCGTCGACCTGGGCCATCGCGTCCCGCAGCTGCTCCAGCCAGTCCTGGGTGTGCTCCCCCACCAACCGGACCGCCCACGCTAGGGCGTCGGAGCGGGACCTGGCGACACCCGCGTCGACCAGGATGTCCAGGACCTGGCGCTCGGGCTGGCGGAGCCGGGTCATCACCGGGACCGCCAGGTGGGTGAACAGGGCGGCGGAGTCGGCGTAGCGAACCCCCCACGACACCTTCCTCCGGAACCGGGCCTCGGCCTCCCGGGCGATCTCGATCCGGGCGTCACGGGTGTCGGCCCGGAACCGGCCGATCCGGCCCTCGGCCGTGGCAGCGTCCGGTGGTGCGTCACCGGCGAGTCGACCCACGACCGTGATCTCCTCCCGGTCCACCGCGACCTCGACCTCGTCGAACCACTCCTCCGGCAATCGGCCGTCGAACCACGCAGCCGCGTCGTCGGCAGGTGGGAGGTCGGCGGTCTGCCAGCCGCCACGTCGGCCACGGCGCTGGCGCTCGTCGTCATGCTTGCTCATCAGATCTCCTCCTCGAATTACGTGATTACAGAATTACACGCTAGGCCAAACGCCGACGGCCGAGAGCGACGACCGGCGGGTTCCACCCGCTCGAACCGTCGACGCGGGGCATAGACTGCGACCGAGGTCACACCACCGTCCCTGCAGGAGCCATGTCCACGCCCACGTCTTCCCCGGCGCCCGCGACCGCTGCGTCCGACCGCGCCGCCCTGGTCCGAGCCGTTGCCGACCAGCACCGCGATCTGCGCGGCCCCCTCCTGCCCGTGCTGCACGAGGTGATGGCCGAGTTCGGCTACGTCGATCCCGCCGACGTGCCCGTCATCGCCGACGTGCTGAACCTGTCGGCTGCCGAGGTTCACGGTGTCGTCAGCTTCTACCACGACTTCCGGACGACGCCCCCGGCCACGCATCAGATCTCCTTGTGCCGTGCCGAGGCCTGCCAGGCGGTCGGCGGACAGCGGCTCTTCGATGCCGTCCGCGACGACGCGGCCGCGGGCGGGCTCGGCGACACCGAGGTCGCCCAGGTGTTCTGTCTGGGCAACTGCGCGCTAGGCCCCTCGGGCACCGTCGACGGGGTGCTGTACGGCCGGCTCGACCCCGCGCGGCTCGACGAGCTGACCGCGGGGTGGCGCCGATGACCACCGTCTTCGTCCCGGCCGACGCCAGCGCCGTCGCCGTGGGAGCCGACGCCGTGGCCGCCGCGTTCGGCGAGGTGGCCGCCGTCACCGTCGTCCGCACCGGGTCCCGCGGCCTGCTGTGGGCCGAGCCACTCGTCGAGGTCGACACCCCGCAGGGCCGGGTGGGCTTCGCCAATGTGGCCCCCGCGGAGGTCGACGCCGTGCTGGACGGCACCTTGGCGAGGGTCGAGGGCCGCTCCCTCGGCCTGGTGGCCGAGCACCCCTGGCTGGCAGGCCAGCGGCGGGTCACGGCCGCCCGGATGGGCGTCGTCGACCCGTCCTCGATCGCCGACTACGAGGCCCACGGCGGCTGGAGCGGGTTGCGACGAGCCCTGACCCTCGCTCCCGACGAGGTCGTGGCCGAGGTCACCGCCTCGGGACTGCGCGGCCGCGGCGGCGCGGGATTCCCCGCCGGCATCAAGTGGAAGACCGTGCTCGACACCCACGCGGACCAGAAGTTCGTGTGCTGCAACTTCGACGAGGGCGACTCCGGCACCTTCGCCGACCGGATGGTCGTCGAAGGCGATCCCTTCACTCTCGTCGAGGGCATGACCATCGCGGCGTACGCCGTCGGGGCGACCGAGGGCTACGTCTACGTGCGCTCGGAGTATCCGCACGCCATCGCGGCGCTGCGGCGCGCCGTCGAGGCGGCCTACACCCACGGCTTCCTGGGCGCAGACGTCTGCGGCAGCGGACACCGCTTCGACCTGCACGTGCGGGTCGGCGCCGGCGCCTACATCTGCGGCGAGGAGTCCTCGATGCTCGAGAGCCTCGAGGGCAAGCGCGGCGAGGTGCGCGCCAAGCCGCCGATCCCGGCGATCTCCGGGCTCTTCGGGCGGCCGACGGTGGTCAACAACGTGCTGACGCTGTGCACGGTTCCGATGATCCTCGCCGACGGCGGCGCGGCGTACGCCGAGCTCGGCACCGGCCGTTCCCGCGGCACCCAGCTCTTCCAGCTGGCGGGCAACGTCGCCCGCGGCGGACTCGTCGAGCTGCCGTTCGGAGTCACCCTGCGTGAGCTCGTCGAGGACTACGCCGCCGGCACCCGCACCGGCCGACCGGTGCGGGCGGTGCAGGTGGGCGGTCCGCTCGGGGCCTACCTGTCCCCCGACCAGCTGGACCTCCCGATGGACTACGAGGCCTTCGCGGAGGCCGGGGCGATGGTCGGCCACGGCGGCATCGTGGTCTTCGACGACACCGTGGACATGGCACACATGGCGCGGTTCGCGATGGAGTTCTGCGCGGTCGAGTCCTGCGGCAAGTGCACGCCGTGCCGGATCGGCTCCGTACGCGGCGTCGAGACGCTCGACCGGATCATCGCGGGCGAGGACGTGGCCGCCAACCTGGTGCTGCTCGACGATCTGTGCGAGACGATGACCAAGGGATCCCTGTGCGCCATGGGCGGGCTCACCCCGATGCCCGTGCAGAGCGCGATCCGGCACTTCCCCGAGGACTTCGACCGCCGCAGCCCCGCCGGCGCGGTC
>CXWJ01000837.1_pt1 | contig 11506 bp, 10 predicted proteins | sample 590841 | NCBI WGS metagenome assembly CXWJ01 (sample SAMEA3498367, study PRJEB10139) | wastewater metagenome | biome: wastewater treatment plant; material: activated sludge | place: Austria | collected 2015-01-21 | reverse complement strand
GATGACTTCCAACGCCAGCCCCGGCTTCTCGCGCAGTTTGCGCGACGGCGGCTGAACATCTTCGTCCAGGTTGAGGAAGAGGGAGTAGGAAAAAACATCGGTTTCATCATCGTACAGCCCGATGTGAAAGGCATCCGCGCTCATTACCTGTTTCAGTTCGTTCGCAAACGCGCGCAAGGCATGATACAGATCATCCCCGCCGGCAAGCGTCAGCCCCAGGCGGTACAGCAGGGTCACTTCATTGGCGCGCCGTTTGGCTTCCTCCTCCAACCGTTTGAGTTCGGTCAACTCCACGATCGAAGCCAGAATGAGAGTGTCTCCTCCGCCCAGGGTTAACGGGACCAGCCCAATTTCGACCGGGAACTGCCCGCCATCTTTGCGCCGCGCGGTGAGCTCCCGCCCTGCCATCGCGCGGGCAGAAGGATGTCGGTTGAAAGCCTCGCGGCTGTGCGCGTGCGAAGCGCGGATATTCTCGGGCGCCAATTGCTCGATGCCCATCCCGATCAACTCACCCGCCTCGTACCCCAGCAGGCGGTGCGATTGCGCGTTGGCAAAGACAATCTGACCCGTCGCGTTGGAAACGACAATCGCCACCGGGTTTTTGTCGAAGATTTCCAGAAAGGCGCTATCTGGGGCGCGCGAACGATCTGTAGGTTGCATTGGTTTACGCCGTGAACTTCTCATCGCCGCCGGGTTGGGGCTGGCTGTGGCTTTATACTTGAGTCTCATCATTTCGTATCGGGCAATATGTTACTCCACAGTTGTGTCCGCTTCAAGCCCGAATTTATTTTTGCAATTTTTCCGCATCACCGCTGGCGGGCTACTCGAACTACATCATAACTCATTAGACGCCATCAGAAATTATTTTCAGGTTTCAGAAAGCGGGCGTTTTACTATCTTTTCCCGATCTGGCGGATAGTATAAGTAGAGAATTCTCCCGAAAGGTCCGTGCATGGAAGATCGAATCGCAATCTCGCTGATCAAACAAGGCAACTTAAACGGTCTCGAAACGCTTGTCAATCGCTATCAGGCAAAGGCGGTTCATGCCGCGTATTTAATCACGCGCGATCGCGCCTCAGCCGAAGACGCGGCGCAATCGGCATTCGTCAAAGCCGCCGAGCGCATCCATCAATTCGACGACGAGCGCCCCTTCTCGCCCTGGTTCTTCCGCATCGTCATCCACGACGCGCTCAAACTTGCAAAGCGGATGAAGCGTCAAACCTCGCTGGACGAGTTGGATGAAGACGCTTCGGCTCTTTCTACATGGCTGGTTGATTCGGCTCCCCAGCCTGAGCCATCGCTGGAAGCGAATCAAATCCGCGAGCGCCTCCTGCAAGCCATCCAAAGCCTGCCGCCCGAACAACGCGCCGTCGTCGTGATGCGCTATTACCTCGAGATGAGCGAAGCGGACATGTCCGCAAAGATGGCGCGCCCGCTTAGTTCCATCAAGTGGTGGCTGAGAGACGCCCGCAAACGCCTGAATGAATTAATCGCCGATGACAGGAGTTAATCATGGATAAGAAAAACATCCAAGCCCTTTTGCAGGATGAATTGGAAAAGGAAATTCCATCCTCCGAGATTCATCTTTGGCAGACCGTGAAAGCCCGCCTGGTTGAGAACCCCAACCAACAAGGAGCAATAATGAAAACAACCAAATCGCGCCTCGCATACGCGACTCTCGCAATTGCCGCTGTGCTGGCGCTCGCCTTCGTCACCCCGCAGGGACGCGCCCTCGCGCAAAGTATGTTCCAATTCTTCACCCGCGCCGATCAAGACAGCTACCCGCTTCAAGACTGGCAGATGACTCCGCCCGCGCAAACATCCTCCGAGTCGCCTTTCAAGTATTCGGTGCAGGAAGCAGAGTCGCTTGCGGGATACGATGTCCTCAGCCCAGTAGACGAACCGTCTGGCATGATTTTTGTCGGCGCATCCTACGATGAAAAGTATCACATCGTGGCGCAGGCGTTCGGTCCAAGCGCCGAGTTTACCGAACTCTCGCTCTGGCAACAGCCGCTGGAATATTACGCCCCCTGCGGCGAGATCAGCCAGCCGTGCGATAACATGCTGGGCGGCAACCTCGCTGGCAATAGCGCCGATATTCAAACCGCGCAAATCGGCGACCTGACGGGCGAGTACGTGGAAGGCGTCTGGAATCTGACCGATAACGGTCCCGTTTGGGAGCCGACGCCCTTCCTAAAGACCTTGCGCTGGAAGAACGACACGATGCTCTTCGAATTGGTCGGCGGCATGAACCAGACCCGCGACGAGCTTGTAAAACTGGCGGAAGGTATTCGGTAGTAAATAAAAGAGACAGTCGCCTCGCAGGCGACTGTCTCTTTTGAGCGAACTTTTAGGGTTTCTACCTACCTGACCGTTTTCAAAATGGGACGCGGGTTTTTCAAAAAAAAAACAGGCGCATCCGCGTTCGTCTGCGTCCAAAAAAGAAAGTGTCGGGTTTTATCTCATCGGCAGGCTGAAATAAAAAGTGGAGCCTTGCCCAACTGCGCTCTCGATCCAAATTCTGCCCGCGTGGATTTCGATAATCCGCTTGACGAGCGCCAGCCCGACCCCCGTCCCTTCCGAATCTGCATCGAGTTTGTTGAAGAGCCCAAAAATGCGTTCGTGGTATTCGGGCGCAACGCCAATGCCGTTATCTTTGACGTATAAGACCGCTTTCCCGTTTTCTTCGCCGCTATAGCCGATCTCGATCTGCGGGTTGGGTTGGTCGCCCATGTATTTGGCGGCGTTATCGAGCAGGTTTTGCAGAACCTCCATCAGGCGTTGACGATCTCCATGGACTGTGGGCAGGTTGGGCTGGGTATGAACCGAGACGCGGCGCGATTCCAACTGTCCATGCACGATGTCCAGCGCGTCTTGCGCGATATCCGCAAAGGGGACATCTTCCGCCGCGTTCATCACGCGCCCAATGCGCGAAAGTTCGAGCAGCTCAGTGAGGAGCGCGTGCATTTTATCGGTTGCCGCTTGAATGCGCCGGGTATCCTGCTGTAATCGCTCCAGGTTGCCGGAGCGCGCGTCCTCTTCGATGTAACCCAGGTAGCCGTTGATGGTTACCAATGGAGATTTGAGATCGTGCGATACGGTATAGACGAAGCGCGTCAATTCGGCATTTTTACTTTCGAGTTCCACGATCAAGCGCGCCTGCTCCGCTTCGGCATGTTTGCGCTCGGTAATGTCCATGGTCAACAGCGTCAAGCCGACCACCTTCCCATCTGCAAAGATAGGGCTGACGTTGGTGGAATACCATGTCAGGAGACCGCGCGCGCCGGGTCCCTGTAATTCAAAGGACTCGGCTTTTTTATTTTCGATCACGCTCCTGAACGTCCGTTTCACCATGCCCTGGAATTCGGGCGGTATGAAATTATGAATGCTTGAGCCCAGTACCTGCTCCAGGGTGAAGCCTTCCGCCGTGTGATTCATGAATTGGAGTTTCTCATCGAGGTCGATCGTCATGATGATGATCTCGCGGTTTTCGACCAGCGAGCGGTATTTTTCCTCGCTGGCAATGATGTTTTCCACTGCCTGTTTGCGCTTGGTGATATCTTCCACGGTACCTTCATAGTACAGAATATTGCCATCGACATCGCGGACCGCCTGGAGATTCATGGATGTCCAGAATGTCGATCGGTCTTTGCGATAATTGAGTATTTCAAAGGCGGCGACCTGTTCTCCAGCCATCACGCAGCGTTCAAGCTCATCCCTTTGGCGCGATGCCACATTCAGTTGGGAGGGGATATCGGTTACTTCGCGGATCATAGCCCCCGGCGATTCATAGCCGTACATGCGCGCCATAGCGGGGTTAACCTTGATGAAGCGACCATTGGGCGCGCTTTGAAAAATACCGTCTATGGCATTCTCAAAGATGGCGCGGTATTTTTCCTCGCTTTCGCGCAGGGCAGATTCCGCATGCCTGCGTTCTGTCACAATGCTCCCGGTGAACAACCCAGCCAGCGTGGCGGCAAGCAGAAAGAATTGCGCCTCGATAATGAGTTCCGGTTCCATTAGTACCCCCGGAGACAACACAAGAACGCCCGCAGTCATAACCAGAGACGCCCATGCCGCGCCGGCAATACCGCCGATTAAAGCCGCCCATAGAATCGGCAGGAGCGCCACGTACAGGCGCGATACAGAGATGATGTCTTTTGTGGAAAACGCGATCAGGATGGCGAAAGGTATGCTTGCGAAAATCAGCGCGGTCTGAATTTTCGCCCGATAATCCTGCAAGAACTCGCGCGCGGACCATCCCTGATGCCACAGGAGAATAACCGGCGCCAGCGTAAGGTAGGGAATAACGTTGGATATCCACCAGCCCGTGGCGATTGTGCCGAACGCCTCCCACTCGGCGAGCCCGGTCAGCGCGTAAACGGAGGCGGCGATCAGGCATTCGACCAGGACGGCGAAACATAAGACAAAGGAAAACGATGCCACATCCCGCACGGTATGCAGGCGAATCGCGGCGGGGGAAAATTTTCTCAACAGGACGAGCGCAATGGCGGGCGAGGTCATGGACGCGAGTCCGATGCCAACTACTGCGATGAAAGGGATATCGGGGGAATGAAGCGTGACGAGCACTGAAAAGACAGGGTTGATAAAAGCCAGCGGCAATGCCCGCCAGCCCAGCAGGAGGATTGCCGCCAGATACAAGCCGGCAGGAGGGTAACAGATGGCGAGTCCTGTTTGAAGTACGAATGCCCCGCTTGCCAAATCCAAAAGCACGGCGAGCGCGGCGTACGCGCCGACGTACAGGATTTGTTTTCGATGCTTATGGAACCATTCCATTTCGTATCTCTTGGGTCAGCAATCAGCGATCTTGATCTGTGGGTAAAAAAAGGCGCGTAATTTACAGGCTTGCTCGTCTGTTTGATGAATAGGCATTATCAGAAATTATTGTTGGACGCGGATAAACACTGACTGCGAAGCGCGCGAATTTTTTTCTTCTCTGATCCGCGCACATCCGCGTCTGATAAAAGGATGTTGGCTTATTACCGATACCGTCTAATATATTGTACACGATGCAAGATGAGTCCTTGTCGTTTTCGGCTCTCTGGGAATTGCCGTGATTGTTACGCCAGCAGTTGCACTGCTGGCGGGCGGCAGTGCAACTGCCGCCGGAACTGGCGGTTCATCACGGCAACTCGTAAAGACCCTCGTTTTTTCGATCCAACGTTCTGAAATTAGACCATTGTTCAATCCAGCCGCCGCAAATATAATGGAGGAAATTCTACTTGGGATAGGTGTCATGAAATCAAAATTTGCGTGGTGGAAACTGATCGCGGGCTATCTGCTCTTTGTCCTCTTTCATCAGATCTATGATCTGATGGGCGGCGGAACGCTGGCGGCGATCCTTGGCGAGGGCATTGAGTCGATCTATGCCCACATGAAGATGTATTTCTACGCCTACCTGATTGTGAGCGGTATTGATTATTTCCTGCGCCGCAAAGATTTGAAACCCGCTTTCTGGTATTCGCGCATGTTGATCGCGGCCTCCTTCCCGTGGATGTCTATTGCGATCTGGTTTATCCCCGAAGCCTTGGGGTTGAATCTCGGAAGTTTTGAACTTGTCTACTCGCTGGTGATAACCCTCGTCGGCTTGCTTTTTGCTTTTAGCCTGGACGACACCTTGGAAAATATCGAGTTCCGCCCCATAGCCAAAACCTTCCTCTGGATCGCTTTTGCCGCCGCGTTGATCACGTACGTCGGCTTCTCCTTCCACGTGCCAGATAATTTCTTTATTGCTTCGTAATCTATTTTCGTCCGCAACTTAAAAGGGACAGCGCCATATGGCGCTGTCCCTTTTGTTTATCTTCCTTGACCATACAATATATATGTATATAATATACATATATATTACAAGGAGAGAATAATGTGGTCTGCTGAATATACAATTGTGACGGATGCCTCAAAAGAGGCGGTTTGGAAGGTTTGGGCGGATGTGGAAAATTGGAAGCAGTGGGATGAAAGTGTGGAATGGTGTCGGTTGGAGGGCGAGTTCAAAACAGGAGCCAGCCACATTTTGAAACCCAATAATGGACCTGAGGTGAAATCAACAATCATGGATTGTGAGCCATTGAAAAGATTCACCGCTGTAACCCACCTTCCGCTTGCAAAAATGGAGTTTGTCCATGAGTTGAGAGAGGATAAAGATGGACTGCATGTAACCCACCGCGTAGTGATTTCGGGTTTCCTCGGTTTTCTATTCGCGCAGGTGATCGGAAAGAACACCGCCAGAGATTTTCCAAAAACACTTGGCAATCTGGTGCGGGTCGCAAAGGAATTAAAATAGACCTCTTGCAAAAGTCATTCTGCCGCTGAGACGCTGAGTCGCAGAGAGTAAAAAATAAGGTTTTCTCAGTGTTCTCTGTGTCTCTGCGGCTGAAGAAATTACAACGTATGCAAGAGGTCTAATGAATACATCGCGTTATTGGGTGATTGTGGCGTCTAAAAATCATGTTCTGCGCGGCGTACAGGCTAGGGTCGCGCAAGCCAATCACGGCAAAGCCGCGCCGCTCAAACGAATGCGAGTGGCTGATGGAGTTTTGTTCTATTCTCCAAAAGTGGAATTTGAAGGGAATGAAAAATTGCAGGCGTTTACGGCAATTGCCCATGTGGTTGGCGAAGCGGTCTATCCATTTGATCTGCGTGGGGGATTTATTCCATATCGGCGTGATGTAAAATACCTGCCATGCAATGACTTGCCGATACAGCCATTGATCCCTGACCTGACGTTTATCGAGAACAAGTCCAGTTGGGGCTATCTATTTCGCTATGGCTTTTTCGAGATTCCCAAAGTNNAGCCCAGGGTTTTCGTTGTGGCAGGTTTCCAGTTTGTGGCAGAGGAAGATCAACGCAGGCTTGCGGCAGTTCGATTTAACTCACGCCCAATTTGTCTTGCTGGCTTCCTTATTATGGCTGAAAGATGGAGATAAGCCTCTGACTCAAGTGGAGTTGGCTTCTCATGCCCAGATGGATGCCATGATGGCTTCAAATGTTCTGCGGACTCTGGAAACGAAAGGATTGGTGACGCGCACCCCACATCCAGTAGATACAAGAGCAAAATCTCTCGCGCTGACGACCAAAGGGAAGAAACTTGCCGAGCAGGCTGTGCCAGTGGTCGAAGATATAGATCGCACCTTTTTTATCCCGCTTGGGAGCAGTTCAGATAAGTTCAACCAATATTTATTGAAACTTATCGAATCGAACAAGGTGGAGTAATCAAAGAGCAGTTGCCACTCATGTCATTGCGAGCGGTTGTTGCGAAGCAATCTCCCACACGACGACATGAATCTTATCTATCTCTTCAACATCCTATATTTCACTCGATGCGGAGTTAGGTCTTTGCTGAATTTCTCTTGCATCATGGTTTCGTAATCAGACCACTTGCCGTCAGCGCTTTGTCTATTCGTTGAGGACAGCCATCTTTGTTTGCGGGTCAAACTTTACGTTGACGGTTTTGGCTGTCACGCGGAAGTAACTGGCGCGTTCACGATGAAGGAGTTCTTTCATGCGGGTGGCGACGGTCTCCCCCTTGTAGTTTATTTTCAGATCGAAAGTGACATGTCTATAGGTGGAGTTATTCATGGTGTTGGGTGAATCCGCTTTGACGATGTTTGCAGTCACAGCCTCGCCGCGTGTTTTGGCGCGTTGACGCATCCAATGAAATGACGCGCTGGCGGCAAGCTGCAATGCAATGGAAGCGGCGAACATCCCAAGGGTCAACAAGCCGAAACCGCTGAACAAGGCTCCGCTCGAAAAGAGGGAACGGATAATCGTTTCTGGGTCTTCGAAATTAATTTGCCCCGCTGGCAGGCTGAAAAACATGAGGCAAAATGGAATCCACATGACCAGCAGGGCAAGGAAGCCGAACGTTCTTAATATGTTTGGGAGCCTGTACATGGTAACCTCCAGAGTTTCGTAATCGGATTAGTTGCCTGGCATGTCATTGCGAGCGCTAGCGAAGCAATCCCCAATTCGACGAGGGGATTGCTTCGGGCGGAGAGCAAGTGCGCCCTCGCAACGACATGTTCTTATCTACCGTTTCAACGTGCGGTATTTCACTCGATGGGGAGTCAAATCTTTTCCAAATTTCTCTTGCATCATGGATTCGTAATCGGACCAATTTCCAATATACATCTTCGCAATCGAATCACCCTCAAACACAACTAAATGCGTGCAGATGCGATCTAGGAACCAGCGGTCGTGGGAGACGACGAGGGCGGTGCCTGCGAATTCGGTGAGGGCTTCTTCGAGGGCGCGGAGGGTGTTGACGTCTAAATCGTTTGTTGGTTCATCGAGGAGCAGAACATTCGCGCCTTCGGTGAGGGTCTTGGCGAGGTGGACGCGGTTGCGTTCGCCGCCTGAGAGGATGCCGACTTTCTTTTGCTGGTCTGTGCCAGCAAAATTGAAAGAGGAAACATAACCACGCGCGTTGATCTTGCGTTTGCCGAGTTCAAGATTTTCCGCGCCGCCTGAGATTTCTTCGTAGACGGTTTTCTCAGGGTCGAGGGTGCGGGTTTGATCCACGTAGGAAAATTTAACCGTGTCACCGATTGTGATCGAGCCGCTGTCGGGTTTTTCTTTGCCGATGATCATTTTCAGCAACGTCGTTTTACCCGCGCCGTTCGGACCCACTATCCCGACGATAGAGCCTGGGGGAACTGAAGCAGAAAACCCGTCGAGAATGAGGCGGTCGTCCCCGCCTCCGTCGGGGCTGGCGTAACTCTTGGAAACTTTATCAAATTCAAAAACAACGTCGCCGAGTCGCGGACCAGGCGGGATGTAAATATCCAATTCTTCGCGGCGCGCTTCGGCTTCCTGATCCAATAATTTTTCGTAGGCGGTGACGCGGGCTTGTCCCTTCGATTGACGCGCTTTGGGCGACATGCGAATCCATTCGAGTTCGCGCGTGAGAGTCTTCTGGCGTTTCGATTCGGATTTTTCTTCGAGGCGCACGCGCTCCTGTTTTTGTTCGAGCCACGACGAGTAGTTGCCTTTGTAGGGGATGCCGTAGCCGCGATCGAGTTCGAGAATCCAGCCCGCGACGTTATCGAGAAAATAACGATCATGCGTGACGGCGATGACCGTGCCTTTGTAATCGCGCAAGTGATGTTCGAGCCACGCGACCGATTCGGCGTCGAGGTGGTTGGTGGGTTCGTCGAGCAGAAGCACGTCGGGCTCGGTGAGCAGGAGTCGGGTGAGGGCGACGCGGCGTTTTTCTCCGCCCGATAAAATTTTGATCGGCGTGTCGCTCGGCGGGCAACGAAGCGCGTCCATCGCAAGTTCAAGACGGGATTCAAGATTCCACGCGTCGTGTTTATCGAGTCCCTCCTGCAATTTGGCTTGCTCGGCGACGAGCGCGTCGAAGTCGGCATCGGGTTCGGCAAACTTGGCGTTGACTTCATCGAAGCGCGCGAGCATATCCACGATGGGACGCACCGCTTCTTTCACGACGCTGATAACTGTTCCCGTTTCGTCGAGTTTGGGTTCCTGTTCGAGCAGTCCGTAGGTGTAGCCTTTGGCTTGCGATATTTCGCCGATGTAGTCTTTGTCCACGCCCGCCATGATGCGCAGTAACGTGGACTTGCCCGCGCCGTTCAGCCCGAGCACGCCGATCTTGGCGCCGTAGTAGAAGCCGAGCGATATGTCGCGCAGGATTTGTTTGTTGGGAGGGACGATTCTCCCAACTTTATTCATTGAATATATTACAAGAGATTCGTTTGTCATGGTAATTGGTAAATAGTAATTGGAGGATTTGAGAATTAGAGAATTGGAGACGGGGCGTATTGTATCAGAGAGTGAGGAAGGGTGAATGATGAAGGCTTGCATCGAGCAAAGTCGAGATGATGAAGGATGAGTTTGTTGGACGCAGAAAAACTCTGAATACGCTGATTGGTTTATCTGGATGATGATAAAACGCTTCGGACTACCCTTCGATACGGCTCAGTACAGGCGGGGGAGGTTGATTCGGTTTCGAGGGGCATTGTTCCAGCCTGTTAGCCCGCACGGGGATGAATCATTTCCAGCCTTTTTGCGGTTTCCATTTGTGAGTTGACTTTGTTTGATTGAACGCTGACTGCACAGGGTGTTCGAGAAATATCCAGATTGCTTCGAGGACAGATTCAAAATCTTCAACCTGTGTGTTATCCAGTCCCGATTTGTTCAGGAAATTTTTCCAACGGGTTTGATTTTCGTGGGCGAAATCAGCGGAGAGTGACGAAGGTCTTTCGTCTGGAATCTCTGTGTCTCTATTGTTGAACGTCGCTTCGATGGCTTTTTGCAACGATGTGCCGTTAAACTCAAAGGTATCTGAAATCAGCCAGAGATCGTAATAATCCTTCATGCGGCTGTTCAAGTCGCCGTGACGGATCATGGCGTGGAATTTTTCGGCAACCACCGATTCTTTGGGATAGCCCTTCATGCGGATCGTTTTCAAGTCGGACAAAATGTTTGGATATTCGATAGATTCGGCTTTCGATGCCAGTTCATCCGAAAAGCCGATGTCAATTTGAATGGGGATGCGGGTACGCTCCAGCAGGGCAATCAACTTTACACGAATGCCTTGATAATCAGCGTCAATTTGGGTTTCCTCCACCGAAAGGGACTGAGAATCAAAAACGAGACCATCCTCAGGCGCGGATATTTCGATCACTTCGTCCATAATTTTCAAAAGCGTTGCACGGTCCCCCGAAACATAGCCGCGAAAGTCAATATCCCGCGTGGCGCGGCGTAGGGGCAAATCCCAGACGTAAAATAGCAAGCCGCCTTTGAGAATGAATTTGTCGGCGTATTTTGTTTTCGAGAGCCGATACAGGAATCTCTCCATGGCGAAATATTGGAGGACTTCTGCAAAGGGGCGATTCAGTTGTTCGGTCTGATTCCGCAAGCGGGTCAGAATGGAGGCGGGGATATTCTTGAGGGTCTCTGTCATAGCAAGACCTCCACATACGGACGCATGATTTTCTCCACGCGGTTGATGCGCGCGTACTTCATCAGCAAGGAGACGTTGACCTTCGGCTGTCTGAGATAATCTTTGATAGATTCGAGCGCGACATCCATGCCAACCTTTTCACGGAACTTGAAACAGTCCGCGATGGTTTTCTCACGGTCATAGATTTTGACTTTGACTCCGTCCAGCTCATGCTCGACGATGCCGGCCTTGTAAGACTCTTGTGAAAAATGAAAAACCCAAATGGGCGGAACTTGTATCTTCGGCGTTTTGACATCGCGCGGCAGGGCAAAATAAACATAGTGGGGGATTTGCGTGGTCAGTTCGTGGAAGTACAGCGCGGAGATCAGGCAGAACACCGCTTTCGGCGCGCGCAGGCTGAGATTCACAAGGTCAGGATTCCCTGGCATGGGAGTCTCGCTCAGGCGGTAAATCCCCTCCGCCTCGCGGACGAGTTCGCCCGTTTTGACCATTTCGTACAGCGTGTGTTTTGGTACGCCAAGTTCAATTGCCTTCGAGGCGCGCAGGATGCCGCTATGAGAGGTG
>CXWJ01039892.1_pt1 | contig 11509 bp, 11 predicted proteins | sample 590841 | NCBI WGS metagenome assembly CXWJ01 (sample SAMEA3498367, study PRJEB10139) | wastewater metagenome | biome: wastewater treatment plant; material: activated sludge | place: Austria | collected 2015-01-21 | reverse complement strand
TCTCGAAGATGACCGTCTATCGGCTCGTCCACTCCGGTGAGCTGCCTGCCGTGCGGGTGGGTCGCTCGTTCCGGGTGCCCGAGAACGAGGTCGACGAGTACCTCCGCAAGAGCTTCTACTCCGCCGGCTGAGCCCACCCGGACCACGGCTGCGGCCACGCTCGGACCGCGATTGTCGGCCGCTGCCCGGTGGCGGCTAGGCTGTCGAGGTCCGCGCGAGTCCCGCGTGCGCGACGTCGCATAGTCGTGAAAGGTTCCTCGTGGGTTCTGTCATCAAGAAGCGCCGCAAGCGCATGGCGAAGAAGAAGCACCGCAAGCTGCTGAAGAAGACGCGCGTGCAGCGTCGCAAGCTCGGCAAGTAGTCGCCGGCCGGAACCGTTCCCATGGGCAGGGTCGTGCTCGTCACCGGGGTCTCACGTGACCTGGGGCGGCGCTTCGCGCGGTACGCCGCCACCGATCCTGCCGTCGACCGCGTCATCGGTGTGGACGTGGTCCCGCCGCGGGGGGACATCGGCGAGATGTCCTTCGTCCGCGCAGACATCCGCAACCCCGTGATCGCCAAGGTCCTCGCCAAGGAGGACGTCGACACGGTCGTGCACATGAGCGTCATCGCCACCCCCGGCAGCGCGGGCGGTCGGGGCACGATGAAGGAGCTCAACGTCATCGGGACGATGCAGCTGCTCGCCGCCTGCCAGCGGTCCCCGGGGCTGCAGAACCTCGTGGTGAAGTCCACCGGGACGGTCTACGGGGCGAGCTCGCGGGACCCCGCGATGTTCACCGAGGACATGCACCCCAAGCGGCTGCCCCGTTCGGGCTACGCCAAGGACGTCTACGAGGTCGAGGGCTACGTGCGGGGCTTCGCCCGTCGGCGTCCTGACGTCCGGGTCACCATGCTGCGCTGCGCCAACGTGATCGGGCCGGACGTGACCAGTCCGATGACGTCCTACTTCCGGCTGCCGGTCATCCCGCGGGTGCTGGGCTTCGACCCTCGCCTGCAGTTCCTGCACCAGGACGACCTGTTCGGGGTGCTGCGGCATGCGGTCGTCCAGGACCGGCCCGGAACGTTCAACGTCGCCGGCGAGGGAGTGCTGCTGCTGTCCCAGGCGATCCGGATGCTGGGCAGGCCGTCGGTGCCGATGCCGGCCGTGGCGGTGGGTGGCCTGGGACAGGCGCTGCGGTCGGCCCGGATGGCCGACTTCTCACCCGAGCAGCTGTCCGTGCTCACCTTCGGTCGCGGCATGGACACCACCCGGATGCGTGCCGAGCTGGGCTTCGAGCCGACGCACACGACGCATGAGGCGTTCGCCGACTTCGCCTCGGTGCTGCGACCCGCGGAGGTGCCCGTTGGCTGACGCCGAGGTCATCCCGATCGGCACTCGAGGCCGACCAGGCCGGGGCTCCGGCAAAGCCCGGCCGTCGGCGGCCGCACGCGACCTGGCGTCGCCACGGCGTACGACGACGCAGGCCGACACGGTCGCCCCAGACCTGCCGGAACCCGAGGCGCCGGACCGCGAGCCCGTCACCACCCAGGACCGCGCGCCCGTGGCAGGGATCCCCGTCGCCGACTGGTGGGCGGCGATCCAGCAGGCCGCGCTGGACCTGTGGGGCCACGACTGGGAGGGCGCCCTGGCCGCGCTGCTGGCCTCCTGGCGGCGGCGGCTCGAGGGCGACTACACCGTCGACGACTACGGCTTCGACGCCGAGTTCACCGAGCAGTTCCTGCTCGCCGTGCTCCGCCCGATCGCCGAGAAGTGGTTCCGGATCGAGGTGCGCGGAGCGGAGAACATCCCTGAGGACGGCGGAGCGCTGATCGTCAGCAACCACTCCGGCACCATCCCGATGGACGCGATGATGACGATGGTGACCGTCCACGACCACACCGGGCGGTTCCTCCGCCCGCTCGGTGCCGACCTGGTGTTCCGGCTGCCGGTGGTCAGCTCGGTGGCCCGCAAGACCGGCTCCACGCTCGCCTGCAACGAGGACGCCGAGCGGATGCTGCGCGGAGGCGAGCTGGTGGGGGTCTGGCCCGAGGGGTTCAAGGGGATCGGCAAGCCGTTCTCCGAGCGCTACCGGCTGCAGCGGTTCGGCCGGGGCGGCTTCGTGTCGGCCGCGCTCCGCACCGGCGTACCCATCGTGCCCTTGTCGGTCGTCGGGGCCGAGGAGATCTACCCGCTGGTCGGCAACCTGCCGGTGCTGGCGCGCCTGCTCGGCGTCCCCTACGTGCCGGTGACCCCGTTCTTCCCGTGGCTCGGGCCGCTGGGCCTGGTGCCGCTGCCGTCGAAGTGGCTGATGGAGTTCGGCGAGCCGATCCGCACCGACGAGCTCGAGCCCGGAGCCGCGGACGACCCGATGCTCGTCTTCAACGTCACCGACCAGGTGCGCGAGACCATCCAGCAGACGCTGTTCGCGCTGCTGCGTGAGCGGGGCTCCGTCTTCGGCTGATCCTCAGAGCACCGCGTCGAGGAACGCTCGCGTCTCGGCGTTCTGGGTGTGGTTGAAGATCTGGTCGGGAGACCCCTGCTCGAGGATCTTGCCCTGGTGGAAGAACGCCATCCGGTCGCTGACCTCGCGTGCGAACCCCATCTCGTGGGTCACCACCATCATCGGCATGTGCATCTCGGTGGCGAGGTTCTTCATCACCGTGAGCACCTCGCCGGTGAGCTCGGGGTCCAGCGCTGACGTGGGCTCGTCGAAGAGCATCACCTCCGGCTGCATCGCCAGCGCCCGCGCGATCGCGACCCGCTGCTGCTGACCGCCGGACAGCCGGATGGGGTGCTCGTCGGCCTTGTCCGCGAGTCCCACCTGGTCGAGCAGCGAGAGTGAGCGCTGCTTCAGCTCTGCCTTGTCGGTGCCCTTCACCATCAGCGGCGCCACCATCAGGTTGTCCAGCACCGGCATGTGCGGGAACAGGTTGAACTGCTGGAACACCATCCCGACCTTGAGACGGAGCTGGCGGATCTGGTTGCGCTTGTGCTTGGTGCGGTGCCCACCCGACAGAGTCATCCCGGCGGCCTCGATGGTGCCCTCGGTCGGGTCCTCCAGGAAGTTCACGCAGCGCAGCAGCGTCGACTTCCCCGAGCCGGAGCGACCGAAGATCACGATCACCTCGCCCTTGTGGAGATCGAGGTCGACCCCCTTGAGCACCTCGAGCGAGCCGAACCGCTTGTGCACGTTGCGACAGCGGACGATGACCTCTCGCGGCTCGGCGGAGGGGGTGTTCTCGCTCATCAGTGCTCTCCGCCCTTCAGGGAAGGATCGGCGGGAATGTCGCGCGTCTTCTTGCCGGTCCCTGCGGATCGGTCGTAGCCCTTCGCGAGCCGGAGCTCGAGCTTGCTCTGGAAGTAGGTGAACACGATCGTCAGCGCCCAGTACAGGCCAGCCGCAACGAGGAGCGCCTCCAGCGCCTTCACGTCGGCCTGGCCGACGAAGGTGGCACGTCTGAAGAGCTCGGCGGTCGCGATCGTCGACCCCAGGAACGAGACCAGGGCGGTGTCCTTCATCATCGCGATGAACTCGTTGCCGGTCGGGGGGATGATCACCCGCAAAGCCTGGGGCAGCACCACTCGTCGCATCTTCTGCCCATACGTCATGCCGAGGGCGTCGGCTGCCTCGCCTTGGCCGCCAGCCACGGACTGGATGCCGGCCCGGAAGATCTCGGTCATGTAGGCGCCGTAGTTGAGCCCCAGGGCCAGGACGCCCACCACCACTCCGTCGAGGGTGAAGAACCGCACGAACTCGCGGCCGAGGACGTCGGGGAACCGGTCCTGGATGTTGCCGGCCACCTGGGGGAGGGCGAGATAGATCAGGAACATCTGGACGATCAACGGTGTCCCGCGGAAGAACGAGGTGTAGAACCCGGCGATGCCGTAGGCGACAGGGTTGGACGAGATCCTGGCGAGGGCCCCCAGGCATGCCAGCACGAACGCCAGCACGATGCCGCCGATCGCGATGTAGAGGGTGTACTGCAGGCCCTTGGCGATGAAGGGGAGCTTGTCTCCCATCCACGGCCAGTCGAAGGCCGCCACCGACAAGAACACGCCCAGCACCGCGAAGATGAAGGCCCAGACCACCGCGACCTTCAGCCGGAACGGCACCTCAGCGCTGCGCTGGGCCAAGCGCTCCCGCCACCCCCCGTCGTCGACGGGGGTGGCGGAAGCGCTCGGCGTGCTCACTGCTGGACGGTGAGGTCGAGGCCGTTGTACCACTTCTTCGACATCTCCGAGAGAGTGCCGTCGGAGTGCATCTCGGCCACGATCTGGTCGACAGCCTCGACCAGGGCCTGACCGTCCAGGTCGGAGCTCTTGTCGAAGGCGACACCGAGCGGCTCGTAGAACAACGGGTCGCCCACGAGCTTCACGGGCTCACCCGAGTCGATGAACCCCTGGGCGGTGGTCACGGAGGTCATCACGGCGTCGACGCGGTCGCCGTCGCCGAGCGCCAGGTCCGCCAACGCCGTGGTGTCGGTGTCGTAGCCCTTGATCGTGGGGTCGTCGACCACGAACTCGAACGTGAACCCGTCGATGGCCAGAGAGCCGTCGAGGTACTGCTCGTAGGAGCAGCCTGCGCAGACGCCGATCGTGGCGCCGTCGAGGTCGGTGGTGAGGTCAGCGACCGACGTGTTGTCCGCGTTGACCGCGATCACGGCTGGGGTGAAGTAGTAGGGCTGGGTGAAGTCGAGCACCTGCTGACGGTCGTTGGTGGGCGTCATCGAGCCGACGCTCATGTCCCACCGGTCGTTCCAGCTGCCCGCGGTCAGCACCTCCCACTTGGGGGCCTCCCAGGCGATGTCGACCCCGAGCCGGTTCGCGATCTCGGTGGCGACGTCGATGTCGAAGCCCTCGTACTCCCCGGTGTCGGAGTTCAGGAACGACTGCGGCGGGTACTTCGGGTCGGTCGACACCACGATCTCGCCGGCGTCGCAGATCTCGGCGAGCAGGTCGTCGGCTGCCTCGGTCGTGGCGNNGCGCAGACGCCGTCGCCGGCGGCGGCGTCGCCGTCCGAGCCGGAGCCGGCGTCGTCGCCGCACGCGGCCAGGGTGAGTCCGAGGACTCCCGCGAGTAGGAATGACATGGTGCGGAGCCGCATGGGTTACCTCGTTGCTCGTCGTCCGAGAGGGCTTGTTTGCGTGCAGGATGCCACGCACGGCCGTGATAGGACAGCCCCGACGCGCCTCAGACCTGGTCGCGCCTTCCCCGGAGCGCCGCGCCCGCGGCCAGCGAACCGGCCACGGCGCCCGCGATGCCGGCGGTCAGCAGCCCGGCTCGTGCCGCTTTCCGGCCGGTGCGGTAGTCGCGCACCCGCCAGCCCTCCTCGCGGGCGTGGGCACGCAGCTTGGCGTCGGGATTGACGGCGCACGGGTCGCCGACCAGGGACAGCATGGGGAGGTCGTTGAAGGAGTCGGAGTACGCCGCGCAACGCTGGAGGTCGAGCCCCTCGCGCGCGGCCAGCGCCCTGACCGCCTCGGCCTTGGCCGGTCCGTGGAGGAGGTCGCCGACCAGCCGGCCGGTATAGACGCCGTCGACGTGCTCGGACACCGTGCCGAGCGCGCCGGTGAGACCGAGCCGTCGGGAGATGATGCTCGCGATCTCGATCGGCGCGGCGGTCACCAGCCAGACGCGCTGCCCCTCGTCGAGGTGGAGCTGGGCCAGCGCCCGCGTGCCCGGCCAGATCCGGTGGGCCATCGCCTCGTCGAAGATCTCCTCACCGAGCGCCTCGAGCTCGGCCACCGTGTGCCCGGCGATGAAGCCGAGCGCCGAGTTGCGGGCTTCCGCGACGTGCTCGGGGTCCTCGACGCCCACCACGCGGAAGTAGGCCTGCTTCCAGGCGGCGCTGAGGATGTCGCGGGTGCCGAAGAAGTGTCGCCGGTGAAGCCCCCGGGCCAGGTGGAAGATGCTCGCGCCCTGCATCACCGTGTTGTCGACGTCGAAGAAGGCTGCGGCCCGGGGGTCGGCGGGGATGTCCAGCGCGGTCTCGACCTCGGCGATCGAGGCCGCGGCCTCGCCGGCCAGCACGCTTCGCTGCTGCAGGTCCAGACGGCGGGGCTTGTCGCGGGACGGGCTCACAGGGCAAGCGTAGTTGGCAGCGGCGTTCCCCGGACCTGCGTCGGAGCCCTGTGCGACCATCGAAGACATGGCCAGCCACCTCCCGACGCGCGGGGTCTCCGACCTGGTGACCCGGGCTGCGGCGGCGCGTCCGGATCATGTCGCGCTGCTCGAGCCGGGGGGCCGCCGGCTGACCTGGGCCGAGCTCGACGCCGAGGTCGACCGGCTCGCGGGCGGCCTCGTGTCCGCCGGTGTCGTGGCCGGGACGCGGGTCCTGCTCGCCTTGGGCAACCGCAGCGAGCTGGTGGCGGCGTACCTCGCGGTGCTGCGCGCCCAGGCCGTGGCCGTCCCCGTCAACCCGGACGCCGATCGGGCGGACCTCGCCGTCTGGGTGCGCGACTCGGGCAGTCGGTACGCCGTCGCGGCCGGTCGCGCGCTCGAGCAGCTGCGGGAGGCGGGGACCACCGCCCGGCTGGTGGTCGTGGGCGACGACGTCCGCGACGACGAGCTGGCCTATGCCCGGCTGGCGGGGGACGGACCGTTGCCACCGTTGCTCGATCCGGAGCGGCTCGCGCTGCTGCTCTACACCAGCGGCACCTCCGGCCCGCCGCGGGCCGCCATGCTGACCCACCGAGCGCTCGGCGCCAACGTGGACCAGGTGGCGGCGCTCGACCCACCGATGGTCGCACCCGACGACGTGGTGCTCGGGGTGCTGCCGCTCTTCCACGTCTACGGTCTGGCCGCCGTGCTGGGCGGGGTGCTGCGCCAGGCGGCGACGCTGGTCCTGGTCGAGCGGTTCGACGAGGAGACCCTCGACCTCGTGGTGACGCACGGCTGCACCGTGCTGCCCGTCGCCCCCCGGGCTCTGGAACGCTGGCTGGACGTGCCGGACCTGTCCACGCGCCTGCACCGGGTGCGCACCGTGCTCTCCGGCTCCGCACCCCTGAAGGCGACGACCTGGAGGGACTTCGTGGCCGCCAGCGGGGTGTCGCTCGAGCAGGGCTACGGGCTCACCGAGGCGGCCCCGGTCGTCACCAGCACCGCCGTCCCCGGACCGGACGGCTCGCCGGCCGCTCCTGGAACCCTGGGCCGGCCGGTTCCCGGCGTGGACCTGCGGGTGGTCGACTCCCAGGGGGACCCGGTCGTCGCCGGGGACCCTGGTGAGATCCAGATCCGCGGGGCCAACCTCTTCTCCGGCTACTGGCCAGACGGCGAGGACGGCCCCGGCCAGGACGGCTGGTGGGGCACCGGCGACCTCGGGCTCCTCGACGACGCGGGGTCGCTGAGCCTGGTCGACCGGGTGCGGGAGACCATCGTCGTCTCCGGCTTCGCGGTCTACCCGCAGGAGGTCGAGGACGTGCTGCGTCAGGTTCCGGGAGTGGGCGAGGCCGCGGTCATCGGCGTACCCGAGGACGCGGGCGAGGCCGTCGTCGCCTACGTCGTCGCGGTCGGCGGCGCCGATCCGGCGAGGCTGGCCGACGCGGTCCTGGCGCAGGCCGACGCGCGGCTGGCCCCGTTCAAGCGACCGCGGCGCGTCGAGATGGTCGAGCGGCTTCCGCTCAGCGTCACCGGGCGCGTCCAGAAGGGGCGGCTGCGCCACCTGGAGCGCCGACGGGCGCTGGGCCTGCTGCCGTGACCCCCCGGGTGCTGCTCTACGGCCGGCCCGGCTGCCACCTGTGCGACGACGCCAGGNNCACCCCGGTGTGGGGTGGGTCACATCGTGATCCGGCCGTGACCGCTCAGTTTGGTTCTCACGTTCACAAACTCCTACAGTGAGGTCGCCGAGCGGAAGCCGACCCGGGATCACCGGACGGGGCGGGTCAGGGCCCCAGCGCCGCACCGGGCCGCGCGGCTAGAAACGAGACACCAGTGACCGCACGACCGTCCGCCGAGCCCCGGGACATCCCCGAGGCCACTGTGGCGCGGCTTCCGGTCTACCTCCGAGCGCTCACCACGCTCGCGGAGGAGGGAGTGGCCACCTGCTCGAGCGAGGAGCTCGCCCAGGCCACCGGCGTCAACAGCGCCAAGCTGCGCAAGGACCTCTCCTACCTGGGCAGCTACGGCACCCGCGGTGTCGGGTACGACGTCGCCTACCTGCGCTACCAGATCGCCCGGCAGATCGGCGTCACCCAGGACTGGCCCGTGGTCATCGTGGGGATCGGCAACCTGGGGCATGCGCTGGCCAACTACTCCGGCTTCCGCAGCCGTGGGTTCCGGGTCGTCGCGCTGCTCGACGCCGACCCCGACCGGCAGCACGAGGTGGTCGCGGGCGTCGACGTACGACCCTTCGACGCGCTCGAGTCGATCGTGGCCGAGTGCGGCGTGGCCATCGGCGTGATCGCCACCCCGGCCGCCGCGGCGCAGTCCGTCGCGGACCGGATGGTCGCTGCCGGCATCAGCAGCATCCTGAACTTCGCCCCGACCGTGCTCGCGGTGCCCGAAGGGGTCGACGTCCGCAAGGTCGACCTGTCCATCGAGCTGCAGATCCTCGCCTACCACGAGCAGCGCAAGTCCCCCCACCTCGCGCTGACCCCGATCGAGGGGCCCGCGATCGAGGAGCGGGCGATATGAGCGTCCTGGTGGTGGGGGTCTCCCACAAGACCGCGCCGGTCGCGCTGCTGGACCAGCTCGCCCTCGACCCCGACGGCGTCGTCAAGCTGCTGACGGACGCGGCGGCGGGCGAGCACGTCTCCGAGGCGACCGTGGTGGCGACCTGCAACCGGCTCGAGGTCTATGCCGTGGTCGACCGGTTCCACGGGAGCGTGGAGGGTCTGTCCCGGCTGCTCCTCGACCGCGCCGACGAGCCGGCCGAGTCGCTGCTGCCGCACCTCTACGTCCACTACGACGACGGCGCGGTCTCCCATCTCTTCCACGTGGCCAGCGGGCTCGACTCGATGGCCGTGGGCGAGGGGCAGATCCTCGGCCAGACCCGGGACGCCCTGCGGCTCGGACAGGAGTCGGGAAGCGTCGGGCCGGTCCTCAACTCGCTGTTCCAGCAGGCGCTGCGGGTCGGCAAGCGGGCCCATGCGGAGACCGACATCGACCGGGCGGCACCGTCGCTGGTCACCGCCGCCCTCGAGGCGGCCGCCGAGACGACGCCGACGCTCGGCGCGCGGGTCCTGGTCCTGGGCGCGGGGTCGATGGCCTCGCTCGCCGTGGCCGCGGTCGCCGCAGGCGGCGCCGCCGAGATCGTCGTGGTCAACCGGACTCCGGAGAACGCCGACCGGCTCGCCGAGGAGTACGCCGCCCGCACGGCACCCCTCTCGGCTCTCGCCGACGAGCTCGCCGCCGCCGACCTGGTCATCGCGTGCACGGGCTCCGCGGACCTGATGGTCACCCCGACCATGCTCCCGGGGCGCCCGCTCACGCTGGTCGACCTGGCGCTGCCCCACGACATCGACCCCGCCGTCGGCGCCCTGCCCGGCGTGCGCCTGGTCAACCTGGCCCTGCTGAGCGAGCGCCTCCACGACTCCGCCGCCGGGCAGGAGGTCGAGGGCGTTCGCGCGATCGTCGGCCAGGAGGTCACGGCGTACCTCTCCGCCAGGCGACAGTCCAGCGTCACCCCCACCGTGGTCGCGCTGCGCTCGATGGCCACGTCGCTGGTCGACGCCGAGCTCGAGCGGCTGGACGGCCGGCTGCCGGGCCTGGAGGCGTCGGTGCGCTCCGAGGTCGCGCTGGCGATGGGACGACTCGCCGACAAGCTGCTGCACCAGCCGACGGTGCGGGTCAAGGAGCTGGCCGACGAGCGCGGCGCGGTGTCCTACGCGGCAGCCCTGGCCGAGCTCTTCGCGCTCGACCCGGACGCCGTGGAGGCGGTGACCCGCCCGGTCGTCCCCGACGAGGTCAGGGACGAGCCCACTCGTGGGGAGGAACGTCCATGAGTGCCCCGCTCCGTCTCGGCACCCGGGCCTCCGCCCTGGCCCGCACCCAGTCCGCCGCGGTCGCGGCGCTGGTCACCGCTCGCCTCGGTCGCGAGGTCGAGCTGGTGACGGTGAAGACGGAGGGTGACCTCACCGACGCGCCGCTCGCCTCGCTGGGCGGCACCGGGGTGTTCGTGAGCGCCTTGCGGTCCGCCTTGCTGAGCGGTGAGGTGGACCTGGCCGTGCACTCGCTCAAGGACCTCCCGACGGCCCCCGAGCCGGGGATCGTGCTGGCCGCCGTACCCGCGCGCGAAGATCCACGGGACGCCGTCGTGGCTCGTGACGGGCTCACCCTCGGCGAGCTGCCGGCCGGGTCGAGCGTCGGCACCGGCTCACCGCGCCGAGCCGCCCAGCTCGCCGCGCTCGGGCTCGGCCTCGAGGTGAGCGACCTGCGCGGCAACATCGACACCCGGCTGCGCCGGGTCGCCGACGGCGACCTGGACGCGGTCGTGCTCGCGCGGGCCGGCCTGACCCGGCTGGGGCGTGAGGCCGAGATCACCGAGACCCTCGACCCGCTGCAGATGCTGCCCGCCCCCGGACAGGGTGCGCTGGCGGTCGAGTGCCGCGCCGCCGACGCCGACCTGGTGACCGCGCTCGCGCCGTTGGACGACGCCGCCACCCGGGCCGCCGTCACCGCCGAGCGCTCGCTGCTGGCGAGGCTCGAGGCCGGCTGCGCGGCCCCCGTCGGGGCGCTCGCCGAGGTGGTCGAGGGAGACCAGGGCGACGAGCTCTGGATCCGCGCGGTCGTGCTCTCCTCCGACGGCGCCCTTACCGTCCGCATGTCAGCTTCCGGCCCCCTCGGCGACGCCCACGGCGTCGGGGCCCGCCTCGCCGAGCAGATGCTCGACGACGGCGCCGCCGACCTCATGGCCATCCCCGGCGCCCCGCCCAGCAGCACCCTGAGAAGGCAGCACGCATGACTCGTCGAACCACGTCGCGCCCGGCTCCCGCACCAGCGCAGAGCCGTCCCACCGCCTCCCCTGCGACCCCTCGCGGGTGGGTGACGTTCGTGGGCAGCGGCCCCGGCGACCCTGGGCTGCTCACCGTGCGTGCGGTCGAGCTGCTCGGTGCCGCGGACGTCGTGATCACCGAGGTCGCCGAGCACGAGCCGATGGTCCGCCGCCTGCTGGGGCTGCCCGTCGAGGCCGCGCCGGACGAGAAGGGCCCGGTCTTCGTCGACGGTGGGTTCGGCGAGGACGGACAGCGTCTGACCCACGCCGCTCGGGCCAAGGTCGTGGTCCGCGAGGCGAAGAAGGGTGAGGCGGTGGTCCGGCTGATGGCCGGCGACCCGTTCCTGCACGCCAGCGGCCCCGAGGAGGCGCAGGCCTGCGTCAAGGCCGGGGTGGCGTTCGAGATCGTGCCCGGCGTGAGCACGGCCGGCGCGGTCCCGGCGTACGCCGGCATCCCGCTGACCGACCGCTCCACCCGCGAGGTGGCCGTGGTCGCCTATGCGCCCAGGCTCGACTGGAGCCGCTACTCCACCGGTTCGACGCTCGTGGTGCTCGGTGCCGGCGACTCGATCGCCGAGCTCTCCGACGCTCTCGTGGCC
>CXWJ01034148.1_pt1 | contig 11515 bp, 10 predicted proteins | sample 590841 | NCBI WGS metagenome assembly CXWJ01 (sample SAMEA3498367, study PRJEB10139) | wastewater metagenome | biome: wastewater treatment plant; material: activated sludge | place: Austria | collected 2015-01-21 | reverse complement strand
CCCTGCCAGGCGCAGCAGCCGGACGTTCTTCTTGGCGGTCAGGGTCGCCAGCGCGTCGTCCTCGAATCCTGGCGCCACGACCACTTCGGTGAAGATGTCGGCGATGGTGGCGGCCATGGCCGCGGTCACGGCTCGGTTGGCGGCGATCACCCCGCCAAAGGCGGACAGCGGGTCACAGGCATGCGCGCGGGCATGCGCCGCCGCGATGCCGTCGCTCTCGGAGGCCGCCGCGATCCCGCATGGGTTGTTGTGCTTGATGATCGCCACCGCCGGACCGGCATGGTCGTAGGCGGCGCGCACGGCGGCATCGGCGTCGACGTAGTTGTTGTAGGACATCGCCTTGCCATGCAGCTGCTCGGCGGTCGCGATCCCGGGCTCGGACCCCACGTAGAGCGCGGCCCCCTGGTGCGGGTTCTCGCCATAACGCAGGATCTCCGCGCGCTCCCAGGTGGCCCCCGCCCACTCCGGATAGCCGCTGGGATCAGGATGCAGCACGGTCCCCATCCACGTGGCAACCGCGACGTCGTAGCCGGCGGTATGCACGAAGGCCTTGGCCGCCAGGCCTTGGCGCTGCTGCGTCGTGAAGCCACCCGCGTCAAGCGCCTCGACCAGCTCGGGATAGTCGTCGGGACTGGTGACGATGGCGACGCTGCCGTGGTTCTTGGCCGAGGCGCGCACCATGGACGGACCGCCGATGTCGATCTGCTCGATGCACTCGGCGACGCTGGCACCACTGGCCACCGTCTCGCGGAAGGGGTAAAGGTTGCTGACGACGAGGTCGAAACCCGCGACTCCGAGCGTCGCGAGCTCGGCGACGTGCGCGGGGTTGTCGCGATCGGCGAGGATGCCCGCGTGGACCCGGGGATGCAGCGTCTTGACCCGCCCGTCCAGGCACTCGGGGAAGCCGGTCAGCTCCTCGACCAACGTCACCGGTACCCCGCTCGCCGCGATCGTGGCGGCCGTCGAGCCGGTCGAGACGAGTGACACGCCGTGGGCATGCAGCGCCGCCGCGAGGTCGGTCAGACCGGTCTTGTCATAGACCGAGACGAGCGCCCGGGCGATCGGGCGCCGTCCCGTCGCTGGCGGGTCGGCGGTCGTGGTCACGGTGGGGTCCGGTGCTGCGCTCACGCGATGGTGACCTTTCGATCCTCGATGGTGAAACCTTGCCGGACCATGCGGCCGACCACGTCGACGAGCATCTCGCGTTCCTGCACCTTGATGCGCTCGTGCAAGCTGTCGACCGTGTCGTCCTCGTCGACCAGGACGGCACGCTGGGCCACGATCGGTCCGGTGTCGACGCCGGCGTCGACCACGAAGAGCGTGCACCCGGTGACCTTGACGCCATAGGCCAGGGCATCCCGCGGCCCGTGCATCCCGGGGAAGGCAGGCGACAGCGCGGGGTGCGTGTTGACGGTGCGACCTGCCCACGCGGCCAGGAAGTGCGGCCCGGTCAGGCGCATGAACCCGGCCAGGACGACCAGATCGGGAGCGTATGCCGACACGGCGGCGGTGAGCGCCGCGTCCCAGTCGGCGCGGTCGGGATAGTCGGCGAAGGGTATGACGAACGTCGCGATGCCCGCGCGCCGGGCCCGAGCCAGGCCCTCGATGCCGTCGCGGTCGGCTCCGACCGCACGAATCTGCACACCGTAGGAGGGCTCGGCAGCCGCGTCCATCAGGGCTGCCAGGGTGGTGCCAGACCCCGAGACGAGGACCACGACTCCCGGCACGCAGTAGACCCTACCCGAGGGCGTCTGGCTGCGACGGCGCTCGCCAACGGCGCGAGACGACGGTGCCGACCAGCGCCCCGAGGCAGGTCTGCCCGGCGAGCACAGCACCGAGCACCAGGCCCTCGGGTCCGATGACCGCGAGTCGGTCGACCCCCACCGAGCCGCTGCCGACCGCCGCAAGGGCGCCCACGACCAGGCCCACGAGACTGCCGAGCAGCAGGCAGCGAGCCACCGCCTCCACCACCGGCCGACCCGAGCCCTCCTCGGCCATCGCGGAGCGGTCCACCCGCCACCCCGCCACGGCACCCACGAGGACGGGCACCAGCGCCAACGCGCGCAACCATGCGGGGTAGCTGCCTTCGGCCGGCAGCGCCCCGAGCACGGGGATCATCGGCATCAAACCGGGCGATGAGGTGCTCGAGGTGATGGCCGAGCCCACGCCGAGGGTGAAACCGGGCCCGGCCACGAACGCGATCGCCCAGGTCGCCAGGTTCGCGGCGAGGGCCAGCTGGAGCAGGACGAGGACTGCCGCGCCGACGAGTCCCGGCTCGAGCAACGAGCTCACGACGCCGATGCGGTCCCAGCCGACCGCCACGACGACCGCAACGACCAGGGTGGCCACGACGCTCAGGACGACGAGGACCTCGCGTGCCGGGCGCCACACCGGCCGCAGGAGGGACCACCGCTCGCTGGCGGTGACGCGCGCCAGCGTGGGCACGAAGCGCTCGAGACGCTGAGGGTGCTCACGCCACATGGCGATGACGATGCCGAGCAGTGCCATCGCGGCGGTGGTGACGACGGCGACGACAGGATGGGGGTAGACGGCGGTCCCGAGGGTCGCCAGCGTGGCCAGGAGACCGACGCCGGCATACCCCGCGAGATAGAGGCCGGCGCCCTCGAGCAGGTCGCTGGCCACCCCGAGCACCTGCGTCGAACCCGGGCGCCAATGACGCACGGCGTACCGTGCGAGGGCCTGGGCGATCGCGATGTTGGCCACGAAGAGCGTTAAGGGCACGAACGACACGGGCACGAGACCTTGCGCCGTCACCACGTCGAGAGGCACGGCATGGCCGAGCAGCCAGATCGCGGCGGCGAGCCGGACCGGTTCGACGAAGGAGGCGCTGGACTCGCTGGTGGTCAGCCACACCGCGAGCGCCGGAGCGACGATGAGCACGAGCGAGAGCCCCGCCGCGCCCGCTCCCAGCAGCAAGGGGCGGGCCCAGCCACCACCGAGGCCCCGGGAGGCGAAGGTGGCTGAGTCAGGTGGCGTGAAGGCGGTGACCGAGCGGTGCAGGAGAGTCATGGCGCCACCATCGTCGCGGGCCGCGAGCGCGTCGCGGGTCGTGACGCGCCGACATACCCGGAGTTCTTGTGCTGGACCCGGGCTCAGCGCCCGGCCATCAGCTCCCGCATCAGCGCTGCCGTCTCGGAGGGGGTCTTGCCGACCCGGACACCGGCGGCTTCGAGCGCCTGCTTCTTGGCTGCGGCGGTGCCCGACGAGCCGGACACGATGGCGCCCGCGTGACCCATCGTCTTGCCTTCGGGCGCGGTGAAGCCCGCGACATAGCCCACCACCGGCTTGGTGACGTGGTCGGCGATGTATGCCGCGGCCCGCTCCTCGGCGTCGCCCCCGATCTCGCCGATCATGACGATCGCGTCGGTGTCGGGGTCGCTCTCGAACGCTTCGAGGCAGTCGATATGGGTCGTGCCGATGACCGGGTCGCCGCCGATGCCGACCGCCGACGAGAAGCCGAAGTCACGCAGCTCGAACATCATCTGGTAGGTCAGCGTGCCCGACTTGGAGACGAGACCGATGCGCCCCGGGCCGGTGATGTCGGCGGGGATGATGCCGGCGTTGGACTGTCCGGGGCTGATCAGACCCGGGCAGTTGGGTCCGATGAGACGGGTGGTGCCGCGGTCCTTGGCGTAGTTGAAGAACTCAGCCGAGTCGCGCACAGCGACCCCTTCGGTGATCACGACGGCCAGGGGCACCTGTGCATCGATCGCCTCGATCACCGCTGCCTTGGTGAACTGGGCCGGGACGAAGAGCACCGAGACGTCGGCTCCCGTGGCCTCGACCGCTTCGGCGACGGTGCCGAAGACGGGCACCTCGGTGGCATCGTCCCCCGTCCCGAAGCCGACGCTCTGCCCCGCCTTGCGAGGGTTGACCCCGCCCACGATCTGCGTGCCGGACGCGAGCATGCGAGACGTGTGTTTCATCCCCTCGGAGCCGGTCATGCCTTGGACGATGACCTTGGAGCTGCGGTGAAGGAAGATTGCCATGCGCGGTGGTCCTTGTCAGTCAGAGTCGTCGGGCGGCGGTGGTCGAGGGTCTGGCGTGAGGGGTGGTTGCGTGGGTCGGACGCCGGCAGGTCAGCTGGCCGCGAGCTCGGCCACGCGGCGCGCGGCACCGTCCATCGTGTCGACGCGTTCGAGCAGCGGCAGCCCGGCTCGGTCGAGGATGGCCCGCCCGATCTCGGCGTTGTTGCCGTCGAGGCGCACGACCAGGGGCTTGGGCTCGGCACCGTCCGCGGCGAGGATGTCATAGGCCGCGACGATGCCGTCNNCCGAGGATGACCTCCAGCCCGGCGGCCATCACCGATGCGTCCGCGCCGCCCCCGATGTCCAGGAAGTTGGCCGGCCGAGGGTGGTGTCCCTGCGGGTCGGTGAACTCCTCACCGGCGTAGGCGACCACGTCGAGGGTCGACATGACCAGGCCGGCACCGTTGCCGATGATGCCGACACTGCCGTCGAGCTTGACGTAGTTGAGGCCCTTCTCCTTGGCCGCGAGCTCGAGCGGGTCCTCGGCCGACACGTCCACGAGGGCCTCGTGCTCGGGATGACGGAAGTCGGCGTTGCCGTCGAGGGTCACCTTGCCGTCGAGGGCGACGATCGCGCCGTCGGCGGTCTTGACCAGCGGGTTGACCTCGACCAGCGTCGCGTCCTCCTCGCGGTAGACCGTCCACAGGGTCTGCAGCACGGCAGCGATCGGGCCTTGGTCGGCCTCGTCGAAGCCCGCCTCGACGACGATCCTGGCCGCCATCGCCTCGTCGATGCCCACATTGGGGTCGACGGCGATCCGGGCCAGAGCCTCGGGGCGCTCGACGGCCAACGTCTCGATGTCCATCCCACCCTCGCGCGAACACATGGCGAGGTAGGTCCGGTTGGCCCGGTCGAGCAGGATCGAGAAGTAGTACTCCTGCTCGATCTGGGCGCCTTGGGCGATCATCACCCGGTGGACGGTGTGCCCTTTGATGTCCATCCCGAGGATCTGCTCGGCATACTGCTGCGCCTCGTCGGCCGAGCGCGCCACCTTGACCCCACCGGCCTTGCCGCGGCCGCCGACCTTGACCTGGGCCTTGACGACCGTGACGCCGCCGCTCTTGGCGCCGATCCGTTCGGCGGCCTCGCGCGCCTGCTCGGGCGTCGTCGCGACGGCGGCGTCGAGCACAGGCACGCCATGGGCGGCGAACATGTCACGGGCTTGGTATTCGAACAGATCCACGGTCGGTCCTTCGGGAGTGCCAACGTCCGGTCATCGGTCACCGCGAGCCTATCGACATCGCCGGGCCTGGCCGAACCATGAATCCGTCACAGTGGAGAAATAGCTGTGGGGCCGGACACCGTCGTGTTCGGCCCCACAGTCAAGCGCCTAGTGTCATGACCCGAGGTAGCGATCGTGCTACTCCGCCGGAGCGGCGAACGGGGGACTTGGGGGGAGTCAGCCCGTTCCAGTCGTGTCGACCTGGCTTGCACCATCGGATGTGGGGGGCACCCGTGTGGTACTTCGACAAGACTGACCGACCAGTAGGCACCGGTCAACCAGACTTACCATTTCTTTACGATCTACGGCCCGAATTACGCCATTCGGCGCCGTTTCATGGCGCTTTCGACCGGTGAGGGCCGCTGGGCTCTGCCCTTCGACCCGTTTGTCGTATCGGGCGATCGTCCTGTCGATCGACCGTCGTAGCACGTGACCGTCACTATCACGCGACCGTCAGTGAAAACGACCTAATGACCGACATTCTCGCGGACCCAGGTGACGATCTCGGTCGTGGCGGCGCCCGGGGTGAAGACGCGGGCCACCCCGAGGCCCTCGAGGGCCGCGATGTCGGCCGACGGGATGATGCCGCCCCCGAACACGACGATGTCGCCGGCATCCCGCTCTCGGAGCAGCTCGAGCACCCGCGCGAAGAGCGTGAGGTGGGCACCAGACAACACGGACAGGCCCACGGCGTCGGCATCCTCCTGGATGGCGGTCTCGACGATCTGCTCGGGGGTCTGGTGCAGCCCGGTGTAGATGACCTCCATCCCCGCGTCGCGAAGGGCTCGGGCGACGACCTTGGCCCCGCGGTCGTGGCCGTCGAGTCCTGGCTTGGCGACGACGATGCGCAGCGGTGAGGTCATGCTCAGCACCCTACTCACCAGCCGCCCCCTGCAGGAGTGCTCCATGTCCCGTGGGCCGAAGCCCCGGCGTTGTACCCTCCACGAATGGGGCTGTCGTTGTCCTGCCGGGCCGCTGGCTCGCTCGCCTCGTTGCGTGAGCGAGGCCAGCAGTGCGTCTCGGTGGGTCGGGGGGTCCGCGACACCGTGAGTCCCCTGTTCACGGTGCACGGAGCCATCGGCACCGTCGTCGAGGTGGCGTGGCAGACCGCGCACGCGGCGGCCTACCCCTTCGGACTGGTCGGCGACCGGCAGACCAGCGACCGGCGCGGCTACCGCATCGACCACCTGCCCCCGATCCAACGCAGCCTCACGAGCCTGCGCGTCGAGACCGCTGGTATGCCGATCCTGCTCGTGCACGGTATGGCCGACAACCGTTCGGTCTTCGCCGTCCTGCGGGCGGGTCTGCACCGACGAGGGTTCGGCCAGATCAGCACGATGAACTACTCGGTCTTCACGGCGGACATCCGGGTGGCCGCCGCACGCCTGGCCGACGAGGTCGACGCGATCGTCGCTGACACGGGCTATGAGCAGATCCACGTCGTCGCGCACAGCCTGGGCGGGCTGATCGCCAGGTACTACGTCACCCGGCTCGGCGGGCATCAGCACGTGCACACCCTCGTCACGCTGGGAACCCCGCACGGAGGCACCTACGCGGCCTACGCGTGGAACTCGGCTTTGACTCGCCAGCTGCGGCCGGGCAGCCCGCTCCTGGCCGAGCTGGAGGCGCCCATGCCGGGGTGTCGCACCCGTTTCGTGGCCTACTGGAGTGACCTGGACCACCTGGTCCTGCCACATGCCAATGGGGCCGTCACGCACGAGGACCTGCAGGTGCGCAACGTGGCGCTGCACGGGGTGGGCCACATGAGCATCCCCGTGATGGCATCCGTGGTGCACTCGGTCGGTCACGACCTCTCCGTGCCGTTCGCGAGCAGCGCGCGGGTGGCCGGGTGACGTGAGGTTGCTCACGCCCTGCTCGATGGGGTCGTGCTCAGCAGTGCCCCGTAGTGCCTCGTAGTGCCCGAGTGCGTGTGGTTCGCTGTCCGTTCCTGTCCACAGGATGAACGTTCAACTTTGGTCGGCCCCGAAGGTCACGCTAAGGTAACGACACCGTCTCACCCTCCTGTCGCACTCCCCCCGACACTGATGTCGGCGCGATGGCCGCGACGGACCCCCTGATTCCCCATCGAAGGGCTATCCCCTCGTGCCGAATTCGGCCTACGCAGGTCGGCACCGCAAGTATGCCGGCCGCCACCGCAGCGCCAAGCGCTCCCTGTCGACCACCAAGGTCGTCGGGACGACGCTGCTGGTCCCGACCGGTGCCGCCGCCACCCTCATCCTCAGCGGTGGCTCGACGCTGCCCGACGAGTCGGGGCAGAGCCTCGCGTCCAGCGTGACCGCGTCGTCCTCAGCCCAGTCGGCCGACCTCTTCACGGCGTCGGCCGTTGTCAACCTGATGAACACGTCGACCCCGAGCTCGACCCTGGCCACTCAGGCGGCCGACGAGCTCGCCTTGGCGACGTCCAAGGCCGACACCGCGCTGGCCATGCGCGCGGCCGAGCAGGCCTCCCGCGACGAGCAGCGCGAACGCTCCCTGGCGTTGGCCGAGGAGCGCGAGCGCCGCGCCGCCATCCTGGCCGAGCAGGAGGCCGATGCCGCCAAGGGCGAGAAGATCGTCGCCCTGACCAAGACCGCCAACGGTGCCCCGGGCTCCAAGGCGTGGGTCAAGCCCATCTCCGGCTATGTCTTCACCTCCCCCTATGGCTACCGCTGGGGCCGTCTGCACGCGGGCAACGACGTGGCCGCCCCGGTCGGCACGCCAGTCCGCGCCATGTCCGGCGGCACCGTGGTCTCGGCCAAGTGGGACGGCGGCTACGGCCTCAAGGTCGTCATCCGCTACTGGGACGGCAGCGAGTCGTGGTACGCCCACCTCAGCAGCTCCAAGGTCGCGACCGGTGACTCCGTCAACGCCGGCGAGATCGTCGCCAAGAGCGGCAACACCGGCCACTCGACCGGCCCGCACCTGCACATGGAGATCCACCCTGGTGGCGGCGAGGCGATCAACCCGATGCCGTGGCTGCGCGCCCGCGGTCTCAACCTCTAGGACCTCACCCAGGCGCCCCCTAGCACGTCACCCAAAATCCGTCGTCTGGAGTTTGGGGGCTGGGGTGATGGGGGTTGGGGCTGAGCTGGGTGCCGCCGAGTGCGGCCCTCACAGCTTCTCGACTGGCGCATAACGCAGCAGCAACCGTTTGACTCCTGACTCGCCGCCGAAGTCGACGTGAGCCATCGCTCGCTCGCCCTCCCCCTCGACCCGGATGACCGTGCCTAGCCCGAACGAGTCGTGCGTCACCCGGTCGCCCGGATGCAGGTGCGGCACCGCCCGGTTGCCCGGCGAGCGAACCCCCGGCCGGCTGCCGAGCGACGCGATCGCCGGCGCCCCTGACAGCCCCCCGGCCGATCGTGAGGTCAGCGCCGACTGCTCGCGCTCCCAGTGGACGAGCTCGGCTGGGATCTCGTCGAGGAACCGGGAGGCAGGGTGGTACTGCGGCTGCCCCCAGGCCGACCGGACCGCGGCCCGCGAGAGGTAGAGCCGCTGGCGCGCCCGCGTGATGCCGACATAGGCCAACCGGCGCTCCTCCTCCAGCTCGATGGGGTCGCCGAGGGAGCGCAGGTGCGGAAAGGTGCCGTCCTCCATGCCGGTCAGGAACACCACCGGGAACTCGAGCCCCTTGGCCGTATGCAGTGTCATCAGCGTGACGACCCCGGCCTGCTGGGCCTCGGCGGCCGCCACCGGATCGGGGATCTCGTCGGCGTCGGCGACGAGCGACACCCGCTCCAGGAAGTCCTCCAGCACGATCGGGGCGCCGTCGCGGGCGACCGCCTCGTCATACTCCTGCGCCACGGCGACGAGCTCGGCGAGGTTCTCGACCCGGGTCTCGTCCTGCGGGTCATGGCTGGCCCGCAGCTCGGCGAGGTAGCCGGTCTGCTCGACGACGGCCTCCAGCAGGCCGGCGACACCGGCCCCCGAGTCATAGACGGTGCGCAGGTCCTCCAAGAGTGTGGTGAACCCCTTGACCGCCGCCACCGACCGCGTGGCGATGCCTGGCGCGTCCTCGGGTCGGCCGAGAGCGGCGATGAAGGGGATCCGCTCGCGTTCGGCGAGGGCAGCGACGCACGACTCGGCGCGGTCGCCAATGCCGCGCTTGGGCACGTTGAGGATGCGACGCAGGTTGACCGTGTCCGTGGGGTTGGAGATGACCCGCAGGTACGCCAGCGCGTCCTTGACCTCGCGTCGCTCGTAGAAGCGGGTGCCGCCGACGACCTTGTAGGGCAGCCCGACCCGCACGAGCACCTCTTCGATGGCCCGGGACTGGGCGTTGGTGCGGTAGAACACCGCCACGTCCCCGGGTCGGACACCGTGCTCGTCAGCCAGCGAGTCGATCGTGCGCGCGACGAACGCGGCCTCGTCGTGCTCGGAGTCCCCGACATACCCGATGATCGGCGCGCCGTCGCCCGAGTCGGTCCACAGCCGCTTGGGTCGTCGGCTCGAGTTGCGGGCGATGACCGAGTTGGCGGCCTGCAGGATGGTCTGGGTCGAGCGGTAGTTCTGCTCGAGCAGGATCGTCGTGGCGTCGGGGTAGTCCTGCTCGAACTCGACGATGTTGCGAATGGTTGCGCCACGGAAGGCATAGATGGACTGGTCGGCGTCTCCGACGACCGCCAGCTCGGCGGGCGGGACGACCGGAGCGTCGGGCGAGGAGTCACCCGACGCGGGGCCGCCGACGAGCTGACGGACGAGCTCGTACTGCGCCTGGTTGGTGTCTTGGTACTCGTCGACGAGGATGTGNNGTCGTCATGATCAGGTCATCGAAGTCCAGCGCGTTGGCCTGACGCAGCCGACGCTGGTAGCCCCGGTAGGCCTCGGCGATCATCCGCTCGTGATGTGTGCCCTGCCCGTCCTCGGCACCGACCCGACCGGAGTAGGTCTCGTCGTCGACCAGCTCGTTCTTGAGGTTGCTCACGGCGGCTGAGAAGGACCGCGGCGGATAGCGCTTGGGGTCCAGGTCGAGGTCACGCATGACCATCCCCATGAGCCGTTGCGAGTCGGCCGCGTCGTAGATCGAGAAGGTGGACTTGAGCCCCACCTTGGGGGCCTCCCGACGCAGGATGCGCACGCACGCCGAGTGGAAGGTCAGCACCCACATGGCGTTGGCGCGCGCGCCGACGAGGTGCCCTACCCGCTCGCGCATCTCGGCGGCGGCCTTGTTGGTGAAGGTGATGGCCAAGACCTGCCCGGGGGCGACGTTGCGGGCCGCGAGGAGGTAGGCGATGCGGTGGGTGAGCACGCGGGTCTTGCCCGACCCGGCCCCCGCGATGATGAGCAACGGCGACCCCTCGTGCACGACGGCCTGGCGCTGCTGGGGGTTGAGGCCGGCCAGCAGGCTCTCGGGATCGGCCGTCGGCCGCGGACCGAGCCGATGTGCCGACTCATCCGAGCCCTGATCTGCCACCTCTCCCGCGGCGTCGCCCCCGAGCGCCCAGCGCGGCACGCCCTGCGCGGTGACGTCGGCGCCGAAGCCGGGAAAGGTGAGGTTGTCAAAGAGGCTCATGTCGCGAGCAAGCCTACGTGCCCGCACCCACACCCCCGGTGCGCGTGGCAGGGTGGCGGCATGACCTATCTCGACCTCAATCGGGCTCTGTGGGACACGATGGCGCCCGTGCACGCCCGATCGGTGGGGTATGCCGTGCAGCGCTATGTCGACGACCCGGCATACCGCTCGGATGTCGTCCGTTTCGACGAGCCCCGGCTCGGCGATGTCACCGGCCTCGACGGCGTGCACCTGCAGTGCCACATCGGCACCGACACGCTGTCGGTCCACCGCCTGGGCGCCCGGATGACTGGCCTGGACTTCTCCGGGGCGTCGATCGCGGCCGCCCGCGACCTCGCGGCCCGAGCAGGCGTGCCGATCGACTACGTCGAAGCGGACGTCTACGACGCGGTCGACACCCTCGGAGCGGGCCGGTTCGACCTGGTCCATGTCAGCGTCGGCGCGCTCGTGTGGCTGCCGTCGGTCGACCGCTGGGCCGAGCAGGTCCACGCGCTGCTGCGCCCGGGAGGNNTCGACCGACGACAGCGTGCGCCTCGACTCCCCCTACTACGAGCAGGCCGAGCCCAACGTCTACAACGACGAGGGCACGTATGTCGAGGTCGCGCCCGGCGACGAGTCGGCGATCCCGGCGATGACCACGCACCAGTGGAACCACTCGCTCGGCCAGATCGTGACGGCCGTGGCCGAGGCCGGGCTTCGGCTATCGGGTCTCACGGAGCATCGCAGCGTGCC
>CXWJ01041079.1_pt1 | contig 11524 bp, 8 predicted proteins | sample 590841 | NCBI WGS metagenome assembly CXWJ01 (sample SAMEA3498367, study PRJEB10139) | wastewater metagenome | biome: wastewater treatment plant; material: activated sludge | place: Austria | collected 2015-01-21 | reverse complement strand
GTCTGAACCTCAAGCCTCTTGCGCCTCGGCCAGGCGAGGTCGGGCAGGAAGGTTCCGGCGAGGGCGATGAGAGCCACCTCGATGAGGAACCAGACCTGGGGGTTCCCAAAGGCGAAGGCTGGCGGAAGGATGAGGAACAGATACGGTGCGAGAAGTGTGACGGTCGTGGGGAAGCGACGATAGACGGCTACGAGAGGTCCGTGGTTGGCGAACCTTTCCCACCCATCCCGGGGGTTGCGTTTCACCGAGCGTTCGGAGCCCACGCGCGATGGCGCTTGCGTCATGGCCTCCTCCTTCCACGGCATCCGTGCTTCAAGCGATCAACGTCAACCCGCCAGTCAAGCGCACCATGTTCCAGCCTAGCGCGTCGGCGATTCTCTCTCTTGCGATCGGAAGTCGCTAGTGCTCAGGCAGGCGACCCTGAACAGGCCTGAGCAGGGATGCCACCGCTTCGCAGAACTGCTTCTGGGTGTTCTGCACGCTGAAATGGTCAACGGCGGCCCGGCGAGCCTCCTCACTGCGCTGGGCTCTCCCCTCGGTGTCGATCGCAAGCTCCGCTATTGCGTCCGCAAGCCGTTCCTCCGTTTTGCCGGCAAGCTCGACCAGGGTCCCGACACCTGTTGTTGTCACCACGCTCTTCGCACCCTCGGTCGCCGTGCTGACGATCGGCGTTCCACAGGCCAGCGCTTCCACGAGCACGAGGCCGAGACCCTCCTCGCTGGAGGACATCGCGAACAGATCCGCGCCACGGTACACGTCACGCAACTGCTCCGGACTGAGGTCCCTGCGCACTTCGACACGTGAGCCGAGTCCGAGGCTCTCCCAGAGCTGGTAGACCTCCCGCGGGAGGTCTTCGCGCCCGGCGATGACGAGCTTCTGGGAGACGCTGTTACGACGAACCGCCCGAGCGTAGGCACGCAGCAGGAGTCCGAAGTCCTTTCGCGGATCATTGAGTCTGCCGACCGAGACGATGTATCCAGCGCTTTGTGCGCTCTCTGCTCCCGGAGAGAAGAAATCGGTGTCGACACCAGGCATCGCGATACGCACGTCTGCTGCGCCGTGCTCTCGGCACCATTCCTGCATCCATGGATTCTCGGCCAAGATGAGTTGGGGGATTCTGACCCCGCTGAGATCCAGCCGATAGGTCAGTATGCGGTTCAGGCGTGTGTAGAACTGCTGGAGCACCCCACCCTTGGTGACCAACTTCGCCCGCTCTACTTTGATCGTGGTGGCGACTTGGGCAAGGACAGGCGCATCGACCCCTCTGACCATCTCGAACGCAGCCGGCGTCCCCGAGACGACGAAGACGAGGTCGAACCGCGCGAGCATCGCACGCAGTATCCGTCGGGAACGAAAGCGCAGCGACTCGATCTCCGCAAAATGCGATCCAACGTAGGTCACCGGAACGCCCTTGGCCTCGCCCACCCGTGCCTGCGGGCCGCGGATCCAGCTTCCTGGGTCCAGCAATCGCTGGCTTTCCGGGGCGCGACTCCACATTCGAGGAGAGAGGATCTCGACATCCCAGGCAGGCACCGAGGAAAGTGCGGAGTACACGAAGTCGGCCACCGTGGCAACCCCGCCGCCAGCAGCGGCTTCGGTGCGGTATTCCGGAACGACTAGCGCGATCTGTGCATTCATTCGGTGTCTCGCTTCGGTGAAGTGACCTCAGGGCTACCCGACGACTCCTGGCTTTGGGCAGATTCTGGTGAACCTGGATTGAGACGGGCTAGTTCAACGTAGCTTGCCCACCAGACGGCCGCGTTCACAACGGAGATCGCGGCCATCGACCAGGCGGCGCCAAGGACGCCCCAGGTTTGGGCGCAGAGGAGCACCACCACAGGCCGAGGTACGCCCAGGGTGACGCGGAGGATGAGCGTTCGCTTCCCCGCGAACGCCACACGATGCCCGGATGCCGCCACCGCGCTGACCAGTGCGAAGACGGCTTCAATGCTCAACGGCAGAAGGGCTAGGCCGGCCAACTGCCAGGTCTCACCGAGAAGTTGCACCCCCCATGAGTCCGGAATCATCTGCAGCGCAGCCAGGAGTGGCGCCAGCACGAGGACCTGTGCGACCGTCGCGCCGGCCGCCGACTTCAGTTGTGAGTTTGAGTCCGCTTTCTGCCTGGCAAGGAAAGGCAGCATGAGCGAGCGTGCTGTCGTCGAGATCAGATTCATCGGCCCCAGCAGCGTGCCTGCGCCGCGCAGCGCGCCGATGATCCGAAAGTCATCGAGGAAGCCCAACAGCCCGGTCGTCAGGAGAGATCCTCCCGAGCCGACCAGATAGTCCGCGGCAAAGGCGGCCGCGGCGCGTGTGTCAGTTCGATCCCGCACCCATCGGGGCACGAGTGGCGCGCGGACCAGGAAGGTCAGCACGTACCCACAGACTGCCCCGCCGACCGCCCAGGTGGCGAACAAGACGAGCGGGTCGATCGTGATGAGTAGCGAGAGCAGGCTCACCGAGATCGACAGGATCGACCAGGACGCGGTTGCCGCAGCGGCTCGCGCCGCTCGTCCCACAGCTGAGTCGTAGGTCCGAACGAAGTCCAGGGCCAGCAGGCCATGCAGGGAAAGGCCGAGCACGACGAGGAAGTAGTTGCCGGAGATCCATCCCCACCCGATCAACACCGCTGCGCCGAGCAGAGCGATGAACGAGGCGCGCTGAAAGCTCCGGGCGTGGGTCGCGGGGTCGTCGGGGCGGGCGAGGGCCGTGTCAGTCAGCCCGGCGCGGACTAGCCCGGAGGTGAACAGGTACGCCACCAGCGCGATCGAGAACGCGCCGAACACCGTGATCGAGGTGGAGCGCGCGACGGACACCGAAAGCGCGAAGCTGGCGAGGCTGGCCATCCCATTGCCGACGATCGCGTAGACGACACGTCTGCTCCGGATGAGTCTGGACAGCAATCCTGGGGACAAGACAGGCACTAACGATCCAGGGGTGACTGTCTGGGCCGAATGCCCGCTCGGGCGTAGTGGGAGTGTGCCGCCGAGCGGACGAAGGCCAGCACCCGCTCAGCGGTGTTGTCGATCTGGTACTCGGCGGGGATCGACGGGCGGCCCCGGCGGGCGAAGCGGTCCAGGGTGATCCGGACCGCGTCGATCACGGCATCGGCCTGCAGCCCGGTGGTGATGATCGCTCCGGCGTCCAGGGCCTCGGGACGCTCGATGAAGTCGCGCATCGTCACCGCCGGGAAGCCCAGGATGCTCGACTCCTCGCTGATCGTGCCGCTGTCGGAGAGCACCAGCTTCGCCTCCTGCTGCAGCTTGATGTAGTCGTGGAAACCGAAGGGCGGGTGGAATCGGATGCCGTCCTTCAGCCGCTCGTCGAGGGACTCCAGCCGATTGCGCGTGCGGGGGTGGGTGGAAACCAGGATCGGCAGCCCGTACTCGGCCCGGATGGCCTGTAGTGCCCCCACGGCCTGGCTCAGCCGCTCGGGGCTGTCCACGTTCTCCTCGCGGTGCAGGCTGACCAGGAAGTAGCCCCCAGGCTGGAGTTCCTGGCGCTGGAGGACGTCGCTGGCCGCGATCCGTTCCGCGTTCTGCTCAAGCACCTCGCGCATCGGAGAACCGGTCAGCAAGATGCGCGAGGGGTGGATGCCTTCGGCGAGCAGGTTGCGCCGGGCGTGCTCGGTGTACACCAGGTTGTAGTCGGAGATGTGATCGACAAGGCGGCGGTTGGTCTCCTCGGGCACGTTGTCGTCGAAGGAGCGATTGCCCGCCTCCATGTGAAACACCGGCACCTTCATCCGCTTGGCGATCACTGCGGAGAGGCTGCTGTTGGTGTCGCCCAGCACGAGGAAGGCTCCGGGTCGTTCGGTCATCAGGATCTTCTCGGTCCCGACGAGGATGCTGCCGAGAGCGGTGCCCAATGAGGATGTGTCCGCGTTCAGGAAGCGATCTGGACGGCGTAGACCAAGATCCTCGAAGAAGACTTCATTCAACTCGTAGTCATAGTTCTGACCGGTGTGGACCAGCACGTGATCCGTGTGTCGATCGAATAGAGTGATCGTCGGTGCCAGCCGGATGATCTCAGGACGAGTGCCGACGACAGTCACCACCTTGATTCTTTGCGTCATGGCCTACCTTGGAGGCGGTTTAGGTAGTGGGGATAGAGGGCTGGATGATCCTCGATCCAGGATCGCATCTCGTCGATCTGATCCGGGTAAGGGGGGACGGCGAAGTCGAAGTCGTTCCGGGTGTTGACTAGTGTCTTGTCGACAGGTATCACTTCCCTCGGCTGGATGGTCAGATCACTCCGACCGAATGACTGGCGGAAGAGTTCGAGCAACTCGAATTTCGAGAGGTTCGTCGCCGGAACCAGATGATAGATCCCGGTGAGATCCTGTTCGATGGCCGCGCGGATGGCGCGAGCAAGAGTGATCGTCGTCACTCCGTTCCACATCGCTGTGGTGTAGCCAAAAATCGTGCCACTCTGCGCGAAGAACCAGTTGAACAGGCCAACACCATGGGCCTGTGAGTCTGGGCCGACAATGGACATCCGGAAGGTGAGGTCCTTCTGGTTGACCACTTCACCCAAGTATTTCGACCGATCATAGAAGAGTGTGCCATCGGGCGGCGAGTCCTCCCGGTATGGAGCATCATCGCCAGAGAACACGCAGTCCGTGCTGAGGTGGATGAGCTTCGTGGCCGTCCGGCTGAAGCGATGCTCGAGCGCGTGTGGGAGGTAGGTGTTCAAATAGACCGCGCGATCCTTGCGCTCTTCGGATGCCTGGATCAGGGAGCCGACGCAATTGACGACGACGTCGAAAGAATGTTGGTCGAGATAGCCTTCGAAGGACGGACGATCCATGACGTCGATCAGCAGCGTCTCTTTGTTCACGCGATGATGCGCTGAAAGCGTAGCGACGTTGAACCCTTCGACCTCACTGAGGAAGGTGGCAACAACGTGCCCGGCCATCCCACCGGCGCCGATGACCAGAACAGATCTCACGAGAGCCTTCCTAGATCGTCTGGGATGTCGACGCCAAACTGGGAGAGTTCGGAACGCACTTCAGGTAGCGTCAACAGCAACTCCTCGACCTCTTGGATAGTCATCCTTTCTACTGTGTGCGAATCGTAGTCCTCGAAGGCCGATCGCCGCGGATCGCCCTGCTCGAAGTACTGGCTGTAGTTGAGGTCGCGCTTGTCCGCCACCACCCGGAAGTACTCGCCCATCTCCTCTGCCCGGGCAAGTTCCTCGCGGGTGGCCAGCGCCTCGGAGACCTTCTCGGCGTGCCGGGTGCCGATCACCTCGACCTTCGCGTCAGAACGGAATAGGTTGATCACGGCCTGCGCGAGATCGCCGATGGTGCACGACCGAGCCTTGCGCACGAAGAGATCGCCCTGATCAGCGTTCTGGAAGGCGAACTCCACCAGTTCCACCGAGTCGGCCAGTGACATCATGAAGCGGGTCATGTCGGGGTTGGTGACGGTCAGGTTCTTGCCGGCCTTGAGCTGGCGGACGAAGAGCGGGATCACCGAGCCCCGGGAGTACATCACATTGCCGTAGCGCACGCAGGACACCGTGGTCGCCGCGTTCGGATTGTTCAGGCCGTGGGACTGCGCCACCTTCTCCATCAGGGCCTTGGACATGCCCATGGCGTTCACCGGGTAGACGGCCTTGTCAGTGCTGAGACACACCAGCGAGCGCACCCCGTTGCGCTCGGCGGCGTGCACCACGTTCTGACTGCCCTGCACGTTGGTCCGCACCGCCTCCATCGGGAAGAACTCGCAGGACGGCACCTGCTTCAGCGCGGCCGCGTGGAAGATGTAATCGACATCGCGGCTGGCGCGATCGACGCTGTCGAAGTCCCGGACGTCCCCGACGTAGAACCGCAGCCGGGGGTCGGCCAGCTCGTGACGCATCAGATCCTGTTTGGCCTCATCGCGGCTGAAGATGCGGATCTCCGCCACGTCCCGCTCCAGCAGCTGGCGGGCGACAGTGTGCCCGAATGAGCCGGTTCCGCCGGTGATCAGGATGCGTGCCCCGCGATAGTCGGTGCTCAAGGTTTCCCTCCGTCTTCATTGCCACGCGCTTTGGCCGCCGTCAGCGCGCGGAGGATGGTGTCGGCGGTCGTCCTTGCCGAGAGGTTCTGATCGTAGTAGGCGCGGCCCCGTTCGCCACGGTCATGCCAGGAGCCGGTACTACTAGCCGCCAGCTCGGCGATCGCGCCGGCCAGCTCCTCGGCGGCGCCGGGGGCCACCGTCACGCCCGCTCCCGAATCCCGGATCAGCTCGGCGCCGTCGCCGGACAGATGCCCCACGATCGGCACGCCGGATGCCAGCAGGGTCGCGATCTTGCTGGGGGTGGTGTACGCCAGGAACGGAGCGTCGGCCAGGCTGACCAGCTGGAGGTGCGCTCGTGCGATCAGCTCCGGCATGCTGCTCTGCGGCTGGCGTCCGAGGAACCGCACGTTGGTCAGGCTTTCATCCTCCGCCCGGCGCTGGAGTCGCTCCCGGCTGATCCCGTCACCCACCAGGGAGATCCGCACCTGGCCCCCCCTTAGGAGGGCAGCAGCGTCCAGGAGGGTGTCGAGCCCCTGGACCTCACCGATGGCTCCGGCGTACATCACCTCGACCGGCCCCTGGGGCGCCGAGGGGATGCCGAGTCGCTCCCGGGTCTCGGCGACCGGGCGGAACAGCGTCTCGTTCGTCGGGTTCGGGGCGTACACGATCTTCTCCGGGTCAGTGCCCGGGTGGCGTTCCAGGATGATGTCGCGGACACTGCGGGAGCTGACGCCCACCACCGCCGCACGCCGTTCGGTGAGCGACACGATGCGGTCGACCAACTTCGCGGCCACTCGTCCGACCAGCCCGCCCGGAATCATCCCGCTGTCCACCAGCGAATCCGGCCACAAGTCCTGGACGTGCAGGAAGTAGGGGGTGCGCCCCCAGTGGGTGTGCGTCAGCAGTGGCAGGCTGACCGTGACCGGGGAGTTGTAGACCCAGACGGCGTCCACCTCCCGCAGCGCGGCGCCACCCGACACGGCGCCGGAGAGCGCGAAGGAGGCGTAGTTGGCCACCCGGCCGATCGCGGACGAGCTGTGGTTGGGGTACAGGGCCACTCGGGTGACCTGGGCGCCGTCGAGCTGCTCGCCGGCGCGGCGGCGAACCCGGTAGCCGTCATAGAGCTTGCCGTCGGGATAGTTCGGGAAGCCAGTCAGCACGCTGACGTCATGGCCGCGGGCCAGGAACTCCCTCGCATAGACGCCAGGCAGCGACGCCGGGCCCGGCTCCGGGTCGTACCACTGACTCAGGATGCCGAGCTTCATGCGTCAGCCCCGGGCGAGAGGACGGACTCCAGACAGCGGCGGGGCACGGCGGGAAAGGCCTGTCCGTAGATCGATTCCTGCCCTTGGCCGAGCCACATCATCTCAAGTCGGCGACCGGCCCCGGCCACCTCCGGCACTACCTGTCCGACGACCCGCGCGCAGGTCAGCAGGGAGAGGCACAGCCACCGCGGCAGGGTGCGCGGCCGGCCACCGGCGGCGCGCAGCACCTCTTGCACGGAGTAGCCCTCCCAGGGCTGCAGCAGAACCGGGCCCAGCGGCTCGGGGCTCGTCGCCACCCGAAGGACGAAGTCGACCAGCCCGTGGATGCTGCTGACCACCGTTGGCTGAGTTCCCGGTGCTGCGACGCTGGCCAGCGGCGATCGCGCTATCCGGCGGAAGCTCTCGGTGGTGCGGCGGCCGGGCCCCTGTACGCTCGTCGCGCGGACGACCAGCAGGTCCGGGCCGCGCTCCGCCGGCCCGGCTGCGAGGAAGGCGCGCTCGCCGAGCGCTTTGGAGTGCGAGTACGACGAGAAGGGCGACACCTCAAGGGTCTCGTCCAGCCTTGGCCGGCGACCTTGCACCGCGGCCGAGCTCAGGTGGATCACGCGAGGCACGCCGGCGTCGTACGCGGCAGCCGCGACCAGCGCGGGGAGCAGGGCGTTCGCGCCATAGAGGCTGTCGTCCGACGGGGCGTCGGGGGTTGCGAGCCCGGCGGCGTTGACGACGACGTCAGCCCCGCGCAACATGGCGGACAGCGGCTCCAGATCGTCGGCGGCGCGGGTCTGCGCGACAACCTCGTGAGCGTCGTCGGTCGGCGCGAGGGAAAGCCGCGGAGCGGAGCGGCGGACGACCTCGAGCCCTCGCGACTCCAGGGTCTCCGCGAGTGCGCTGCCGATGAAGCCGGAGGCTCCGAGGATCACCCATCGGGTTGGCTGGAAGCCCGCCCGGGGAGGGGCGGACCGCGGTTGCTCGATCTCTTTCAGGCTCAGCACCGGACGAGGAGGCAGCTGGTCGCCGCGCAATCGCGGAAGGGCGAGGTAGATCGCGCATAGCCCGATGATCAGGATCGCCGCCAACCTCGGGTCGAATCCAACCGCAAGCACCAGCAGCCCGACGGCTGATGCGCCCCCTGAGAAAGCTGTGACCAGCAACGACACCTGAAGGTGGGAGAGCCCCGTCCTGGTCAGCCGCTGATAGGCGTGGGTGCGATGAGCACGCAGGACCGGCTCGCCCCTGGCTGCCCGCCGCGCCAGCGTGGCGAGCGTGTCCGCCAGGTAGATCGCTGTCGGGCTCACCGCGACCACGACCGGGACGCCGCTGAACACCGCGCCGACGACGCCTGCCCCTACCGCTGCGCCCAGCAGATAGCTGCCGACATCGCCCAGAAACATCCCCGCTCCCAGCACGTTCCACGGCAGGAACACCAAGTAGGTGGCGGCGATGATTAGTCCCAGCGCTTGCAGCCACGGCAGGTCCGCGGCGACGCCGATGGCGAACTGGGTGGCGCCGGCCACCAGGCCATGAAGCGCGGAGATGCCGTTGATCCCGTCCATGAAGTTGACCATGTTGATGTACGCCGCGATGAAGACCGTGGCCACGGCCGCCGCCCACCAGGGCGCGCCGGCGAGGCCGGCCAACCACGCCGCCGCGACCCCTCCGATCAGGAGTTGCAGCCCGGCCCGCACCGCTACGCCCAGCCCTCGTCCGCGTAGCGAGTCATCCCACAGGCCGAGTAGACCGGCCGCCAACGCCACGCCGAAGATCACGGCCGAGGTCGGAGTCAGGGCTGCCCCCCAGGCCCACAGGATGACTGCGGCCGCCACCATCCCCAGGAGTTGCGCAATGCCCGCTGCTCTCAGAGTCGGTCGATCATGTGACGATCGCTCGTTGGGAACGTCAAGGAAGGCGACGCGACGGAGGAAAGGCCGCAACATCAGCGGGCTGACAGCGGCGACGAAGCCGCCGAAGACCGCGGGCAGCCAATAGGCGGAGGACACGCTTGCGACTAACTCCTTGCTGCCGCGGCGCGGTTGCCTAGGCCAAAGTCGCCGTTCGCGCGTCCCGTCATCAGAGCTCTCGTCCAGCGAGCAGGTTGGACTGCGGGGACGGCGCGACGGCCCACGCCCCCTCCCAGCGCGACCAGTCCAACTCGGCGAGGGTCAACCCGGGGACGTGGGCGTGAGAGATGAGCGGATGCCTCGGACGGCGGTCGTCCTCGCTCTCCGCGCGAAGGTCCTCGTGCAGTTTCTCACCGTTCCGCAGGCCGGTGAAGACGATCTCGATGTCTCGTCCGGACATCTCAATCATGCGTTGCGCGACGTCCAGAATTCGCACCGGCTCCCCCATGTCGAGAATCAGCACTTCACCCGGTCGGCCAATCGCGCCAGCCTGAACGACGAGTTGGCAGGCCTCCGGAATGGTCATGAAGTACCGAGTCACATCTGGATGGGTGACAGTCAGCGGGCCGCCCTTCTCGATCATCGAGGTGAAAAGCGGCAGCATCGAACCACGCGAGCCCAACACGTTCCCGAAGCGCACGGAGAGATAGGGCCTTCCGGTCTCCTCGCCCATCTGGGCGGTGAGCCGCTCGGCCAGCCGCTTGGAGTGGCCCAGCACGCTGGTCGGACTGGCGGCCTTGTCGGTGGAGACGTTGATGAAGGCCTCGACGCCGACGCGGCGAGCCGCCCGCAGCACGTTGCGGGTACCCAGAACGTTGGTCTTCCAGGCTTCTTCCGGGTACTGCTGCAGCATAGGCAGATGCTTCAGCGCGGCGGCATGGAAGACCACCTCGGGCTTGCGGTCGTCGAAGACCGCCTGCAGGGCCTCGACATCCCGGATGTCGGCCAGCACCACCTCGCGTCCGTCCAGCAGCCCATGGCCCAGCACGGCCAGTTCGGCGGCCTGCAGCCCGGTCTCGTCGCGGTCGAGCATGATCAGCTCGCTGGGGTTGAACCGGCTGATCTGGCGGCACAACTCGCTCCCGATCGAACCGCCGGCACCGGTGATCAGCACCCGCCGGCCGGTCAGGTAGCCAGCGATCGATTCGATGTCGGTGTCCACGGGGCGGCGGCCCATCAGATCCTCAATCGACAGGTCGCGGAGGTCGTTGACGTTGCTGGTTCCCTTGAGGATCTCATCGAGAGTGGGCAAGACCTTGACGGCGAGATGCAGCGGTTCGGCGAGATCGGCCACTCTGCGCAACAGCTCGCCGCTCGCGCCGGCGACGGCGACGACCAGGGTCCGCGCCCCGGTGCTCTCAACTGCTGCAGGCAGATCATCCAGGCAACCCAGGACGTCGGCTGAACCGATCCGGACGTGCCGCTTTCGAGGGTCGTCATCCAACAGCCCGACCGCGCGGTACGGCGAACGGGCGTCAGTGTGCATCCGCCGGACGATGCTGCTGCCGGTGTAGCCGGCGCCGAAGACCAGAGCGGGCTCGCGGTCCGGATCGTGTGCCATCGCCTCCCGAACCAGCCGGGCGACGTAGCGAATCGCGAACATCAGCAGCAAGGCCATCGGCAGCGCCAAGAGCACCGTGCTTCGTGGCACCCGTAGGATGCCGAAGAGGGTGGTCACGAAGAGCGCGACCGCGCTGGTGGCGGTGGCCAGTGTCACTGCGCGAACCTCTTCGAAGGCGCCATAGCTGTAGCGTCCCTGGTACAGGCGCTGCGTGATGCCAATGCTCAACTGCAGGATCGCCGCGAGGGCCGCCAAGATGAGAGTGGAGCGCCAGCTGATCTGGCCGAGATCGAACTCGTAGCGCAGAATCTGGGCAACCCACAGCGCGATCGCCCAGGCAACGACATCCAGCAGGTACTGGGTGATGGAGCGGCCGGTGTGCCAATTGGTCAGCTTCTTGAGGGACCCGCGCACAAGCTCGACACCTGCAGGTGTAGACACGCCCTGCACACCGCCTTCCAGGAGCGTGCCGCCACGACCCTCCCTAAGGATCCGGTTCCCACCGAGCGGCACTCAAAGCAGAACTTACGATACCCGGGCAACGCCGCGCTTTGCACCTCCTGACGAAGTGCGGACGCGGTTTGCAGCCCATCGCTGGCCCTGACGGCCCGCGCGGACTCCGTCTTGAGGGCGAGCGGGTCAGCCGGATGAGCAGGCCAGCCGGACGACCCGCACCACCTGATCCACCGCCGGAACGAGCTGGCCTGCCGACAGTTTGTAGGTCTGCCAGGATCGACGGTAGGGGTCCACCACGTCGTCGGACTGCGGGGTGGCGGGAGGGGTGGCGATGCCGCGACG
>CXWJ01006737.1_pt1 | contig 11546 bp, 9 predicted proteins | sample 590841 | NCBI WGS metagenome assembly CXWJ01 (sample SAMEA3498367, study PRJEB10139) | wastewater metagenome | biome: wastewater treatment plant; material: activated sludge | place: Austria | collected 2015-01-21 | reverse complement strand
CCACTGACCACTGACCACTGACCACTGACCACTGACCACTGACCACTGACCACTGACCACTATAATGACTACCTCCCCCCTTCTCATCGCCTTTGTCGCCGACCTGATGTTTACGACGCGCATTGCCCTGGTGGCCGAGCATCTGGGGTATCGCGTGGAGTGGATCGAGTCGGCCGGGCAGATGGGCGCGCCCGACCATGATGCCGGGCCGGAGCGGCCGGGCGAGGCGCTGCACGGCCGCGTGGGGCGACTGTTCGAGGCCATCGTCCGCCGCCAGCCCGCGCTGCTGCTGTTCGACCTGAACAACGACGCCATCCCCTGGCGGGAGTGGATCGCCGCGCTCAAATCGTCGGCGGCGACGCGCCGCATCCCCATCCTGTGCTTTGGCCCCCATGAGGACGTCGCCGTGATGACCGCCGCCAAGGCCGCCGGGGCCGATGCGGTGCTGGCCCGGTCGCGCTTCACGGCCGACATGCCCGCCCTGTTCCAGCGCTACGCCCGCATCCCCAACCGCCCGGCCCTCGACGCCGTGTGCGCCGAGCCGCTGGCGGCATTGGCCCGCACCGGCATCGAACGCTTCAACCGCGGCGAGTTCTATGCTGCCCACGACGCGCTGGAAGAAGCGTGGATGGACGACAGCGGGCCGGGGCGCGATCTCTACCGGGGCATTCTCCAGGTGGGCATCGCCTACTATCAGATCGAGCAGGGCAATTATCGCGGCGCGGTCAAGATGTTGCTGCGGGTGCGCCAATGGCTCGACCCGCTGCCCGAGGTCTGTCGCGGCGTCGACGTGGCCGGATTGCGGGCCGATGTGGAGCGCGTCTATCAGGCGCTGACCGCCCTCGGCCCGGAGCGCGTCGCCTCATTCGACCGCGCGCTGCTGGGCGTCATCGTCGTGGAATAGCGTGACTGTACCGGATAAAGACATTAAACACGGATGGGACACGGATAAAACGGATTGAACGGATTGATCAATCCGTTCAATCCGTTTTATCCGTGTCCTATCCGTGTTTAATTCTTTCTCCTACGCAGCCACTTTTCAATTTCCACGGCCACGAACACCAGCGCGCTGGCCCCCAGGCCAATTGCCAGATCGGCCGGCGACAGGGCGACCACGCCGAAGAAGCGGCGGCCGATCGCCGTATAGAGAAGAGCCAGTTGCAGCACGACGGTCAGGGCGATGGCGATGACCATCAGCCGGTTGGAGAAGGGGCCAATCCGCAGCACCGAATCCTCATGTGCCCGCAAGGCCAGGGCGTTGCCCATCTGGGCCAGGGTCAACGTGGTGAAGATCATCGTCTGCCACGGCCCATTGGGGTCTTGCCGGTAGTAGAACAGCCCCACCAGCAGCGAGATTGCGCCCATCAACACGCCGATCCAGATGATGCGCTGGCCCACGCCGCGACTGAGGATGCTTTCGTCGGGATGGTAGGGCGGGCGCTTCATAATGCCCTTTTCGGCCGGCTCCACGGCCAGGGCCAACCCCGGCAGGCCGTCGGTCACCAGATTGATCCACAGGATTTGCACGGCCAGCAGCGGCAGCGGCAGCCCCAGGAACGGCCCGATGAACATGACGAACAACTCGCCGGTGTTGCTCGACAGGATGTAGGTGACGAATTTACGGATGTTGTCATAGATATTGCGCCCTTCCTCGATGGCGGCGACAATGGTGGCGTAGTTGTCATCGAGCAGCACCATGTCGGCCGCTTCCTTGGACACGTCGGTGCCGGCGATGCCCATCGCCACGCCGATCTCGGCCTTCTTCAGGGCCGGGGCGTCGTTCACCCCGTCGCCGGTCATCGCCACCACCTGCCCCCGATTTTGCAGCGCCTGCACGATGTCGAGCTTGTGCTCCGGCGAAACGCGGGCATAGACGGGCACGTCCTGCACGATCTGTTGCAGCGCCCCGGCCGGCATCTCCGCCAGATCGTGGCCGGTCAGATGGCGGTCGCCGCTGGTGATCGCCAGGTCGCGGGCGATGGTTTGGGCCGTCAGCGGGTGATCGCCGGTGATCATGATGGACTGTATGCCGGCCTCGCGGGCCGTCCGCACCGCCGCCTTCACCTCCGGCCGCGGCGGATCGATCATGCTGATCAGCCCCACAAAGCACATCTCCCGCTCGACGGCGCTCTCGTCGGCCGTGTCGGGCAACTCGTCCAGCCCGCGAAAGGCCACGCCCAACACGCGCTGCCCGGCCTGGGCCGAACGGGCGTTGGCCGCCAGGATAAGCGCCCGCGCCGCCTCGTCGAGCGGTTTGATCTCGTCGCCGGTCCAGTAGTGGCCGCAACTCTCCAGCAGGCCGTCGGCCGCGCCTTTGGTGAAGGCGACGTAAGGCTGCCGGCCCCAGGGAGCCTGGGCGAACTCATCTTCCGGCGGGCTGTGGTGGATGGTCGTCATGCGCTTGCGCTCCGACGTAAAGGGCACCTCGGCCAGCCGCGGCCAGCGCGTTTCCAATTCTGCCTTGCTATGGCCGATCTCGTCGGCGGCCAATACCAGCGCCCCCTCCGTCGGGTCGCCCATGACCCGCCGGCCGCCCTCCGGCTCGTCCTGCAACAAGGCATCATTGCACAGCGCCCCGGCGATGAGCAGCAGGTCGAGCGAGCGCTCCTCGGGGGCGGCTTCCGGCTTCAGCACGGCGTTGTGAATGTAGCCGGCGCTATCGACCAGCGTCGCCAACTCGCGCGAGTGGCCGGCCACGTCCAGCACGGTCACGGTCATGCGGTTTTGGGTCAGTGTGCCGGTCTTGTCGGAGCAGATGACCGTCACCGAACCGAGGGTTTCCACGGCCGGCAGGCGGCGGATGAGCGCGTTGCGCTTGAGCATCCGTTGCGCGCCCAGGGCCAGAGTGATGGCGACGACGGCCGGTAGCCCCTCCGGCACGGCGGCCACAGCCAGACTGACGCCGACGAGAAACAGGTTGCTGAAATGTTCGCCGCGCAACAGCCCCAGGCCGACTACAAACACGATGATGGCGATGGCGATGTAGCCCAGGATTTTGCCCAGATGATCGAGGCGGCGCTGCAACGGCGTCTGGTCTTCCTCCACACCCTGGATGAGTTCGGCGATGTTGCCCAACTCGGTCTGCATCCCCGTCTCGGTGATGAGGGCCGTGCCGCGGCCGTAGCTGACGGCCGTGCCCATGTAGACCATATTGCGCCGGTCGCCCAGGGGCGGGGCCTGGCCGTCGCGCGCGGCCAGCGGTGTGATGAACTTGCTGATCGGCTCCGATTCGCCGGTCAGGGCTGCTTCCTGGGCGCGCAGGTTGATGCTCTCCACCAGGCGGCCGTCGGCGGGAATAAGGTCGCCCGTTTCCAGCCGCACGATGTCGCCCGGCACCAGCCAGCGGGCGGAGATGTCGGCCAGCCGGCCGTCGCGCAGCACCCGCACGGTGGGCACGGCCAGCTTCTTCAGGGCGGCGATGGCCTTTTCGGCGCGGTACTCCTGCGAGAAGCCGATGACCGCGTTCAGGGCGACGATAGCCATGATGATGACCACCTCTTCCACCTCCCCCAGCACGGCCGAGGCGATGGCGGCCACAATCAGGATGATGACCATCAGGTCCTTGAACTGATCGGCGAAGATAGCCAGGGGGCTTTTGGCCCCCTTCTCGATGAGTTCGTTCGGCCCGAACTTCTCCAGGCGGCCGGCGGCTTCGGCCGACGACAAGCCCAGGTCGCTGGAACTGTTCAGTTCGCGCAGCGCGGCTTCGACTTCCAGTTGATACCAGTCACTCATGGGGTTAATTCCTTTGGTGATTCAGGCGACTCCAAAATGGCTCATCGGTGGCCTACCCGCCCAATTAAACGAAGCAAGCGGGCGTCGCGCCGGTCAGGCGAGTATGCCCAATTCCTTGACGCGCCGCGCATCATCGCGGATGATCCCGCTGCGAACCGTTTTATATCATATTGGGTTCTAACCCGGTAGAAACCGACCCAAAGCAATCCACCGTATTCAAGAGGCAATCGATGAGTGGCGCTTATACTCCCCAGACGGCGATGTTTATTTTTGCCCACCCGGACGATATCGAATTCGGCGTGGCCGGCACGGCGGCCAAATGGGCGCGGGCCGGCAGCCGCGTCATCTACGTCGTCATCACCGACGGCAACGTGGGCAGCCACGAGGACGGCATGACGGCGGAGCGGCTGGCCGAAATTCGGCGGGCCGAGCAGACGGCCGTCGGGCAGGTGGCCGGGGCCGAGTGCCTCTTCCTGGGCTATCACGACGGCTTCTTGCAGCCGACGCTGGAACTGCGCAAGGACCTGGTGCGGCTCATCCGCCAATACCGGCCGGACGCTGTCGTCTGCGGCGATCCATCGAACTACTTTCCGGCCGAGGATTACATCAACCACCCCGACCACCGCGCCGCGGCCCAGGCAGCGCTCGATGCCGTCTTCCCGGCGGCCGAGATGACGCTACTCTATCCCGACCTGGCCGCCGAGGGGTTGGTAGGCCACAAGGTGAATTACGTCTTCGTCACGTTCGGCGAACGGGTCAACCATTTCGTCGATATAACCGATACCATCGACCTGAAGATCGAGGCGCTCCAGAAGCACGTCAGCCAGTTGGGCCAATGGAACCCGGCCGACATGATCCGTCAATGGGCGGCCGACACGGGCAAGAAGGTCGGCTTCGCCTATGCCGAGGGGTTCTATCGCATCACCCTTCAGTCACTCGATACGCCGGCGACCGCGCAGCCGGAAATATAATCAGCGGGCGACGGCCAGGTAGTTGGGTAATCGTAACAAATCGTTTACAAGTCCACGATTGGAAGCCCCGGCCAAAGGATGTAAACTAAAGCGGTTATGGCGCGAAAGAAGATATTGTTCATCGGCGGGTCGCTCAATATGACGCGCATGATCCATGCCGTCGGTCGCCATCTGCAAGATGAATTCGACTGCTGGTTCAGTCCCTTCTACTCTGACGGCCTCTACAACATCGTGGCCAGCCATTCCAACATGCTCGATTTCACCGTGCTGGGCGGCAACTTCCGGCGACAGACCGACGCCTATCTGCATCTGCACAACCTGCCCATCGACTATCGCGGCGACGCGCGGGAGTACGACCTCTACGTCGCCACCACCGACCTCTACGTGCCCAAGAATCTGCGCAATCGGCCGTTCATCCTCATCCAGGAAGGGATGACCGACCCCGAAGGATTCATGTACCACCTCGTGCGGCGCTTCAAGCTGCCGCGCTATCTGGCCAGCACCTCGACCAATGGGCTGTCGAACCAGTATCGTTACTTCTGCGTCGCCTCCGAGGGGTATCGCGACTTCTTCGTCCGCAAGGGGATGCGGCCGGAAAAGCTGGTCGTGACCGGCATCCCGAACTATGACAATTGCGCCGCTTATTTGGAGAACAATTTTCCCCTGCGCGACTACGTGCTGATCGCCACCTCCGACGCGCGCGAGACGTACAAGCGCGACAATCGCAAGAAGTTCCTGCGGCAGGCGGTCGCGCTGGCCGACGGCCGGCCGATGATCTTCAAGCTGCACCCCAACGAGCAATTCGAGCGGGCCATCCGCGAGATCCGCCAGGTCGTCGGCGACGGGCCACCTATCTACACTGACGGCAATATCGACCATATGATCGCCAATTGCCAGGCGCTCATCTGCCAATACTCGACCGTCGTCTATGCCGGCATCGCCCTGGGCAAGGAAGTCCACTCCTATTTCGATCTGGATATGTTGCACGAACTGGCCCCCATGCAGAACGGCGGCGTCTCCGGCCACAATATCGCCCGCGTCTGCCGCCACATCCTGCTGGGTGAGCCGGTGGAGTGGGAGGAGTTTCTGACNNACAAAGTATTGCGGCCGTTGGCCGGCAAGCCGTTGCTGGCGCGCATGGTCGAGCGGGTGCTGGCCGCCGAGCTGGCCGGCACGGTCGTTGTGGCGACCACTACCGACGCCGCCGATGACCCCATCGTCGAGCTGTGCCACGTCGAAGGCTTCCTGTGCTACCGGGGGGATGCCGAGGACGTGCTCGACCGCCACTACCAGACCGGGCGTGAATATAACGCGGCCACGGTCATCAAAATCCCGTCCGATTGCCCGCTCATTGACCCGCGCGTCATCGACCGGGTCATCGCCTACTATCTGGCCCAGCCCGACGAGTTCGATTTCGTCAGCAATCTGCACCCGCCCAGCTATCCCGACGGCAACGACGTGGAGATTATGACCATGACCGCGCTGGAGACGGCCTGGCGCGAGGCGACCCGGCCGCTGGAGCGCGAACACACCACGCCGTTCTTCTGGGAGAACCCGGAACGCTTTCGCCTGGGCAACGTCTTCTGGGAGTCGGGCCTGGATTATTCGATGAGCCATCGCTGGACCATCGACTACGAAGAGGATTACCGCTTTATCGCCGCCGTCTATGACGTCCTCTACCCCACCGACCGCCTGTTCAGCCTCGATGACATTCTGGATTATCTGGCGCTGCACCCGGACGTGGCGGCCATCAACAGCCAATATGCCGGGGTCAATTGGTATCGCCATCATCTGGACGAATTGAAAAGCGTGTCGCCGGGGCAGACCCGTCAACTGTAGAAACCGAGTTTTTTCTTGAAAACTCGGTTTCTAATGGCGCCATTAGTACCCTGTAACGAAAATAATCGTGTTTTGTTTGTAGTCAGGCGCTTCAGCGCCGTTGGACGACAAGAGTAGTCTCTGAAGAACGCAACTAAAGTTGCTTACTACGAACCAATAAATACTTTTGTTACAGTGTAATTAGTAATAGAAACCGAGTTTTCAAGAAAAAACTTGGTTTCAAATGGACAATAACCATGAACCGCGAAGAACAAACCGAATTGGAAAACATGGCGCTGCGCGTCCGGGAGCACATCATCCGCCTATCGACCGACGGCGGCTGCTTCACCGGCGCGTCCCTGTCCTGCGCCGATCTGCTTGTCTATCTCTATAACCGTTTCCTCAACGTCGGCCCGCACAATTTCGACGCGGCCGACCGCGACTACCTGTTCCTGTCCAAAGGGCATGACGTGCCCGCGCTCTATGGCACGTTCGTCGAGTTGGGCTGGCTGCCGCGCGAACGGCTGGCTAACCATCTGAAGACCAACGACACCATCTACTGGCATCCCAACCGCAACGTGCCCGGCATCGAGTTCCATTCCGGCTCGCTGGGGCATCTGCCGGCGGTGGCCGTGGGCGTGGCCCTCGATTGCAAGATGCGCGGCCTGAACAATCGCATCGTCGTCATCACCGGTGACGGCGAATTGAACGAAGGCTCGGTATGGGAGGCGCTGCTGGTGGCCAACGCCCACAAGCTGGATAACCTACTCTTTATCGTCGACCGCAACCACTTTCAGGCCAACATGCGCACCGAGGACCTGATCCCGCTGGAGCCGCTGGCCCCCAAGTTCGAGGCCTTCGGCTGCCGGGTGCGGCGGGTCGATGGTCACGACTTCGCGGCGCTGGAAGAAGCTCTCTTAGACCTGACAGGTGTCGGAACACCTGTCAGGTCTGGGCCGCGGGTGCTCATCGCCGACACGGTGCGCGGCCGGGGGCTGCCCAGCATCCAGGAGCGCGCCGACCGCTGGTTCTGCAACTTCACCCACGACGAAGTGGCGGCGCTGCTGGACGAACTCCACGGCGCGCGCCGGGCCGAGATCGAATCCGAGGCCCTGATGGTCAGATAAAGAGAAGATATGATCCGCAGATTACGCAGATTTCGCAGATTTCATTTCTGTAATCTGCGAAATCTGCGTAATCTGCGGATCAAAATTCTGGGATTAATAATGAAAAACTACGAACAAACCTTGCTGGAACTGATGGCCGCCGATGAGCGCATCGTGGTGATGACGGCCGAGNNCAATCTGGCCCCCGAGCGATTCATCGACACCGGCATCACCGAGATGACCATGGTCGGCGCGGCGGCCGGGCTGGCTTTGCGCGGGCGCGTGCCGGTGCTCCACGCGCTGGCGACCTTCCTCACGCTGCGGGCCTTTGAGTTTGTGCGCACCGACGTGGGCATCGGCAACCTGCCGGTCAAGTTGGTCGGCGGTGTGCCCGGCTTTCTGTCCGACGGCAACGGGCCGACGCACCAGGCCATCGAGGACGTGGCCCTCATGCGCGGCATCCCCCACATGCACGTCTTCTGCCCGGCCGACGAGGAGGATATGCTGCTCGGTCTGCCGCACATCATCAACAGCCCCCACCCGACCTACATCCGCTACAATGGCTTGAAGCCGGTGGTGGCGCATGACCCGCATTTTGAGATCGGCCGGGCCGAGGTGCGACGCACTTCGGAAAGTGCGTCGCACCTGAGAGAGCGCGACGACGTGGCGATCCTCGTCTACGGGATGCTCTTCGCCCAGGCCTGGGAAGCCAAGGCGCTGCTGGAGGCCGAGGGGCTGGCGGTGCGTCTCATCAACGTGCGCACGCCCAAGCCCATTGACGAAGAGGCTGTGCTCAGCGCCGCCCGCGAATGCAATCTATTGGTGACGCTGGAGGATCATTTCCTGACCGGCGGCCTCTACTCCATCGTGGCCGAGACGCTGCTGCGCCACGGCCAGACGGCCGACGTGCTGCCCTTCGCCCTCGATGAGCGCTGGTTCCGCCCGGCACTGCTGGCCGACGTGCTGCGCTTCGAGGGTTTCACCGCCGACCAAATCGCGGCGCGCATCCTGGAATATATCCCTGTGCGCGCCTAAGAAAGAGAAACCACAGATTTCACAGATTTCACAGATTTAATAGAATGGATAGTGGGCAGTGATCAGTATCCAGACCATCATACACTAACCACCGACCAATATTCTTAATCTGTGAAATCTGTGCAATCTGTGGATTCTTCTTAATCTTTGAGGAGATAACACCATGCCCAATACCGTCCGGCTTGACCAGGACTATCCCACCATCACCGAATCCGAGAAGCTCCATGCCCGCGCCAAAGGTTTAATCCCGGCCTTTGCCCATACCATCGCCAAAGGCCCGACGCAATACGTCGATGGGGTCGCCCCCAAGTATCTGCAACGCGCCAAAGGCGCGCGCGTCTGGGACGTGGATGGCAACGAATACCTCGACTACAACATGGCAATCGGCCCCATCTCGCTCGGCTATGGTTACGAGCCGGTGGACGATGCCATCCGTCGTCAACTGGAGGATGGGATTGTGTTCCCTCTGATTCATCCTCTGGAAGTCGAAATCGCCGAGCTTGTGCGCGAGGTTATCCCCAATGCCGAGAGCGTGCGCTACGCCAAGGCCGGGGCCGAGGTCACCAGCGCCGCCGTGCGCCTGGCCCGCGCCTACACCGGCCGCGACAAGGTACTGTGCTGCGGCTACCACGGCTGGCACGATTGGTACATCGGCATCACTGCCCGCAATCTGGGCGTACCCCAGGCAGTGAAGGACCTTGTCTACACCTTCAATTACAACGACATGGATTCGGTCATGGCCGCCCTCGACGACGACACGGCCTGCGTCATCCTGGAGCCGATGACCTTCGACTTCCCCAAGGACGACTTCCTGCAAAAGCTCAAGGATGCCTGCCACGCCAAGGGGGCGCTGCTCATCTTCGATGAGATGTGGACCGGCTTCCGCTGGGCGCTGGGCGGGGCGCAGGAGTATTTCGGCGTCTCGGCCGACCTGGCCTGCTACTCCAAGGCCATCGCCAACGGGATGCCCATTGCCGTGCTGGCTGGAAGAGCCGACGTCATGGGCCTGATCGATGAGCAAGTCTTCTTCTTCACCACGTTCGGTGGCGAAGCTCTGTCGTTGGCGGCCACCGGAGCCACCATCCGCGAATTGCGCGACAAGAATGTGCCCGCCGACATGGCCCACAAGGGGCAAAAGTTAATGGACGGCTACAACGACATCGCCACAGAACTGGGCATTCGCGACGTAACATATTGCAAGGGGCATCCGGCGCGGGCGATGACCGTTTTCGACGACAAGGCTGGACAGGGCTTGCTGATGAAGTCATTGGTGCAACAAGAACTAATCCGGCGCGGTGTCCTCTGGTCGGGCTTTCACAATATGTGCTATAGCCATAGCGACGCCGACCTGGACTACACACTGGAGGCATTCAGCGAGGTGTTAGCCACGCTTAAAACCGCGCTGGAAAAGGGGGATGTCGCCGCCCAATTGCGCGGCAAGCCCGTCCAGCCCGTTTTCCGCCGCACGGATAGCTTTAATTTGAAGCCGGCGCGGTGAATTCAAAGCAAACAATGAACGAAACCCTCTTCTCCCTCACCGGCCGCTCGGCGGTCGTCACCGGCGCGCTGGGGCTGATTGGCCGGCGGCATTGCGAGGCGTTGGCCGCTCATGGGGCCAACGTCATCGTGGCCGACCTGGACGCGGCGGCGGCGGCCGACTTCGCGGCCACGCTGCCCACGCCCGCCCTCGGCCTGGCCCTCGACGTGACCAACCCGGAATCGATCGAGGCCGCCCGCGATGCGGCTATAGCCCAGTTCGGCCATTTGGACGTGCTGGTGAACAACGCGGCCATCAACGATATGTTCGAGTCGCCGCTACTGGCCGCCGAACAGTCGCGCTTCGAGAACTACCCGCTGGCGATGTGGCAGAAGTCGCTGGCGGCCAACGTGACCGGTGTCTTCCTGTGCGCCCAAATCCTGGGCGCGCCGATGGCCGCCCAGGGGCGGGGCAGCATCATCAACGTCGCCTCGACCTACGGCATGGTCGCCCCCGACCAATCGCTCTACCTGACGCCCGACGGCCGCCAACCGTTCTACAAATCGCCCGCCTACCCCACCACCAAGGGCGCGGTCATCGCCTTCACCCGCTTTCTGGCCGCCTATTGGGGCCAGGCCGGGGTGCGGGTCAATACGCTCTCGCCCGGCGGCGTGGAGAACAACCAGCAGGAGTATTTCGTGCAAAAGTACGCCGCGCGGACGATGCTCGGCCGCATGGCCGCCCCGACCGACTATCAGGGGGCGCTCGTCTTCCTGGCCTCCGACGCCTCGGCCTACATGACCGGGGCCAATCTGGTGGTCGATGGGGGCTGGACGGCGTGGTAGGGGAAGACGACCACCGACGACCGACCACAGACCGCCGACAACCGTCCGCAGATAGGTCACAGGCGGCGGCTGAGCTACCGATCTCAGTTGAAAGCGATGCGGTGGTCGGCGGTCAGCGGTCAGTAGTCGATGTTCACAGCCGCGCCCGCGCCATCCGCTTCCTGCTGACCGATAGCGACGGCGTTTTGACCGACAACGGGGTATACTACTCGGCTGCGGGCGAGGAGATGAAACGCTTTTCTATTCGCGACGGCATGGGCGTCGAGCGGTTGCGCCGCTTCGCCAATGTCGATGTCGGCATCATCACCGGCGAACACTCCGGCGCGGTGCGGATGCGGGCCGAGAAGCTGAACATCACCGAGTTGCACCTAGGCATCCGCGACAAGCCGGCCGTCCTGGGCGACATCCTGGCCCGCCGCAATCTGACGTTGGCGCAAGTGGCCTATATCGGCGACGATACGAACGACGTGGCGATCATGCAACAGGTCGGGCTGGCCGCCTGCCCGGCCGACGCCACGCCGTTTGCGCGGGCGGTGGCCCATTACGTCTGCCCCAGCCG
>CXWJ01003500.1_pt1 | contig 11549 bp, 5 predicted proteins | sample 590841 | NCBI WGS metagenome assembly CXWJ01 (sample SAMEA3498367, study PRJEB10139) | wastewater metagenome | biome: wastewater treatment plant; material: activated sludge | place: Austria | collected 2015-01-21 | reverse complement strand
GTTTAAACATCCGCCCCAAATTTGCCCAAGGTCAAATGCTTTGGTAAAAATGATGTTGCCGTTTAAATCTAATTTGGTTAATAAATTATAATTGGGTCCAACATTTTGAAAAGAGCAGTTGCCATACATAATTAAATTACCGTCAGCATCCTGTGTAATGGTATAAGGGAACATATCATAATCATTTGCGCTGTATGTTTTACTCCAAACCACATTGCCGGTTGCGCTAATTTTTGTTAGCTGCATGGCAAAGTAATTTCCTGAAGGAGATCGAAGCAATACCACATATCCGCCATCGGTTAAAGAAGTAACATCGGCATAATTATAACTGCCTAAAGCAATAGAAAGCTTTTTGCTCCACTCTACATTTCCGCAGTTGCCAATTTTGTAAACGATGCTGCTGTCAAGGGCCATAACCACAAAACCATTATCAGTTTTAGAGGGTACTATACGTATGCGGCTGGCACTATTGCTTTGTGCAAGATGTTTTATATACTGCTGTTGAGCAAAAACATTCGCGGACAAGAAAAAGAAAACAATGAAAAGTTTCTTTAACACAACTTTCTGTTACGTTAAGCGCTAATTAAACTATTGCTTTATAAATTTCTCAATAATTTTTTTGCTGCTTGAATCAATTTCAATTGTATAAACGCCTTGGGCGAATTGCTGCACATTTATTACAGGCTGAAAATATTTTTGAGAATAAACTGTTTGCCCCTGCATGTTTTTTACTGAAACCGAATTTATGCTTTTTACAAATTCTGTACCGGCAATAACCTTTATACAATCGTTAGAAGGATTTGGAAAAATATTTACTTCGTTTTGCTGTACATGATTTTGTACTGCAACAAAAGGTGAACTTATTTTACCAAACACAGCGGCCTGTGCACCTCCTGTGTTTAAATTAAATGTTCCAAAAGTTCCGCTGCCGGAAATGCCTGATGCAAAATAACAGTTGCCAATACTGTCGGCATCAATTGTATACGTAGTTTCAAAAGATGATGAAGAACCACCTAATTGCCATTGGGGTGTGCCAGCACTATTAAAACACATATAAGAAATTTCAGAAGAAGGTATAGCTGCACTTCCAGTTGTTACACCATTGCCCCAGCTAACGGTTCCGCGTGTTACGCCCGTTACATACACATTTCCGAGCGCATCATCGTCAATAAAAACATTTGTTCCCGGAGAAAAATCTCCCTGAATAGTTGGTGTTGCAGGAATAAATACTCCCCATAAAAAATTACCCGCACTGTCAACTTTTGTAAGAAACATACCATACACCCATTGAGGTCCGTTAAAAGAAACTGCCCCCCATGTTGTACTATCAAGCAATGCACATGATAAAAATGCGCTGCCATCATTACCTGCAGCCACAATCGGAAATTGAAAAGTTACATCGTGCGCCAACCGTATCCATGATGTTTGTCCGTTGCTGTTGATTCGTGATACAAACATCATGTAGGCTTCCGGCACTGCAACTGACAAATTATTTACAGTAAATGTGCCTTGTGATGTGCTTCCGCTTACATACAAATTATCGTTAGGGTCAAAACTTATCTGCCCTATGGTTCTTGCTTCATTAATGGTATAAGTTTGAATGTCGTTGCCCGCTGCATCTACTTTTCTGATGTAAGAGTCAAATCCAAAATCCTGCACAGCATAATACAATTCGCCTTGTGAGTTAACGGCAAGCGCAGCTACAGTAAGACTGTTAAATTGTCCGCCTGTTTTATTTTTTAAATAAACGGCATTCCCATTTACATCAAACTTGGCAATGTAGGTATTGGTGGTAAAGTTGATGCCGGTATTTGATAATGCAAGAGTGCTGTTTGAAATTTTAAGGCTATCCATAAAAATACCGCCTATATAAACGTTACCTGCATTATCTGTAGCAATTCGGTTTATGGTTACCTTTTTTCCGAGTGAAACACTCCATTGCAAAACGCCAGATGTATTAATACAACGCAAAACTTGTTTGCCTAAAACATCCTGACTATAAACCAAGCTACTGCTATCTAACTGCGATGCAAATACCAACCCTGCATCCGAAACACAAATGCTGTGCTGAGGCAAAGAAGGATTCATGGAATATTGAACAGGGTAACTGTTTACCCATTGATAGCTTTGCGCTAATAATATTTTAGTTGAACAAATAATAGTAATAAGAAGTAGTGAGTAGATTTTTTTCATGCGAATTTTGTTTTAGTTGATTGTAAAAGTAGCATGTTATGATTAGGAATAGTTACTCAAGTGCATGAATGTTAGTGGCAGGGGAAAAAATGTTGTTGAGCTGGAATCACAGTTGCCTGATTAAAATAAGATTTTATAATACTCAGATTCCTCACTGCGTTCGGAATGACACTATCTAATAGAAACAAAAGACAGAGATAAGGAGATGGCGCGGCTTTGCCGCGCCATCTCCTTATCTCTGTCAAATTCAATATTCAGCCTTCCATTCCGAACAAAGTGAGGAATCTATTTTTATCTGGCATGTATTAAAATCTCCTACTGCGAAAGGGTAAACCTTATTGAAATACCTGCTTGTGTATTTGCGCTTGGGAATGATGTTGATACCACAGGTGTATTGATGGTTTTATCAAAGAAAATCCTGAGGTTTAACCTTTCATTCAAAGTATAATCTGCAGATGTTTTAATGCTGATAACGGTTAAGCCTGCCGTTGGCTGATTAATCCCTTCAACCAATTTACGCAGTATGGTAGTATTTTTACGAATGCTGAAATCGGCTTGCAGGTTTAAATCGGTTGGACGTTTACTTGCCAATCGTTGTAAAAACTTAATAGGCAATTTTGCATTGGGTATGCGGTAACCGGCACCAATCACCAATTCAGTTCCTTTAATTTCAGTTACCTGTATGTTGGCAAGCGAAAGAGCAATGTTTCTGTCGCGTTTTAATTCTATACGTGTTGTTAAGTTACCACCACCACTTGCGCCACCACGTCCTGCACTAACACCTTTGCCAGCACCAGCCTCCGATTTTTTTGCCGTGCCTTTTCCTCTGCTGTTATTCCATGTAATATCAATTCCAATTAACGGGCTAAACTGCTCGCTTATGCTTACCTGACCTATCTGGCGTTTTGGAATAAAATTACTCACGGCATCGCGCACATCCCCACCTTCAATATAGGATACATCTGTAGTAAATGTATTTACATTATAGGTTGAACGATAGCCGTGCGTAAGATTAACACTCTGAAAAAGTTTTTTTGCAAAACCAAGTTTACTCAGTCCATCATAAGTAACCTGCCAGTTTGGTTTCGGAATTTTTGGAAATAAATCCATTGCAAATGTTGAGGCATTTTTTCCTGAATATGCTGATAAGAAGGAAAGAATTAAAACTTCTTGTGATGTTGCACCATATCCATCTCGGTAAAATGCAGTGTCTCTTCCTTGCGAGAATGAATTTCCATCAGCCAATCTCTCCGAAAATATTCTTCTGTTAGCAGCAAAGTCATCAAACACTTTTGATGAGTAATCTTTTCTGTCTTTTATAAATGCAGTTTTTAGAGACATAAATGATATACTGAAGTTACCACCTTCGGTATGCGAAAAGGGATTGTATTTACCTGCTGAATTAATACGATAATTTTCCTGTGTGTTAAGTGCATAATTTCTGCTTACATTTACATCAACTCTAAATCCTGTAATTGGTTCTATGCTTGCCCTGCCTGTAATGTTTTGTGTGTAAGTGGCAGTAAACTGCTGGTTAAATGTAGTATCAGGAGTTAGCCATCCGTTTTGTGCAGCTCTATACCTTATGGCTTGATCCTGGCTACCAAACGTAAAACCAAAACCGGGAGCAGCTTTGCCATCCCAGTTGCTGCCAATTAATTCTGACTGGCGTGTAAAACCCGGCAACAACAAGCCGTTTGACTCACTCCAGTTAAGCGAAACATTTTTTAACCCAAAGAAAATTTTAGCAATGGTTTTAAATGCAGGACTATACTCTGTTTCCTTTTTCTTTACAGGAGGTTTTACTCCTTTTAATTTGGTGGTGTCATTTGCTGCTTTCTCTAACGAATCTTTTGCTGCAGCCTTTGGTTCAACTTTTGGTTTTGGCGCTTTTGGTTTTGGTGGCGCTGTAATCTTTTTATAAAACTTCCATTTGTTGTACAACGTGGTCATTGCAAAACTGCTGTTAAGCTGCTTGGTGTTTGAGTTTTGAATGGTGTTGCCAATAGCAGGATTTAGATAATAATTTCCTGTTGTAAAATCCGCAGTAAGCGGTGCAGCATTCCAGTGATAAGTAAATCCGTAGCGCGCTGTTACGTTTATCCAGTCCGTTATAGGCAGCTTGTTAAGCGGTAAATTATACGACACACTTCCATCTTGCCGGTAATCAACATTTCGCCCGAGCGCAAAAAAGTTTTTGCGTATGCTATCGCGTTTTTGTTCCGTATCAATTTTTCCATCGGGCTCATCAATCTGGCTTTGATTGTTGGCATTGTACTCAAGCCTTATGCTTTTTGTTAAATCCCAACTCAAACCATATTGCCTGTTCATAAAAAATGTTTTAAAATAAGTAGGCTCTATGTATGCATCACTTGCAATATCGCGCAGTTGTGTTTCACCATAGTGGCGGTTTACATCCCAACGGAAACTAAATGTGCTTGGCAGTAAATTGAAATTGAAATCTTTAATAGGCTTTGCATATTTCGATTTCGTTTTCATTTTGCTGAAAGGTGTAACTCCTTTTGGTTGCGTGTTAAAGTTGTAACCAACGGCAGCTAAATAATCGCGTTGTATATCGTNNTTTCTGCGCTTGCTGCGTTGCTCGCTGTTTTCTAAATCACTTTGTATGGTTTTGTATTTAATGTCGGTGTCAATGGCATCGTACTCGGGTTTAATAAACTGCTCGCCAAAACCATAATACATGGGTATGGTTATACCGGTGCTTACCGGAAAAAATTTACCCAACTCCAATGAAGTTGCTACATCATACTGCGTGGTGTTTTCCTGTGAGCGTTGGCTAACCTTGCTTTCTATACTACCAAAGCCCGCAGTTTTATGACTACCCGAAACTGTTACCGTTCCCAAATCGGCAAGCTTTGCACTTACTCTTGCCAACGCTGCCCAACCTGATTTGTCTTCGAAGTCTGTCATGCGAAGTTCATTTACCCATAACTCAAAACATTTTGGTTCATCAATTGTGTCATTCGTTGCTCCTATGCTCATCACCCGAATCTCTGCGNNTTCCTTTTATTTTTATTTTATTTCCATTCGCAAGTTGCAGAGTATACTCAACGTTGAATGATTTTCCATTTGCATAATATTCATTATTCCGTTTCAACTTAGCGGCAGTAAGGTCATCAATAGAAAAATCAACTCTGTTCTGATCAGGCCAAACCTCAGTCCTTCCAGCATCTGTATCTGGATACCTGCCCGGTGGTGTAACCTTCAATGGAACTTCATACTGGTAATAATTGTCAACAAAATCGGATCCTAAACGCACAACCAAACTTATCTCTCCATTTTTAGGATCATTAACGGCTTGAGGTCTGATTTTTAAAGCTTCCAAATGAGCATACATTTGGATACGTTTGTAATTTCTCATATCCACTTTTGTGTTTTTATAAACACTACGTATTTCTCCCCTCTGTAGCTCACACATTTTAATACTTAATGATTGCTCATTAAGTAATTGTTCAGTAGTAGAAGTGACATTGCTTTGACGATCAATGTCAGGCGGTAATAAATAATTGATAGGATCCCTTTCACCATTTTCTTCCAATGATACTGCTCCAAGTTCAAAATTTTTTGGGGTATTGGCTGGGAGGTTATCAACCAAATCATTATCATACTTCCTCCACTCACCTCTTAATAACTCTAATCTCGCAAAACGCAACACAATAGGAGCACTAAATCTCTTCATAAACATACGGATGAACTTGACTGACTTTAAATCCGAAATTTGTCCGAACTGTTCACGGTTGCCATCGTTAACCGGAATTTTTATCAAATACCACTTTACCGGTTTGCTGGTGCCATTGCGTATGTTGGTGGGGTTGGCAGTAAACTCATCAGCAATATAATTTTGCCCAACCACCATTTTTGTTGGATCAATATCAACCTTGTACTGAAAATAGTTTTCATCCACTTCCATTCCGTTAACACGGTTCACATCTTCGGCATCGGGTTGCTGGTAACTCGATTGAATTGTACCTGCTCCTGCAACCGGTGAATTATTCTCAACTCCGTTAAAATATTTATACCTGTCCAAAATTCCGGGAATTGTATCGGCATACGCATTATCACGGAAATAGAAAAAGTCATCTGATGATGGGTCATTTTCTAAACGATTTAGTTCAGCAGGGTTTTGGCTGATGATTGTTCTGATAGCAGATAAAAAACTTGACCGATAAGGTTTCTCATTGTCATTAATAAGGCCATCAAATCCAACATCCTGCTGGCTTCGAGTTGTTTCATCTCTATCAAAAGCATACAACACATTTTGCTGGACAGGAGTGCGACCCCAGGCATTCTCTCTAAATTGTGAAGCAGTTGCAGAAGTAGGCAAGCCATTTTCATAGCTTTCAAAACCATCACGCAAAATGTCTTCAGATATATCGCCCAAATTAAAATATAAAGTCCCAGTGTTGTTTTGATTATTGTCAGGTGCATCGCCATTGTACGGATCCATTACCCACATTTGAATGTACTGCACATTAGCTTCTTCAAAATTGTTTGTCTCAAGCCTACGCATAATACCAGCCCAACTGCTATCAGGGTTTGCAAGTTTGCCATTACCATTTAGGTTCAGTCCTCCAAAAGGGCCAATTGGGCCTGTAACAAAGTTATATGGACCGCGCTCATCAGGATAATAAGCAAGGTTTAAAGTTTGTAGCGTTGGTATTTGTCCGTTTTGATAATTCCTCTGCGGAAAAATTTCTCTCTCTACAATTTCGCGCACATTGTGGTTAGAGAGTTCATCATCACTAACTGTAACTACAGCAGGGTTGCGGTAAAAAACGGTAGGGTCAATATTAAACCACGAAAGTCTTGCGCGGTTGTAACCATAAGCTAATGTATCGCCACTTGATGAAACATAACCAAACTCAGGGAACAAAGCATTTTGGTAACGTGGTATGGATGCAAGTGTCCACGATTGTGGTGTTTTAATATCTATGGTTGATTGCGTTCCTTCAAAATCATCTATGTATGCCGTGCCGCTTTTACCAATAGCTTTATTGTGGCCGGGCTTTAAACTTGCAAACTCACCATTTACTGTAATAGAAGATTTTTCTTTTGTATCAATCAACGGAATTTTATCAATCATTTTGGTGATAAAACGCGATTCTGTTTTATACGTTCCGTCAAATCCCCAAATGGTATTGGAAATAGGCTCATCACCAAAATTTACTTTTTGCGTAATGGGTCTTTCATTCAAATGTAAAATGGTACCGCCTACCGTAAAGTCCTTATTAAATTTATAATCAAACCGCGACCCTATTAATGTTTTGGATTGAATGCTGAACAACGATTGACTTTCTAACGAAACACGAATGGGTGTTGCAGAATTTAAAACTCCGCTATTAATAATTTTTACACGGCCTAAATTGTAATCAACGGTATAGTCGGTGTTTTCTACCAACTCCTGCTGCCCGGCATAAACTTTTACTGAGCCTTGAGGTATATTGATAGCGTTAAGAGAAATTTCGCTACCGCTTGAACTTTGGTAAGAACCTTTAATGGTAAATTTATTTTTGCCTTGCGCCAATGCAACTGTGCGTGTAGAATCATACAACTCATTAAACACATATTGCTTAGCTGTGCTCGGGTTTATAAATTGTTTTTCTAAATAATCGCCAAACGGTTCGCGCACCGGAAAAATCACTCTTCCGTTTTGGCTGTTGATGGTTACGTTTTCTATGTAATCGAAAACACCATCGCCACGCAATGAAGCATCGCCCTGATAGTTTAATTGATCTAAATTTAAAACGCGGATAATATTTTGCCCGAAAATTTTTGACTCCTCAGTTCCTACAGGCAGTTGTCTTAATTTATTTCCCGCTGCATTATCAAAATACAACACATCAAACCTGAAACGCTCTTTTTGAATTCCGTAACCGCCAAGCGAGTAAACGTTTTTCATCATCAGTTTCCATGTAGGCAGTTTGGTGTTATAGTTTCTTCCGCGAACCAATTTTATAATTAATGGTTTATCGGGGCTATATCCTGATGTGGTTAACTCACCCACACGATACACTTTTCCGTTAACGGTATATTCAAAAGCAACAGCCACAGCCTGGTCATTTCTTAATTTCTGACTTAAAGAAATAGTTCCGAGTTTATCGTTAAAAGTAAAATCATTGGGTCCTAATTTTTTTGCATTGCTCATTATCTCATAATCCTGCTGAGGAGCAAAATTGTAGAGCGTAGCAAGCGGATCTAACACTGCCGATGCAGTTTGAATATCGGTAATAGGATAATTGCTGCGAAGGTTTGAATAAAGATTATTTGATAAAGAATCGGAAGGCAAAACAGAACTTCCCTGACCAACAAACTGCGTTGCAAAATAATTGTACTCAGCCAAATCCTGGAAAGCAACCACATTTCGTGTTACATCGGTAGAGTTAAAGTTAACCTGCGTAACATACACCTCAAGTTTTGTAATTTGTATGGGAGAGTTTATGAGCGGAAGTTTTGCAAGCGCCTCATCATAATGGTCGTAAAAATATTGCGAGATAAAAAAGTGCTGATCTGCTTCGTACTGGTCACCTTCAATTTCAAAATTTTGTACCAGTCCGCCACCCGGTGGAACTTCTATGGTTGATGCCTGCCCTTTTTGCTGAGAGAAAACAGTGGTTACGCCCAACCTGCCAAACTGCAATTGAGTTTTTACACCAAACAAACTCTGGCTGCCTTGTATCAATGTACTGTTTAATGGAAGCGTTACGTTACCGGCTTCAATTTTTCTTATAATGTCATCTTCATTGCCGGTGTATTCAAGTTTCATCTGGTTCTCAAAATCAAAACTTGCTTCGGTATTGTAATTGGTAGTTAGTTTTAATTTTTCACCGATGTTGCCAATCACATTCATTTGAATTTTTTCGTTGAAATCGAAATTGGCAAACCTGCGTTGCTTTTCAGGTATCTGAGGATTATCGGTACGTGTAATATTTAAACCAAAAGTTAATTCGGCTGAACCTTGCGGGCGTATATCAATGGTGTTACCGCCAAAAATTCTGTCAAACACTTCGCTGCCTACATAAATTTTGGGGATAAGCGGCTTGCGCGAAATCACATCTTCGCCTTCAGACCTTTCGCGCCAATATTTTTTGGTAGTTTTTTTAAACTGGTCTTCCTTGTATTCCTCAAACGTCATATAGTTTGGGTTACGGAAAAACTGGTCGCCCATTTTCTCATTAATATCATACTGCCTCTCGTCTGGGTTATACTCTATGGTTGACTGAACATTACTTGGGTCGCCCAAATAAAGAGGGTTATCATCATGCGGAGCCGAGTAAATATCTGTTATGCGGTCGCGAAAAGGGTAGGGTAACTTAGAAGTATCTTTTTTACTAGTGTCTTCGGGAAGTGGAGTGGTATAAGAGCCTGACGGGTGGTAAGGATTGTAACCTGAAGGACTTCCTGTTCCTGAGATATAAATGAGAGGTAAAGAAAAAAGACTAAGAGTAGAGTATTGTATTAATTTCCTGAACTGCACTATCAAAAAGTTTTTAGTTGGCGTTTCTTTCGAGCTTGCTGAATAAAATCAGTTAAAATGGTTTTGAAATACTGAAATCAAAATCAATGGTAAATTTCCCTCTGATTAAGACGGCTAAAAATAAAACAAAATTTGAAACCGAAAACCCTAAGAACCAGCTAAGAAGTGAGTATTTTTTTACATGATTAATGTATTTTCATTTGTAAAAAATTACAATGTATTAAGCGCGGCTCTTATCAAACTTTCTACCGTTAAATTTTGATTTGTTTGTAGCAATTTATCTAAAGTTTTTGCAGCAACAGGTTTTGCAAAACCCAATGTTACAAGAGCACTTAACGCTTCTTCTTTAATAGTATTGTTTAACGGCAGTAATATGTTTACCACGCCATCGGTCTTTTTGATTTTATCTTTTAAATCAATAATAATTCTTTGAGCAGTTTTTTCGCCTATGCCTTTAATATTTTTTAAAGCGGCAACACTGCCTGTGGCAATTGCCTCAATAAGTTCAGTGGCAGGTAACGATGAAAGCATAAGCCTTGCGGTGCCTGTACCCACACCATTTACGCTAATTAAAAGTTTAAACATTTTGCGCTCGTCTTCATCGGCAAAACCAAACAAAACATGCGAATCTTCTTTTATAGCAAGATAGGTGAGCACTTTGGCTTCTGCCATATCTTTTAGTTTAGTGTAAGTGTATAAAGAAACAGCTAAGTTATATCCCACACCTCCGGCTTCTACCACAATATAAGTTGCTGTTTTTTCTGTTAGCTTTCCTTTTATGTAATCGTACATTATTTACTGTTAAGTATGCGGGTAAAAATAGGTAAGATTTGATAATGAGATTTGTGTTGTTCAATTGAAAGAACAAAAACTTGTTTGGATAATTATGAAATGAAGCAAAAAGAAAGTGATAAAAAAACCTCAACTCACCCTTTTAAAATTTAACCTGCCGGCAGGTTTTAAAACTAATGGAACTTTTTCTACTGCCACGCTGCTTGTGTCTAAACCAAATGCCCTATGCTCAGGCAACGAGAAAAGTTTTAGAAAATCATAAGCGTCTAAAATAAATTTTTCGCGGAACGTCAGGTTGTTTTCATTGCTTATAAATTTCTCAATCACCACAAAGCGGAAATCACCGATAATATTTTTTTCTTTCAGGGAAGTATAGCGCGATGTTATATCCACTTCACCATTTTTTACCAAATCTTCTACCACTTGTCTGAACATTAAATTAATGCGAGGCTCAACTCTAAAACCTAAACGGAAATCAATATGTATTACTTTATCATTTACCATTTCATGCACTTTATATTCCATTGTGTAAGGCTCATCTAAAACATCAACATGAACAAACCAATATACATCGGCACGCTTGGGCAACTTCTGCAAAAGCGAATACATAATTTTAGATTCTATCTCATCTTTACGGTTAGCACTAGTAAGGTAAACCAAGTTAGTAGCATATTTTGGTATTGATTCGTCATGACTCAAATCGTCAAGCACATTTAAAAATGGGTTAAGTTTTACAAACTCAATAAACCTATTGCGAATACGTCTTGCCTCGTACCATATATACATAGTAAATATAAGCATTACTGCAATTATTAATGTAACATAACCGCCATGCACAAACTTGCTCAGGTTTGCTATCAGGAAAGAAATTTCAACTGTTGCAAAAACAATAAGTATTAAAATAATAACGGCTATTGGGTAGCGCTTTAGATATAAATAATATGACAGCAAAGTAGTTGTCATTAACATGGCAAGAATGATGGATAAGCCATAAGCACCTTCCATTCTTCCACTCTCCTGAAAATACAATACAACACCAATACAACCCAAACACAATACCCAGTTAACC
>CXWJ01002787.1_pt1 | contig 11555 bp, 14 predicted proteins | sample 590841 | NCBI WGS metagenome assembly CXWJ01 (sample SAMEA3498367, study PRJEB10139) | wastewater metagenome | biome: wastewater treatment plant; material: activated sludge | place: Austria | collected 2015-01-21 | reverse complement strand
ACGCATACCCCGTCGCGCCGTGGGTAAGAGCCAGATCGAGCCCACACTCGTGGGTGATTCTTCGACAAAGGAGTCACCGTGGAGGTACATCGCCAAGAAGTCGTCGACCTGCTTCAGGAGCGCGGCGACATGGTCCGCGCGGACCAGGCCAGCGCCAACCTGCCCGAGCACTTCGAGACCGACGACCACCTCGACAAGCTCGAGGAGCTCGGTGTCGACGCTCAGGATCTGACGCCCAACGAGGACGGACCCGACCTGCCGCTCGCCCCCGACGGCGTCATCCGCCCGGTCAGCCCCATCGTCTGACCCCAGCATCCCGGTTCTGCAGGATCGGGTAGATCGCGCGCGCCAGCCCGCGATCCGGCAGCGGCGTCACCGTGTTGGTCCCCCCAGACACCGGTGGCGCCGCTCGCTGTCGTCTAGAGACAGGTCGCAGCCGACGGTGCCNNTGCTGCTCCAGACGGGCGGCCGGTCATGAAGGCGCTCACCTGGCAGGGTCGTCGCGACGTCCAGGTCACCGACGTTCCGGACCCGACGATCCAGGAGCCGACCGACGCCATCATCAAGGTCACCTCGACCGCCATCTGCGGCAGCGACCTGCACCTCTACGAGGTCATGGGACCGTTCCTGACTCCGGGTGACGTGCTGGGCCACGAGACGATGGGCATCGTGCAGGAGGTCGGCAGCCGAGCGGCGGAGCATCTCGCCGTCGGTGACCGCGTCGTCATCCCCTTCGGCATCGCCTGTGGCTCGTGCTGGATGTGCGACCGAGGGCTGTTCGCGCACTGCGAGACGACCCAGAACTACGACACCGGCACGGGCGCGTCGCTCTTCGGCTACACCAGCCTCTACGGCGCCGTCCCCGGCGGACAGGCCGAGTACCTCCGGGTCCCGCAGGCGCACTTCGGCCCGGTGGTCCTGCCCAAGGACGGCCCCGACGAGCGCTTCCTGTTCCTCTCCGACGTGGTGCCCACCGCTTGGCAGGCCGTGCTGTATGCCGACGTGCCCGAAGGCGGCAGCCTCGCGGTGTTCGGTCTGGGCCCGATCGGACAGATGTGCGTGCGCATCGCGAAGCATCTCGGCGTCGAGACCATCATCGGCATCGACCTCGTCTCTGAGCGACTCGCGGCCGCGGCTGCCTGGGGCGCGACCACCATCGACATCTCCGACGGTGCCGATCCGGCGGAGCAGATCCGTGCCCTGACTGCTGGCCGAGGTGCGGATGCAGCCATCGACGCGGTCGGCATGGAGGCTCACGGCGGGCCGGCGAGCACGGCTGCCAAGCTGGCCCAGGCCGCCGTCAACGTGCTGCCCGACGCTGCGGCGCAGGCTCTGACCCGGAACGCCGGAGTCGACCGGCTCGACGCACTGCACGCCGCCATCACGGCGGTCCGGCGCGGCGGCACCGTGTCGATCTCGGGCGTCTACGGCGGCGCGATCGACCCGATGCCGTTGTTCGACCTGTTCGACAAGGGCATCCAGCTGCGCATGGGCCAGTGCCACGTCCACCGCTACACCCAGGAGCTGGCCGACCTGGCGTCCTCGGCCGGTGACCCGCTGGGCCTGGAGAGCTTCGCGACGCATCGTCTCGGCCTGAGCGAGGCACCCGAGGCTTACAAGATGTTCCAGGAGAAGAGCGACGGCTGCCTCAAGGTCGTTCTGGACCCGACTCGCTGACGCGGGCGCCGGGGGGCAGGTCGTGCTCGTCGGCCGCAGGCCACGTCCGCGGGTCGGCGCTGATCGCGTCGAGCAACACGACCTGCTCCCGGCACCACCGTGACACCTCACGACTACCGCCAAGCACCTCGGCGCTGAAGCGAGGCCAGTCCACCCACTGCACCGAGTCGACCTCGGCGGCGCAGGGGGCCAGGGTCGGTCGGGTCGCCCACGCTGCAAAGACGGGACACACCTCGTTCTCCGCGATGCCGTCCATGATCGCCCAGTAGGCGAACCCCGGCAGCACGAGGCGGACTTCGTCGAGCACCAAGCCCAGCTCGGTGTCGGCTCGACGTCGGACCGCGTCGACGAGCCGCTCGCCGGGGGCCGGATGCCCGCACACCGAGTTGGTCCACACCCCGGGGAACGTGGCCTTGGTCAGGGCGCGCCGGGTGACGAGCACGCGGCCGAGGTCGTCGAACACGTAGGTCGAGAAGGCCAGGTGCAGGGGCGTGGCCCCATGGTGCACATCGGCCTTGGGCGCCGTGCCGATCGCCTGGCCGACGCCGTCGAGGAGAACGACGAGCTCGGCCGTGCTTGTGTGGCCAGCAGAGCCGACCCCCGGTGGCTTCACCGGCACCGGCCCAGCTCGTTGACGGCCAGGGAGAAGACGACCGGAAGCCGCTGCGCGGCGGGCACGAGCATGCGCCGCCCCCATGGGCTCGTCGTGCCGGCCACGAGACTCCTCGTCATCAGGGCATAGCGCCAGCTGACCCGCCGCCAGGCCGCCTCGTAGGTCGAGGGCTGGTCAGCCGCGATGGCGCTCACGGCGGCTTCGGCGTGGGCCAGCCCGAGCGCGATCCCCTCGCCGGTGAGCGCGTCGACATACCCGCTGGCGTCACCCACGAGGAGCACTCGTCCGTGGACTCGATGAGTGGAGCGCTGACGCAAGGGGCCGGCGCCCAGCACGCGCGTCGTGCGCTCCTTGGCGCCGGACTCCAGCTGCCGGGCCAGGCGCGGGAAGTCGCGGAGGTGGGTGTCAAAGGACTCTCGGTGCGTCGAGAGTACGGCGACACCGACCGACTGCTCCGACACGGGTGTCACATACGCCTCGCTACGGGGCGACCAGTGCACCTCAACGTGGTCGGTCCAGGGCGCGACGCCGTAGTGGCGCCGCTGCCCGAAACGGCGCGGTCCGCGCGCCGGCTGGACCAGCCCCAGCATCTGCCGGAGCGGGGAGTGCAGGCCGTCGGCGGCGATGACATAGCGCGTCCGCAGCGTGGTGGCGCCGGGGGGCACCCCCATGGTCAAGGTCACCGAGTCGGCCCGTTGTCGCACCCCGGTGACCACGGCGGTGCTCGGTGAGAGACCGCAGTGGGCCGCTCGCTCGCGCATACTCGCCTGCAGAGTGGTGCGGCGCACTCCGCGGCCGGGCCCGTCGGCGAAGCGGGCCGCCACGGCGCGCTCACCCGCGAGATACCGGATGCCGACGATGTCCGCGCCCGGTGGGTCGACGCCCAGCCGGGCCAGCGCCGCAAGGCCAGCCGGCATGAGGCCCTCGCCGCACGCCTTGTCCAACACCCCAGCGCGCTTCTCCAGCCACACGACGGACAGACCGGCGTCGTGGGCGTGCAGGACGGCAGCCGTGCCCGCGGGTCCCGCGCCGACGACCGCGACGTCGGCGTCGAGTCGCTCGATCACGCGGCCGACCGGGTCGTGGCGGCGGCCAGAGCAGCGTTCTCGACGCGGATCCGCACGGTGAGCAACCAGGCGTTGAGAGCCGTGAACACAAGCGCCGTGACCCAGGCAGAGTGCACCAGGGGCAGGGCCATACCCTCGACGACGACGGCGACGTAGTTGGGGTGCCGCAGCCACCGGTAGGGACCCTCGGCGACCAGAGGCAGACCGGGGACGACCACCACGCGGGTGTTCCATCGCCGACCCAGGGTCGTGATGCAGATCCAGCGCAGCGCCTGCGCGGCCACGACGAGTGTGAGCATCACCCACCCCACCATCGGCACGAACGGTCGGTCGGCGACCACCACCTCCACGATGGCTCCTGCGAGCAGCGCCGTATGCAGCACCACCATGGCCGGGTAGTGCCCGGCTCCGAACTCCACCCCGCCCTGCGAGCGCGCCCACGCGAGGTTGCGGTTCGAGACCCGCAGCTCGACTATCCGCTCGAGCCCCACCAACGCCACGAGCGCGATGAAGAGCACGACCGACTCACTCATCGCTGCCCGCCCGCAGCAGCACCATCTCCAGGCAGAAGCCCGGCCCCATGGCCAGCAGGACGCCGTAGGACCCCACCGGGGGCGGATGGTCGCGCAAGGTGTCGGCGAACACGTGAAGGACCGATGCCGAGGACAGGTTGCCGATGTCATCGAGCGAGCGCCAGGTGACCTCGAGGGCCGCGCGGTCGACCTCGAGCGCGTCGGCGAGCGACTCCAGGACCTTGGGCCCACCAGGATGAGCGACCCACCACGCGATGTCCGACCGGGTCAGCCCATTGTCCTCGAGGAACCGGTCGACGTCGGCGCGCACCTCGCGTCGCACCAGGTCGGGCACCTCCACACCGAGCACGATCCGCAGGCCGCTCGCGCCGACATCCCAGCCCATGGCCCGTTCGGTGTCGGCGTAGAGCCGGCTGCGGGTGGCGATGACGCAGGGAGCGCTGGGTGAGCTGCTGCGCCCACGGCCGCGCAAGGCCAGCGCGGCGGCCCCGTCGCCGAAGAGCCCGCTCGCCACGAGGTTGGCGACCGAGGTGTCGTCGCGCTGCACCGTGAGGCTGCACAGCTCAACAGCCAGCAGGACGGCCACGCCGTCGGGGTGACCGACGAGACAGTCGTGGATGCGCGCCAGCCCGGCAGCGCCGGCCACGCAGCCCAGGCCGACGAGGGGCATCCGCTTGACATCGGGGCGCAGACCGACGGCAGCGGCGACGCGGGCGTCCAACGACGGGACAGCCAGCCCCGTGACCGTGGCCGAGGCGATGACATCGACATCCTCAGGGCGCAGCTCGGCCCGCTCGAGGGCGGCGTTCAGGGCCTCGACCCCGAGGGGGACGGCGGCCCGGATGAACTCGTCGTTGGCCTCACCAAAGTCTCGCAGCGCCTCGTATCGCTCCAGCGGCAGGGCCAGATGCCGGTGGCTGACGCCCGAGTTCGCGTGGAGCCGACGCAGCAGGCGGTCATCGACGTCGTGCACCCCGAGCACCCGCGCGAACGTGTCGGTGACCTCGGCCTGGGAGTAGCGGTGACGGGGAAGAACCCCGTGCACAGCCGCGACGGTGCTCACGGGTCAACCATAGGTGGCGTTCTGGCGAGCGCCCGCGCCCGGGGCAACCGGGCCTCGTATGGTGGCACGGTGCGCCGACCCCTCGCTCGCGAGCTCGTCGCGGCCAGCCACCCGGGTCCAACGGTGGCCGTGACCGCACTGACGGCGCTCTTGGCGAGCGGTTCGGACCTGCCACTGGGGCGCTCGGTGCTCGTCACCCTCGCGGTGTTCACCGGCCAGCTCACGATCGGCTGGAGCAACGACCTCCTCGACGCCGGGCGCGACCTCGCGGCCCGACGGCTCGACAAGCCGTTGGCGCGTGGCTCGGTGTCCCGCCGGACGATCGTGGCCGCCCTGACCTTGGCCATGGTGGGCACCATCGGGCTGTCGTTCGCCTGCGGACGACAGTCTGGCCTGCTCCATCTGGGGGCGGTCGTTGGTTCGGGCTGGGCGTACAACGTCGGACTCAAGGCCACCCTGTGGTCGTTCGTGCCGTATGCCGTGGCGTTCGGCTCATTGCCGGCCGTCGTGACCCTGGCGGCCCTCGACCCGACGCTGCCCCCTGTCTGGATGATCTGCGTGGGTGCCTTGCTCGGGGTCGGTGCCCACCTGCTCAACGCCCTGCCGGACATCGAGGATGACTTGGCCGCCGGCGTTCGGGGCCTGCCGCACCGCCTGTCCCCGTGGGCGTTGCGGTGGTCGGCGGTGACCACGCTGCTGGGCGCCACCGCGATCGTCGGCGTCTGGGGCATTGGGAGCGCACTCCCCGCCCTGGTGTCACTGGGCATCGGCGGTCTGGCCGTGGCAGCGGCTGCGGGTGTGGTGGCGGGTGCGGGTCGGACTCCCTTCGCCTGCGCGGTGGCGCTCGCGCTGCTCAACGTGGGTGCGTTGTGGATCACACATCTGTGAGGTCTCGGGTGGTTTGTCGCCCGAGAGACCTGGGCATGGCTCCTGTGTCCGAAATGTCCTAAACCGGTCAGGAGACCGCACCATGCCAGATCCCAGCTACACATCAGACAACGCCCGGTCAGGCACCGACCTCACCGGACCCGGGTCGTCATACGACGGCCACGACACCGCGCGCCGCACGCCGGTCCAGAAGGCCTCGCTTGCCGTCGGTGTCGTCTTCCTGCTCGTCGGGGTTGCCGGGTTCATCCCCGGCCTGACCAGCGACGTCGATGGGATGACCTTCGCCGGCCACGAGTCCGAGAGCGAGCTCCTCGGCATCTTCCACGTGTCGATCCTGCACAACATCGTCCACCTGCTCTTCGGGGTCCTCGGCGTCGCGGCCACCCGCGCCGTGTCCTCGGCCCGGACGTTCCTCATCGCCGGTGGCGCCGTCTACCTCGTCCTGTGGCTCTACGGCCTCGTGATCGACAAGACCTCGGCGGCCAACTTCGTCCCGCTCAACGCGGCTGACGACTGGCTGCACTTCGGGCTCGGAGTCGGCATGATCGCCCTCGGCCTCGTGCTGCGCCCCCGCCGCGAGCGCTGACCGGCAACGCGAAACGACGAACGGTGGCGGGCGAGTCTCGAACTCGCCCGCCACGGTGCGTCCACGCTGACTGCCGGGACGCCAGGACGTGGCACCGTCGCTGTCGACCGTCTAGCTCACGACAGCGTCGACGGCCTTCTTGAGGGCACTCGGCTGCGTGGGGCTCGTGGGCGCGACCTGCTTGGACTTGAGGAGCTGCTCGCCCAGCTCAGTGAGCGTCTTGCGGCCGAGACCGGCCCGCACCTTGGGGAACCAGTCGTTCTCCTCCTCGTCCATATGGTGCGTGACGTTCTCGATCAGCACCATGGTCTTGGCCTCGAAACGCTCGTCGTCCGAGGTCATGGCATCCAGCTCCATGATGAGCACGTCGGCGACGTGGTGCTCCTCGTAGGACTCCAGAACGTCGTCCTCGAGCTCTGGCAGGAGCTCACGGACCTGGGGGTACATCACCTCGTTCTCGATGTACGTGTGCACGGTGAGCAGCTCGATGCACTTCTTGACGATCTGCTCCTTGCGAGCGGTCGTCGTCTTGGGTGCCTGGAACTCGCGGAAGAGGGCACGGACCTGCTTGTGGTCCTCTTTGAGGATGACAATGGCGTCCGTTGACGTGGTGGGTTTGGCGGGCATGGTGGTGCTCCTTCGATCGACAATGGCCATCGCAGGGGTACCCGGTCGTCGCGCCTGCGAAACGGCATCCGGTCAGCGCCACATGGGGGCGCTCGCGCTGGGTATACCTGGCGGGTGAGGCACTCTGGCGTCCGTCCGGTCAGAGCCACCGTCGCGGGGCTGCTGGCGTCAGCCGCGGTGTGGGCGCTCGGCGCCTGCGGTGGCGACGGCCGCACGTCTGCGCAGGCGCAGGCCACCGCTGTGGCTCAGCAGTTCGTGCGGACCGTGTCGGTCGACACGGCCACGGCCTGCCTGATGTTGGCCCCGCGCACCCACGACGAGGTGGTCCACGACGCGGACGGCCGCCCCTGCACCGCGGTGCTCGCGCAGCAGTGGAGCGAGCAGGGGCCGACCGGGCCGGTCCCCGAGAGCGGGCACGCACAGGTGGCGGGTCATGCTGCGTGGGTGACCCTTGGCGACCAGGTGGTGGTGCTGAGCCTGTTCGGCGACACCTGGCTGGTCACTGCCGCCGGCTGTCGCCCCACGTCCGAGGATCCCGCGGTGCCCTACGACTGTGTGATCGACGGAGGCTGAGATGAGACTGATGTTCTGGGGCATCGCGGCCGGCATCCTCGTGGGACTCGCCGGGTGTCTCGTGATCGCGCTGATGGGGCGGTGACGGACATGGCACCGAAAACCGGGCGGTTCGTGCTTCGTGACAACTCCCTGTCCGTGGCGTTTGTCGCTCTCTTCGCCGTCAGCCTTGTCGGCCAGGCCATCTCGGGCGTCGCGGCCTACAACGAGGACGTGCGTTCGCTGGGTCTGGCGCCGATGGACATCGGGCGCTACGTCACGTCGTCGCACTTTGCCGTCGACCTGTCCGAGAACTGGCAGTCGGAGTACCTGCAGTTCACGCTCTACATCCTGCTGACCGTGTGGCTGGTGCAACGGGGCTCGTCGGAGTCCAAGAAGCCCGAAGAGACGGGTCGTGAGTCGGACGAGGACCAGCTGGTCGGCGACTACGCCCGCTCCGACTCCCCGTCGTGGGTCAAGGCCGGCGGTTGGCGGACCCGGATCTACTCGCACTCGCTCTCGCTGGTCATGGTGACCATCTTCGCGCTCTCGTGGGTGGCCCAAGGGCTCACCGGACACGTCGCCCACCACGAGGAGCGCATCCGCGAGGTCATCCGCCCGCTGGGGTTGGGGGAGTACCTGTCCGGTCCGGACTTCTGGAGCCGGACGTTGCAGAACTGGCAGTCCGAGATGCTGGCGATCGCCAGCATGGCCGTGTTCGCCGTCTATCTGCGCGAGCGCGGGTCTCCGGAGTCCAAACCCGTCGGTGCTGCGCATGGCGAGACAACGTCGTCGGAGTGAGCCGAGATGACACCGGTTTGGCGACCACTGACCCGGGTAGGCCTTGCTGCACCACAATCGTTCTGAGGAGATCTCATGGCCCCCGTCGACCTGTCCGTCGATCTGTCCGATGTCCCTGCCCAGACTCAGGAGTGGCCGGGCCGTCAGGATGAGCTCTCGCCTGCACCCGATCACGGAGAGTCGAGCTGGGTGGGGCGCGGGCGGCTCAAGGGCAAGCGGGCCCTGATCACCGGCGGAGACTCCGGCATCGGGCGCGCCATCGCGATCGCCTTCGCCAAGGAAGGGGCGATGGTCGCCTGCAGTCACCTGGACGCCGAATCCGACGACGCGGCCGACACGGCTCGCCTCGTGTCAGGAGTGGGCGGCACCTGTATGACGGTGGCTGCGGACCTGCGCGACGTCGAGGCCAACCACGAGCTGGTGGACCAGGTGGTGGCCGAGTTCGAGTCGATCGACGTGCTGGTGTGCAACGCTGCCTTCCAGATGTCGCACGGGTCCTTGGAGGAGTTCCCGGACGAGCAGATCGAGCGCACGTTCGCGACCAACGTGTTCTCCCCCTTCTGGCTCATCCGGCGGGCCGCCGCCCACATGCCCAAGGGTGGGTCGATCCTCGTCACGACGTCCGTGCAGGCCTACTCCCCATCGGATCACCTCCTCGACTACGCGGCGACCAAGGCAGCGCTGAACAACCTGGTTGTCAACCTTGCGGCCGAGCTAGGGCCCCGGGGGATCCGGGTCAACGCGGTGGCGCCCGGCCCGATCTGGACCCCGCTCATCCCGGCCACGATGCCCGCGGACCGGGTCGAGGGTTTCGGCGCCGACACCCCCCTCGGACGAGCCGGTCACCCCATCGAGGTGGCGGCCGCATACGTGTTCCTGGCTTCCGACGAGGCCAGCTACGTCTCGGGGACCGTGCTCGGGGTCACCGGTGGAAAGCCGGTGTTCTGACGTGTCATCGCATGCTCGACCCGATGGCGTCGATGACGACACGGTCGAGGGCCTGGGCAAGCTCTCCGAAGCACTGGAGGCCATTGAGCATGCACGCGGGCTGCTGTACGGATTTCACCGGCTGACCGGCGAAGCCGACTTCAAGGCCTCGGAAGCGGCTGACCTCCTGGAGGAAGCGGGCCACCAGGACCTGGCCGCCCGCATCCGGCGCGAGCTCGTCGGGCGCAACGTGTTGGAGGGACGGTGGACCTTCCAGATCGTCGAGGAGTATGACGACGGCTACTACGCGGTGTTCCGCGAGATCGAAGCCGACAGCCGAGAGGAGCTCGTCAAGGGTCGACGACACCTCTACGAGTCTGACCTCAAGGATCATCGCCGCACGAGAGGTCGGCGCCACCACGAGCGCCGACCTGCCGAAGGCGCATAGGCCACCATGACCACGACGTATGACGCGATCGTGATCGGTGCCGGCCCCAACGGACTGGTGGCCGCCAACGCCCTGGGCGACGCCGGCTGGCAGGTCCTGGTGGTCGAGGAGCAGCCACAGGTCGGGGGTGCGGTTCGCAGCGCCGAGTCGACCCATCCGGGCTTCGTGACCGACCTGTTCAGCGCGTTCTACCCGCTCGCTGCAGCAAGCCCGGTCATCCGCGACCTCGAGCTGGACAGATACGGCTTGACCTGGCGACGCTCGCCGGCCGTGCTCGCGCACGCCCTGCCCGATGGCACGGCGGCGATCCTTCACTCCGACCCAGACGCCACTGCTGCCGCCCTGGATGACGAAGCACCGGGCGATGGCCAGGCGTGGCTGGATCTGGTGGACGGCTGGGAGCGGGTGCGCGACCCCTTGCTCGACGCCTTGTTCACCCCCTTTCCGCCGATCCGGGCCGTGAGCAGGCTCCTTCGCCGTCAGGGAGTTCGCGGATCGCTGGACTTCGCTCGGCTTGGCGTCATACCGGTCCGGCGTTTGGCCCACGAGCGCTTCAGCGGCACCCACGCCCATCTGCTCCTAGCCGGAAACGCCATGCACAGCGACCTCGGACCAGACGCGGCGGGCAGTGGGCTGTTCGGGTGGCTCCTGGCCATGCTGGGTCAGGACGTCGGGTTTCCCGTGCCCGAGGGCGGGGCGGGCTCCTTGGCCGAGGCGCTGCGACGGCGCGCCGAGTCACGTGGTGTGGAGTTCCGCTGTGGCACACAGGTCGACCAGGTGGTCGTGACCGAGGGCACCGCCGTAGGAGTAGTCGCCGACGGCGAGACCGTGCTCGCTCGACGGGCCGTCCTCGCTGATGTCAGTGCGCCAGCGCTCTACGGGTCCATGCTCGACCCGCGCGTCGTGCCGCCGGCGCTGCGTCGGGACCTCGCTCTCTTCCACTGGGACAACCCCACGCTCAAGATCAACTGGGCGCTGGATCGCCCAGTCCCCTGGGTAGGTCGAGGGGTTGGCCAGGCCGGCACCGTCCACCTGGGCGTGGACGCCGACGGCCTGGTGGACATGGCGGCTGACCTGTCGGTCGGACGGCGCCCTCGACATCCGTTCGTCCTCTTCGGACAGATGAGCGTCGCCGACCCGACCCGGAGCCCGGTGGGGACGGAGACCGCCTGGGCCTACACCCACGTGCCCCACTCGGTGGCGATGGACGGCGAGGCCATGGCCGACCATGTGCGCAGGGTGGAGTCGGCCATCGAACAGGTCGCGCCCGGCTTCGGCGCCAGCGTGCTGGCGCGCACCGTGCAGAACCCCGCCGACCTGCACAGCGCCGACGCCAACCTGGTGGGCGGGGCGATCAACTCGGGGACGTCCTCCCTGCACCAACAGCTGGTCTTTCGGCCGACCCCCGGGCTGGGTCGCCCAGAGACGCCCATCGAGCGGCTCTATCTCGCCAGCGCGTCCGCTCACCCGGGTGGGGGAGTGCATGGAGCCTGTGGGTGGAACGCCGCTCGAGCGGCCCTTGGCTCAGCCTCCCCCCGAGGCGCGGTGCGCCGCGCGCTCACCGGCACGGCCTGGGCCCGGATCCTGCGCGAGCCCACGACCGGCTTGGGACGCCCGCCGAGCCACGACGCTCGCATCTCCGCGCGGGCGGGTCGAGCATGACCTCGGCACGGACCCTGGTGCTGGCGACGTAGCCCCGAACGCTCGCCTTCCCCGGACGACGGATGGGTAGGTGCACGAAAGCCGCAAGCATTCATGCACCTACCCATCCGT
>CXWJ01024481.1_pt1 | contig 11557 bp, 8 predicted proteins | sample 590841 | NCBI WGS metagenome assembly CXWJ01 (sample SAMEA3498367, study PRJEB10139) | wastewater metagenome | biome: wastewater treatment plant; material: activated sludge | place: Austria | collected 2015-01-21 | reverse complement strand
GGTCCCAATGAATGAGATTGAACCAAGCCTCGACATAGGCCGGTCGCTGATTGCGATACTTGAGGTAATAGGCGTGCTCCCAAACATCCACTCCCAAAATTGGATGCATCCCATCTGTCAGCGGATTGTCTTGGTTCGCCGTACTGACCACTGCAAGAGGTTTGTCCTTACCCCGTACGACCCAAGCCCAGCCACTCCCAAATTGCCCAGTCGCCTTCGCCAGAATCTCCTTTTGGAGTCCCGCAACATCGCCGAAAGAGGCGTTTATGGCCTTCAAAAGCTCGCTACTCGGAGAGCCCCCCGTTCCGGGCTTGGTCATCATCGTCCAAAACAGCGAGTGATTATAGTGGCCGCCTCCGTGATTTCTTGCGGCCCCTTGTACCGATTCCGGAAGTGACTTGTAATTGGCAACAATCTCCTCGATTGGCTTGGTGAGCCAGTCGGGTGCTCCCTGCGTCAGCGCCGCATTGAGCTTATCAATATATGCTTGATGATGCTTCGTATGATGAATCATCATCGTTTCCGCATCGATGTGCGGTTCAAGTGCGTCATAGGCGTACGGCAACTTCGGCAGCGTAAAGCCTGTGGAAAAGGTCTGAGCTTGAACTTGCTGACCTTGAACCTGCTGAGCTTGAACTCGTTGCGGATAAGCCAGGGCTGCTACGCCTCCTGCCGCTGACACCATCCAGTCTCTTCGTGTCCACATGGCAACAACTCCTATAGTTGAATGGGTAATCACTCGAATCGGTTTGATTTCAACAAAAGTGGCCGTCCATGTTCTTTCGTTCGCCTACACTATACCGGATGGGAGGCCCACCTAGAAGCGGATAGCTCGATCCGTGCGCCGCAAACGCGGACGCCGATTCCGCCCGGAAACGAATCGCAATGGTCTTCTCCCGTTTGCGATAGCTCGCGCAGCCGATCCCAGTGTTCGTACGTCATTGAGCCACGTCCCCAGTGGAGTTCCTTCCAGATTTGGACGAAGATTTCTCGGATGAGCACGGGAGACACCTTTCGGAGTAAAGTTCGATCCAGGATACACCCGCTTGGCTGTGTAAACGTTACGTCCTTTTCGATCCAATTCTGGGCAAGCGTTTTAATAAACTCCTGCTGTTCATGGGCGATTTTGCCGGTTGTACACAGAGACATTATAATGTCATTATGAAGGATTTGGTGTGCGAGCGGAACGAGTTCATGCCGGAGCCTATTTCGCGTGTAGGTCAGGGATGAATTCGTGGGATCTTCACGAAAGCCTTGATCGATGGATTGCAAAAATGATCGCAGATCGGTCCGGCGCGTGGAAAGCAAAGGACGAAAAAGGGTGAGTGACTCGCTCAAACAGCGAAGACGTGGAATGCCCGCGAGCCCTTGTAATCCGGAACCGCGAAGCACATGGTGCAGGACCGTTTCGGCCTGATCATCCGCCGTATGGGCAACGAGGAGCCAGCGGGCGCCCCGGCGATGTGCCTGGTGTTTTAAGAATGCGTACCGGACACGACGACTATCGGCCTCGGGAGTCCGTGGGTTACGGTTTTTCCGCCAGCGGCCGATTTGACAAGGGGTTCCCGTCTTACGGCACAGATCTGCGACGAATCGCGCATCGTCGGACGACGAAGGACGGAGGGCGTGGTCGAAATGAAGTACGAGGATATCTTCGGGGGGGACCTCGCTGGCAAGTTGGAGAAGGCGCAGAAGGGCTACGCTATCGGCTCCACCCGAAACCGCCACGGCGACGCGGTCACCCCGCTGGAGGCCCTTGAGGAGAGGGGTGCATAGCTTTCCGAATTGGTGGAGGAGGTGGTGCATGCCGAACTTGGTATGACAGAGGTTTCGAAAGAAAACAACGCGAACTTCGCAAGAACGGGGGGCAGGGGTCTAGGAGTCGGTCATTATATTCTGCCGGGATTACTTCGTTGTGCGGGACTTTTTCGCTTTGAAATGGACGGTTTGGAAATCTAGAAAAGGTCCCACTAGGCCTGTCGGAGCAAATCGGATACCATCCCTATGTCGATTTGCGGCCCACGGGCAAGGCTCGATGCCGGAATCGATTGCCAATTAGCGTAGATGAGCGATGCGAGCGAGGGATGACGTGTCATCGCCGTGATAGCTAACTGGCCAGGAACCGAAGGTATTGGAAATGGTTGTTTAAGCTCCCTCCGGAAGAAATTTTGGATATGGCTATGTGGGTGACGTACCTGATGATCGCGATCGCTGTCGTGGGTTCGATGTTTCATCGAATTCCCGAGAGATCGTTTGAATATTCGGGCGTCGCATTTCGGAGTGGATTGTGGTACGTCGGCCTCGTTCCTTGCGGAATCAGGCGGAATGTTATCACTGTTTTGCGAGCGATCAGGTGGAAGGTGAGAGCCTTGTGGACTTTGTGCGATTCTTGCACGGGTCGGCAATGGGGCTTTGTTGAGCAGGGTACGTTGCCTGATGATTTTCCGGTTCGAAAAGGGAACCGGAGCATCGTTATGCGCGCCGAATTCTGCGGAAACTGGGCTTTATCGCCTTGGTTCGTTACCTGATTTATCGCAGCAACTTGATTCCTACCTCCGGGAATGTCTGGTCCAGCTAGAATAGCGGCACAGGGGCACTCTTTTGCCCGGCATGATTTCTCTCAGCCGATTTCGATTATTCAGAAATTTTTCTTTGGATAAACGATTTCGCGAGTGAGTTCATCGCGGAACCTGAGGAGCCTAGCCGTGCCGACGGAATCAAATTCACTATTCACCCTGATCCTCTTCCTGGTTGCGACCGTTCTTGGGGGAAGCATCGTGGCCTTCGTCGGCTATTTGCGTCGCCGAGAGGCGATGTCGGAGGCGAGTGCCATCATTCAGCGAGCCCAGTTGGAGGTTGCCAATCGTAAAAAGGAGGCGGATCTCGAAATCAAAGAAAATATGCTCCGTCAAAAGACGGAGCTTGAAGCGGAAATAAGTAAAAACCGCGAGGAACTCAGAGACAAGGACCGCCAATTACAACGTCGCGAAGAGTTACTCGACCAAAAAGCGGACCATTTGCAGAAGCAAGAGCGGGCGGTCGAGGGGACGCAGCGAAGGTTAACCGAAAAGCTTTCTGAAACCGAGCGGCGTGGTCAAGAGATGACGAAGCTCCTGGATATTCAGCGCCAAACACTGCACGATCTATCAGGGCTTAGCCGGCAAGAGGCAACGACTCGGCTTCTTTCGCTATTAGAGCAAGAACTGCAGCACGAAACGGGTAATTTGATCCTGCGTCACCGGAAGCGCGCTGAGGATACATCCAAGGAACAGGCCCGCGAAATATTGCTGACGGCCCTACAACGGTATGCAGCGCCTCATACTGCGGAAGCGACAACAAGCACGATTGGAATTCCGAACGATGAAGTAAAAGGGAGGATTATCGGTCGTGAAGGGCGAAATATCAGGGCCTTTGAAAAGGAAACTGGCGTCGATGTCATTATTGACGACACGCCGGGGGTCGTCGTTGTGAGCGCCTTCGACCCTGTTCGGCGCGAGGTTGCACGCTTGGCCTTGTCACGACTCATTGCGGACGGACGTATTCATCCATCAAGGATTGAGGAAATCGTCGGAGAGACACGCGGCGAAGTTGAAGAGATCATTCGCAAGAAGGGGGAAGAGGCGTGCCAGGAGGTGAACGTCACGGGGCTGCATGAACGTTTGGTCTTCATGCTGGGACGACTCCATTTTCGGACGAGCTACAGCCAAAACGTATTGCGTCATTCGGTGGAAGTCGCGTTTGCGGCGGGAATGATGGCAGAAATGATCGGGCTTGACGGACATCTAGCGCGGCGCTGTGGCTTACTGCACGATATTGGCAAGGCTGCGGACCATGAGATGGAAGGGGGGCATCCAAAGATCGGAGCTGACCTCCTAAAGCGGCATGGCGAAAATGCTGCTGTGGTCCATGCAGCGTTCGGCCACCACGATGAGATCGTAACCGAGTATCCGTACACGATGCTTGTCGCGACCGGTGACGCATGCAGCGCGTCGCGCCCTGGGGCTCGGCGAGAGACTCTCGAACGGTATATCAAACGCATGGAAGAGCTTGAGGCCATTGCGAATAAATTTGAGGGGGTTGAGCAGGCGTTTGCGGTGCAAGCTGGGCGAGAACTGCGTGTGATCGCGAATGCCAAGCAAACCGATGATGCCACAGCGGCTCGGATCTGTCACGATATCGCCAAGGCTTTCGAAGAGCAGCTAACGTATCCGGGGGAGATAAAGGTGACGTTGATCCGTGAGGCTCGATTCACCGAAATTGCTCGGTGATCTATGCGTATCCTACATATTGGTGATATCGTCGGTCGTCCTGGCCGTCAGCTCGTATCCGCTCGCCTGCGTGAAATTCGAGTGCAGAACCAGATCGATTGTGTGATTGCCAATGGCGAAAACGTTACCGGCGGAAGTGGGATCAACCCAGAGAATTTTGAGGAATTGATTCGAGCTGGCGTCGACTGTGTAACGTTAGGAGATCACATTTATCGTCGAAAGCAGATCGATGATTTGCTGAGAAAGGATAGTCGCATCGTGAAGCCGGTGAATTTTCCGGCCTCCGCCCCTGGCCGTCCCTGGACGGTGGTTACGGCAGCGAATGATATTCCTGTCGCCGTGATCAGCGTGATGGGACGGGTTTTCATGCGGCCGGTCGATTGCCCGTTTGATGCGATGGATCGGGCACTTCAAGAACTCCCACCGAACATCCGTGTGATTTGTGTGGACCTCCATGCCGAAGCGACAAGCGATAAACAACTCCTCGCGCGTTACTTGGATGGTCGCGTGACGAGTGTCCTGGGTACGCACACGCACGTGACGACGGCGGACGAACAAATCTTGCCCAAGGGGACCGCCTTTCAATGCGATATCGGTATGACGGGACCTCACGAGAGTATCCTCGGCCGGCGCTTCGACCGTGTGCTATTTACGACGCGAACTTTTTACCCATCAGAGTTTGATGTCGCGACCGAACAGAACGAACTGCATGGGACGATCGTAAATGTTCAGGAAGAAACCGGTCGAGCCGTCGCGATTGAGCGCTTAGTGGTCAAAGAATAGCTCAATCGTTCTTGGGTGACACAACCGCCAGCGTTGAAAGTACGCGAGAGAAACGAGTCCAAGTGAATTGCGGCGTGATCTAATCCCCGTCGTGATCATTGCCGTTCGCATGGTCTTCATCCACGTCTTCCTCATCATCTTCCTCATCATCGTCTTCGCTCCCATCATCTCCCTGGTTTGCGATCACTTGATACGCAGATGCCACACCGAGCCCACCGAAAATCCAGTCGATGGCACCGAGCGATTTCTTTGTCCAAGAGGCGACACTTTTTAAGGACGAGGTGGCCTCCTTGATCTCTTGAACCTCGGGTGAATTTAACCATTCCGATAGCTCGGGCATGGTTTGCGCAAACTTCTCAAGCGCGGCCCCCGATGTTCTTCGAAACTCGGTCACCTCCTCAGAAGAGATTGTCGTCGCATCCTTGTGATCGGTGAAAGCGTGTTCAATCATGAATTGCGCAATCTCGATATCCTGCGCGGCGGGATTGTACGTCCGAGCGTCATGCACACGTTCTTGATAAAACGAAGGGAGCTTTTCCTTGAGTGCATTCTGAAGGGACGCCGTCGTTGCTAGCCCTTTTCCACCGAGAATCGAGGCAATCGAGACGATTGCGCACACAATGCCTTGGAACTTTCCCTTGCCGCCGCAGAATTTAGAAGCATAACCGACAAGGAGTCCCAGTCCCCAGGAAATATAACCTACCTCAAGTCCGGTGAAGTAGGCGATGGCTCCCCACAGCAACGCACCTGCAGCGCCACCGAAAATTGCACCGATCCATGCGATTGGGGTCATAGTTCATCCTTTTCCTACGACAAATCTGTTCCTTGGCGTCCATGGACTCGCTCTTCCGTCGCCTCATCGCCCGCTGTATCCTACCGCCAGATACATTATGAGACGATAGGATTTCCATGAAAGCACTTGTTAAGCGTAAAGCAGAAGTTGGGCTGTGGTTAGAGGATGTTCCTGAACCCAAGATGGGGATCAACGATGTGCTGATACGGGTCGAAAAGACCGGTATTTGCGGCACCGACTTGCATATCTACAACTGGGATGCCTGGGCAAAGAAAACGATCCCTGTCCCGATGGTGGTAGGGCATGAATTTGTCGGCGAAGTGGTTGAAGTTGGCTCGAACGTGACCGACTTCCACCCGGGTGAAATTGTCAGTGGCGAAGGGCATGTTGTCTGCGGTCGCTGTCGGAATTGCATGGCAGGCCGCCGACATCAATGTGCCGACACAAAAGGGATCGGCGTGAATCGCCCCGGAGCCTTCGCCGAGTATATTGCCTTGCCAATGACCAATGTATGGCATCATGATGCACGCTTGGATCGAGAGGTTCAAGCGATCTTCGATCCCCTGGGCAATGCAGTACATTCGGCTTTGACGTTTGATGTTCTTGGCGAGGATGTACTAATCACTGGAGCCGGGCCGATTGGAATCATGGCCGCAGCCGTCGTTCGACATGCCGGCGCACGGTTTGTTGTGATCACCGATATAAATGATTATCGCTTGGATCTTGCCCGGCGGATGGGGGTCACGCGAGCAGTCGATGTGCGAAAAGAAAACCTCAAAGCCGTCCAAGCTGAGTTAGGGATGACGGAGGGCTTTGACGTAGGTCTCGAAATGTCGGGCAATACACAGGCTTTTCGTGACATGCTGGCAAACATGTGCCATGGTGGGCGGATCGCCATGCTGGGGATTCCAGAAGAAAACATGGGGATTGATTGGAACCTAGTCGTCTTCAATATGTTGACGATCAAGGGAATCTATGGGCGACAAATGTATGACACATGGTACAAGATGACCGTCTTGCTTCAAAGTGGACTCGACATTCGTCCCGTCATTACCCATCGATTTCCGTACACGGAATACGAACAAGGATTTGCAGCCATGAAGAGCGGACAGTCGGGCAAGGTAATCCTCAATTGGCAAGGAGTATAGGAGCGAATGTCTCATCCGATTCCGCCACACATTCAGCAGACCCTTGCGGAAATACAGCAGGGGGGGCTTTATAAGCGCGAGCGCGTGATTAACTCACCGCAACAGGCCCGCATCCTAACCTCGGACGGAAAGTCCGTATTGAATATGTGCGCCAATAACTACTTAGGCTTGGCGAATCATCCCGAAGTCTTGGCTGCGGCCGAAGCAGGAATGAAGAGCTTTGGATTCGGGTTGGCTTCCGTCCGGTTTATCTGCGGCACACAGTCGATTCATCGCCAACTCGAACAGCAAATTTCCCGCTTTCTCGGGACCGAAGATACGATTCTGTATTCGTCGTGCTTTGATGCGAATGGAGGACTCTTTGAGACGATCCTAGGTGCCGAAGATGCCGTTATCAGCGACGCGTTGAATCACGCGTCGATGATCGATGGAATTCGACTGTGTAAGGCCAAGCGTTATCGCTATGAGAACAGAGACCTAGCGGATCTAGAGTCCAAACTTAAAGAGGCGAATCAAGCAGGAGCGCGCTGCAAACTGATCACCACAGATGGTGTCTTTTCGATGGATGGATACATCGCAGATCTGGCGGGAATTTGCGAATTAGCAGACAAATACGATGCCATCGTTCACTTCGACGATTGTCATGCGACCGGATTTCTAGGGCCGACGGGGCGGGGTACCCACGAACATTGCGGAGTGATCGATCGGGTCGACATCACGACGGGGACCTTGGGAAAGGCGCTGGGTGGAGCCAGCGGAGGATATACCAGCGGACGTAAAGAGTATGTCGAGTTGCTGCGGCAACGCTCCCGTCCATATCTGTTTTCAAACTCGCTTGCCCCTTGCCTTGTGGCAGGTGGTTCCAAAGCAATCGAAATTGCTGGCCGGTCCACCGAACTCCGCGATCGGCTAGAACGCAATACGTCCCTGTTTCGGCGCGAACTCACGCAGGCTGGATTTCAGATCCTGCCCGGGATCCATCCCATTGTTCCCATCATGTTGGGCGATGCGGCTTTGGCAACCCAGATGGCCGACAAGCTTCTAACACTTGGGATCTATGTCATCGGGTTTTCGTACCCGGTTGTCCCCATGGGCAAAGCCCGCATTCGGGTCCAGGTTTCGGCGCATCATTCGGAAGCAGATCTGCACTTTGCCGTGGAAAAGTTCGTGCAAGCGAAATCGCTGCTCGCCTAGTCCCCCGTACGCCGAAATCTGAAATCAGACGCGTTGCGGCGAACGTCCAGCGGTCGACGGTGTCGATCCCTTCACGTTGTTGCGCCGATCCACGTACTCCGTAAGCCAAAGTAGGACAGGGGAAGCGATAAAGATTGTGCTGTAGCTTCCCGCGATCACACCGATTAGCAATGCAAAAGCAAAGGGATGTATTCCTTCGCCCCCGAAGAAATAGAGCACAATCACCGTCATGAAGACCGTTAAGGATGTGAGGATCGTACGGCTTAGGGTTTGGTTGACACTCCGATCGATGATCTCGGGAGTAAGCTTGGGCTGTTTCCCCTTCACCTCACGAATTCGATCAAAGATCACAATCGTGTCGTTGAGGGAATATCCAATCAATGTCAAGAATGCCGCGACGACCGAAAGGCTAATCTTGAATGGCTCGACTTGGAGAAAGCCAAGAGGACCGGCAAGCCAGTAGCTGAGCGCCACAAAGCCAAGCGTCACCATGACGTCGTGTACGACTGCGACGGCTGCCGCAATGCCATATTCCGGACGGTGGAATCGAACCCACAGGTATGCCACGATCAAAATGAGGCTCAGGAGGGTCGCTCCAAGGGCTGTGGTCGTCAAATCGCCCGCAACCTTGTCGCCGATTGTATTTGATGAAAGCCAAACGGGCTGCGATTCCAGGCGATTCTTCGCCAGATCGAGAAGCTTAGCCATTTCTTCTGGAGAAAGTGTCGATCGAACTTTCCATTCCTTGAAGCCCCGTTCACTTCGCCCATCCCATCCCTCGGACGATAGCTTGACGCGCGGTGTCGATCCGCCATTTTCGGCTCCCGTTCGCTCGATTAGCTCGGTCACGGCCGCACTACTAATCCGCTGATCAAAAGTGATCATCGTTTCGCTTTGGTACGCGGCTTGGGATGGGGATTTCGTTTCTTGTTGAGCTGTCGCCGGCGACTCGCCGGCGGGGACCGAAGCGGCCTCGGATGGCGCAGATTCGGCGCCGGGAGGAGTAGCTAGATCTGTTTTCAAATCGGGGGATGAACCTTCTGGGGGACTCTCTGCGATTGGACTGGGTTCAGCAGCACCCGCAGTCGTTGGTGCCTCCGCCACGGGGCCCGTGTCTGACGATGAATCTGCGTCTACGGGCGAATCTGCGTCCGCAGATGAATCTGTCGGCGTTTCCGTTGCAGGTTCCTGATAGCCCACGGGGATCGTCCAACGGCTGTCGATCGATCGATCTGGTCGACGAATCTGTGAAGTTTCTGAAATCGGCAGAGGAGGAGTAAACTCTAGTTTTCGTCGGCGTTGCAGCGATTGTCCATTGGAATCGACAAGTGCCGCTTGTACTTTCTCTCGCAAGTCTGCCGCATCTGTGAGCGAGGTATCAATCTTGTAGACCGTGTCGTCCGCTTCACCTTCGGGATTGATTTCAGAAATCGTGAGATCTTCGGAAACACTTGCCAATAATTTACGCATCTCATCAATGGGTACGGGCGTCTTGAGTGCGACTTGAACGGTGGTTCCTCCGCGGAAATCGATATCCAATAGATTACGACCCCGAGCGGCGACTGCGGCAAAGCCAATGAGGATTACGACCACTGAGGCGATGATTGCCTGCCAGCGAACACCCATAAAGCCAAAATTTGTTTCGCCAATGATATGGCGCATATTGAGCGTGCCGGTAATCCAGCGACGGCGTTCTGCGATATCGAACATCACGCGAGAGCAAAAAATCGCCGTAAACATGCTCGTGATAATACCTAAGATCAGCGAAATGCCGAATCCGCGAATATCGGCTGTCCCAATAAAGTAGAGTACGAAGGCGACAATGATGGTCGTCACATTGGAATCTATGATCGTTCCCATCGCCCGTTCGAAGCCATTGCGGATGGCCATTTTGAGGGTTGATCCCTTGGCTAATTCCTCGCGGATACGTTCGAAAATAAGGACGTTGGAGTCGACGGACATGCCCACCGTTAACACCAAACCTGCGATACCAGGGAGCGTAAACGAGGCACTTAGTAAGATCATCAGCGCTACGGTCAACGCAAGGTTTAGGATCAACGCAAGGCAGGCGACGGTCCCTGCAAAGTTGTAATACCAAAGCATAAACACGAGCACGACGCCAAGGGAGCCCAGGACAGAGGCCGCCCCTTTCTTGATGGTATCGATCCCTAAGAGAGGACTGATTTTGTTCTCGCTGATCGGCTCAGGGAAAAGTACGGCCGGGAGCTTGCCAGCGCGGAGCACGCGTAGCAGTTTCTCGACTTCTGAATCGGTGAAGCCTCCTTCAATCACGCCGCTATAATCAATGCGGCTGTTGATCCCAGGAGCTGACAAAAGCTGCCCATCCAAAACGATCCCGAGCTGTGCCTTGGGTAACTGATCATCCGGCAAGTTCTTGCCGGTCAATAATCCCATCAACCCCGCCCCTTCGATGGTCATCTGGAAGTCCACGCGCGGATCTCCCATATCGTCAATGCCGCGATTGACACTGTTCAAATGGCTGCCCATTACGTTACAGGTGTCGTCATTGATGACGAGAACCTCGATTTCGCCAGGAATGATTTCACGCCATTTCATTGTGGCTTTGACGAATTCTTCATCGATCCGATACGGAGTGAGTGGTCCGCCGGGATTCTTATTTTCCTCGCGACCGAGTCGTACCCATTCCGCGACAAGGGTCTCGCCGTCTTTGAGGAATTTGGATTCGCGTTCGAGTTCGTTGGGTGATGCAAGCTGTTTGTCTGCAAGCTCCCAGGCAATCGGATGCCGAGCCTTGCTCGCGACGATGCGAAACTTCAAAAAGCCGGTTTCCTTCACAGTCTGCTTGATCAGTTCAATTTCCGTGTCTTCGACTTCGGGAATGATGATTTCTACCTGCTTTTCGCCATATTGCCGTACCACAACTTCGCGCATGCCGTCGGGATTGATTCGATTGACAAGCGTTTGGATCAGCGCTGACATGTCAACATTGGATGATGTGCTGGGTTGGTTGATCGATGGCCCATCCCCTTTTGCTTGTTCTTCGCCAATGGCGACTTCCCTCGTCTTCGATTCGTCGACTTCGTAGATCAGAATATCGCCGCCGCGGAGATCAATCCCAAGGCTAGGGCTCTTGAAGCGGCAAACAAGAATCGCCCAGACGATGGTGAGGAAGATTAAGCCAAGCTTCCAACCATACTCCTTCATGCGAATCGCTCGGGCGAGGGCAATTCCTCCCCAAAATGCGGCAATCGAAAGGCCAAAAAATAGGGCATACATGACTGTGGCAGACGGTTGGGACGGCATCTGAAAACTCACTTTTGACTATGGACTTGGTCCGGTGTATCAATCAGGCAGGTATCGCATCGTTTCGATCCGCCAAGTTGTAGATT
>CXWJ01041628.1_pt1 | contig 11564 bp, 14 predicted proteins | sample 590841 | NCBI WGS metagenome assembly CXWJ01 (sample SAMEA3498367, study PRJEB10139) | wastewater metagenome | biome: wastewater treatment plant; material: activated sludge | place: Austria | collected 2015-01-21 | reverse complement strand
GGTGGTGGTTGAGCAGCGACGAGAGCACCGGCATGACCCGGTCGCGCTCCGGCATGCCGACGTGCACGTGCACGCCCCAGATCAGCATCTGCCGACCCCACCACTGGGTGCGGTTGATCAGCTCCTCGTAGCGGTGCCCCTCGGTCAGCTGTTGGGCGTCCCAGGCGGCGAACGGGTGCGCCCCCGCGCCGAACAGGTCGACCCCGAGCCCGTCGGTGGCCGGCACGAGGACGTCGAGCAGGGCGCGCAGGTCGCCCATCGCCTCGCCCACCGTGCTGCAGATGCCGGTGACGAGCTCGACGGTGTTGCGCAACAGCTCGCCGTGGAGGCGCCGGGGATCGGGCAGCCGGTCCTGGGCTGCCCGCATCAGCTCACCGGCCGCGTTGACCAGGTCACGACTTCGGCGGTCGACCAGCGCGAACTCCCACTCCACGCCCAGGGTCGGGCGCGGGGAGGAAACGAAGTCGATCCGCACCCACCCAGCCTATGATGCACGCGGCCGGTCCACCGCCGGCCTGAAAGGGGACGTCGTTCCATGCTCTACCGCGGGATGACGCGATTGCTCGCCGGCGGCCTGGTCGCCGCGGCCCTCACCGGTGTACCCATGTCGTCCGCGCGCGCCTACACGCCCGCTGAGTTCGTGACGCCGCTCGCTGGCGACACCGTGTCGGGAACGTTGGCCATCACCGCGACCACGGATGCGCCGTACCTGCTGATCAGGGCCGCGCAAGAGTGGAGTCCCGTCAACACCGGCTGGATCGAGCAAGTGGTTCCCGCCGCGGACGGACGAGCCACGTGGCAGTGGCCCACCTTCGGCTTCGAGTCGCGGGCGACAGTGCTCTACGCCGTCCCGTGCGACACGGCCGCCCAGGCGACCTGCCACTTCGACCAGCAGGTCTCGCAACGGGTCGCCGTCGACAACCAGTTCGACGTGTTCGACGTGTCGGCCGTCGACACGTCCTACCATCCCGCCTTCGACCCCCCGATCGAGGTCACTCTCGAGGGTGGTCCCGAAGGAGGCGACCTTCACGTCATGCATGACTACCAGGATTTGGGCTCCGCGGCCGTCGGCGCGTCGACGACCCTGTCGTTCCCGACCACCGCCGAGGACGTCGGCCGGAGGGACGTGCTGAGAGTCCTGAGGTGCAGCACGCTGAACTCCTCGATCTGCGTGGTCGACGCAGCTGACACCCAGTTCTTCTTCGTGCGTCATGGGCTCGGCCTGTCCACCGCTGCGGGAACACAGCGCTTCAGCCCCAACGGGGACGGCCGAAGCGATGCGATCGGCTTCCCCGTGCGGGCACCGGTCACCCCGACCTACGTCGAGGGCAGCTGGACGCTGCTGACCACGGAAGGACAGGAGCTCGTGCCGCCGACACCCATGCAGGTCGGCCCAGTCGCACCCTTCGAATACGGCGTCTACGTCGACCCGCTCGCCGCTGGCGCCACCGACCTGCCCGAGGGCGACATGGTCCTGCGCGCCACCGTGAAGGCCACCGAGCACGGACATCTCTTCAGCCAGACCCTCAGCATCGACGTGGAGTCGGATCTCTCCGGTCCGCCACCCGCTCCGGTCACGACTCGCTACCCGTCGTTCGCACCGCACCCGGACTTCTACCCCGGCGGATACCGGGATCGGGCGGTCTTCGACATCGAGGTCGACACCTACCCCAAGGTCGCGATCGTGGACTCGGACGGCACCGTGATGGCGGAGCCCTTCGTGAGTTTCCGCGCCAGCGGCTCTGCGGCCTACACCAGCTGGGACGGGGACTACCCGCGAACGAGACCCGAGGGCGACTACCGGTTGCGCGTCGTCCTCTCGGACGACGTCGGGAACCAGACGGTGTCGTACTCCGCGCCCGTGACGTTGTCCTACGACTACTACCAGGAGAAGTCGAGAATCATCCGGGTGTCGGCGCAGAAGTCGCTCTTCGACAACTGGTCCGGCCGTTGTGGGCGGCTACGCAAGCCGGGGTTGAGGGGCGGCAAGGGCTCGATCGGCTACTACTCGGAGGGGAAGTGCAAGACCGACAACCCCAGCCGCGGCGCCGCGGCGGCCGCTCACCGCCTCCGACTCCCCGCCGGTGACGGGTTCGACACCCTGCGCTTCCGCGTCGACGGGGGGCCGCTGGTGCGCAACCACCGGGCGGGCTTCCTGACCATCTCCAACGACGACACCGCCCTCGGTTCGCTGAAGCCGCTCGACGACACCTGGCGTTGGCACTTGAAGGTCCAACGCCGCGGCAAGGACATGGTCTGGCCAGACGGGTCGATCTACTGGTTGGTCAACTCCGGCTACGGACAGCGCTACGACGTCCGCAGGTTCGAGGTGAAGATGGTCTACGGCGACTGGACCGGTGTTCCCGGAAGCGAGCCCTATCCGGCGCAGGTGCCCGCCCGCTCTGCATCGACACGCGAGACCCCAGATCGCGGCCCCGCCCCGCGCAGCCCGAGCCCTCCTTCGGGATGAGCTGGGAGCGTGCCGGTGTGGACGTGGCAGGCTAAGTCCATGCCGGAGTCACCAGAAGAGATCTACGCCCGGGTGGTGGCGGCCGTCGGCCCCGACGGACGGCTGCCGATGCCGGCCGTCGAGGACTGGGAGATCTTCCCGTGGGAGATCGTCGACGGGATGTTGGCGCCCAAGGTCCTGCGACCGCCGTACGACGGCGAGGAGCCGGCCCGACGCGGCGCCGGCGGCCTCGACTGCTTCGCCTGCGCCGGGGACGGGGAGGCGGTGCGGATCTGGGAGAACGACCGGTGGAAGCTGACCCACCCACCGGCCCCGGGCGGGATGCCCCTGGTGATGTGGCTGCTCAGCAAGGAGCACCTCGACTTCGCGGACATGAGCGACGAGCTGGCGGCGGAGTACGGCCGGTTGTCGACCTGGCTGTGCCGGATCGTGGAACGGATGCCTCACGTCGGGCGGGTGCACGTGTGCCGGTGGGGCGACGGCTCAGAGCACCTCCACGTCTGGTTCATCGCCCGTCCGGCTCGCCTCCCGGGCATCCTCGGCTCCCTGGCCGTGGAGTGGAACGAGATGCTGCCCCCCGGGCCTGAGGACGTCTGGCGCGAGGACCTGCGCTATGTCGCCACCCGGCTGGCCAACCACGACGGGTGGGCACTGGTCTGATCAGGCCCCGGCGAGGGTGACCACGAGACCGACCACGAGGGCCGCCGCGACGCCGCACAGGAGCAGCAGGATCATCATCCCGGGGTGTCGCTGCTTGGTGGTGCCCATGGCGCCCGGCAGGAACGTCAGGACCGGGGTCGCATAGAACAGCTCCGCGGTCTGGCCCGGCTCGAGCGTCACCTGCTCCTGGGCCCGCCCATAGGACCACATCCACTGGGCGTTGGCGGACACGACGTGGGTGCCGGGGGCCACGGGGTAGAGGTTCTCGCCGTACGTCGACGGGGCGGGATAGCCGTCGATCTGCACCTTCGGGGTGATCATCGAGAGCAGCACGTTGCCCTGCAGCTGGAGCCGGACGTACGCCGGCGGCAACGGCTCTGCCGGCGTGACGGGCACTCGCTCGGCGGTGTCGTCGGAGCCCAGCGGCGCCCGCTCGGCGGTGTTGCCCGCGTCCTGATCCGGCGCCGGCTCGGCGCGGTGGGACGGGGCGTGCTCGTCGGTCACAGGATGCTCCCCGGAGAGTAGGCCGCCGCGTCGGGATGACGGGCCGTGACGGCTCCGATCCTCCTGCACACCTGTTGGGTCTGCGCGACTGCCGCGCCGGTGAACGTGATCGGCTCCGCCACCAGCGCGTCGATCTGGGCCCGGGTGAGACCGAGTCGCGGGTCGGCGGCGAGTCTGTCGAAGACGTCGTTCTCGGCCTGGCCACGCCGCAGATCGAGGGCGGCGCCCACCGCCGCCTCCTTGATCACCTCGTGCGCGGTCTCCCGTCCGACCCCCGCACGCACGGCTGCCATCAGCACCTTGGTCGTCGCCAGGAACGGCAGGTAGCGGTCCAGCTCGCGCTGGATCACCGCCGGGAAAGCGCCGAACTCGTCGAGCACGGTGAGGAACGTCTGGAACAGCCCGTCGGCGGCGAAGAAGGCGTCGGGCAGCGCCACCCGGCGTACGACGGAGCACGAGACGTCGCCTTCGTTCCACTGGTCGCCGGCCAGCTCGCCCACCATGGACAGGTGGCCGCGGAGCACCACCGCAAGGCCGTTGACGCGCTCGCAGGAGCGGGTGTTCATCTTGTGGGGCATGGCCGAGGAGCCCACCTGCCCCTCCTGGAACCCCTCGGTGACCAGCTCGTGGCCGGCCATCAGGCGAACCGTCGTGGCCAGGTTGGACGGGGCCGCCACCAGCTGCACCAGCGCCGAGACGACATCGAAGTCGAGGCTGCGCGGATAGACCTGACCGACGCTGGTGAGCGTGCGGTCGAAGCCGAGGTGGGCCGCCACTCGGGCCTCGAGCTCGTCCAGCGCGCCGGGGTCACCTCCCAGCAGGTCGAGCATGTCCTGGCTGGTGCCCATCGGCCCCTTGATCCCCCGCAGCGGGTAGCGCGCCACCAGCTCCTCCAGCCGCTGGAGGGCGACCAGGAGCTCGTCGGCGACCGACGCGAACCGCTTGCCGAGCGTCGTCGCCTGGGCGGCGACGTTGTGGGACCGGCCGGCCATCACCGTCATCTCGTGCTCGGCCGCCAGCCGGCCGAGCCTGGCCAGCGCGGCGACGGCGCGATCGCGCAGCAGAACCAGCGACTGGCGCACCTGGAGCTGCTCGACGTTCTCCGTCAGGTCGCGCGAGGTCATGCCCTTGTGGATGTGCTCGTGCCCGGCGAGGGCGCAGAACTCCTCGATCCGCGCCTTGACGTCATGGCGGGTGACCCGCTCACGAGCCGCGATCGACGCGAGGTCGACCTTGTCGACGACCTGCTCGTAGGCCTCGACGACACCCTCGGGGACCTCGATGCCGAGGTCTCGCTGAGCGCGCAGCACAGCGATCCACAGCTGCCGTTCGAGCACGATCTTGTGCTCGGGGGACCAGATCTCGGCGAGGTCGGGCGCGGCGTAGCGCGTGGCCAGCACGTTGGGGACGGTCACGTGACGATGTTATGCCCGGAGCCGCCGGGTCACGCGCCTGGCGCCGGTGCGGCAACGATGGCGAGCTCCGGTCAGCGCAGCCTCGCTCGGTTGTCCTTGACCTCGATGTGGCTGCCGAAGCGGCCCAACAGCTTCCCGAAGGTCGCCGCGCCGTAGTCGTCCTCCTTGAAGGCCGGATAGATCCGCAGCACCTGGTTCTTCAGCGCGCTGAGGGCGTACCACTCGGCTTGGGGGTCTTGGGCAGCAAGGCCCCTCATCGCCTCCGCCAGGAGCGGGTAGGCACGTCGAGGCGACGGTGCAGCTGCCTTCTTCGCGGTCACCCCCTTCTTGGCCGGAGCAACCCCCGTCGCCGGGGTCGCCGTCTCCTCGACACGGCTCTCCGTGGCCGCGACCAGCTCCCACTTGCGCCGGTCCTCCAGCAGCTCGTCGTAGTCGACATACACATCGCAGGCGCTCGCCAGCGTCTTGCTCACGCTCCCCGCCACACCGATCCCGAGCACGACGCGACCGAGGCGACGGGCACGCTGAGCAAGGGGGACGAAGTCGGAGTCTCCCGCCGCGATCACGACATGAGTCAGGTCGTCATGGAGATAGAGGTCCTCGATCGCATCGACCGCGAGCCGGATGTCGGCACCGTTCTTGGTCTTCGACGCCGGGAAGAGCTGCACCAGCTCGACCGCCCGCGCGACGAGCTGCCCCTGGTAGTCGGCGTTCTTCCTCACCGACCAGTCGGCGTACGCACGCGCGATGGTGAGGCGGCCATACCGGGTGGCGAAGTCGAGCAGCACGTCGATCGCGACGGTGGGCGACGCGCTGGTCTCCTTGACCTGACTGGCGCGCGAGATCACCACGTTGTCGAAGTCGATGTAGATCGCCACACGCGACTCGGGATCAGCCATGCGAAGAACCTAGCCACCCCACGGGGCGCCGTCCTGCGCGAACGCTCCACATCAGTAGTACCAGGGGAAGCGCGGCACGCTCAGCGGCCGTGGTTGGTCATTGACGGCATTGCGGGGCTGACCTGCGGAAACGTGATTGTCGGCGTTGGTGGCCGACGGTGACGGATGACTCTGCTGCCACGTTTTTGCCACGCATCGCGCCATCATCGGCGGCTACTCCGGCTGGCCCGCACGGGGCTCGTCGACGGCTTGCCCCGGCCCCGCGTCCTTGACCTCCAGGGACTCCAGCAGGCGCATGCCGAGGTTCCATCGCTCGCGCGGCGGCAACGCCATTGCGAGTCGAAGAAACTCCTCTTCGGTTTCGTCCACGCCAGCAACCGGAACCCGACCGTCAGGCATCGGCGATCCGCCTTATGAGCTCGTTGCCCCACGCGAGGGCTGCCTCGATGTCAGGGAGTACGTCGACGCCCTCGATCGCTCCCTCGTAGAGATCGCCCCAGCCGGCGCCGACCTCCATCACCGGCGGCCATGCCTGCCGCCGTCGGTAGTCGAAGAGCCGAATACACGTCGCCTTGACCTCAGCCATGTCGAGGTTCTCGCCCCTGTCCAGGAGCTGCAGGTCGACGAGATCGCGCACTCGCTCGCTGCCCGGCTCCGAGATTGCGTGGATCTTCTGGGCGACCTGATGATCAGCACGCATCACCGGAATCGGTCCCGGTGCGGGGAGTCCGAGGTCGGTGAAGAGCTCGACCAGATCGGCCGCGATCCGGAGTTCGGGTTCCAAGGCGTCGTCGATCTCGTTGTGACCGAGCTCGAACTTGACGGTCCGCCACGACCGACCGAGGTAGTCAAGCTTCAGGTCGAAGGGCTGCATGGCGTAGGCCGGTGGAATGCCCGGCGGACGCGGCGGCTGCCGGTCGACCACTCGACCTGTGAAGCCTGCCCAGCCCTGGTTGAGCGAGGCTTCGAAGTCGTCGAGGAACTCGCTCAGCGGATGGACCCGCGCGGCGTCAAGGTCTTGCGTGAATCGACTCTCAGCACGTCCGTAGCGAAGCGCCATCGCGGTGCCGCCCTTGACCGCACCCTCAGGGAGCAACTGTCCGACGACAACCATCGCCATCGTCACCTGGCGGCGCAATGTGCTGGTGTCGTCGGTCTCCAGGTTGCGGATCCGCTGCTCAAGCGACCTCAGGTTGGGAGGCGGGGTCGAGTACGTCACGACGTGCTTCTCTCCGCCGAGCCAGGCGCGGGCTTGCGCAGCTCGCGTTGAAGCTTCGCGTACTCGGCACGGGTCACCAGACCCTCCTTGCGAGCGTCACGGGCCGCCTCGAGCAAGCGATCCCGCTCGATTCGACCTCGGCAGTCGAGGATCGCGTCGGCAACGCGCATTGCCAGCAGACCTTCGTAGCGCGTGAGGTTCGGCGCCTCACCACGCGGCGGAGCAGCCACTTCCATGAGGGCCGGCATCTTGGCGCGCGTCCGTTTCGGCGCGACGACGCGGATCTTGCGGGGATTGACGTCAGCAAGACCGAACAACGCCAGCACCGAGTCGCCCCGCAGATAGGCACCGTCACCCGCCCTCAGCAATGCTTCGGCGAACTGGTCGAAGGGCGAGCCGTGGGCATCAGGTACCCGGTAGATCCCATATGCAACGTGGACCAGCGCTCCTCGTGCCGCCAGCTTGCGCAGCTCGACCGCCGGAACACCCGCCGCGACCGCGTCCTTGGTGGTGATGAAGCCGTACGCGCCCAGCGCGATCTCACGCACCAGGTCTCGGTACTTCACCTCGGCAGCCATGGCACAACCGTACCGAAAACGGTACGGTTGTGCCAGCCATCACATGGGACCCATGGCCGACTGGCTACCAACCGCCCACCTCCGCCACTTCGGGGCTCCCTGATGTGCCGCACGCTGGGCATCGACACTGAGCCGCTCGTCGTGTGCGTACAGAGCGTCCCATTGGCGAACGCCGTCAGCGATGAACGTCTCGATGGGAATCTCGCGCGCTTCGGCATCGAGCACCAAGAGGTCGTCGAAGGTGACCGTGCCCTCGATGCAGAAGGCCTGGGTCTCGCCGTCCCTCTCGACGCCGCATTCGTTGAACCAGTAGAACGAGTGCGCGCCACCTTCGGTTCGAACCGGGATGCGCAGACTCGGATCCGCTGGCCAGTCTCTGGTCAGTCCGGGCTCATCGAAGAAGCGCCGGCCGTAGATCGAACCGCCCCAGGCGAGCGAATCGAAGAACGTCTCGACCGCAGCCTCGTCAGCCAGAGGGATGGCGGGCTGGGTCGCCGCCTGCTCGCCGATCGGATCCCGCCGCAGCAAGAACCGCAACTCGGCAGGCCGCTTCAGCCGCATGATCCGGCGACCGTCCTTCATGAGTGGGCCAGACTCTGGAAGTGCGATCACGTGAAGCAGAACGTCGACGTACGCACGGGCGGGGTCGAGCCGTACTCCGACCACGTCGGACTCGTTGAGCGCGACCTCAAGCCTCTCCCGGGTGACGTCGTCCCATTCCATGCGGTCCATCCTCACGCAGAGCGTCGTCGCCTGCGACCGAGATTGGCGCCGGCAGCGCCGTAACGGTCGGGGCTGCGGCGGACTCGTGAGCTGCCATGTCGAACGGCTCCGAGATCGCGGTGCCCGGCAGCGCACCGCAAGCCAGCTCATCAACGGTCGCCACAGTCGTGCGCCATTCTCGGCTACCGCGATACAGGGGGACGTACTTCACCCGAGGGCTCATGCTGATTCGAATCCAACGCCATGATGGGCAAGCCGAAGTTGGCCGGTGCCGGAGTAGCCGAGAACGCGAAGAGGCAGACGCTCACCGATCTGCGGGAGAACTATCTTGCCGTCGGAATCCGGTGCCAAAGCCGGCGTGTTCACGTGGCACCACGCGTCGTGCTCGGCCAGATAGACGCCGACGCCAAAGACGTGGCTGCAGACGACCATGCCGACCACCTGCTGATCCTCATCCAGGGTCGCGGCAACCTCTGGCGGGTCGGAGTGAAAGCAGTTGACGCCATCCACAATGCCGATGGTCTCTCGTCCGTCGGGGAAGCGCACGCCTGTCCGCGCGGTCACGACGTGAACGCCGGATCGTCGTACCCCATCGCGCGGATCTTCGAGGCCGAGAAGACCACCATGATCTCGTCGCCGGGGATGAACACATCCTCCATCGATGGCGCCTGCGGGATCGCGGCTGCGAACCAGACAGAACCGGCGTCAAAGTCCAGGCGCAGGGCGGTCGGAAGGTCAACGGCGCGAGCCCGCTCAACGACCTCCCCGCTCGACAGCGGGCCGGGCCGAGCTCGAGTCGGTCCCACCACGTCATTGCATGCCGCACCGGCGTGTCCAGGAAAGGCGCCCACCGCGAAGCGCCGTCGGGGCCATTCCGCTGCGGGCCAGCTTCATTCAGGACGAGGTGACGCTCGATCGGATCATCGAAGACCTCGACGCCGTACGGATAGAAGGTGTTGGTCCAGGTCACCGTTACGGGACCCGCGTCGGTCGAGAGCTGAACTCCCACGACGGCGTGATGTCACTCGCCGAAGTCCCAGCGCGCTGGCTCGGACCCGGAGTTGTGGATGTCCCAGTAGTCCGCGGACTGGATCCGACGACCGACGAGCCGTTGGACTTTGGCCTCGAACCGCGCACGCGCATCGGGCTCGGCAGAGGTCATGGACTTACCCTGCACGATCAGCGCGACCTGCGCTCGCGACTTCTACGAGAGTTCTTGCCACGCATCTGCCACGTACGAGGCACTAACAGGCTTCTGACCTGCGTAAACGCGTCAGATCAGTAGTACCAGGGGAAGGGCACGCGACCAGGTCAGCCGGTGATCTGGAACCCACGCACCGGCCTGGCGACGGCCGGGGTGACCGCCACCCGGTGGACCGACGCCGACGGTGGCCCGTGGTGGCACCACGCGATGAAGTCGCTCACGGCCACGTCCTCCCCTTCGACATAGGCATGGACCGAGCCGTCGACCTCGTTGCGGACCCAGCCGCGCACGCCCAGCCGGAGCGCCTGCTCCTGGGCGTGCCAGCGGAATGCGACCCCCTGCACGATCCCGGTCACCACCACGTCGACGGCGAGGTCCATCGCTCAGCCGTCGTCGCGGGCCGCGGCCCGAGCGATGTCGGTCCGCGACTGGGCACCCGGGAAGGTGATCGAGTGGACGCCCTCGTAGGCCTTGGCCCGGGCGTCGGCCAGGTCCGACCCGACGGCGACGACCGCCAGCACCCGCCCACCGGCGGTCACCAGCCGACCGTCCTCGCGGCGGGCGGTGCCGGCATGGAAGACGTGGACGTCCGGCTCACGGTCCAAGGTCTCGGCGCCCACGATGACGTCGCCGGAGGACGACGACTCCGGGTAGCCCGCACTCGCCACCACCACCGCCACCGCCGCGCCGTCGTGGAAGCGCGGCGGGGGGACGTCGGCCAGCGTGCCGGTCGCGGCAGCGACGAGGAGAGGGGACAGCGGCGACTCCAGGAGCGCCATCAGCGGCTGGGTCTCGGGGTCGCCGAAACGGGCGTTGAACTCCACGACGCGCACCCCTCGGGAGGTGAGGGCCAGACCGGCATAGAGCAGGCCGCGGAAGGGGGTCCCGCGGCGCTCCATCTCGTCGACCGTGGGCTGCAGCACCGTCCGGGTCACCTCGTCGACCAGGTCGGGCGGCGCCCAGGGCAGGGGCGTGTAGGCCCCCATCCCCCCGGTGTTCGGCCCCCGGTCACCGTCGAAGATGCGCTTGAAGTCCTGGGCCGGCTGCAGCGGATAGACGGTGCGGCCATCGGTGATCGCGAACAGCGAGACCTCGGGACCGTCCAGGAACTCCTCGATGACGACCCGATCGCAGGCGACCGCGTGGGCGAGCGCCAGGGCCCGGTCGTCGGTCACGACGACGCCCTTGCCGGCCGCGAGGCCGTCGTCCTTGACGACGTACGGCGGCCCGAAGGCGTCCAGCGCCGCGGCGGCCTCCGCCTCGGTCGAGCACACCCTGGCCGCGGCGGTCGGCACCCCGGCGGCCTCCATGACGTCCTTGGCGAACGCCTTCGACCCCTCGAGCCGAGCTGCGTCGGCGCTCGGCCCGAAGCAGGCGATCCCGCGTGCCCTGACCCCTGAGGCCACGCCGGCCACCAGCGGCGCCTCCGGGCCGACGACCACGAGGTCGACGCCCAGCTCCTCGGCGAGTCCGGCCACCGCAACGGCGTCCATGGGGTCGACGTCGTGAAGCGTCGCAACCTCGGCGATCCCGGGGTTGCCCGGAGCCGCATGCACCTCCGTCACGCCCGGGTCGCGGGCCAGCGCCCACGCCAGCGCGTGCTCGCGGCCGCCCGTGCCGATCACCAGGGTCTTCACGGGTCGTGAGCCTAGCGGTGGGGAGCGAGGCGACGGTCAGCCGTGGACGAGCACGGTCTGCTCGCGACCAGGGCCGACGCCGACACCCCAGATGCGGGTGCCGGACATCTCCTCCAGTGCCGTGACGTAGGCCTGGGCGTTCGTGGGCAGGTCGGCGAACGAACGGATGCCGGAGATGTCCTCACCCCAGCCGTCGAGGTGCTCATAGACGGGCTTCGCGTGGTGGAACTCCGTCTGCGTCATCGGCATCTCGTC
>CXWJ01006521.1_pt1 | contig 11567 bp, 11 predicted proteins | sample 590841 | NCBI WGS metagenome assembly CXWJ01 (sample SAMEA3498367, study PRJEB10139) | wastewater metagenome | biome: wastewater treatment plant; material: activated sludge | place: Austria | collected 2015-01-21 | reverse complement strand
GGCAAGCTCCGTCTGCGCGGCGACGAGCCGCAATTCGTCGGTTCCCGCACTCGCGCGCAGCACGGCATCGACGGCGGAACAGGCCGCCGAAAGCGCGCCCGCAGCATCGCGCCCTTGCAGCCGCGCAGCAAGGTAAAGTGCCGCCAGCAAGTCGCCCGAGCCGTTTGGCACCCGCGCGATCTTGGGGGCGGCGACGGCCCAAGCGCCCTCGCGTGTGACGGCAACTGTTCCAATACGCCCGCCCTCGAACGGCACCGACGTGACCACGGTCTCGGTCTTGCCAAGCGCGCGCGCAGCCGCCACGGCATCGACCGCGCCCTCAATCTTCTTCGACGTCAGGCTTGAAAGCTCGAAGCGGTTTGGCGTCACGATATCGGCGAGCGGCACAAGCTCCCGCGCCATCGCCTCCGCCACGCCGGGCCGTGCATAGGCGCCGTCGTCGTCGCCGAACACCGGATCGCACAGGTAGATGGCACGTGGGTTCTGCGCGCGAACCCGCCGCACAGCATCGGCCACGACGCGCGCTTGGTCGGCGCTGCCCATGTATCCCGAAATTAACCCGCTACACCGCGCAAGCCAGCCATGCGCATCGAGCCCGTCGATGAGTGCGGCCATCGCCCCGGCGCTTGTCGCTTCGCCCCGAAACCGCCCATGCCCCGGATGATTGGAAAGCAGCACTGTAGGCACGGCCCACACGTCGAGCCCCAAACGCTGCAGTGCAAAGCGCGCGGCGGAATTGCCCACATGCCCGCGCACCACTTCGGACTGGATCGAGAGAACGCACAGAGGCTCAGGCATCGCTCGCATGCTTCAGTTTCATCTCTATTAGTTTGCGCTCTTGGCCGGACATCGGCAATGCCAGCGCCCGCTCGAGCGCCGCGCGGGCGGCGGCGCGCTGTCCCGCACGCGCCTCCAAATCCCCCACGGCCAGGTGATAGGGCAGGTAGCGTGCCATCGCCTTGTCGCCCGCGAGCGGCTTGAGCGCCTCAAGTCCCGTCTGCGCCCCATCGCACATCGCGAGAGCGATCGCCCGGTTCACCGCGACCACAGGCGATGGCTGCACCTCGGCCAACGCATCGTAATAGCCGATCAGCGCGCGCCAATCCGTCTGCTCCCAAGAAGAGGCCGCAGCGTGTACCGACGCAATGCCTGCTTCCAAATGCAGGGCGGTCAGCATCGTGTCGTTGGACGCCGCGCCCAAATGCTGGAATCCGCGTGCAATCATCGCCCGGTCCCAAAGTCGCCTGTCTTGCGCCTCAAGCAAGATCGGCGTCCCGTCGACGGCAATGCGCGCGCGATGGCGAGCATGCTGAAAGAGGATCAGCGCTGCCAGCGCATGCGCCTCCTTGGTCTTCGCAACCGGATGCCACGCGACGAGCTCGGCCAGCCGCAACGCTTCATCGCAGAGTTCCTGACGGATCAGACGATCCCCATCGCTGGCCGCGTATCCTTCGTTGAACAGCAAATAAACGGTCCGCAACACCGACGGCATTCGCTCGTTTAGGCGCGCGCCGGCGGGCATCGCGAACTCCACGCGCAAATCGCGCAGACGCGCCTTCGCCCGCACCAGCCGCTGGGCGATCGCCTCGGGCGTCGCAAGAAACGCCCGCGCAATCTCCTCGACCGTAAACCCACACACGCTCTTGAGCGTGAGTGCAAGCCGTGCCTCCTGCTCCAGCGCCGGGTCGCAGCACAGCACGATCAAGGAAAGCTCCTCATCGCCCAGCGCATCGTTCCGCGGCGACTGCAGATGTTCGATCCACTCGCCGACGTTGGGCTCTAGGGCACTGATCATCGCGTGCCGGCGCAGCCGATCGAGGCCCCGGTTTCGCGCTGTCGTGAGCAGCCAAGCGAACGGGTTCTCAGGCACCCCACGCTCACCCCAGGTGTTCAGTGCCGCGACGAACGCGTCCTGCACGCAGTCCTCTGCGAGCGAAAGCGCCGACGCGCCGAGAGCGCGTGTCAGCGCGCCGACAAGCCGGCCCGTTTCCCGCCGCGACAGGCGATCGATCAGCCCTCGCAGTTCGCTCGCGGCGGCGTTCATGTCAGAGCTGATGAATCTCGCGCACTTCGACGCGCCCGCCATACTTCAAATGCGGGCACGCCTGCGCGATCGCACACGCTTCGGAATAGTCTTTGGCCGAGATCGCAAAATACCCGCCGACGACCTCTTTCGTCTCCGCGTAGGGCCCGTCGGTCACGATGATCTTGCCGCCTTTGGTGCGCAGCACTTTGCCTGCGTCGTCGGTCAATTTCTCGCCGCCGACAAAGCGGTTCTCGTCGCGCATTTTCTGCGCCCAGGCGCCATATTCCTTGATGACTTGCATCATCTCGTCGTGCGTGCGCCCGTCGAACTGTCCCTGATCCTCGTGCAAAAACAGCATGTAGTTTGGCATCGGCAACCTCCATCGATGAACCTAACGGACTAAGGACGATCCGAAAAAGCGCAAATCGACAGCCGGGTTGGAGAAACGACCGCATTGCCCCGCGAATAGGGCTTGGTGTACCCCGCCATTGCCAGACAAAAGGGCCACCCAATGACCATCCGCCCCCGCCGCAGCGTCCTCTACATGCCAGGCTCGAATGCGCGCGCCCTCGAAAAGGCGGCGACCCTTCCGGCCGACGGGTTGATTCTCGATCTCGAGGACGCGGTCGCGCCGGAGTCCAAGGAACTGGCACGCACCCAGGTTTGCGCAGCGGTCAAGGACCGCCGGTTCGGTCGGCGCGAGGTTGTCATCCGGATCAACGGGCTCGACACGCCATGGGGCCACGACGACATGGCGGCGGCGGTCGCCGCGTCGCCGGACGCCGTACTCGTTCCAAAGATCAACGATGCAGCCGACGTCGCGCATGCCGAGCAGCACGCGGCGGACGCCCCCAAATCTTGTGCCTTATGGCTCATGATGGAAACACCGCGCGCCATCTTCAATGCGAACGCGATCGCAGCTTCAAGCGGCCGACTTGCGTGCTTGGTGATGGGCACGAACGACCTGGTGAAAGAGATGCGCGCCCTGCACACGCCCGGACGCGAAGCATTGCTCTCCAGTTTGACGCTCACCGTTTTGGCGGCCCGCGCGCACGGCCTCAGCGTCATCGACGGCGTCTTCAACGAAATTGCAGATCAGCCGGGCTTCGAGGCGGTCTGCAGACAGGGCAGAGCCATGGGGTTCGACGGCAAGACGTTGATCCACCCGTCTCAGGTTGAGGTCTGCAACCGGGTCTTTTCCCCCGACCCTGTCGAAGTTGCCCGGGCCCGCGCGATCCTGGCCGCTTTCGAAATGCCGGAGAACAAGGGCAAAGGTGCGATATCGCTCGACGGCAGAATGGTCGAGCTTTTGCACGCCGAAATCGCGAAACAAACGGTCGCCTTAACCGACGCGATTGCGGCCCTGGAACGGTGAACGGGCATTTTGCCCTCTTCCCGCCCAGATGGTATTCTAGCGATATGTGGGTTGGGCCGGGTCTCGTTGTTGGGGCTCGGCCTCGCCTTTTTCGGTGGGCTTATCCGCCCGCCGATCCACGAGCAATAGGAGTTGGGGTCTCGCATGCTAAAGCGCATTCTCGCCGGTCTCGGCGCCGTCACACTCGTCGTCGCCCTCGTCCTTCCCGCAATGGCAATTGAGAGGCCCGCGGAGCGCCGCGAGCGGTTGAAGCGCGAGGCTCAAAACTTGCCCTTCCAGGCCGATGAAGCGATGAAGGCCGACAAGGTCGACGAAGCGATCGAGCTGTACACCAAGGCGATCGAGTCGGGGGCATTCAACGGTGACCCACAAACCCTAGGCAATATCTACTTTGGACGCGGTATCGCCTATCGCAAGAAGGACGACTGCAATTCGGCGATCCCGGATCTTCAGAAAGCGCTGGAAACGATCAACAAGGGCGACATCCACTTCACGCTCGCGGCATGCCACCTGAAGCTCAACCAAGAAGATCTCGCGCTGAAGGACCTCGACAACGCCGTAAAGGCCGATCCCGAGGCGGTGATGTATCGCAGCGCCCGTTGCAAGCTCCTTTTCAACAAGCGAGATTTCGCAGGCGCGCTCCCCGACTGCGAGAAGGCGCTCGCGGTCACAGGCACCGACAAGGACCTGATGATCGCGACCGCGCAATCGGCGGAACAGACCGGCAATCGCCCGCGTGCGGCCGAGGTCTATCGCAAGCTGCTCGCGGCCGATCCCGGCAACACGATCGCAACCGAAGGCCTGAAGCGGGTCGGCGGCTAACCGATATTGGAAGACAATTTCGTGCGGGCGCCGTCTTGCGGCGCCCGCCGTCAGCANNGCATCCGCCGGCTCCCGCGCCGGCGGATGCCCCCGCGCAGCCGAGCAGCAACCCGCCGGTCCGCTACGACTGGAAAGGGAACCACAAAAAGGCAACGGACGCGCTGAACAAGCGCGATTTCCCTACCGCGATTAAGCTCTTCACGGAGATTCTGGATTCGGGTCGTTTGCCGAAGACATGGCTCGCGCCCACACTCTATTTCCGCGGCAAGGCCTATCGCTCGTCGCGACAGCTCGACAAAGCGGTGACCGACTATGAAGCGGCCGTGGCGGCCGACCCGAAAATGGACGTTGCCTTTTACGAGCTGGGAGCGACCTTCCAAGCGAAGAGCCAGCACGCAAAGGCGGTAACCGCCTTTGGCCAAGCGATTGCGCTTAAGAACAACAACGCCGACTACTACTACGGCCGCTGCGTTTCCTATAGCTGGCTCGGCAACTTCGGCTCGGCGATCAACGATTGCGAAGCCGCCACGCGCCTTCGTCCGGGAAGCGCGGATCTTCTGGGCACGCTCGGTCGCTTGTATGAAGATGGCGGGCAGAAACAGCGCGCGATCGAAACCTACAAGCGTGCACTTGCGATCAATCCGAACCAGGCTGAAGCGCGCGACGGCCTAAAGCACCTTACGAAGTAACGACGTGATGACGGCCGGCGCTGGGAACTTTTTTGAAGACTTTCGCGCCGGCCAAATCTTGCATCACGCGCCGCCCCGCACGCTGACCGGAGGCGACGCCGCGCTCTACACAGGTCTCTACGGGGCAAGGTTCGCCGCTCAAAGCTCCGCCGAGCTTGCGCGCGGTTTGGGACTTTCCGAAAGCCCGGTCGATGATCTTTTGGTCTTTCACACTGTCTTCGGCAAAACAGTTCCCGAGGTTTCGCTGAACGCGATCGCGAACTTGGGCTACGCCGATTGCCGATTTCTGAAACCGGTCTTTGCGGGCGACACCCTGAATACCCGCACCGAGGTTTTGGGAACCCGGGAGAACGCCAACCGCGAATCCGGCATCGTCTATGTCCGGTCAACGGGCTTCAATCAACGCGGCGAAGACGTCTTGACGTTCGCGCGCTGGGTCATGGTGCGAAAGCGCACGAAAGATGCCGCGGTTCCAGAGGCTCAGGTTCCGACCCTTCCCCAAGTCATTGACGCGGCGAACCTAGCACTCCCCGTGAAGGCTCCGCTTCCGTCCGGCCAGCGCCCCAACATCGGCGGCGCACGCTTCTTCGAAGACTACGCAAAGGGTCAGCGCTTCGACCACGCCGACGGCATGACGGTCGAAGAGGCGGAGCATATGATGGCGACGCGCCTCTATCACAACACGGCCCGCGTCCATTTCAACGCGCACACGGAACGCCAAGGCCGCTTCGGCAAGCGCATCGTCTACGGCGGCCACGTGATCTCGATCGCCCGCGCCCTCAGCTACAACGGCCTAGAGAACGCGCTCTTCATCGCCGGCATCAACGCCGGCCGCCATGTCGCCCCCTGTTTTGCCGGCGATACGGTCTATGCGTGGAGCGAAGTGGTGGATAAGGCTTCACCCGCTGCAAGCAGCGGCTGGGGCTTCTTGAGGCTTCGCACCGTCGCCGCTAAGGATCGCGCCTGTGCCGAGTTCCCGGACAAACAGGCCGACGGATCCTATGACCCCGCCGTCATTCTCGATCTCGACTACTGGGTCGCCATCCCGCGCGGCTGAAGGGTAGAGCGGCATGGCCAATTTCACGATCGCCGCGCGCATCAAGAGCATTGCCTACGCGCTGGCCGGCATTGCCACGATGCTGCGCACGCAGCACAATGCCTGGGTCCATCTGGTCGCAACCGTCGCGGCGGTTCTCATCGCGTTCTGGTTCGGCATATCCGCGATCGAATGGCTGGCGCTGATTCTGGCGATCGTCGTCGTGTGGACCGCCGAGGCGCTGAACACCGCTTTCGAACTCCTTTGCGATGTCGCCTCGCCGGAGTTTCATCCGCTGGTCAAACAAGCCAAAGACGTAGCCGCCGCCGCCGTGCTCATCGCCGCAGTCGGCGCCATTGCCGTAGGCATCGTGATATTCGGCCCCAGGCTGCTCGCACTCGCGTAAAGCGTCACTGGAGGCCCGCGCGCTCCGGTGCTACACCACCGCCCAAACTTGGAGACCGAGAGATGGTGCGGGAACTGACGCATTTTGTAGCTGGCCGTCATGTGAAGGGGGCGTCGGGCCGTTTCGGCGACGTCTACAATCCGGCAACCGGCGAAGTCCAAGCCAAAACGCCACTCGCGTCCACCGCTGAGATGCGCTCAGCCGTCGAGGCGGCGCTAAAGGCCTTCCCCGAATGGTCGGCGCAGAACCCGCAAAAGCGCGCGCGCGTGATGTTCAACTTCAAAGCGCTCGTTGAAAAGAACATGGACGAGCTCGCCGCCATGCTCTCCGCCGAACACGGCAAGGTCATCGCCGACAGCAAAGGCGACATCCAACGCGGGCTTGAGGTGATCGAGTTCGCCTGCGGCATCCCGCATCTGATGAAGGGCGAATACACCGAAAGTGCCGGCACCGGCATTGACGTCTATTCGATGCGTCAGCCTTTGGGTGTGGTCGCGGGCATCACGCCCTTCAACTTCCCGGCCATGATCCCGATGTGGATGTTCGGCGTCGCCATCGCCGCCGGCAACACGTTCATCTGCAAGCCGAGTGAGAAGGATCCAAGCGTTCCCCTGCGTCTCGCGGAATTGATGTTGGAGGCTGGCGCGCCGCCGGGCGTCTTGAACGTCGTCCACGGCGACAAGGAAGCGGTCGACGCGATTCTGAAAGACCCGGACATCAAAGCGGTCAGCTTCGTGGGTTCGACCGCAATCGCCGAGTACGTCTACATGACCGGAACCGCAAACGGTAAGCGCGTGCAGGCTATGGGCGGCGCCAAGAACCACGCGATCATCATGCCCGACGCCGACCTCGACCAAGTCGTGGACGATCTGATCGGCGCGGGTTACGGCTCGGCCGGCGAACGCTGCATGGCAATCGCGGTCGCGGTCCCCGTTACCGACAAGCTCGGCGACGAACTCGTGCGCCGCTTGAAGCCCCGTGTCGAAGAACTGAAAGTCTCGCTGCCCACCGACCCGGCCGCGAACTACGGCCCGCTCGTCACCCGCGAGCACCGCGAAAAGGTGAAGGGCTACATCGAAATGGGCGTGAAGGAAGGCGCCGAACTCGTCGTCGACGGCCGCAATTTTCGCATGCAGGGCTACGAAAACGGGTTCTTTTTGGGCGGCTCGCTGTTCGATCATGTGAAGCCGCACATGCGCACCTACCAGGAAGAAATATTCGGCCCCGTGCTGCAAATCGCCCGCGCGCAAACGTTTGAGGAAGCAGCCGCGCTTCCGTCCAAACACGCCTACGGCAACGGTGTCGCCATCTTTACCCGCGACGGCGACGCAGCCCGCGAGTTCGCAAGCAAGGTTCAAGTCGGCATGGTCGGCATCAACGTGCCGATTCCGGTTCCGCTCGCCTATCACACGTTTGGCGGCTGGAAGCGTTCCGCGTTCGGCGACGTCAACCAGCACGGCCCCGAAGGCGTGCGATTCTTCACGAAAATCAAAACCGTAACCGCTCGCTGGCCCAAAGGCGGCGTGCGCGAAGGTTCCAGCTTCGTCATCCCGACGATGAGGTAAGCAATGCTGCGTCTGTTTGCGTTCGCCGTCGCCGCCCTGCTCGCGGCGATGCCCGCTTCGGCGGCGCCGAGCTTCAATTGCGCAAAGGCGCAGAGCGCCGCCGAGAAGGCGATCTGCGAGGTGCCGAACCTGCAGTGGACCGACCGTCAGATGGCGCGGTTCTACAAACTCGCGCTGAGCCAGAAGCCGAAACTGCGCCGACCGATCGCGGCAGGTCAACGCAACTTCCTCGTCGCTCGCGATGCCTGCCGCGACGACAGCGATTGCATCGAGCGCGCCTACCGTGCGCGCCTAACCGAACTGAGTCGGTATGTGAATGTCTATGCGGCGTTCGCCGAGTATCGGCCCGCGGGCATGGGCGGCTCGATGTGGATCGTACGCTTCGGCAATGATGCGGCGTTCCGCATCCTGACTGTCGGCGGTGGCGATCACACCTGCTGGTTCGACACCGACAGCGCCCCGCAAGGCGGCAAGGGCGTCATCCGTTACGTCGAGAACGGCGCAAACGCCTGCCGCATCACGATTGTCCCCGACGGCGACGACATGGTCGTGCAATCGAAAAACTGCAGCGACTATTGCGGCATGCGAGCGGTGCTCGATGGCCGTTACCGCCGCATCCCTTGAAGGCCTCACGGCGCGCTATGCACCCAGTCGAACGCTATCGCGCGCTTGTCGCCGAGAAGAAGCTGACGGGCGACCCCGCACAGGAACGCGTCTCGGCGGCGCTCGAAATGCTGGCAACGCAGCTCGAATCCTACACGCCCGGCCGCAAATCGCTGTTCGGCTTTGGACGCGCCGCGCCCCCGCCGCGCGGTCTCTACATCCACGGGCCCGTCGGCCGCGGCAAGTCGATGCTTATGGACCTGTTCTATGAGAACATCGACTTCGCGCCGAAGCGCCGCGTGCACTTCCACGACTTCATGGCCGACGTTCATGCAAGCGTGAAACGCTGGCGCGAAAAAGATCCCGGCAACGAGATTGCACGCACGGCCGCCGATATCCGCGCAAGCGCCGCTTTGCTCTGCTTCGACGAGTTCCAAGTGCTCGACATCGCCGACGCGATGATCCTCGCGCGTCTGTTCGAGGCGCTGTTCGAATCGGGCATCGTGGTCGTCGCGACCTCGAACCGCCACCCGCGCGCGCTCTACGAAAACGGCATCAACCGCCAACTGTTCCTGCCTGCGATCGCATTGATCGAGAGCCGGATGGAGGTGATGTGCCTCGACGGCCCGATCGACTACCGCTTGGCGCGGCTTGAGCGCGGCCGCGTCTACTTCACGCCGCTGAACGCCGACGCGACCGCTGCGTTGGACGAGGTCTGGCGCGACCTGACCGGAGTGACGCAAGGCGCGCCGGCCGAGCTGGAAGTCATGGGCCGTAAGCTTGCGGTGCGCGAGCAGGCGCGCGGCGCCGCGCGGTTCACATTCGGCGATCTTTGCATCCAGCCTTTGGGTCCGCAGGATTTTCTCGCAATCGCCGATACCTTTCACGCGGTCGTGGTGAAGGACGTGCCGCGCCTTTCGCCCGATAAGAGGAACGAAGCCAAGCGCTTTGTGACCATGATCGACGCGCTCTATGAGCGGTCGGTGAAGTTCATTTGCACAGCGGCCGCTACCCCGCACGAGCTTTATCCGGCTGGCGACGGCGCCTTCGAGTTCGAGCGCACGGCTTCGCGCCTCGTAGAAATGCAAACGCCCGAGTATCTCGGGCGCTCACACAAACCAAAATCGAAGGAAGCCTGACGCAGCTATTCTTGCTGCATCGGGATCAGCGGCGATGGCGCGACCGGTGCTGCGTCCGGCTGCGAGAACGCGGTGCCGCTGGCGGGCTCGGTCGTGGCGGCCGGCTCCGGGACATCCACCGGCGTTTGTACCGGCACGTTGCCTGCGAAAGCTGCGTCCTCCGGCGGCTCGTACGCGTCGGCCGGCGTCGGTGCCTTGCGCGGCGCGCCTGTCGCTTTGGCGGCGGTCAGTGTTGCCGCTGCTGGCTTTTCCGCCGCGGGTTTGTCGGCCGACTTCTCGGTGCCCGCGGATTTCTCGACGGTAGGCTTCGGCGCCTTAAGCGGCTTGCTCGTTGTCGAGGCGTCCAACTGCGGGTCGACATGCGCCACGCGCGTCGGCGTCGCGGGGAACGTGGGGCGAACCGGCACGTCTGTAATGATCGTCTGCGGCGCGCGGGGCTGCGTGGTCGGGCGGGCCGCCAGTTTCACGGGCGCCGGCGTTGCCGCCGGCTCGGTGAATTCCGGGACATCGCTCGGCAGCGCTGCCGCCGTCTCGATCGGCGTGACGGACGTGGCGCTCATTGTCGGGCGCAAGCGCAGAACGACGATGGGCTCGCCGTTGATCAGCTTCGAGGTCACCGGCGTGCCGCCGTTCGCGGTGGCGATCAGCGGGCCGCCTTCGCCTTCGTTCGCAGGCGTCGCTGCCGCGAACATCGTCGCATCGAGCGCCGGTTGATCCGTGTCGACCGGTGTCGTCGCCGGCGCGGCTTGCTTGACGTCCTTGGTGGGCTTCGCTCCGGCGGCGTTCACGACGGAACGCGGCGTACGCGCGGTTTGGCTGGCCGTATCGCCGTCGACGAAGTCGGACGAAGCGGTCGGCATGAACGCGAGCGACTCGGACGACACTGTCGTGGTCGCAAGCGATGCGACGTCGATTTGTTGCGTGGCGTTGGCGCGCGCGAGCTGTCGCTCGGTTTCTTCTTTGGCCTTCGCCGTTTTTATTTCGGTCCAGACCGCGTCGGTGCTCAGCTCCTGCTCGCCCGCGCTGACATTGGCGGGCATGTATTTCGGAGCTGCGTAGACGACCGTTCCGTCTTCTTCGATGCGCTCGACGAAGATGCCGTGGAAGTCGTTGCGGGTGGCGGCCGATCCGCGTTCCTCGCAGATGTCGCGGTCGGCGCGAACGAGGCCTTCGGAGAAGCGGCAGTCCTTACCTGTCACCAGCGACACGGCGTGCTCGCCGAGGTCGGCACCGGTAAATATGGTTGATGCAAAACCGGCGAAGGAGGAGATCGAACTGAGCGACACGCCGGCGACCGTGCCGGCACAGCCGCCCAAAATTGTCGTCGAAGCGAGGATTCCAGCAAGCGCGACCGGACGCATGAACCTAACTCCACATGGTCTGCCGGATCCCTGGCCGCGCTTTCCCCCCAGAACACGTGGGGCCGGATCCGTCAAAAATTTGAACTAGAGGCACTGCAACTTTGATGCCGCACCGTACATGCGAAAACGAATTGAATCAATATTTGAGTTGACAGTGTTGCATAAATCACATGTGCACGCAGTGCTTGTGAGCTTGCGATTGAGTCGGGTGATGCGCTACGCGTCCCCTCATTAAGCTCAACATCGCATCCCAACTTTGGTGAACGGCTTCGCCGTCGCACAACCTCCAAGAAAGAACCTCAAATGGCTCGGAAAAAAATTGCTCTCATCGGTGGTGGACAAATCGGCGGCACCCTCGCGCACCTCATTGGTTTGAAGGAGTTGGGCGACGTTGTTCTGTTCGACATCGTCGAAGGTCTGCCGCAAGGAAAGTCGCTAGATATCGCGCAATCCGCACCGGTTGACGGCTTCAATGCGCACTTCAAAGGCACCCAATCCTATGCCGATATCGCAGGTGCAGACGTGGTCATCGTGACCGCGGGTGT
>CXWJ01007026.1_pt1 | contig 11575 bp, 10 predicted proteins | sample 590841 | NCBI WGS metagenome assembly CXWJ01 (sample SAMEA3498367, study PRJEB10139) | wastewater metagenome | biome: wastewater treatment plant; material: activated sludge | place: Austria | collected 2015-01-21 | reverse complement strand
CGAAGCGATCCTGCTGTGCGAAAGCGACGGCACGCCCGAGGAGGTCGACGAAGAGATCGGGCGCATGGTGGAGGTCTTGCGCGGCTGCGGCGCGACGCAGATCGCCGTGAGCGAGAACGAGGCCCAGCGCCTGAAGTTCTGGAGCGGTCGCAAGAACGCGTTTCCGGCCAGCGGCCGCATCAGCCCCGACTACATGTGCATGGACTCGACCATCCCGCGCAAGCGTCTGGCCGACATGCTGTTGGCGATCCAGACGATGGAGCAGAAGTACGGGCTGCGCTGCGCCAATGTCTTCCATGCCGGCGACGGCAACCTGCACCCGCTGATCCTCTTCGACGCCAACGACCCGGACCAGTTGCACCGCTGCGAACTCTTCGGCGCCGACATCCTGGAGACCAGCGTGGCGATGGGCGGCACCGTCACCGGCGAGCATGGCGTGGGCATCGAGAAGCTCAGCTCGATGTGCGTGCAGTTCTCGCCCGAGGAGCGCGAGCAGATGTTCGCCATCAAGCGCGCCTTCGACCCGGCCGAGCTGCTGAACCCCGGCAAGGTGATCCCGCTGCTGTCGCGCTGTGCCGAGTACGGCAAGATGCATGTGCGCAAGGGCCTGCTGCCCTTCCCCGAGCTTCCGCGCTTCTAGATGGGCGACGACGCGGCCCCCGATGCGGACCCTGCCCTGCGCGCGCTGATCGAGCGCGTGCAGCAGGCGCGCGCCACGCGCGGCACGCTGCGCATCCGCGGCGGCGGCACGAAAGACTTCTACGGCGACGGCCTGCACGGCGAAGTGCTCGAGATGAGCACGCTGGCAGGCATCAGCAGCTACGAGCCGACCGAACTGGTGGTGACGGCGCGCGCCGGCACGCCGCTGGCCGCGCTGGAAGCCGCGCTTGCCGAGAAGGGCCAGTGCCTGGCCTTCGAGCCGCCGCGCTTTGCACCTGCGACGAACGCCGGCGTTCGCGGCGGCACGGACCGGGCAACGGTGCCCCACCGGGGCACGGACCCGGCTACCGTGCCTCATGGGGGCACGGACCCGGCAAACATGCTCCGCGAGGGCACGGACCAGGCAGACGTGCCCCATAGGTCAACGGACCCGGCAACCATGCCCCGCGGGGGCACGGTCGGCGGCATGGTCGCCGCCGGCCTGAGCGGCCCGTCGCGCGCGGCCGTCGGTGCGCTGCGCGACCACGTGCTCGGGCTGACGCTGCTCAACGGCAAGGCCGAGCTGCTGAGCTTCGGCGGCCAGGTGATGAAAAACGTCGCAGGCTACGACGTGTCGCGGCTGATCGCCGGCTCGATGGGCGTGTTCGGCGCGATCTGCGAGGTCTCGCTGAAGGTGCTGCCGCTGCCGGCGGCCACGGCCACGCTGCGCTTCGAGATGGATCAAGCCGAGGCCATCCGCCAGCTGAATGAATGGGCCGGCGAGCCGCTGCCGCTGCATGCCAGCGCGTGGTGGCAGGGCCTGCTGGTGCTGCGCCTGGCCGGCGCGTCCGCGGCGGTGCGTGCCGCCGCGCAGTCGCTGGGCGGCGAAGCCGTGCCGCCGGACCTGGCCGCGGCCTTCTGGCAGGGCCTGCGCGACCAGCAGGACGAATACTTCGCCAACGCCCGCGCCGCGCTCGATGGCGGCGCGACGCTGTGGCGCCTGTCGCTGCCGCCGACCACGCCGCCGCTGGCGCTGGACGGCGACTGCCTGCTCGAATGGGGGGGCGCGCAGCGCTGGCTCAGCGCCACGCTGCCGGCGGCGACGGTGCGCGAGGCCGCGGCGGCAGCCGGCGGCCACGCCACGCTGTTCAGGGGCCACGAGCGCAGCGCCGGCGTGTTCGCGCCGCTGAAGGGCCCGCTGGACCGCATCCACCGCGAGCTGAAACGCGCCTTCGACCCCGACGGCGTGTTCAACCCCGGCCGCATGTACCCAGGGCTGTGCCCATGATCGAGCGCGCCCCGGCGTGCCGAGCCGCCTGATGCAAACCCACCTCGCCCCCGAATTCAAAGGCACGCGCGACGGCGAGCAGGCCGAAGCCATCCTGCGCAAGTGCGTGCACTGCGGCTTCTGCACCGCCACCTGCCCGACCTACCAGTTGCTCGGCGACGAGCTCGACGGCCCGCGCGGACGCATCTACCTGATGAAGCAGATGCTCGAAGGCGCGCCGGTGACGCGCAGCACGCAACTGCACCTGGACCGCTGCCTGACCTGCCGCAACTGCGAGAGCACCTGCCCCAGCGGCGTCGAATACGGCCATCTGGTGGACATCGGCCGCAAGATCGTCGAAGAGCGCGTCGAACGCCCCAGGGGCGAGAAGGCCACGCGCTGGCTGCTCAAGAAGGGGCTGACTTCGCCGCTGTTCGGCCCGGCGCTGAAGCTCGGCCAGCTGTTCAGGCCGCTGCTGCCGGCGGCGCTGAAGCACAAGGTGCCGGCCCGCAGCGGCGCGCGCGCGCACCAGTGGCCGACGCGCGAGCACCCGCGCAAGGTGTTGCTGCTGCTGGGCTGCGTGCAGCCGGCGATGATGCCCAACATCAACAGCGCCACCGCGCGCGTGCTCGACGCCGCCGGCATCCAGACGCNNGGCGGCGACACGGCCGGTGGCCTGGCCGACATGCGCCGCAACGTCGATGCCTGGTGGCCGCTGGTCGAGGGGCTGACGTCCGCCGGCAAGGTCGAGGCCATCGTCATGAACGCCTCGGGCTGCGGCGTCAGCGTCAAGGACTACGGCCATGCGCTGGCGCACGACGCCGACTACGCCGAACGCGCTGCGCGCGTCAGCGCACTGACGCGCGACCTGAGCGAACTGCTGCCCGAACTGGTGCCGCTGCTGAAGCAGAAATTGGCCCTCCCCCGCTTGGCGGGGGAGCGCGCAGGGGGTGCCACGAACGCACCCGCCCGGCGGGCGGTACGCCTGGCGTACCACCCACCCTGCACGCTGCAGCATGGCCAGCAGCTGCGCGGCAGCGTCGAGACGCATCTGGCCGCGCTGGGCTTCGACATCCAGCTCGCGCGCAGCGAAAGCCACCTGTGCTGCGGCTCGGCCGGCACCTACAGCGTGCTGCAGCCCGAGCTGGCCACGCAGCTGCGCGAGCGCAAGCTGGCGCAGCTGACGCCGCTGAAGGGGCAGGCCATCGTCTCGGCCAACATCGGCTGCATCCAGCATCTGCAAAGCGGCACCGACACGCCGGTGCGGCACTGGGTCGAGGTGCTGGACGAGGCGCTGGGCGGCTGAAGCGCCGCGGCCATCGGTGCCGACGTTCTTGCCTGCGCTCGTGCCAAGGTTCGTGCCGACATTTCTGCCGACAATCCTCTTCCGTCTCGGCACGAAGGGCCGGGCCCCATTTCACGACTTCTGGGAGCGCATATGCAGTTTCACTTGGACGGCTTCAAGGCCGGTGACCCCCACGTACTCGACGCGTCGCCCGACGCGGCCGCGCACGGCGACGCGGCGCCGGCGCAGGTGGACGTGCTGATCGTCGGCTGCGGCCCCGCCGGGCTGACGCTGGCCGCGCAGCTGGCGGCCTTTGCCGACATCCGCTGCTGCATCGTCGAGCAGAAGGACGGCCCGCTGCAGCTGGGGCAGGCCGACGGCATCGCCTGCCGCACGATGGAGATGTTCGAGGCCTTCAACTTCTGCGAACGCGTGGTCAAGGAGGCCTGCTGGATCAACGAAGTGACCTTCTGGAAGCCCGACGAGAAGCACCCCGAAAAGATCATGCGCCACGGCCGCGTGCAGGACGTGGAGGACGGGCTGTCGGAATTCCCGCACGTGGTGCTGAACCAGGCGCGGGTGCACGACTTCTACCTGGAGCTGATGCGCGACTCGCCGAGCCGGCTGCAGCCGCACTATTCGCGCCGCCTGCTGGACGTGACGGTGGACCCGGCTGCGGCGGACTACCCGGTAAGCGTGCGCCTGGAGCGCTGCGATCCGGCCCGTGCCGGCCAGGTGGAGACGGTGCGCGCGCGTTACGTCGTCGGCTGCGACGGCGCGCGCAGCGCGGTGCGCAAAGCCATCGGCCGGCAGCTGGTGGGCGACTCGGCCAACCAGGCCTGGGGCGTGATGGACCTGCTGGCGGTGACCGACTTTCCGGACATCCGCTGCAAGGTGGCGGTGCAGTCGGCGCAGGGCAACCTGCTGGTCATCCCGCGCGAGGGCGGCTACCTGGTGCGGCTGTACGTCGAGATGGACAAGCTGGGCGAGGAGGAGCGCGTCGCCAACCGCAACATCGGCATCGACGAACTGGTCGCCGTGGCGCGGCGCATCCTGCACCCCTACACGCTCGAGGTGAAGGAGGTGCCCTGGTGGTCGGTGTACGAGATCGGCCAGCGCATCTGCGACAAGTACGACGACGTGCCGGCCGAGAAGGTGGGCGCGCAGTTGCCGCGCGTGTTCATCGCCGGCGATGCCTGCCACACGCACAGCCCCAAGGCCGGGCAGGGCATGAACTTCTCGATGCAGGACACCTTCAACCTGGGCTGGAAGCTGGCCGCGGTGCTGCGCGGGCAGTGCACGCCGCAGTTGCTGCACAGCTATTCGGCCGAGCGCCAGGTGGTGGCGCAGCAGCTGATCGACTTCGACCGCGAGTGGGCCAAGATGTTCAGCGACCGGCCCAAGCAAGGGCAAGGAGCCGGCGGCGAAGGCGGGGGCGTGGACCCGAAGGAGTTCCAGAGGTACTTCGAGCAGCACGGCCGCTTCACCGCCGGCGTGGGCACGCACTACCGGCCGTCGCTCATCTGCGGCGAGGCCGCGCACCAGGCGCTGGCCACGGGCTTCGTCATCGGCACGCGCTTTCATTCCGCGCCGGTGCTGCGCGTCAGCGATGCCAAGCCGGTGCATCTGGGACATGCCGGCAAGGCCGACGGCCGCTGGCGGCTGTATGCCTTCGCCGGTGCCGACGATGCGGGGCTGCGCGAGTTGTGCGCCTTCCTCGAGCGCTCGCCGCAGTCGCCGGTGCGCCGCTGCACGCGCGCGGGACAGGACATCGATGCGGTGTTCGATGTGCGCGCCATCTTCCAGCAGGGGCACCGCGAGCTGGCGCTCGAAAACATGCCGGCACTGCTGCTGCCGCGCAAGGGGCGCCACGGGTTGATCGACTACGAGAAGGTGTTCTGCCCCGGCCTGAAGAACGGCCCCGACATCTTCGACCTGCGCGGCATCGACCGGGCGCGCGGTGCGCTGGTGGTGGTGCGGCCCGACCAGTACATCGCGCATGTGCTGCCGCTGGATGCGCACCAGGCGCTGGCAGGTTTCTTTGGCGCCTTCATGTTGCCGAATTGAAGCTGGCTACCGAGGCGTGCGCCCGTAGGTGATGGCCTGCACCCTGCCCGACCGCAACGTCACCGTGGCGGCGAGGTTGCCAGGGCCGCGTTCGTACAGCCACAACTCCGTGAGCTGACAGGGAAGCACCGCGCTGGCGAACGGCTCCGGCACCGGGTTCGGCCACGGCCCGTAGAACACCGGGGCGCAGAAGCTGTCCGCGAGCTGCGGCTGTCCGCACTTGTAGACGAGGCTGAGGCGGGAGTCGCCTTCGGCGACGATGCCGCCCGGACAGGCCAGCGACTCCGCCTGGGCCGTCCCAAATGGCAGAGCCAGGACCCAGGTGAGAAGCGCGGCGCGGGCCTTGTCCATGGCAGCCTCCGTGTCTTGCCTGCCAGCATACGTGAAGCCGGCTGGCCGCGGCGGGCCCGGATTGACATCGCACATAGATTTCCCTTAAGGTACATACATTTCCCTTAAAGACCATTCATTTCCCGTCCTTCAGAACCCTGGGACCCACGCTCCATGCAAGCCTCTGTGACCCAAAGCCATCTGCGCTTCCCGCTGACCCGGCTGCTTGCGAGCGCGGGTCATGTGCGCGTGTTGCGCGCGCTGCTGAGCTATGGCGCGCCACTGGGCGTCGCACAACTCGCCGCCGATGCCGGGCTCAGCCCGCGCGGCACGCGCTTCGTGCTCGACAGCCTGGTCTCACAAGGCATCGTCAATGTGCTCGGGCAGCCTCGGGCGCAGCTCTTCACGGCGGACCCGGCGCACCCGATGGCGCCGGCGCTGCGCTCGCTGTTCGACAGCGAGCGCGCACGCTGGGACGCGCTGCAGCAAGGCCTGCGCGACGGACTCGCGGCCGAGCGCTCGGTGCGCTCGGCCTGGCTCTACGGCAGCGCGGCCCGCGGCGAGGACGAGCCGCGCAGCGATGTCGATCTGGCGCTGTTGGTCAACGCCGATGAACCGGCACTGGTGCAGCGCGCGCGCGATGCGGCGCTGGCCCTGGGTGAGCGGCTGCAGTTGCACGCCTCGGTGACGGTGCTCACGCCCGCCGACGTGGCTCGGCTGCCGCCGGACGATGCCTGGTGGGCGAATCTGGTGCGTGAGGCCAGGCCGCTCAAGGGCGCGAGTCCCGCTCGCGAGGCCGCGCGCTGCGCCGCGCCTGCACGATGACCCGATGACCCGCAAGAGCCCACGCAAGAGCGTCGATGCCCTGTACCGGCAGGGCCGGCTGCAGGTGGCGCGGTCGTACCTGGAAGCCGCGCAGCAGGCCGTGCTCCTGGCCGAGCCGGGACAGAGCGGCAACCCGATCATCAGCCAGGTGGTGCTCGCCACCATCGCCTTCGGCGACAGCCTGACCGCGAAACGCGCCTTGGTGATCAACCAGCAAGACCACGCCGCGGCACCGCGCCTGCTGCGCGACGTGCTGAAGAACGGCCTGCCGGATGTGCAGGAGCGGCGCTGCCGGCGCATCCTCGCGCTCAAGGACGAGGTGCAGTACGGGGCGCGGGTGGCGCCGCTGGACGAGGCAAGGCGCCTGCTCGCGGAGCTGGAAGCCTTTGCGCTGTGGGCCGAGGACGCGCTGTAGTCCCAGGCCACCAGCACGGGGCTCCCATGGTGGTCATGTCCGGGCGGGCGTGCAGCGCGGCCTGTGCGCTGGCCAGCAGGCGCGTTGCCGGGCGCTGCAGCGCGCGCAGGGCCTCGGCCACCTCGGCCTGCAGTGCGGCGGCTGCGCCGCGTCGCGCCCAGGGCTATTCGTCCAGCTCGCGATAGCCCCAGCCGGCGTTGTCGATCTCGTAGGCCACCGAGCCGCGCTTGTCGAACAGCGTGACGAGGCTGCGCTCGGGGCGCCAATCGAGCAGGCCATGATTGCGCCGCCGTCCCAGCTTCTGGTACTTCTTCACCGCCGCACCCGAGGAGACGAACTCGTACATCTGCGTGCCGCCGCTGGGCGGATTGAACTCGTTCTCGTGGATGTCGCCGCTGAGCATGATCGCCTTGCGCTCACCGAGCATCTGCCGAAAGCGCAGCAGGTCGCGCCTGTATCCCGCCCAGCCTGCGCCCTTCCTGCGTTGCGGCGTGCCGGCGCAGATCAGCGTCAACGGCAGCGCATGCTGCAGTTCGGCTTGAAGGAACTGGAACTGGCTTTCGCCGAGCAGGTCGTTGTCGTCGCCGGGTTCGTCGCGGTGCCAGCGCGTGTCCAGGAAGATCGCCTTGCCCACCGGCTGCCCCTCATGCTGCAACTGCACCGCGTGGTGGATGCCGTCCACCGGCGCCGGGGCCTGCATGAACTCGGCGAACAGCCGCGCGGCGATGCGTTTTTTTGCCGGGTCCACATTGCGGCCATTGGCGTCGTTCCACGCAAAGTCGTGGTCGTCCCAGGTGCCGTACACGCCGCCGCCGTTGCCCTGACGCCGGCGGACCTGGGCCAGCAGCGCGGCAAAGTGCGGTTCGTTCCACTGGTCGGTGTAGCGCTTGCGCATCTCATCCTCGAACTTGTCCACCGGCCAGTGTTTGGGCTTGCCCAGCTCCGGCCAGAAGTCCATGTAGATGTTGTCGCCCAGCAGGAACAGGTAGTCGGGCTGCTGTGCCGCGATCTCGTCCCAGACGTTCTGCTCGGGGTAGTGCTCGAAGTTCGTGCACGCGGCAAAGGCGATTTTCATGAGAGGCTCCGCTTGGGTGGTGGGGTGAAGGCGTTGCCGGGTCGCGACGCCGCGGCGTCGCCCGCGCCGCCGTTTGCCGGCTGGGCCGCATCGACCGGCCAGTCGAGTTGCACGCGCGTGCCGGCGCCGACGGCAGAGTCGATGTGCAGCCGCGCACCGATGGCCTCGGCGCGTTGCCGCATGCTGGCCAGGCCCTGACCCCGGCTCGACGCCGCGCTGTCGAAGCCCGCGCCGTTATCGGCCAGCACCAGGCACACGCGCTGCGTGCCGCCTTCGCCGACCAACCTGGCGCTGACCGACACCGAGCTCGCCCGCGCATGCTGCAGCATGTTGGTGAAGGCCTGGAGCAGGATGCGCTGCACCTGCAGCACCGCCGTGGGCGACAGGTCGTGCAGCGCCGGCAGCGGCGCCACGTCCCAGACCACGTCGATGCCGGCGGCCTGCAGCCGCGGCTGCAGCCGNNCCGCGGCTGCAGCCGGTAGCGCAGCGTGGCCAGCACGGTGGCCAGGTCGCCGTGCATCGGCTGCATCGCATCGACCGCCATGCGCAGCTCGTCGAGCGCGCCGCGCACCTGCTGTTCGAGCTGCGGAGCATCGGCCTCGTGCCGGCGCGCCAGGTCGAGCAGCGCCACCAGTTGCGCGCCGACGCCGTCGTGCAGGTCGCGCATGATGCGCTGGCGCTCCTGCAGCGTGGCCTGCTGTTCGCGCTGTTCGCGCAGCGCCTCGAAGGCGGCGCCGAGTTCGCGCTCGCGCGCGGCGACACGCTGCTCCAGGCTGTCGTTGAGCGCGCGCACCTCGCGCACCGAGGCGCTGTAGCGCTCGACCACGATGCCGGCCAGCAGCAGCACGAAGACGAAGAGCGCATGCGGCGCCAAAGGGTCGCGCCCCGGCGCGGGCCACCCGAGGCGCACCGTCAGCAGGTCGTGCGCGCCGGCCAGCAACAGCAGGCTGCCCAGACCCAGCACCCACCAAGAGGTGCGCCGGCGCAACTCGAGCGCTGCACGCAGCACCACGCCGAAGCAGGCCAGCCCGAGCAGCAGCAACAGCCCCAGCGCCGCGGTCCACAGCAGCGGGCGGGCCAGCATGAAGGACAGCGGCGCCAGCGCCACCGCCGCGGCCAGCGCCGCGTAGCTGGCACGCTTGAGCCACAGCGGGTCGTGTCCGGCGACGAGCACGACGAAGCGCGCGATGAACAGCAGGTGGCAGGCGTAGGCCACGGCCAGCACCGCGCCCCAGGCCACCCAGGGCAGCGGCGCGTCGATCCAGACGCGGTCGATGTGGCGCACCGCGCCGGTCAATGCCGCCAGGCTGAACACGCCGTACAGCGCATCGCGCTGGCGCCACCACAACCCGGCAGCCAGGCCGCCGACCAGCAGCAGGCTCAGCGCATAGGCGGCCGGCAGCGTCTGGTCGCGAAAGAGCCGCTGCGCGTAGCGCGCCTCGATGTCGGCAGGCGCGCCCACCCACAGCGGCGACAGGCCAGCGCCGCGCTGCGGCTGCACGGCCGTGTCCAGGCGCAACTCGCTCGCGCCATGCGGCAGCACCATGCGGTGCGGCGCCTTGCCGGCGTCGAAGGCCTGGTCGTCGCGCCAACCCAGCCGCTGCAGCACCTTGCCATCGACCCAGACCACGGCCTGGTTGCCGACGCGCTCGATCAACAGCGCGCGCGGCTGCTCGTCGCGCGCGGCCGGCAGGCGCAGGCTGTAGCTGGCGCTGCCGCCGAGGCCCGGAAAGGCGTCGTCCCAGCGAAAGCGCAACGCCACCGGCCGCGTCTGCGCAGGCTGGCCCAGAGGCTGCAGCGTGGCTTGCGCAACCGGCAGACGCTCCGGCCCGCCGCCCTGCGCCGCCGCAGCGAACGCGCCGCAAAGCCCCAGCAGCAGACCGAGCCGCAGGCCCAGGCCGGCACCGGTACACCGGCCGCCGAGCGCGGCTGCGGCTGCGGCTGCGGGTGCGGCTGCGGCTGCGGGTGCGGGTGCGGGTGCGGGTGCGGGTGCGGCTGCGGGCGCGGGCGCAGGCGCGGGCGCGGGCGCGGGCATGTCGGGCCGCATCAAGACCGGCATGTCCCGCGTCGCCGCGTCAGCGCAGCAGGCCGACCTGGCGCGCCTCGTGCACGGCTTCGGTCTTGCTGTGCACGCCCAGCTTGGCGTAGATGTTGCGCACATGGGTGTGCACCGTGGTCAACGACACGCCCAGCAGGCCGCCGATCTCGGCATAGGTGAAGCCGCGCGCGATCAGGTCCAGCACCTCCGATTCGCGCGGCGACAAGCGTTCGGACGCATCGTCGCGGCGCGGCGCCGGCGTCGGCTGCGCGGCGCGCCAGCGCAGCAGCAACTGGCGCGCGATGATCGGCGACATCGGCGAGCCGCCGGCATGCAGGTTGAGCACGTGCGCGGCCAGGTCCTGCTCGGTGCCGTCCTTCAGCAGATAGCCGCGCGCGCCGGCCTCGAAGGCCTTGAGCATGTGCGCTTCGTCGCCGAACAGCGTGAGCACCATCACCGCGCAGGCCGGCTGCATGCGGCAGCATTCGGCAATGAGCTCCAGCCCGGGCCGGTCAGGCAGGCCCAGGTCGACCAGCAGCACCTGCACCGGCACCGCAGCGAAGCGCTGCATCAACTCGGCGCCGGTGGCGGCGGCAAACTGCAGCTCGAGCGTGGGTTCGGCGCGGATCACCCGGCAGATGCGCTCGCGCACGCCTGCGTCGTCTTCCACCAGCGCCACGGCGATCGGCATCATGTCGCTTCCATTCGCTCCGTTTGCGCTGCATGTTCGCACGGCCAGGCGGCCCGCGGCACGGCCCGAACCTCCACAGAACTGGCGATGGAGGCGGCTGCGGCTTGCGCTACGCGCCGGCCTTGGGCCAGGCCGCGGTGACGGCGCCAATCGCGCCGACGGTGCCAGCGCAGAATCTTCCGCAGTCGCCGGCCCTGGGCATCGGGCGGGCGTTTTCCACAGCGGCGGCAAGGCGCCGGACATCACGCGCCGTGCACCACCGCCGGCTCCGGCCGCACGCGCAGGGCCCACAGCACGCCGGCCACCAGCAGCGCGATGCCGGCCAGCGTCTGGGCTTGCGGCACCTTGCCGCGCAGCACGAACGCGTAGAGCAATGCGGCCAGCGTCTCGAACACGATCAGCTGGCCCACCAGCGTGGTCGGCAGGCGCTGGCTGGCTTCGTTCCAGCACAGCGTGCCGAGCCAGGACGCCAACAGGCCGATGGCGAACATCAGCGCGACGAAGAACCACGGCCGCGGGCCGAAGGGCATCGGGAAGCCGTCTCCCGAGGCTGCGCTCCACGCCCACCAGCCGGCATAGCCCAGCAGCGCCAGCGGCAGCGTGGCGATGCCCTGCGCGGTGGCCCAGGTGCCGGGCGCCCGGTCCGCATGCGCGCGCAGCCAGTCGGCATTGCGCAGCGGGTACCAGGTCCAGCAGGCGACCGCGCCCACCGCCAGCAGCGCGCCCAGCGCGTAGCGGGCGACATCGGCATCGGTGTCGGCGCGCAGGTGCTCTATCTCGACGTGGTTGACGAGCCCGATGCCGGCACCGATCAGCAGCAGCGACGGCAGCAGGCGCGCCCACGGCAGCTTGCCGTCGCGCGCATGGTCGCGCAGGTTGGAGCTGATGGCGATGACCACCGGCAGCGTGCCGATGATCATCGTCGGCAGCGGCCCGCCGGCGC
>CXWJ01005991.1_pt1 | contig 11583 bp, 7 predicted proteins | sample 590841 | NCBI WGS metagenome assembly CXWJ01 (sample SAMEA3498367, study PRJEB10139) | wastewater metagenome | biome: wastewater treatment plant; material: activated sludge | place: Austria | collected 2015-01-21 | reverse complement strand
CGGCGGCGTTAGCGCCGGCCAGGATGTAAGCGCGGATCGCAGCAACATCGTCCTCTTTCAGATGGTCTGCGAAGGAGGCCATGCCGGTTGCTTTGCGTTCGCCGTCGAGGACGATTTCCTTGTAGCGCGCAAAGACTTCCGGCGAGCTGTAGCGCAAGTCGGGAACCACGCCGCTGGCCATAGCGAAGAAGCCGTGGCAGACGCCGCAGTAGCGGTGATAGGTGGCGTCACCCCGCGCCACTTGTGCCGGGTTGAGCTTTTCTTCGGGTGGTTTTTCCATTGGCGGACGCACCACTTCCTGCGCCTCAATCGTCTTTTGCCCGCCAATCTTGAAGGCAAAGATCTTCCCTTCGTTGCCGTACTTCAGAATCGCGTTCGCGGGTTCGGGCGAAAGCGTCAAGCCGACGCCCCCCCAACCGGCAAGAACAACCACGTACTGCTCGCCGTCGATGCTGTAGGTCACGGGCGGGGCAATAATGCCGGTTTTTGCGTCGATCTTCCAAAGCTCCTCGCCCGTGTCGGCTTTCCAGGCGCGGAAATAGCCGTCGCCCGCGCCCTGGAAGACAAGGTTGCCCGCCGTCGTCAGCGTGCCGCCGTTCCAGAACGTTGCATGCTTCGCGCGCCAAGCCTCTTTCTGATTGATGGGATCCCACGCAATCAGGAAGCCTTCAACGGAGGGCAGTGGCTGGCCCGCCGCCAGTGCCTTCATCGTCATTGTCGAGATGGCGCCAAAGTCGACGCCCGTGTTCCACACACCCGGCTTCACACCACGCGATTGGTCATACACGAACAACTGCGGGGTCAGCTGCGCCGGGATATAGACGAGTTTTGTCTGCGGGTTGAACGACATCGGTTGCCAATTGTGACCGCCATGCGGCGAGGGCTGCACCATCTTCGGCGAGTCGCGATAGGACGACGCGGCCGGGTTCTCGATGGGACGGCCCTTCGGGTCCAAACCTTTCGCCCACGTCACGGGCACATAGTTGTTGCCTGAGATGAACTCACCGGTCGAACGATCGATCACGTAGAAAAAACCGTTCTTCGGCGCGTGCATCAGCGCTTTGCGGATCTGACCGTTGATCTCGAGGTCGGCTAGAATGATGTGCTGCGTAGCCGTGAAGTCCCAGGTGTCACCGGGCGTTTCCTGGAAGTGCCAGGCCATCTCGCCGGTGTCGGGTTTGATGGCGACGACCGACGACACATAAAGATTGTCGCCGCCGCCGGGTGAGCGGAGATAGCGGCTCCACGGGCTGCCGTTGCCAGTGCCGATATATAGCAGGTCGAGGTCGGGGTCGTAGGCCATCGAATCCCACACCGTGCCGCCACCGCCCACTTCCCAGTACTTCCATCCGGGTCCAGCGTCGGCTTTCCAGGTTGGAAGCGCCGCTTTGAGGTGTTCGTTCTCCACTGGCACGCGCGGATCGCCGGGCACCGTGTAGAAGCGCCAGAGCTGGCGGCCGGTTTCGGCGTCGTAGGCGGTGATGTAGCCGCGCACGCCGAGTTCGGCGCCGCCGTTGCCGATGATCACTTTGCCCTTCACGATGCGGGGGGCGCCTGTGACCGTGTAGGGCTTGTTGCGATCGACGGTTTGGACTTCCCAAACCGGCTTGCCGTTCTTTGCATCGAGCGCGACGAGGCGGCCATCGAGCGTGCCAACATAGACGCGGCCATTCCAGACGGCGACGCCGCGATTGACAACGTCGCAGCACGGCTTGCGGCCGGTTTCACCGGGAACTTGCGGATCGTAGGTCCACAGTTCCTCACCGGACTTCGCGTCGAGCGCGTAGACCTTGCTCCACGAGCCGGTCGCGAACATCACGCCGTTGACGACAATGGGCGAGGACTCGAGGCCGCGGATCGTGTCGGTCTTGTAGGTCCAGGCCAGCCCCAGGTCTTTCACGCTTTCCGTATTGATTTTGTCCAACGGCGAGAAACGCTGCTCGCCATACGTGCGGCCGTGCGCCAGCCAGTTTTGCGGCTCGCTGTCGGCAGCAATAATGCGGGCGCCATCGAGCTTGTTGACCGCATTTCCGATACGTCGCGCCGTCGCTTGCGCCTTGCTGACGTCGACAGGCGTCGTGCCTTCGACGACGTCGCCGATCGTGGTCGGCAGACCGCCAAACGTGCGGCCCAGAATTGGAATCGCAAGCACGAGTGCGACCGCGGCTGCGACCAGCGCCAGACGTGAGTTCTCCGATGTCATGAAGTTCCGCCCTTTGGAGTGTTTATCGTTGTTTCGGGCACGGTAGCCATCCGCCGCCGCCGCTGCAACGGGGCTATGACGGCAACCTCAGGACGAAGGCCGAGTGTCCATCGCGCGTCTCTACCGTTACGTCTCCGCGATGGCGGCGCGCAATCTGGCGAACGAGCGCGAGACCCAAGCCCGTGCCTGTAGATGCGCCTCCCGCCTTGCGGAAGAATGGCTCGAAGATGCGCGCGCGGTCGGCTTCGGCGATGCCGGGACCGCGGTCGCTGACCGTGAGTGTAGCGGCCGCGGTTTCCGCCTCCACCGCAACCTCGATGGGCGGGGCGCCGTGGCGCTTGGCGTTTTCGAGCAGGTTGCGGATCAGGCGGCGCAGCAGGCGGGCGTCGCCTTGCACAGTGACCGGCGCGCCCACGACCGTGGCGCCTTCGTAGTGCGCGGCCTCTTCGGCGGCGAGCGCAAGAAGGTCTATGGGCTCAGCCTGGTCGAGCCGCTCCATCGCGTCGAGACGACTGGAGAGCAGGATCTCGTCGATCAGCTGGTCGAGTTCGGCGATGTCTTGTTCGAGGTCGGCTTTGCGCGTGGGGTCGGCGGTATCCTTCAAGAGCTCGATGCCCATGCGCAAGCGCGTCAGCGGCGTGCGCAGTTCGTGCGACGCGTTGGCGAGCAGCATCTTGTGCGCCTTCACCAGTTCCTCGATGCGGGTGGCTGCGCGATTGAAGCTTGCCGCAACCTTCGCGACTTCGTCCTTTCCCTCAATCTTCACACGGGCCGTGAGGTCGCCGGCGCCTAGCTTTTCGACACCGGTCTGCAAGCGCTCGAGGCGGCGGGTGATGCCGCGCACGATCGGGAATGCGGCAAGCGCGATGAGAAGGGCGGCCAGAGCCAGGTGACCCAAAAAGCCCAGCCCGAAGCCGCGGCGTCCGTACTCCCTGAGCGGGCGGATGACGACCGTGCGGCCGTCTCGGAGGGGCAGCGTCCACACGGGGCGATGCTGGCGATGTATCCAACGGTCGGTGTCGACCTCACTTGGTGCCGGCAGGGGCGCGCCGGCCGATGCGATCAATCTGCCATCCGGCGTGAAGAGGGCGAGGTCGGATTTGATGAGCCGGGACAGGCGATCGACCGCGTCTCTCTGAACCGGAAGGGGTGCATGAGAGTCGGCAAGCGCCGCCGTCAGCACACCGCCTGCCATTCCAAAGGCACCGCGCATCGCGTCGGACTCGGGGCCTGCCCGAAAGACCAGCGCGGTGACCACGACGACGAGCAGAAGGCTGGCCACGATCGTCAGATAGACTTTGACAAACAAGCGGTTGAACACGCTCATGGGCTTCAATCCTGCGCCTTGGCGAAGACGTAGCCGGCGCCGCGCACGGTGAGCACCCGGCGCGGGGCCTTCGGGTTGTCTTCGATCGCGGCGCGGATGCGCGAAATGTGCACATCGATCGAACGGTCGAAGGCTTCGATCGCTTCGCCCTTGACCAGGTCGAGCAGTGCGTCGCGCGAGAGCACGCGTCCGGCGCGTTCGGCCATCGCGACGATGAGCGCGTATTGGTAGCTGGTAAGCGGGCGGGCAGTACCGTCGATGCGGACCTCGCGAGCGTCTTTGTCGATCTCCAAGCGGCCGAAGCGGAGCGTGTTCGCTGGTGCGCTGTGCGCGCGTCTTAGAATGGCGCGTAAGCGTGCCAGTAGTTCGCGCGGTTCGAACGGCTTCGGGAGGTAGTCGTCGGCGCCCATTTCGAGGCCGACGACGCGATCCATCGCGTCGCCTCTGGCAGTGAGCATGAGAATAGGCGTTTGGGCCTTCGCTCTGAGCTCCTTACAGACCTCAAGACCGTCCATATCGGGTAACATCAGGTCGAGCACCAGCGCGTCAAAGGTTTCGCGCTGCGCGAGCGCGAGACCGGTGCGGCCGGTGGCGGCGTGGGCCACGCGATATCCCGCGCCCTCCAGATAGTCTTCGACCATCCGGGCGAGGCGCGGGTCGTCTTCAATCAGGAGTATGCGGTCGGCCACCGTCGCTTTCCTTCGAACCGACCGAACGCCATCAGAAGTCCCAGTGCCGCGCAAGCTTCGCGCGTTGCTCCGGCGTCAAAACTTCCGCTGCTTCCGTCAACGCTTGAGCGAGGCGTTTGCTGGCCGCGTCGGCGGATGCCATCTGCTCGGTCCGGAAAGCTTCAACCGCGGCGCGGTCGACCGACGGCTGGCGCAGGAGTTCGATGCCGCGCTTGCGCGCCTCGTGCATTTTTTGGCGCAGCGGCAGCATGTCGGTCGCGAGCGCTTGTGCGATCGCGGTCAGCTTCTTCTTTTGCTCGTCGTTCGCGTCGATGTGCCAGGCGAAGCGCTCGACCATGTGGGCCGCGTGCTCTTTCGCTTGTTCCGGGTTAACGGGGCCGTGCATCCGGTGATGACCCCAACCGCCGCCATGATGTCCCCAACCGCCGTGACGCGGCCCGAAGCCGCCGTGGCCCATCGCCGACGTGGCGAGACCACCGCCGACAAGACCGACGATCGCGGCGCCGATCAAGGCCGCGTAGCCGAAGCCGCGGCGGGTGGGTTTGGTTTCGTCTGTCATCTTCATTCTCCGTGGGTTTGGGCTCTTGCCCCGTCACTAGAGATGTGCGCTCTGCGTTTCATGCGCTTTGCGCGCACGTAAAGATTTGTTGCTTGCCCACACCTTCGTTAAGACCCATCCCCGCGTCATTTGGCGCAAAACTGCCGTTCTTTCGGGGTTGTAAGGGCACAAGCTTGCCGCTCTAATCCGCCGCCTTTCACGGCCTTCCTTCAAGCGAAATCAGAGCATTCCATGGCGCGCCTTACGATCATTCCCGACAACACCAACATCGACTTCGTCGGACGGCGGCTGGTGGCGTTCGCGGTGGACGGTTTGCTTGTCGTCGCCACGATCGTTTCGCTGTACGTGCAGGGGCTCAATCTCGGTATCGATTTCACGGGCGGCGTGGTGATCGAGGCGTCGAGCGAAAGGACGATCGATCTCGGCGCTCTGCGCGAAAAGCTCGGCACGCTCGGCTTCGGCGAGGTGGCGCTGCAGAATTTCGGCAGCGACAAGGCGGTGCTCATTCGTGTGCAGCCGTCGCAGCAGGTGACCGGCCAGGAGCAAGAGGTCGCCAACAAGATCAAAGAGGCGCTCGGCGCCTCGTTCAAGATCGACCGGCAAGAGGCCGTCGGCCCCAAGGTTTCCGGCGAGCTGTTCCAAACAGGGATCATCGCGACAACGCTCGCCATCCTGATGATCGCCGCGTATGTCTGGTTCCGATTCGAGTGGCAGTTCGGCGTCGCGGGCATGCTGGCCACCGGTCACGACGTGCTGGTCGCGGTCGGCATGTATTCCTTGTTCCAGTTCGACTTCAACCTCACCTCGATCGCGGCCCTTCTGCTGCTTGCCGGTTATTCGATCAACGACACCGTCGTCGTGTTCGACCGTATCCGCGAGAACCGCCGTAAATTCCGGCAGATGCCGCTCGGCGAACTGATCAATCTTTCGACGAACCAGACGCTGTCGCGCACGTTCCTGACGAGTTTCACGACCGCGCTTTCCGTCATCCCCTTGATCCTGTTCGGCGGCGAGGCGCTGTTCGGATTCGCGGCCACGATCCTGTGGGGCATCGCGATCGGCACCTATTCGTCGGTGTTCGTCGCGTCATGTCTGCTGCTCTATATGCCCACTATTAAGATGACCCAGGTGAAGACGGAGCGCGCGGGCGCGCAGGTCTAGCCGAAGTACGCCCAAGCCATTCGCGCCGCGGTCAGGCAGAGGAAAGCTCCGAACGCGAGCCTGAGTGCCCGGCGCGATAGGCTGTGCGCGAGAGCGACGCCCCAGGGCGCCGCCACGATTGTCGCCGGCACAATCAGCGCGAGGCCGATCAGACTGACATAGCCCAGCGAGTATGGCGGAAGGCCCTCCACGTTCCAACCGTTCACGATCATGCCGAGCGCGCCCGGTACGGCGATGATGAGGCCGAAGCCAGCCGCAGTCGCGACCGCGCGATGGATCGGGGCGCCAAAGAGGGTCATCACCGTCACGCCAAACGTGCCGCCGCCGATGCCCATCATCACCGAGAGGCACCCGTTGGCGAGGCCGAGCGGCCAACTCCAGATGCCTTTCGGCACGTCGCCTCCGATGCGCCATTCCTCACGGCCCAGCAACATGAAAAGACCGAGCACGCCGGCGCCGGACGCGAAGACGGCGGTCAGGCCTTTTCCGCCCACGAGGTTCACGAGCCAGGTTCCGACCAAGACGCCCGCGAATGTCGGCAGCGCCCAGGTGCGGAGCACGGACCAGTCGACCGCGCCCTTTTTGTTGTGACTTAACGTCGAGCGGATCGACGTCGGAATGATCGTCGCGAGCGAGGTTCCGACCGCGAGCGGCATGCGCACCGCCTCGTCCACACCGAGGAACCCGAGCGCCTGATAGAGCACCGGTACGAGGACGATACCGCCGCCGACGCCGAGGAGGCCCGCGACCGTGCCGGCGAGGAGGCCGGAGAGGCCGACGGCCAGGCCGAGGGCGACCAGTTCGCCGGTCGAAACGCTCGCGAACGTGTCGCCGGTCATGAGCTGCGCTTCGTCGTGAAGTGCCGTGTCACAAAATCGTATCCGTTAGAAGCGTTAGATTCGCAGACTTCCGCCACATTATCCGTTAGGAATCCGTTTGAAATCCGTTTGGCGAGCGTTTGGCGGATCGAAACAACGCAAATCCGGCAGCGACAACGCATCATCGGCTGAGTTCCGCAAAAAACGGCGCTAAGCAGGTGCCGCCACTTGTAGCGACATGCGCTGTCGTGTGGTGCCGAGCGCGCCGCAAAGAGCGCGCCTACCCTTCGCGGTTCGGCCCGCAATTGCCATTGATCCCGATCCACAGCGTCAAGTCGCAGCCGCAAACGCATGACATTATAATTATAGCTTTTTTCCTACAAAGTCAAACATCGCACTCTCCGAGCCAATTTTGTCCCCGAGGCGGAGGCCGGGTATTCCTGCGGCTTAACCTCTCGTTAATCCGTTCGGATCAAATGCTTCGGGTCCGTCAAACGCTCCGTTAGGGCGGCGTAGGCAGGATGGTGCCTCGATTCCGGGGATCCGTTTCATGACGATGATGCGTCGTATTGCGTTGCTGGCTCTTGGTGCGAGCGCGCTGCCGTTGGCTGCGGCGGCAGAGCCACAGCCCTGGTTCTATGGTGTCGCGGAACGCGAAGCTGTCGAAGCGGACGACGGCGCCTGGTTTGAAGCCGAGGTGGCGCAAGCACCCGTGACGACGCTGGCGGTGCGCCGCCGCCGTCCTCCCCCGCCACCTCCGCCTCCGCCGCCGCCACCACCGCCGCCGTCGGGCGGTTCGCGCATCATCGTCGGAATTCTGGACACCGGCGTCGACCGAGATCATCCGGAGTTTGCCGGGCGCATTGTCGGCGGAACCTGTTTCGGCGGTGCGAGCGCTTGTTCAGGTGCCGCGGCACTTGGCGACGACGACCACGGGCACGGCACGCATGTCGCGGGCATCGTCGCATCGGCCGCCAACGGCGTCGGCAACACGGGTGTCGCCCCCAACGCCGCAATCTTGCCTGTCAAAGTGTTGGCAGCGAACGGCAGCGGCAGCGACCTCAGCGTGGCGAGCGGTATTACCTATGCCGTGGGCCAAGGCGCGCGCGTGATCAACATGAGCCTCGGGGGACCTTCGCCGTCGAGCGTGTATGTGGCACCGCTGAGCCAAGCCGCGGCGAGCGCAGTGATCGTCGCCGCTGCGGGCAACGGCGGCAACGCACTGGCGCCCGGCTATCCGGCAGCGTACGCGACGCAGGCTGGAGTCGTCGGCAGCATGATCATAGTGGGATCGGTCGGGCCGACAAACGTGATCTCCTCGTTCTCGCAGACGCCCGGCAAGGGCGGATGCGTAGCCTCCGGCGGCAAGACCACGTGCTTCAAAGACGTCTTCTTGGTCGCACCGGGGCAGAGCATCTATTCGGCCTATCCCGGCGGCGGCTATGCGTCCATGTCGGGGACATCGATGGCGACGCCCTACGTGTCGGGCGTCGCGGCGCGCGTGTTCGCGGCATCGCCGTTTCTAACGCCGAAGCAAGTGGCGGACATCATGTTCCAATCGGCCACGGACCTTGGTGCACGGGGCACCGACGCCGTGTATGGACGCGGCCTCGTGAATCTGCAGGCAGCGCTGGGTCCGCTGGGTACGCAGTCGATCGCGACCGCCGGTGCGACGACGGCGAGCTACTCGGGCACCGGCAATGTCGGCACAGCGGGTCTATCGGGTGCGCTGGGGTTCGGCCTCGGCGCTTCCAAAATCGCGAAGAACGTTGTGTTCTTCGACTCCTTCGGCCGCGACTATCGCACCGATTTGACGGCGGCCGTCGGCAACGCCGCGCTTAGCCTCGATGGGTTCGTGTCGCAAGCCACTGGTCTGTGGCGCAGCGTCGCCTTCGCCGGCGACGGGTTCAGCGTGGCGGGGTTCGTATCGGACGAGACGGCAAACGCCGTGTTGGGTGGCGAGCGTCACAGCGCGCTCAGCGACGTCATCGTCCGCACGCGCTTGAGCGAGGATGCGACCCTGATCTTTGGGCACCATGCTGCGCCGCAAGGGCAACTCAATGCGCTCGACCTAGCGGCAAGCGATGCTTATGACGGCTTGTTCCTTTCCGCGTCGGCGCTGAACTCGCCGTTCATGGCGCTGACTGAAGGCGCGGACTTCCTTGGCGCGAGCGTTGCGCTGAGCGATACGCTGGCGCTCACGTTCGGCCATGCGCGCGCGGAAGAGAGTTCAACGCCGGGTCTCGAAGACGAAGTGCTGACGGCGGAGGAAGCCACGGCCTATCTCAGCCAAGATCCTTCGCATCCGCGGTCGGCCGAGAATACGGCTGCGGCGGTGAGCTGGCGGTTTGCGCCGTGGGGTGTTGCGGGCATCAACGTCGCGCACACCGACGAGGCGAACAGTTTGCTCGGCAGCGACGAAACAGGCGCGCTGACGTTGACATCCGACGCGGCGACGACGTCGGTGGGGTTCGGAGTGCGGTTCAACCTCGGAGAAGATTGGATCGCAACCGCTTCATGGTCGCGCGGTTCGACGGAGGCCACGCCGCTTGCGGGCGGACTCGCGCAGAGCTTCTCCGGGATCCAGACCCATGCCTATGGCATCGCGGTCGCGAAGCGGGGCGTGTTCGGCGGCGACGACTCACTCGGTGTCGCCATTTCGCGGCCGTTGCACATCACGTCGGGGACGGCTGTCGTGACCGCGTCCACGGACGTGACCGAAACGCGCGAGATCGTCTACACGACGGAGGTCTTGAACCTTGCCAGCCCAACGCCCGAAACCGACTTCGAGCTCGGTTACAGCGCGCGAATCGGCGAAGACCTCATGCTGCAGACGAGCGCGATGTATCAGCAAAACGCCGGCGGCGTTCAAGGCGAGGATGCGGTCGCCGGGGTCGTGACGCTGAAGGGGTCGTGGTAGCCGGGCGACCGCGGTACCGCCCACAGTCTCGCTGCTTCGGCGGCCCTGCTGCCTGAGGGCCTGCGCGTTCCTGGGCAGGCGTGCCCGGAAATTAGGCAGTCGCACCGTTGACGCGAGGTGCTCGTGCGTTGCCTTGTTCGTTCCCATGGAACCGGTGAAGAGCGAGCGAGGGCGCCCCACGATTGTCAGCAACCGAGCGCGTCCGGGGATGGACAAGCCGTTTGCGGACTATGTTTTGGGCGCCGCTTGGGACGAAATGTTCGCGGCGGACGGCACGCCGAGGCCGCATGCCGCCGCCCTTTACGAAACGCTGACGACACTGCCCGCAGACGAGCTCGTGCGTCGGCAGCAGGCGTGCGAGCAATCGTTTCTGCACCAGGGCATCACGTTCACGGTCTACGGACACGAAGAATCGACAGAGAAGATCATCCCTACCGATCTTCTGCCGCGCATCCTTCCGGGAGCGGAATGGGACAAGCTCGACCGCGGGCTGCGGCAGCGGCTTGCGGCACTGAACCTCTTTCTCAAAGACATCTACAACGAAGGCAAGATTCTGAACGACGGGATCGTGCCGCATGATCTCGTCTATGGGTCGAAGCACTACCTGCGGGCGATGCGCGGGGTTAGCGTGCCGCTCGACGCTTATGTGAACGTTTGCGGCACAGACATCATCCGTCGCGAGGATGGTAGTTTCGTCGTGCTAGAGGACAATTTGCGTGTGCCGTCGGGCGTGTCTTACATGCTCGCCAACCGTGAGGTGGTGAAGCGCGCGTTTCCCGATCTCTATCGCGTCTGCGGCGTCCGGCCGATCGAGGCTTACGCAGAGCAGCTTTTGACGACGCTCAAGGAACTGGCAACGGGGTACCGGGACGAGCCTCGGATCGTGTTGCTTACGCCCGGTATCTTCAATTCGGCCTATTACGAGCACGCGTTCTTGGCACGCCAGATGGGCATCGAGCTCGTCGAAGGGCGCGATCTTCTGGTGCACGACAACGTCGTTTATATGCGCACGACCTCAGGCGTGAAGCGCGTTGACGTGATCTATCGGCGTATCGACGACGATTTCGTCGATCCTTTGGCTTTCCGGCACGATTCGGCGCTGGGCGTCGCTGGATTGATGAACGCCTACCGCGCCGGGAATGTCGTCACTGCAAATGCGATCGGCACGGGGGTCGCCGACGACAAGGCGGTCTATTCGTACGTTCCGGAGATCATCAAGTATTACCTCGGCGAGGAGCCGCTTCTTGGAATCGTCGAGACCTATCGTTGCCGCGAGCCGGCGGCGCTTGACCACGTACTTGCGAACCTGGACAAGCTGGTGGTCAAGGCGGTGGGCGAGAGCGGCGGCTACGGGATGCTGGTCGGCCCGCACGCGAGTGCCGCGGAACGGGCGGCCTTCGCGGGGCGCGTGAAGGCAGATCCCGACAACTATATCGGCCAGCCGACAATCCAGCTTTCGACGGCACCCTGCTTCGTCGGTGCAGGCGTCGAGTCGCGCCATGTCGACTTGCGGCCTTACATCCTCACCGGACGCGCGACACGCTTGGTGCCGGGGGCGCTGACGCGGGTTGCGCTGAAGCGCGGAAGTCTTGTCGTGAATTCGAGTCAGGGTGGTGGCTCCAAAGACACGTGGGTGGTCGGATGAACCGCGCGGGGATGCTGTCGCGGGTCGCGGACTCGCTCTATTGGATGGCGCGTTATCTGGAGCGCGCGGAGCACAGCGCCCGGGTGCTGGCCGTTAAGCTCGAGGCAATGCTCGATCAGACGCCGGAGGACGCAGCGGATTCCTGGGTGCGCGTCGTCGGCGCGCTCGCTTGGCCGATGACGGGCGCGGTGCAGGCTTCGCCGATCGAAATAGCGCGGGAACTCACTCTGGAGCGGGCGCATCGGTCGAGCGTCATTACGT
>CXWJ01045604.1_pt1 | contig 11585 bp, 9 predicted proteins | sample 590841 | NCBI WGS metagenome assembly CXWJ01 (sample SAMEA3498367, study PRJEB10139) | wastewater metagenome | biome: wastewater treatment plant; material: activated sludge | place: Austria | collected 2015-01-21 | reverse complement strand
GATCGCGAAGCGATTGGGCCTGGAATCGTCGCTCCGCCCGCGTGGCAGACCACGCAAATACCCCAAAAAAAAGTAGAATGTCCCCTTTTTTTATCCAGGAATCTGGCCGGGCGATTTCAACAGCGACGGCGTGGTGGACGCCGCCGACTATGTCGTCTGGCGCAACAACGATGGTACGCAAGCGGGCTATGACCTGTGGCGGGCACACTTCGGCAAGACAGCCGGAAACAGTGCGACTTTAACCACCATCCCCGAACCCTCCACACTCCTTTTCACCGTCGCCGCGCTGGCCGCTCTCAGCGTCTGTCACTGGACCAATCGAGGATGATGCAGTTGATATTCCAGTGCCACACTGAATTATGCGAAGAGGCTATTGAACGAGATTGACGCTCAGATTGCTTCGGCCTCAGTGGCGTTCTGTCGACTGTCGGCGGGTGTTGCTCGGCCGAGGAGGTTTTGGGTTATTGTTCCCGGGGTGGCAGCCGAGTTCGCGGGGCTCAGTTGGCCCGACCCGGGGGCTGAGTTCTGCAATCCATTCAGGACATCGGATACGAGGGAGTGGAGATCTGTGCAGCACGAGCGGTATCGTGGAATTCAGCATGGCCACTCCGAGCAGTGGCCATGGCACCCTGGCAGGGAGCGGGGGGGAGGAGCGGCTTGCGCCCTTGNNTTATCGAGACCGGAGGGCTTGCGCCCTTACGCTTTTTTTCCGGTGCGTGGAGGGTGTCTGCCTTACGAGTGGCCGCCAATGCGATCCTTGCCGACCCATTTGCGCAGCACCTCTGGCACGATGATCGAGCCGTCAGCTTGTTGGCAGTTTTCCAGAATGGCGATCAGCGCGCGGCTGATGGCGATGGCGGTGCCGTTGAGGGTGTGGACGAGATGCGTTCCTTTTTCGCCTTTGACTTTGTAGCGAATATCGAGCCGGCGGGATTGGAAATCGGTGCAGTTCGAGGCGCTGGTGACTTCGCCATATTCGCCGTTCTCACCGCGGCCCGGCATCCAGGCTTCGAGGTCGAACTTGCGGTACGCGGGGCCGCCCAAATCGCCGGTGGCGATATCGAGCACGCGGTACGGAATGCCGAGGTTGTCGAAGATTTCGCACTCCAGATCGCGGAAGTAGTTGTGCATGTCCTCGCTCTGCTCCGGCGTGGTGAACGCGAACATTTCGACCTTGGTGAACTGATGGACGCGGTACAGCCCGCGCGAGGCCCGGCCGGCGGCGCCCGCTTCGGTGCGGAAACAGTGGCTGATGCCGCAGAGCTTGATAGGGAGTTTATCGGCATCGATGACTTGCCCGGCGTAGAGCCCGCCGAGGGGGATTTCGGCGGTGGCGACCAAATTGAGGTCTTGATTTTCGACGCTGTAGATCTGCGTCTCCGGCCCGCGGGGAATGTAGCCGGTGCCGCGGAGCACATCGCCGCGGGCGAGGTCGGGGGTGATCATTGGCGTGAAATTCTCGCGCACCAGCATTTCCACGGAGAACTGTTGCAGCGCGAGCTCGAGCAGGGCGCCTTCGTTCTTGAGGAAGTAGAAGCCGTGGCCAGCGACGCGCGCTCCCCCCTCGAAATCGACCAGATCGTGCTGCTCGGCTAGTTCGACATGGTCCATCACCGGGAACTTCAGGGGCCGTACGTCGATATCTCCATGGCGCAAGTCCTTGCTCGCCGATTCATCGCCGACGGGAGCCTCTGGATGGGTCAAGTTCGGGATGCTGTTGTGAATGGCATTCGCCTCGGCCGCCAACTGATCGATGCGCGATTGTTTTTCGTCCTTGAGATCACGCAGCTGCCGGCCCTCTTCCTTACGCGATTCTCGCTCTGCATCGTCCTTGGCCTGGCCGATCGACTTGCTCACGACATTGGCTTGCCGCGACAAGTCTTCGACCTCGGTCTGCAGCTTCCGCCGCTCGGTTTCCACTTCGACGAACCGGGCCACATCGACCTTCACGCCACGCCGGTTGCAGTTTTCCTGCACCATGGCCGGGTTTTCTAAAATCAATCGCTTATCGAGCATACGAACTATTTACCTGTGCGGTGTGCGTTGGAACTATCACCACGGAGACACAGAGGACACGGAGAAGACAATTCATTGAACAGAAGGCAACAGAGAGCGCAGAGACTTAGACCGAGCCACGGTTTGTATTTTCTCTGCTACCTCTGCTTTCTCCTGTTGATACTATTTTCTGTGTTCTTTGTATCTGTGGTGAATGACTTGTCTTATTTCTTCGGTTTGATCTTCGCTAGTTCTTGCCACAGGGCGGCACTTGCGCGCGTGCCTTTGTGGTAATCGTCCAGCGAGAATTTTTCGTTCGGGCTGTGGGTGTTGTCGTCGTTCTGGCCCCAGCCAAGGAGCAAAACGTCCGCATCCAGCTCCTGGGCCAACGTCGTCACGATGGGAATCGACCCTCCCTCGCGAACATTCACCGGCGGCCGGCCAAAGCCAGCTTCGATCGCGGCGGCCGCTGCTCGAACGTACGGACTTTCGAGTGAGACCACGACGCCCGGCGCGCCGTGATGATCGACCAATTCCATTTCAATTCCTGGTGGGAGATGTTCCGCCAAAAAGTTCTTGAGCGACGCCGTGATTTTCCGTGGATCTTGATTTGGCACCAGCCGGAAGCTGAACTTGGCGCTGGCCCGCGCGGGCAGCACAGTTTTTGCCCCTTCGCCCTGGTAGCCGCTCGTCAGGCCGTTAATGTCGCAGGTTGGGCGGGCCCAACGCCGCTCGAGCGACGTGTACCCCGCTTCGCCCCACAGATCCTTCACGCCCAATTGCTCCATGAAATGGGCGTCTGTCATTGGCAACGTGGCGAACTCCTTTCGCTCGCGGTCGGTCATCGGGAGCACGTCGTCGTAGAACCCCTGTACCTGAATGCGGCCCTCTTTGTCTTTGAGCGCCGCGAGCATGCTGACGAGCGCGCCGGCCGGATTGGTCACGCCGCCGCCGAACGTGCCGGAGTGCAAATCTTGCCGGGGGCCTTGCAGCCGCAATTCGTAATACGCGATCCCGCGGAGGCCGTAGGTGATGGCCGGGATGCCGGGGGCGAATTGAGAGCAGTCGCTAATCACGGCGCAATCGCAGGCCAACTTCGCGCGATGGTTGGCCACGAACGGCTCCAAATGTTCGCTGCCGACTTCCTCTTCGCCTTCAATTAGGAACTTCACTTGGAGCGGCAGTTTGCCCACCGACTTGATCCACGCCTCCACGCTCTTCACGTGGGTCAGCATCTGGCCTTTGTCATCGGTCGCGCCACGCGCGTAAATACTGCCATCGCGAACGGTCGGCTCGAAGGGCGGGCTGATCCACTCGTTCAGTGGGTCGGGCGGCTGGACGTCGTAGTGACCATAGACGAGCGCGACCGGGGCTCCCGCCACCGGCGGCGACTCGGCATAGATCAGCGGGTAGCCGGGCGTTTCGATCAACTCGGTTTTCAAACCGAGCGACTCGAACTGTCCTTTGACCCAATCGGCCGCGCGGCGAACTTCGCCTTTTTGTCGTGAGTCCGCGCTGACGCTGGCGATCCGCAGCAAGGCTGCCAGATCTGCTTCGAACGCCGCCCGGTGGGACGCGATAAAATCGTCAACTTGCTTCACGCCAAAACCTACTCGATTTGGAGTCAATCGGCATGTCGAAAAAGCAGACAGGCACACTGACGTCCGCTAGGGTTCGTTGGTTATTCGAATCGTGTCGCGAGCCAGCCCCCTTTTTCAACGGGGGAGTCAATCGCCCGATGCTTGGCATCGCCAATCGGGGTACAATATAATGCTCTGCGGGCGGTTCCACCACCGCAGGCGTCTCACCCGGAAGGGTGGCATTTTTGCGGCAAAGGCCTGGCCGGTTTGCGTAACGTAGTTGGTGGGCCATGCCTACCCTACCCATGAAGGATCCCCAGCTATGGATTCCGACGATACGGTTGTTGCGGATGATGAGCAGCAGACAGCGACCATGGTCGCCGAGCCGAAGGCCAAACGGGAGCGGCAGGAACGACAGGTGCCGCGGTACAACGTCCTCTTGTGGGACAGCGACGAGCATTCCTACGAATATGTGGAACGGATGCTCCGCGAGCTGTTTGGTCACACGGCCGAACAATGTCACAAGATGGCGGAAACGGTCGATACGGAAGGCAAGGTGATAGTGTTTACTACGACCCAAGAACACGCCGAACTGAAGCGAGATCAAATCCTGGCCTACGGCAAAGATGAGCTGATGAAGAATTGCAAAGGCTCGATGCACGCGACGATCGAATCGGCAGAGTGACCATAACTAAGGGCGAGGGCGGAAGGCGGAGGGGGGAAGGTGGATGAATAGCTACGAGCTGCGCGAGCGGACGAAGCAGCTTGCCTTGCGGATCATCCGAATGTTCGTCGCTTTGCCTAAGACAGACGAAGCCCGCGTACTGGGAAAGCAGTTGCTAAGGTCGGGCACATCTGTCGCAGCCAACTATCGAGAAGCAAGTCGCGCACGAAGTGATGCAGAGTGTTGGCAAAGTTGGGAATCGTGGAACAAGAGCTTGATGAATCGTTGCTCTGGATGGAATTGATTGTAGAGTCACAGATTATTTCCGCTGCAAAAGTTTGTGAACATCAAGCAGAGTGCGAAGAGTTGCTACGAATGACCGTCGCATCAATCAAAACACTCAAGTCTCGACGTTAATCACTGCCTGCTGCCTTCCCCACTCCCCCTTCCGCCTTCCCCCTTTGACATGAAGCTTCGCACCTTAACGCTCGGTTGCAAGGTCAACCAATACGAAACGGAATTCGTGCGCGAAGGTTTGCTCGGCATTGGGTATGAGGACGCCGAGGGGGAGGAGTCGGCGGAGCTTTGCATCGTGAACACTTGCACGGTGACGGCCGAAGGGGATTCGAAAAGTCGGCAGGCGATTCGGCGCATGGCGCGGCGGAACCCGGGCGCGAAGATCGTGGTGATGGGTTGTTACGCCACCCGCGCGCCGGAAGAAGTGGCCGTGTTGCCGGGCGTGTCGCAAGTGGTCACCGACAAGCGTGAGCTGCCTGATTTACTGGGCCGCTTCGGCGTGACCGATATTCCCACCGGCATCAGCGGCTTTGGTCGGCGTCATCGAGCGTACATCAAAGTGCAAGACGGATGTTTGCTTCGCTGCAGTTTTTGCATCATTCCCCATGTTCGCCCGCAGCTCACCAGCCGGCCGCTCGCGCACATCCTGGACGAAGTCCGACGGCTCGTCGATCGCGGTTACCGCGAGGTTGTGCTGACGGGCATCCATCTCGGCCATTATGGGGTGGAGTGGAATCGCAACGCGCCCAAGGAGGAATGGACGCGATTGTCCCACTTAGTTCGCCAGATTGCCGAGTTGCCCGGCGACTTCCGCGTGCGGCTTTCCAGCATCGAAGCCACGGAAGTCACGCGGGAGTTGATTGAAGTCATGGGCGATTGCGGGGACAAGGTCGCGCCTCACTTGCACATTTCGATGCAGAGCGGCAGCGATTCCGTGCTGCGACGGATGCGCCGCCGCTGGGGTAGTCGGCGCTATATCGATCGTTGCCGACTGGTGCAGGAGCGATTGGATCGGCCTGCGATTACGACCGATATTATCGTGGGTTTTCCGGGCGAAACGGACGCTGAGTTTCAGGAAACGATTGCAACCGCTCGCGAAGTCGGCTTTTCAAAGATTCATATCTTCCCCTTTAGCGCACGCCGCGGTACGCCCGCGGCCAATATGCCGGACCAAGTGCCGAAACACGTTCAGCAAGAACGCTCGCGGGAATTGGCGGTCGTTGAAACGGAACTGCGCGATGCGTACTACCGTGGGCTGATCGGTCGATCGCTGCGCGTGCTGGTGGAAACGCAGGGAGCAGGGAGCGGGGAGCAGGGAGCAGGGAGTAGTGAGGAAGGAGCGAGGAGCGAGGAGCAAGGGAAGTGGTCTGGCACTTCGTGCCGCTATGCGACTGTTGAGCTCGCTGCAACTTCAGCCGTCGAAGGCCAATTCGTTGATGTAGTTGCCGCCGAAGTTCGCGACGATCGCATTGTTGCCGCGATTTAACATTTGTCGGCAACAAGTGCGCCGTGCGGCTGCAAATCGGGCCGGTTGTTCGCCCTGCCCGCCACCGGTATAATCGCCGGTTCGGTTACCAATGCTTCATCATAAGCCTCCGCAGCCAGAATCGGCAGTGGACGCTCTAAAATGGAATTCGTTAGCAGCCTGTTGAAAAAGGGGACAGGCACGCTGACGTCCGCGCCAGTTCGTGGTTTTTTTCGAATTGTGTCGCGAGCCAGTCCCCTTTTTCAACAGGCTATTGGACCAAGTTTGTCGGAGGAAGAAAAATGCCTATTCGCGTTGCCATCAATGGATTCGGTCGTATTGGCCGGTTGACGTTTCGGAATCTGTACGCCCGCAAGGGTGAGTTCGAGGTGGTGGCGATCAACGACCTCACGGACAACAAAATGTTGGCCACGTTGCTGAAGTACGATAGCACCCACCGTCGTTTTCCCGGCACGGTCGGCCACGACAAGGAAAACCTGATTGTCGATGGCAAAAAAATTCGGGCTCTCGAGGTTCGCAACCCGGCGGAGTTGCCATGGGGCGAAATGAAGGTCGACGTGGTTGTCGAAAGCACCGGTATTTTCACGGGCCGGGCGAAGGATGGGAAAGCGGGATATGACTCGCACGTACAAGCCGGAGCGAAGCGGGTTGTGCTCAGTGCGCCCGCCAAAGACGCCCCCGATTTGACCTGCGTGCTGGGCGTCAACGACGACAAGCTCACCGCGGACATGAAGTACGTCAGCAATGCAAGTTGCACGACGAACTGTTTGGCCCCCGTCGCCAAGGTGCTGCACGAAACGTTCGGCATTGAAAAGGGGCTGATGACCACCGTGCACGCTTACACGAACGATCAGGTGGTGCAGGACTTCCCCCATTCGGATCCGTACCGTGCTCGGGCCGCCGCGGTGAACATCATTCCCACGACGACCGGGGCGGCGAAGGCGGTCGGCGAGGTGATTCCCGCTCTTAAAGGAAAGCTGACAGGCATCGCGCTCCGCGTTCCGGTCACGACCGGCAGCGTGGTCGATCTTGTTTCTGTGATGTCGAAAAGCGTTACCAAGGAAGAGGTCAACGCCGCGATGAAGAAGGCGGCCGACGGTCCGCTGAAGGGCATTCTCTGCTACACGGAAGACCCGATCGTCTCGACCGACATCATCGGCGATCCGCATAGCTCGATCTTTGCCGCGGACTTCACCCAAGTGCTCGACGGCAATCTGCTCAAAATTGTGAGCTGGTACGACAACGAATGGGGTTATAGCGTCCGCACGGCCGACTTGATTGCGAAGATCGGAAAACTTATTTAGTGGCGATTCGCGCTCACGAGGTGGGCACGTGAACAGCGTTCTGCTGGATAGCGGCGAGAATGGTGCGCGAGACTCTGTAGTTGAAACACCTAATTCTGCGCGTTACCCAGGCAGTCACCTGATCACATTGGTCCGCTGGTGTGCAACGATTGTTGCTGCCCTTCAATTGATACTCGCAGGTATTAATTCGTGGGTTCTTATCGATCTTCACTTATTTGGCACGCCGATCACGCTATTTGCGTTCGGTTTTGCCGCAACGTTCATCGCCGTCCAGATAGCCATCCTCTTATTTGCTTGGACTCTTCCGAACAACACAGACGTTAGCCTGTGGTTTCTCGCGTTGGCCTATTCGCTGGGCTTGGCAGCACTTGGATTAATCGAGCTTGCAAATATCAATTCCAAAACCTGGATACTTCAGCCTGGTGTAATCTTGCCTCCCAATGAGATTATGGGTCGCGACTGGCCGCTAGCTGTAGCAATGGGGGCATTCGGTCTCGCCCAATTGCTAGGCATCGTGCCCTTGATATTAGTCATTTTTGTGTGGATGAGGCGTGGTAGATAGCAAGAGCGATTTATTTCACCCCGTCAAAAGACTCTAGCAAAATCTCCGGCGCCAGTCGCCCGAACTGCAGCCGCTTGCCTGTCTCGGCATTCACAAACGCGACCATCGCCGGGCTGAATAGCAGCGGATCAATGCGGTAGAAATCATTGTCGTAGCGGGCGAAAATTTCTGCGAACGGCCGGCCAAAATCGGGCGAGGCGCAGCTCGGGACGCGCGGCCCGATCTGTTCGATCGACGCATCGTCGCCGCGTACTGTCAACTGCACGTTTCCTCCATAGAGGATGGCGTCGTTGGTCCAGCCGATGGCCGCCAGGTCGTCATCGGCGACCGGCGGCAGCGGGGCCGTCCCTGTGCCATGGGTGACGCGGGCCAGGTCGAAGCCAAGCTCGTGCAGTTTGTGGAGCGTTGTCTCCACGCTGCGAGCGACGATCTGCAAGGTGCCGGCCAGGCTTGCCGTGCGTGCCGTTAAGAGCGTCAGTTGCGTGGGTGCGATGCCACACTTGGCGGCGATATCCGTACAGACAGCATCTGGGGGCAACTTGCCCGTTTCCAAGACACCGACGCAGAAATCCGCTTTTTCACGATGGCCAATCGCGCCAAACAGTTCTTCGCGACCGGCGGCCGCTCGCATCGGGCCGGAACCCATCGCGAAGAATTTCTCGCTTTTGATTTCCCAGCCGGCGTACTGCGACGCCATGCAGGCCGCCACAGGATCGCTGGTTGTCACACGGACAAAGTACGGCGTCGGCGCATCCTGTTCGGACTGACCGATTTCGACCGTTCCCAACCCGGCGAGGCAGACCTCGGCCAGTCGTCGGCCGGCCTCCAAGCTGCCGGCCGCTTTCACGCCGCAATCGATCAAGCGCGTACCAGACTCGAGCACGCCGGCGACGATGCCGAGTCGCTCGGCATCTGTCGCCATGGCATTGCACAATTGATACGCGCGCTCGTTGAGGGTGGGCATGCGGCCCATTCTAAAATGAACCGGTCGCCAAAGCGATTGCCAACCTGCTGCGAGAACGATTTTTCGTAAGTCAATAGCCGGACGCGAATATCCGTCCTATTTTGGGCTATTGCACTTCGGGAACTAAATCGCCGCCACCGATAGTACTCAAGGCTTTGAGTGCCGCGATGGCCATGTCTGCCCGCATCCCACTTACGTGGCCGTCGAGAAACACGAACTGGACGACGCCTCCGGAATGGGCGCTGCCGAATTTGCTTCGGTCGGCGTCATCCTCTCCATTGGCGAGACCATTTTCCGTACCGCGGAAAATGGTGTGGGGCGTATCACCGGTGAGGAATGCTGTATCGCCCACGGCATAATGTTCCATTTCCGGCGAGGTATTTGCGGGAATGGGAGGGAGATGCCGCTCGCCAACAGCCAGGGTTTGCGATAAACCATCGGTCACTTGGCGTTCGCTGATCTTAGAACCGCTAAAAATTGGCCCCGCATCGACGCGCTTGTATTGGCCAAATGCCTTGATATCGCCGTTGTCGCCACCCACCATGCCGGTGTCGTGGGAATAGCCCGCATTGCCGGCGTAATCGCCCAATGCCGCGGCACCCAAGACCTTGGGCGGGTTGTCGTTATCGTCGAAGTTGCGATCGGCGGCCGCCCTGCGCCGGCTTGGGCAGGCATACGTTTCGATGGGCGTCCGCATGGCCTGAGCGTTCACCTCATCGTCATTGCGGACGTTGTCCTTGTGAGCACTAAAGACGGTCCCCTCTTCCATGTAGGGAAGGAGGAAAAAAGCCCACGAAACGGCCAACTGATCGGTGCGATTGCGTCCCGTCGGGAAGACTTTCTTGGTATCCAGGTGGGACTGCATGGCTATGCCGATTTGCTTCAAATTGTTCTGACATTGCGACCGCCGAGCCGCCTCGCGAGCGGATTGAATCGCAGGCAACAACAAGGCCACCAACAGGCCGATGATCGCGATGACAACCAGAAGCTCCACTAAAGTGAAGGCTGTCCGGGAAAGGTGCTTGCGCATGGTGCGCTCCTTTCGGAGAGAGGAAAACGGTCCGCCTAGGGGGGAGGTGAGTCGGCGGATTAAGGTGGGAATCAACGTTCCCAACATACGCATAACTAGTCGTGCTGGTCAACCTCAGGAGGATGAACTTTGGGTTAATATTCGTTGCAAAATGAGGTGGTGATAGCATTTAACGCGATCCAGGAAACCCACTGACGTAGGATGGAGCATTATCGAATGGATGTATTAGTGAAGTGCAGGCCCAATTTACGAAGTGGCCGCAAACAAATTTTCAGCACGTTGGAAAAACCTGATATGCTCGGCTGCTCCGCGATATTGCGGAGAGATAGTGATCCAGAGTATTTCGAGCCCTTTAATACAATGCTTGATTAGCATCAACGCGATAATCTGCCCTATGGCGAAACGCATCCGACATTCACGGCGTCCCACGCCCGTAGTCCAGACGACGGAAAAAAACCAGACGTCAATTTTTCGACGTTGGATAAGTCCGGCCTGGGGCGCGGCAGCACTGTTGGCGCTGGCCGTATGGGCCGTGTACGGGCAAGCGCTTCGCGTTCCATTTATTTTCGACGATTACAGCGCCATAATCGGTAACGATTCGATCATCTCCCTTTGGCCGCTAATAGGCGACAATGTTCATCCTGGCCCATTGAACCCGCCTATCTTCCTGCTTACTTCCGCCCGCCCGCTGGTGAATCTGTCGCTGGCGCTCAACTACGCGGCAGGCGGACTCAATCCGACCGGATACCATCTGGTTAACATGATTCTGCATTGGTGTTCCGCGATGCTGCTTTGGGCGATCGTGCGGAGGACGCTGCAAATGCCCTATTTCAGCGGCCATTTTCAAACTGCGGCCGGATGGCTGGCCACAGGGGTCGCGTTGCTTTGGACCCTGCATCCCTTACAGACCGAGACGGTCATCTATACCACTCAGCGAACGGAGCTGATGATGGCTGTGTGCTACCTCGGCACGCTCTATTGCAGCATCCGATACTGGGAAACCATGGAACGAGGCGATCGCGCGGCTTGGCTCTTTCTGGCTGTCTTGACTTGTGTCGCGGGCATGCTTTCGAAGGAGGTGATGGTTTCGGCGCCGCTGATCGTGCTCTTGTACGAGCGGACTTTTGTGGCCGCATCGTTAGGGAATGCGTTACGCAAGTCTTGGCCGCTATACGTTGGACTTGTGAGCAGTTGGGTTCTGTTGTTGCTACTCAATCTTAACAGTCCCCATAGTGATGCGGCGGGTTTTCATCTCGGAGTGTCGATCCTGGTTNNCATAGTGACGCGGCTGGTTTTCATCTCGGGGAGTCGATCCTAGTTTGGTGGTTTACACAAGCCAAGATATTCCTGTTGTATTTGAAGCTGGCGGTTTGGCCTTGGCCGCTGGTGATTCACTACGAACTGCCGTATGTAGATTCGTTTGCCGCAGCATGGCCCTATCTTTTGGCCGTCGGTTTGATTGGATTGGCAACTCTTATTTTGTTGTGGCGAAATCATCCGGTTGGTTTTCTGGGAACTTCCGTGTTTGTGATTTTGTCGCCGACTTCTATTGTGCCCATCGTGACAGAAATGGCGGCCGAACGGCGCATGTATCTGCCGCTGGCGGCCCTGGTCACGCTTGCGATAGTCGGCGGCTATTTACTGGCGGAGACCGTATTGCGACGGCTTAGCCGCGACGGGCACACGGTCTATAATGCTAACTC
>CXWJ01002454.1_pt1 | contig 11587 bp, 7 predicted proteins | sample 590841 | NCBI WGS metagenome assembly CXWJ01 (sample SAMEA3498367, study PRJEB10139) | wastewater metagenome | biome: wastewater treatment plant; material: activated sludge | place: Austria | collected 2015-01-21 | reverse complement strand
TCGTGCGTGATGTCCGCCCGCGCGGCCCGCGCCTGCTCCTGTCGCAGCGTGGCGCGCGGGTCGTCATGGGCCTGCGCAATGACGCGGGCAAGCCCCGCGGGACCATCCGGCTCGGGCTCCTGGCCCCTGGCCACCCCGGATGCGGCCGTGACCACCGTCAGCGCGAGCGCCATGCGCCGGAGGCCGCGCCGAAAGCCACCCGCAGCGCGCACAGCGTTGCACCGATCAACCAGCATCACAGGCCTTTCATTCACAGCTTGTTCAGCGGCTGCCGAGCTCTTCCCAGCGCTCGAGCGCCGCGGTCAGCTCGTCGTCGATCTGCGCATAGCGGGTCTGCGCCGCGGCGATGCGCGGCGCTTGCGTGACGTAGGCGTCTGGATCGGCGAGCAGCTCGCCGAGCGCCTTCTGCTCGGCTTCGAGCGCTTCGATGCGCGCCGGCAGTTCGTCGAGCTCGCGCTGCTCCTTGTAGCCGAGCTTGCGCGGCCGGGCTGCGGGCGCCGGTGCCGGCTTCGGCGCGGCCGGCGCGGCCACGCGCGGCGCCGCGTCGCGCAGCGCGCCGGCGCGCGCGCTCTGCGTCTTCCAGTCTTCGTAGCCGCCTTCGTACTCGCGCCAGGTTCCCGGCGCTTCCCAGGCGATCGTGCTGGTGACGACGTTGTCGAGAAAGCGCCGGTCGTGGCTCACGAGGAACACCGTGCCGGCGTAGTCCTGCAGCAGCGCTTCGAGCAGTTCGAGCGTGTCGATGTCGAGGTCGTTCGTCGGCTCGTCGAGCACCAGCACGTTCGCCGGCAGCGCGAACAGGCGCGCCAGCAGCAGGCGGTTGCGCTCGCCGCCCGAGAGTGTGCGCACCGGCGAGTTCGCGCGCTCGGGCGAGAACAGGAAGTCGTTCAGGTAACTCATCACGTGTTTTCGCGCGCCGCCGAACTCGACCCACTCGCTGCCCGGGCTGATGGTGTCGGCGAGCGTCGCGTCCAGGTCGAGCGCGCTGCGCATCTGGTCGAAGTACGCCACTTCGAGCCGGGTCCCCTGGCGCACCGCGCCCGCGGTGGGCGCCAACTCGCCGAGGATGAGCTTGAGCAACGTCGTCTTGCCGGCGCCGTTCGGCCCGATCAGGCCGACCTTGTCGCCGCGCAGGAGGGTCGCGCTGAAACCTTCGACGATGCGCTTGGCGCGGAAATGCATGCGCACGTCTTGCAGTTCGGCGACGAGCTTGCCGCTGGGAACGCCCGAATCGATGTCGAGCCGCACCTGGCCGAGCGTCTCGCGGCGCGCGGCGCGCTTCGAGCGCAAGGCCTGCAGACGCGCCACGCGCCCGACGCTGCGCGTGCGCCGCGCTTCGACGCCCTTGCGCACCCACAGCTCCTCCTGCGCGAGCAGCTTGTCGGCGCGCGCGAACGCCAGCGCCTCGGCGGCAAGCTGCTCCTCCTTGACACGCTCGTAGGTGCCGAAGTCGCCCGGGTAGCTGCGGATGAGGCCGCGGTCGAGCTCGAGGATGCGCGTGCACACGTTGTCGAGGAAGGCACGGTCGTGGGTGATCAGCATCACGCTGCCGCGCAGGCCGCGCAGCAGTTCTTCGAGCCAGGCGATCGAATCCAGGTCGAGGTGGTTCGTCGGCTCGTCGAGCAGCAAGACGTCGGGCACCGCGACGAGCGCCTGCGCGAGCGCGACACGCTTGGCCGTGCCGCCCGAGAGCTCGCCGACCGTGCGCTGGCCGTCGAGGTGCAGCTGGGCGAGCGTGGTCTCGACACGCTGCTCCCAGTTCCACGCGTCGAGCGCTTCGATGCGCGTCTGCAAGGCATCCAGGTCGACGCCTTCTTCGTGCGCCTCGTAGGCAGCGCGCACCGCCTTGGCCTCGGCGACGCCTTCGGCAACGGCGTCGAACACGGTCGCGGCGGCGTCGAAGCCGGGCTCTTGCGGCACGTAGCGGATGCGCAGGCCCTGCGTCATCTGCAAGAGGCCGTCGTCGGGTTTGTCGAGGCCGGCGACGATCTTCAGCAACGAGGACTTGCCCGCGCCGTTGCGGCCGATCAGGCCGAGGCGCTCGCCGGCTTCGAGCGAGAACGCCGCACTGTCGAGCAGTGCGACATGGCCGAAAGCGAGGTGCGCGTTGGACAGGGAAAGCAGTGCCATGCGGCGATTGTCCCCGGTCGTACCATGAAGCTTCCCCCAACCGCCCGCATCGCCCCATGCTGCAACGCCGCCCCTGGGTGCCCGCACCCTGCGAAGACCTGGTGCAGAGCATCGCCGCCGAAGCCGCGGCGGCGGACGCCGAGACGCTCGGCGAACGCCTGACGCACCTGGTCGCCGAGAACCGCCACATCCACGACGTGCGCGGCATCAACCTGAACCCGGCGAGCAACGTGATGAACCCGCGCGCCGAGGCGATGATGGCCTCGGGCCTGGGTTCGCGCGCCTCGCTCGGCTACCCGGGCGACAAGGTCGAGACGGGACTGGACGCGATCGAACGCATCGAGGTCATCGCCGCCGAGCTCGCCGCCGAGGTCTTCGACGCGAGGTACGCGGAGGTGCGCGTCGCCTCGGGCGCGCTCGCGAACCTGTACGTCTTCATGGCCACCTGCCGGCCGGGCGACACGCTCATCGCGCCGCCGGCGACGATCGGCGGCCATGTCACGCACCACGCGCAGGGCGCCGCGGGCTTGTACGGCCTGACCACCGTGCCCGCGCCCGTGCACGCCGACGGCTACAGCGTCGACATCGAGGCGCTGCGCGCGCTGGCGCGCGAGGTCCGGCCGAAGCTCATCACGCTCGGCGGCAGCCTGAACCTGTTCCCGCACCCGGTGTACCGCGTGCGCGAGATCGCCGACGAGGCCGGCGCGACGCTGATGTTCGACGCCGCGCACCTGTCGGGCATGTTCGCCGGCCGCGCCTGGGAGAACCCGCTCGCGCGCGGCGCGCACGTCATGACGATGAGCACCTACAAGAGCCTCGGCGGCCCGCCCGGCGGGCTGATCGTGACGAACGACGCGGCGCTCGCCGAGCGGCTCGATGCGATCGCCTACCCCGGCCTGACCGCGAACTTCGACGCCGGCCGCGTGGCCGCGCTGGCCGTCGGGCTGATCGACTGGAAGCTGCACGGCGAGGCCTACGCGCGCACCATGCAGGCAACCGCGAAAGCGCTCGCGCAGGCGCTGGCAGGCGAAGGCCTGCCGGTCTATGCGATCGAGCGCGGCGCGACGCTGTCGCACCAGTTCGCGCTCGAAGCCGCGCGCTGGGGCGGCGGCCAGGCGGCCGCACGGCGCCTGGCGATGGCCGGGCTGCTGGCCTGCGGCATCGGGCTGCCGGTCGCGCCGGTCGAGGGCGACGTCAACGGCCTGCGCCTGGGGGTTCCCGAGATCGTGCGGCTGGGCATGGCGCCCGAGCACATGCCCGAACTCGCGGCGTTGATCGCGCGGGCGCTGAGCGTGGACCCGCGTTCGGTCGCCGCCGAGGTCGAGGCCTTCCGGCGGCGCTTCCGCTCCCTGCATTTCATTGCCTGAGCCGCCCCGAAGGGGGATGGCTTCGCCGCCGGGCGAGGCCTACAACAGCCATTCGATCCACTCCGAGAGAGAGACCATGAAACGATTCTCATGGCTGTTCACCCTGTGCATGGGCATCTTGCCGGTGTTCGCGGGCGCCGCGCCGGTCGAGGTCGCGCGCGTCAAGCTCGTGCTGGCCGAGCCGAACTGGGAGTCGACCACCGTCGACCTCGGCGACGCCAAGCTCGATTCGGCGCGCAGCAACTCGAATACGGGCATGTTCGGCGCGCTCGAAGGGCACGCCAAGGTGCTCGTGCTGCGCGACGCCGATCGAAAGGCCGTGGCGACGATGCTCGTCTACGCAACCTACGGTGCCGCCCGCAATCTGCGCATGACCGGCGGGTGCCCGGCGGACCCGCGCCTGTACGTGCGCGACTTCACCAACGGGCGCCAAGAGTCGCCCGAGTGCGTGTTGATCGACAGGGTCGACGCCAACGCCTTCGTCAAGGACGGCCGCTCGCGNNTGCTTTGGGGCTATTTCGCCAACAGCACCGGCGCGATCATCCAGGTCGAGACGCTGATCGATCCGGCGCTCAAGGGCCTGGACGGCGTGAAACCCGGCGCCGCTGTGCCCACGTGGCTGCCCGAACCGGTCGCCGCCTGGGCCGACGCGTTCGGCGAGTCGGCCCGCAAAGCGCTGCGCTCGTTCAGCGGCGAGTTGAAAGTCCCGCCGATGGAATTCTTCTGATCGGCGCCCCCCTCAGCTGCGGCGCTTGCGGTTGCGGTACATGTCGGCGACGACCGCGGCGACGATGATCGCGCCCTTGACCATCTCCTGGTAGTAGGCGTCGATGCGGATGAAGGTGAAGCCCGAGGTCATCACGCCGAGGATCAGCACGCCGATCACCGTGCCGGTGATGCGGCCGATGCCGCCCGACAGCGACGTGCCGCCGATGACGACCGCGGCGATCGCGTCGAGCTCGTACATCACGCCCATGCCCGACTGACCCGAGATCGCACGCGCCGCGGTCACGGTGCCGGCGATGCCGCTGAGCAGGCCGGCGATCATGTAGACGCAGATCAGGTGGCGCTGCACGTTGATGCCCGACACCAGCGCCGCCTGGCGGTTCGCGCCGATCGCGTAGGTGAACTTGCCGAAACGCGTGTAGCGCAGCACGACGTGGAAGATCGCCGCGAGCAGGAGGAAGAGGAAGACCGGGTTGGCGCCCGAGCCGATCCAGGCGAAGTCCTCGGTCAGCATGCTCACCGGCATGCCGCCGGTGAACCACTTGGCGAAGCCGCGCGCGGCGACCATCGTGCCGAGCGTGGCGATGAACGGCGGGATGCCGGTGAAGGCGATGAGCGCGCCGTTGATCAGGCCGATGACGACGCCGATGGCCACGCCGGCCAGGATCGGCCAGATCGGCGCCATGTCGGTGAGCTGCGGGAACACCGCGCGCGGGAAGTCCGACACCTGCGCCAGGCTGGCCGCGACGACTGCCGAGGCCGCGACCACCGAGCCCGACGACAGGTCGATGCCGCTGGTGATGATGACCAGGTTCACGCCGACGGCGATGATGCCGATCACCGCCATCTGCAGGATGATGATCTGCAAGCGCTCGGGGTTGAGCATGAAGCTCTGGCCGTTCAGGTACCAGCCGATCGCCTCGAAGAACAGGCAGATGCCGATCAGCACCAGGAAGATGCCGAGTTCGGGCGGCCACTTGCGCCTGGCCGGCTTGAAGGTCATGGACGCGGCGCCCACGCCGGGGTTGCTGATGTTCATGTCGACTCCGTGTATTCAGCGTGCCGCGCTCATTGCGAGGCCAGTTCCATGATGCGGACCTGATCGGCGTCCTTGCGGTCGACGATGCCGGTGACGCGGCCCTCGTGCATGACCATCACCCGATCGCTCATGCCGAGCACCTCGGGCATTTCCGACGAGATCATCAGCACCGCGACGCCTTCGCCGGCGAGCTTGCTGACCAGGCGGTGGATCTCGGCCTTGGCGCCGACGTCGATGCCGCGCGTCGGCTCGTCGAGGATCAGGATCTTCGGTTTGGTCAGCAGCCAGCGCCCGATCAGCACCTTCTGCTGGTTGCCGCCGGACAGGTTCTGGATCACCTCGTCCAGGCTGGGCGTCTTCACGCGCAGCGTGCGGCTCATCTCGTCGCAGTCCTTCTGCAGCGCCTCGCGCTGCACGAAGCCGAACTTGACGTAGTGCCGGCTGAGCACCGCGGTTTCCATGTTCGACAGGATGTCGAGGATCAGGAAGCAGCCGGTGTCCTTGCGGTCTTCGGTGAGGAAGGCCATGCCGTACTTCATCGCCGCGGCGGGCGTGTCGACGCGCACCTCGATGCCTTCGACGGCGATCGACCCGGTGGTCGCGGGAACCACGCCGAACAGCGCCTCGGCGACGTTGCTGCGGCCCGAGCCGACCAGGCCCGCGAGGCCGAGGATCTCGCCGGCGCGCAGATCGAAGCTGATGCCGCTGAAGATGCCGTCGACGCCGAGCTCCTTGACCGACATGACGACGTCGCCGATCGGCACCGTCTCTTTCGGGAACATCTGCGTGATCTCGCGCCCGACCATCATCTTGATGATGTCGTCGCGCGTGACCTCGGCGGATTTCTTGGTGTCGATGTACCTGCCGTCGCGGAACACCGACACCTCGTCGGCGATCTCGAACAGCTCGTTCATCTTGTGCGTGATGTAGACGATGCCCTTGCCCTGCGAACGCAGCTGGCGAATGATGCGGAAGAGGTGCTCGACCTCCTTGTCGGTCAGCGCCGAGGTCGGCTCGTCCATGATGAGCACGTCGGAGTCGAAGGACACGGCCTTCGCGATCTCGACCATCTGGCGGCTCGCGATCGACAGGGCGCGCACCTCGGTCTCGGGGTCGATGTCGATCACGAGACGGTCGAACAGCGCCTGCGTGCGCCGCCGCAGTTCGCCGTGATCGACGAAACCGAGCCTGTTCTTCGGTTCGCGGCGGATCCAGATGTTCTCGGCCACCGTCATGAACGGCATCAGGTTGAGTTCCTGATGGATCATCGCGATGCCGTTGTTCAGCGCGTCGAGCGGGCCGGTGAGCACCAGCGGCCGGCCCTTGACGCGGATCTCGCCCTGGTCGGGCGTGTACACGCCGGCGATGATCTTCATCAGCGTGGACTTGCCCGCGCCGTTCTCGCCCATCAGCGCGTGCACGGTACCGGCCTCGAGCCGGAAGCGCACGTCGTCGAGCGCGACGACGCCCGGGAAGGCCTTGCGCACATGTTCGATCTCGAGCAGCGGCGGTGCGGATACCCCAGCGCGTTCCATCGTGTCCATTGTCGGCATGTGTCGGTTGCGCAGGCGCGAATCGAGGGGCCAGGTCCAAGCAGACACCGCGGATCCGGCTGCGCCGGTCCGCTGGTGTCGCCCCCTGGGGGGAGGCGGCCGCAGGCCGCTTCCGGGGGGGTCAATTCTTTCCGGCGTACTTGGCGAGGTTCTCGGGCGTCACGAGCTCGAACGGCACGTTGACGAAGCGCTCGACCGGCTGCTTCTTGATCAGCTTCAGCGCCGCGTCGACCGCGCCCGAGCCCTGGCCCGCGGCGTTCTGGAACACCGTGACCTTGAGGTCGCCGGCCTTCATCGACGCCAGCGCGTCGGGCGTCGCGTCGATGCCGGCGACGATCGATTGCGCCGTCCACTTCTTGCTCGCCTTGAGCGCGTTGATCGCACCGATCGCCATCTCGTCGTTGTTGGCGATGATCGCGTCGAACTTGACGCCCGAGGACAGCCAGTTCGTGACGATGTCCTGACCCTGCGTGCGGTCCCACTTGCCTTCGCGCTTGTCGACGATCTTCATGCCGCTGCACTCTTTGGTCGCGACGACTTCTTCGATGTCCTTGGTGCGGGTGCGCGCGGCTTCGTTGCTCAACTCGCCCATCAGCACGAGCACGTCGCCCTTGCCCTTGAGCAGCTTGCAAACGTGCTGCGTCTGCAGCGTGCCCGAGACGCGCTCGTCCGAAGCGACGAAGGCCACGCCGGCGGGCAGCTTCTCGAAGTCCACCGGCTTGCGGTTCACGTAGACCAGCGGGATCTTCGCGTCCGACACCATCTTCGTGATCTTCGGCGTCGCGTCGGTGTCGACCGGGTTGACGATGATCGCGTCGACCTTCTGCGCGATCAGGTTCTGGATCTGGCTCAACTGCTTGCCGACGTCGTTCTGGGCGTCTTCGACCTGCACCGTGGCGCCGGCCTTCTTCGCGGCGTCCATCGTGCCGTTCTTGAGGATGGTCAGGAAGGTGTCCTGGAGCGCCATGGCCACGCCGATCTTCTGGGCATGGGCGGCCAGCGGCAGGCTCAGGGCGGCGGCCGCGGCGAGCGGGAGCAGAACGGATGTCTTCATCGAATGTCTCCTGGGTGGAAGTTCGGATCGCTTGTGTTCGAGCGGTCCGGGTTCGGGGTCGTGCCGCGCCACGGCGGCGGGCAGCGGGCCCCGGCCCGGCACAACGCGAGCACCCACTGCGGGTTGACCACGTTGCCCCTCGACAGGACACGACTATAGCCATGCGTCGCCATTTTTGAAAATCTTTTTCTACGTAAATACACCTAGCGAAGTTTTGTTCTCTAGAATCTAGACTGCGCTCCACCCTCGGGTTCACCCTTGCCGTGTGACCCTCATTCCACCGATGTCGAGGCGGCCCGAACGGGCTCGATTGCAGCGATGAGCACATTGACGTTTCCCGGCGGTCGCCGCTTCGACCTGGCCTGCCTGGGCCGGCTCGCGGTCGACCTGTATTCGCAACAGGTCGGCGGAGCGCTCGAAGACACGACGAGCTTCGCCAAGTACCTCGGCGGCAGCTCGGCGAACATCGCCTTCGGCGTCGCCCGGCTCGGCCTGAAGAGCGCGATGGTCTCGCGCGTCGGCGACGAGCAGATGGGCCGCTTCCTCACGCAGACCTTGCAGCGCGAAGGCTGCGACGTGTCGCAGGTGCAGGTCGATGCGCAGCGCCTGACCGGCCTGGTGCTGCTCGGCCTGAAGGACCGCGACACCTTCCCACTGCTGTTCTACCGCGAGAACTGCGCCGACATGGCGCTCGACGCCGCGGCGATCGACGAGGCCTTCATCGCCCAATGCCGCGCGCTGCTGATCACCGGTACGCACCTGTCGACGCCGACGGTGCGCGCGGCCTCGACCGCCGCGCTCGGCTTCGCCAAGAAGCACGGCGTCGTGCGCGTGCTCGACATCGACTACCGCCCGGTGTTGTGGGGCCTGACCGGCCGCGGCGCGGGCGAGAACCGCTTCGTCGCCGACGACCAGGTCAGCGCGCAGCTGCAGGAGATGCTGCCGCACTTCGACCTGCTGATCGGCACCGAGGAGGAGTTCCTGATCGCCGGCGGCATCGCCGACGACCTGATCGCGACGCTGAAACGCGTGCGCGCGGTGACGCCGGCGGCGCTGGTCGTCAAGCTCGGCGCCAAGGGCTGCGCGTTCATCCCGGGCGCGGTGCCCGAGCGCATCGAGGACGCGCTGACCGCGCAGGGCGAGCGCGTCGAGGTGCTCAACGTGCTCGGCGCCGGCGACGCCTTCGCCGCCGGGCTGATGACCGGTTTCCTGACCGGCAAGGACTTCGTCGACGCCGCCAAGATCGCCAACGCCTGCGGCGCGATCGTCGTCTCGCGCCACGCCTGCGCGCCGGCGATGCCGACGCCGGCCGAACTCGCGCACTGGTTCTCGGGCAGCCGCAATCCGAAGGTCGATGCCGACGCGCAGCTCGCGCATCTGCATCGCACGACCGCGGCGCGCCCGGCCTGGCCCGAGCTGAACGTCATCGCCTTCGACCACCGCAGCCAGTTCTTCGAGCTGGCGCGCACGGCCGGCGCGAGCGAAGCGCGCATCCCGGCGCTGAAGTCGCTGCTGGTGCAAGCGGGCGAGCAGGTCGAGCGCAGCCGCTCGCTGCACGGCAGGATGGGCGTGCTGATCGACGGCGGGCCTTACGGCGAAGCCTCGCTGCACGCCGCCACCGGCCGCGGCTGGTGGGTCGGCCGGCCGGTCGAGCTGCCGGGATCGCGGCCGCTGCGCTTCGACGGCACACACTCGATCGGCACGGCGCTGACCACCTGGCCGCGCGAACAGACCGTCAAGTGCCTGGTCTTCTATCACCCGGACGACGCGGTCGATCTGCGCCTGGAGCAGGAAGCGCGCATCCGCGAGCTGTGGGAGGCCACGCGCGCCAGCGGCCACGAACTGCTGCTCGAGATCATCCCGCCCAAGGCCGTGACGCCCGAAGGCACGGCCGACGACGCCGTGTTGCGCACCGTCAAGCGCCTGTACAACCTCGGCTTCAAGCCCGAGTGGTGGAAGCTCGCGCCCATGGCCAGCGCCGGCTGGGAAGCGCTCGCTGCGCTGATCGCGCAGCGCGACCCCTTGTGCCGCGGTGCGGTCATCCTCGGACTGAGCCAGCCGCTGGACGTGCTGGCCAAGGGTTTCTCGCAGGCCACGCACCCGGTCGTCAAGGGTTTCATGGTCGGGCGCACGCTCTGGGCCGATGCCAGCCTGGCGTGGCTGAAGGGTGAGATCGACGATGCCGCGCTGGTCGAGCAGGTGGCGGGCAACTTCACGCTGCTGGTCGACGCCTGGCGCGCCAGCCGTGAGGCGATGCTGAAGAGGGCTGCGTAAATGAGCAAGACGACGATCAGGACGATTCGATTGACGATGGCGCAGGCGCTGGTCCAGCACCTCGCCGCGCTGCAAGTGGAAGAGGCCGACGGCTCCTTGCAGCCGTATTGCGGCGGCGTCTGGGCGATCTTCGGTCACGGCAACGTCGCCGGCCTCGGCGAGGCGCTGTTTGCCGAACGCGCGGCGTTGCCGACGTTCCGCGCGCACAACGAGCAGGGCATGGCGCACGCCGCCGTGGCTTACGCCAAGGCGAACTTCCGCCGGCGTTTCATGGCGGTGTCGACGAGCATCGGCCCGGGCGCGACCAACCTGGTCACCGCCGCGGCGATGGCGCATGTCAACCGCCTGCCGGTGCTGCTGCTGCCGAGCGACACCTTCGCGACGCGCGCGCCCGACCCGGTCTTGCAGCAGGTCGAGGACTTCCAGCAGGGCGACGTGACGGCGAACGACTGCTTCCGGCCGGTGTCGCGTTACTTCGACCGCATCACCCGACCCGAACAGTTGCTGACCGCGCTGCCGCGCGCGATCCAGGTCATGAGCGACCCGGCGATGTGCGGCCCGGTGACGCTGGCGCTGCCGCAGGACGTGCAGGCGATGGCCTTCGACTGGCCGGAGTCGTTCCTGAAGCCCGAGCCGGTGCGCTTTCGCCGCCCGCCGCCCGACGCCGACGAGCTGGCGCGCGCCGCAACGCTGCTTGCGAGCGCGAAACAAGCTCTCATCGTCGCCGGCGGCGGCGTGCTCTACAGCGGCGCGTGCGACGCGCTGCGCGCGTTTGCCGAGGCGCACGGCGTGCCGGTCGCCGAATCGCACGGCGGCAAGAGCAGCCTGGCCTGGGACCACCCGCTGAACCTGGGCGCGATCGGCGTCGACGGCGGCCCGGCGGCCAACGAGCTGGCGCGCGAAGCCGACCTGGTGCTGGCCGTCGGCACGCGGCTGCAAGACTTCACGACCGGCTCGCACGCGCTGTTCGCGAAGGCGACGCTGCTGAGCCTGAACGTGCAGCGTTTCGACGCCGGCAAGTGGAGCGGCGCAATGCTCGTCGGCGATGCGAAGCTCGGCCTGGGCCAGCTCTCGGCGGCAGCGGCCGGCTGGAAGGCCGGCGCGGCCTGGACCGCGCGCGCGCGCGACCTGGCTGCCGGCTGGCGCGCACGCATCGCTGCGCTGACGGCGAACGTGCCGACGGACGGGCTGCCCTACGACGCCGAGGTCATCGGCGCGGTGCAGGCCTCGCACGCCGATTCGCCGGCGCGCGACATCGTCGTCTGCGCCGCCGGCACGCTGCCGGCCGAGCTGCACAAGCTCTGGCGCGCCTCGCGCCCCGGCGGCTACCACATGGAGTACGGCTACTCGTGCATGGGCTACGAGGTGGCCGGCGGCCTGGGCGCGAAGATGGGCCGGCCCGACGCCGAAGTCATCGTCATGGTCGGCGACGGCTCGTACATGATGC
>CXWJ01000893.1_pt1 | contig 11589 bp, 10 predicted proteins | sample 590841 | NCBI WGS metagenome assembly CXWJ01 (sample SAMEA3498367, study PRJEB10139) | wastewater metagenome | biome: wastewater treatment plant; material: activated sludge | place: Austria | collected 2015-01-21 | reverse complement strand
ACCCGCCACCCGCTACCCACCACCCGCCACCCGCCACCCTCTGTCCCCTGTCTCCTGTTACCGCTTTGTTACCGCCCGGCGACCGTAGTCGTTACCGACGGCTGGTATTCTTCTGCTTATCAGGCGGAGCTATGACGTTATATTTTGATTTGAACGCATTGGCCGATTCGGCCGACCACAATCTGGCTGACAGTGATCTCTTGCGGCGCGTCGATCGGCGGTTGGCGACCTATTACCTGGCCGTGCCGTTGGCCGGCGAGGATAACCGCGTCACCGTGGCGACGGCCTACCCCGACAACGTGGCCGCCCTGCGGGTGCTGGAGCGGCTGCTACAGGCGGCCGTCGTGCCCGTCAGTACCAGCGAGGACGAAATGCAACAGGCCATCGCCCGCATCTACCCGGAGATCGCGCCGGGGGCAGGGGCGATCATGGTCTGGAGCGACGACCCGGCCTGGACGGAGACGGTGACGGAGACGGCCAAAGCGTTCGGTCGGGTGGCCGGGCGGCCGGTGGTCATCCTCGATTCGTCGGCCACGCTCGATGAAGTGCTGGCCCGCGCGGGCTACGACTTCTCGCTGTTGGCGGCGCGGGTGTCGGATGAGGCGTCGTTGGCGCGGCTGGTGCGCCAATCGCCGGTATCGCTGCTGCTGGTGCGCGGCGAATACGCGCCGGTCGACCGGGTGCTGGTGGCTCTGCGCGGCTTCGGCTCCGACCGCGAGACGCTCGATCGGGTTTTCCCGATGGTGGCCCGCGACGGCGCTGATGCTACCGTGCTGCCGTTGTCGCGCTCCGGGGCCAGCCGGCTCAACGACCTGCTGGACGACCGTGCCCCGGCCCGTCGCCATCTGAATACCTTCATGCAAGACCTGGAGCGCCATCAAGCCAGGGTCGAAGTGCGGTTGAGCCAGGGCGACCCGGCCACGCAGATCGTCAACGAACTGGCCGCCGGCGATTATGCCATGCTGGTCATGGCCGCCGAAGCGCAAGGCGCGTTCGTATGGCAAGTGCTGTCGCGCATCGAGTGCGAGGGCGTATGGCCGGCGAGACCTGTACTGGTCGTGAAACCGCCGGTGAGATTGGAGTAATTTCGAATTACGAATGAAGAGTGTATGCGAGTGATGAGTATAGGAACGGTTCACTGCCCTTCTGACCACTGACTACTGACCACTATCCACTGTTAACTGTACCGACTACTAGCGACGAGTAAAAACGACAAAGCTTTAGGAGAAGAATCGATTTCATGTCACGCTTAACGAAACTGTTCACGTTGATTGCTCTGGTTGTCCTGGCGGCCCTGCTGGTCGCCTGTGGTGGCGGCGCGGCCGAACCGGCGGCGGAAACGACGGTCGAAGAGGCCGTGCAGCCGACGGCTGAAACGGCGGTCGAGGAACCCACCGCCGAACCGGCGGCCGAGGAAGAAGAGCGCACCATCGCCGTCTCCGGCGCGTTCGCCCTGTTCCCCATGATGACCGTCTGGGCCGAGCAATACACGGCGCTGCATCCCAACATCACGTTCGACGTGCAGGGCGGCGGCGCAGGTAAGGGTATGACCGACGTACTGGCCGGAGCGGTCGACATCGCGATGGTATCGCGCGAACTGAAGCCGGAAGAGACCGACCAGGGCGCATTTGGTGTGCCCGTCACCATCGACGCCGTGGTCGCCACGGTCAACGCCGACAACCCCTACATCGACGAGATTCTGGCCCACGGCCTCACGCCCGAAGCGGCGGCGGCCATCTGGATGAGCCAGGAGACGACGACCTGGGGCCAACTGCTGGGCACGGACGCCACGGAGGCTATCACCGTTTACACCCGCTCCGACGCCGCCGGCGCGGCCGAGGTTTGGGCCAAGTTCATGGGCGGCACGGTGCAGGAAGACCTGATGGGCACGGCCGTCAATGGCGACCCCGGCCTGGCCGAGGCTGTCCGCCAGGATGCGCTGGGCATCGGCTTCAACAATATCGGCTTCGCCTATAACCTGGAGACCGGCGGCCAACTGGACGGCCTGCGGGTCATCCCGCTCGACCTGAACGGTGACGGAACCATCAGCGCGGACGAAGATTTCTACGCCACCAAGGACGCGATGACTGCGGCCATCGCGGCCCGGCTCTACCCGTTCCCGCCCGCCCGCGAGCTTTATCTGGTGACCAAAGGCGAGCCGGATGAGGTCATCGTTGACCTGTACCGCTGGATTCTGACCGATGGGCAAGCCTTCGTGAGCGACGCCGGCTTTGTGACCCTCAGCGCCGACCGGCTGACCGAGGCCCAGGCGCTCATCGGCGAATAGCCAAGCCAAAGGGAGTAATGGTTTCCTCACATTCGCAGCCGTAAGGGAAGTGAACCAAAGCTCGAATGGCCGGTTAATCAAATCGGCCATTCGAGCTTACCCGCGTGTGCGCCCGTCCGTGACACGCGCATGGAGAAACTGATGGAAATTACCAGGCCGGATAAACTGAACCTCAACCCGCCCGATAGCGCGGCGGCTTTTCCGGGTAAACCTCTCCCCACGCGTGAGCAGGCCAGCCCCGTCGCCCATCGCGGCCGCGGGGCCGCCCGCGCGCTGAAGAACAACGTGGCCCGTCGCGTGTTGTTTACCGCCGCCGTGCTGCTCATTCTGCTGCTGGTGCTCATCGGCGTGGTGCTGGTGCGCGAAGCCCTGCCCATCTTGCGCGTCACTTCGCTCATCGACATTCTGACCTCGCAGGACTGGCATCCGACCCAAATGGCGTTCGGCCTGTTGCCGTTCATCGCCGGCAGTTTCATCGTCACCATCTTTGCCATGTTGCTGGGCGTGGTCCCGGCCGTGCTCAGCGGCATCTACCTGGCCGAATACACCTCGGCCCGGCGGCGGACGATGGTCAAGCCTATCGTCGATCTGCTGGCGGGCATTCCGTCGGTGGTCTATGGTCTGTGGGGCGTGCTGTTCGTCGTTCCGCTCATCCGCGAGGTGATCGCCCCGGCGCTGGGCGGTACGCTGGGGACGCGCTTCCCCCTCTTCGCCGTCAATAACCCCAGCGGCTACAGCGTGCTGGCCGGGGCCATCGTGCTGGCGATTATGGTCTTTCCGCTCATCGTGGCCGTCACCGACGAAGTGCTGCGCAACATCCCGGCCCAATTGCGGGAGTCGGCGCTGGCGTTGGGGGCCACGCGCTGGGAGACGACCTGGCTGGTGGTGCGTCGGGCCGGCCTGCCGGGCATCGCCGCGTCCGTCGTGCTGGCTTTCTCGCGCGCCTTTGGCGAGACGCTGGCGATTATGATGGTCATCGGCAACACGCCCCATATCCCGCGCTCCATCTTCGACGCGGCCTATCCACTGCCGGCCCTCATCGCCAATGCCTATAGCGAGATGATGTCCGTGCCGCTCTACCAGTCGGCGTTGATGCTGGCAGCGCTGGTCTTGCTGGTAATCGTTTTGATGTTCAATATCGTGGCGCGGCGAGTCATTTGCCGCCTGGGAGCGGGGTGCGCGTAATGAATCACAACCGGAGACGCAAATTAATCGATAAATCAATGCGCTGGGTGCTGCGGGCGGCCATCGGCGGTGCGGCGGCCGTGCTCTTGCTCATTTTGGGCGTCATCACCTGGCGCGGGCTGCCCGGCCTCAGCTGGGAGATGATCAGCCAACCGCCGGAAGGCAGCTTCTATTTGGGCGGCGGCGGCGGCGTGCTCAACGCCATCCTCGGCTCGCTGCTGCTGGCGACCGGGGCCACCATTCTGGCCAGTATCATCGCCGTGCCGGTGGTGCTCTACATCCACACCTACGCCGGGCGCAGCCGCCTGGCTAACTGGTTGCGGCTGGCCCTGGACGTGATGTGGGGCATCCCCAGCATTGTCTATGGCGCGTTCGGCTTTTCGCTGATGCTGATGATGGGTATGCGCGCCTCGCTGTTGGCCGGCATCGTCACTGTGGCCTTCGTTGCCCTGCCCATNNCGACCGGCTGCCGAGCGGCCTGGGCCAGCCGGTGGCGACGCTGCCGCTGTCGATCTTCTTCCAACTCAGCGCGCCCTTCCAAAGCGTCCAGACCCGCGCCTATGCGTCGGCGCTCATCCTGACATTCATCATTCTGACCATCAGCTTCCTGGCGCAATATACGTCGCGCAAGCTGGGACGGAATGTCATTCGCTAAAGAGAAGANNAGAACTATCATGCAACAATCACTCGCCGCGCGAAACCTGAACGTGTGGTATGGGCAGCAACACGCCCTAAAGGATATCAACATCGACCTGCCCATCCGCGAGATCACGGCCATCATTGGCCCGTCGGGTTGTGGCAAATCGACCTTTCTGAAGAGCCTTAACCGGCTGCTTGAACTCAACGAGGCTGTCCGCGTGGCGGGCGAAGTGCTGCTGGATGGCGAAAATATCTACGGCCCGGGCGTGGACGTTACGGACGTGCGCACCCGGATCGGGATGTTGGCCCAGAAGCCCTTCCCCTTGCCCATGTCGATCTACGACAACGTGGCCTATGGCATGCGTGTTCACGGGATGCACAACGGCCGGGTAGCCGATGGCGTGGAGAGCGCGCTAAAAGCGGTGGGTCTGTGGAAGGAGGTCTCCGAACGGCTCAAGGCCCCGGCCACCGGCCTATCGGGCGGCCAGCAGCAGCGGCTATGCCTGGCGCGGGCCATCGCCGTGGAGCCGGAAATCCTGCTGTGCGACGAGTCGACGGCCTCACTCGACCCCATCGCCGCGCAAGGCATCGAGTCGCTACTGTTGGAGCTGCGCGGGCGCTATACGCTGGTCATCGTCACCCACAACATCGCCCAGGCGCGGCGGTTGGCCGACTACGTGATGTTCATGTGGCTGGGCGAACTGGTGGAGCATGGCCCGGCGCAGAGGTTCTTCAATGAGCCGAAGGAGACGCTGACGCAGGAGTATCTGGCGCGGCGGATTGGGTAGGCGGCGATAGAGTCTAACTGCAAAAAGGCCGCCCGGGATGATGCTGATCCGCGGGCGGCCATTTGTAAAGCTTATTTGTCTTTGTTTATCCGGCTGATATTCCGAATACGATGCCCATCGGGCATGACGACTATAAACGAGTTCCGTAATATTTGCGCGGAATAGGTGTCAAGGATATGGGCCAATTCTGCGTGAACTGCGCTCAACGATGCCGGTTTGATCCGCAAATAGAATACCCCGGTTGAGATGCCTCTCAGAAACACCAGCCCGCCGATGTCTCGATCGCGGCTGACAAAGATGCGTTGCTCGTCTCCAGCGCGTTTGAGCAAGAGTTCGTCAGGTGCTTGAGCAAGCCCCAATTCGGCGGCTGTCACAACATCGTGTCCAAGATCGCGCAAGTAACGAGTTGTCAGCGCGTAAACGTCCTGATCGGTGAGGAACTTCATACTGCGGTAGGAGAGAAATGGATCTCCTCATTGGCGATCAACGCGATCGCATAATGCAAGCAGGCATGAATGTCTTCCAGTTCGAGGTCAGGATAATAATCGGCAAGGATCTGATCGAAGGTAAGGCCTTCGCTTATCAACTCCAGAACGCTCTGAACGGTAATGCGCGTACCGGCTACGCATGGCTTGCCGAAATGTATTGCCGGGTCAACTGTGATCCGATTCACCCTCTTCACCTCTCATCGACCAAATGACTGCGTAATTGCCAGCAACTAGTATAGCATAAAACCCCTCAGCGGATGATCGGTAAGTAGACAAAAACGGTGGCTCCCGCCGGCGGTGTCGCGGTGGCCGGGGGTGGTGTGGGGCTGGGCGTGGGCGTCAGGGTGACGCCTGGCCCGACGTGGCTGAAGCGGCAAACGATGGCCTCGCCGGCGTCCAGATCGATATCGACTTGCCGGGCCGGCAGGCTAATAGCGCTGCCGCCGTCGCTATCCCCGTCGCAGGTGATGCCCAGCAGCGTCCAGCCAGCCTGCGGCCGCGCGCCCACCATATAGCTGCCGGGCGTCAGATCGATAAAGGCCCGGCTCGGCCGCGACGGCGCGCGCAGATTAAAGCCGCCCAACGAGCCGTTGTAGCGGAATTGTGTCTCGTCGGCCGGGGTCGCGTCGTGGATGATGGTGATAGCCCCAGTCTGGGTCGGTCGGGCGGCGCTGTAGACGCAGCGGATGACCTCATCCTCGTCCAGGTCGATGATGGCCGTAGCCTCGTCCGGCAGTAACGTCGTGCCGTTATCGGTGTCGCCGTCGCAGGTGATGTCGCTCAACAGCCAACCGGCCGGCGTGAGCTGGCGCACGGGATAGCTGCCCGGCGTCAGTTGGGCAAAGGAGCGCGTGGGATTGACGGGCGACGAGAGCGTGAAGTCGCCCAACGCGCCGTTGAAGGCAAAGCCCGTATCGTCGGCGGGAGTGGGAGCATGTTCGATGAGGATCGCACCCCGGCCCGAGGTGGCCGGTACGTGGCCGAAAAAGCAGGTGATGGCCTCGCCCTCGTCCAGGTCGATAAATGCCGTAGCCTCTTCGGGCCACAGGACGCTGCCGCTGTCGAGATCACCGGCGCAACTCAGTTGGCTGAGCGCCCAGGCAGGATGAAGAATTTCGCGTAGTTTATATAGCCCTGGCGAGGGGGCGAAAGTTTGGGTCATCTGGACGCCTGGCTGCAACGCAAACACCCCCAGATCGCCGCTATAGACGAAGGACGCGTCGGCCGCGGCTCCCGCTGGGGTCACTTCGTGGCGGATGGTCAGAGATGGGGGGGCGTTAGGGGCCAGGGTGAAGCTACAGCCGATGGCTTCATTAGTATCCAGATCGACCACCGCCAGCCCGGCGGCCGGGTTCGTGGTCGTGCCCGCGTCGGGATCACCGGCACAGGCGATGGCCGCCACGCGCCAACCGGCGGGCGGCGCGGCGTGGACCGAATAGATGCCGGCAGCCAGCCGCCCGCTGCGCATGTCGGTATGCCCAACCGGGCGCAACTCGAACGTGCCCAGCCCGCCGTCGAAAACCACAGCCGGGTCAGTTCCCGCCGGGCCACGCACACTCACGCCGATAGTGTCGCGGTTGGCCCGGCTGGTGAAGACGCAACTGATGATTTCGCCCGCGTCCAGGTCAACCGTCACGCCACGGGCGTCGACGTCAACGAGGCTGCCATTGTCGGCGTCCCCGCTGCAACTGATCCCGGTCAGTTTCCAGCCCGGCTCCTGAATCTGGGATATTCGGATAGAGCCGGGAGTGGCTTCGAATACGGCGCGCGGCCGTTCGCCGGCTATCAATGTGAAATCGCCCAGGTCGCCGCTATAGCCAAAGCGTGTGCCATCGCTCAAATTGGGGACGTGGCGGATGGTGAGGCGCGGTTGGAACTCATACGCGCCAACGTCGCAACGGGCTGCGCCGCCGCCATCCCCCGCGGGTCGGGGTTCGCCGCGACGATCAGTGCTAAGCAGCGCCCCGGCGGCCAGGCATGGCCCAAATGGCCCCCCATCAATGGCATTGCTGCCATAGGCCGGACGGCCATCGGCGTCGAGACCGGTGGCCGGCTGTGCCGCCACGCCGCAACTGCTGTCGTCGCTCAGGATTCCTATACCGGTTATCGTCCCCGCACACAGGCTGGAGCCGCGCAAAATGCTGGTACCAAGATGGGTTTGACCGCCGGCATGGGCCGCTATCGCCGCGCCGGCTGGGGCGGCGTTATCGAGCCACGTTGTATAGTCGCTCACGGCCGAGCCGCCGTCATTGACCAGGCCGCCGCCACGGGAGGCAGCCCGGTTGGCGCTCAGCACGACGTTGGTCATCGTCAACGCGCCACTTTGGACATAGACGCCGCCGCCCACCGTTGCGGCCTGATTGGCGGCGAGGGTGACGGCGCGCACGGTGGCCGTAGCCGCCGGGCCGATATAGAGGCCGCCACCCGCGCCGGCCTCATTACTTTCCACGATGGAGCGGGTCATGGTCAACGTCCCGCTGCTGACGTAGATCGCTCCACCCACGCCCGCTGAATTGGCCGCCAGACGCGAATCCTCAATGGCTAAACCGGCCCCATCGGCGAAGATAGCTCCACCCTGGTCAGCGGTGTTGTTCTGGAGGACTACACGGCGCAACGTCAACGTGCTGCCGGGCTGCCCTTGCAATGCGCCGCCGCGCCGCCCGGCTCCACCCTGAAGCGTCAACCCTTCCACGGTGAGCGACCCACTGCCGGTGACGATCAGCAGCGTATTGCCGCCGTCGCCGTCGAGTCGGGTCGTCGCCGCCGCCTCGCCGCGAATGGCAATCGCCTTGTCGATGACCAGGCCGGCTTCGTAATACTCGCCGGGGGCTAGTTGGATACTGTCGCCAAGCTGGGCGGCCAGCAGCGCGCGGGCCAGTGTGGCGCAGGGCGCGGCCGAATTGAGACACAGGTTGGCCCCGCCGTCGCTGCCGGTGGGCGACACGTAGCGCGTGGTCCCCGCCGAGTCGGCCGACAGCCGGGCGGCCAGCAGCGCGACACCGGCCAGCAGCAGGAAGAAGAGTGCGGGTAGCAGGCGAAGCGGGGAAAGACGATGGCGGCGCGGTGTCATGCGCCTACCAGTGTAAGGGCGGAACCTTACGACGAGAATGAACGGCGGTTGGTTATTCCCGCTCGATGCGTAGCCACTCGTGGCGCAACAAGCGCGTGGCCGCGTCGAAGCAGTAGTAATGCCCACCGTCGCGCCCCGGCTGGAGATGGTGGAAGGCGATTGGCTGGCCCAAGAGATGGAGCAGGTAGAGCGTCCCCACCGCGCCGTGGGCCACGATAGCGATGTCGCCGTCGCTTGCAGAAACCGAGCTTATTCTTGAAAGCTCGGTTTCTACCACAGCCTCAACCGCCCGCACGATCCGCGCCTGCGCCTGACGGGCCGTCTCCCAACCGCGCACACTCTCATCCGGCCGCTCGAACAACAGGCGGGCGGCGACGGCATGTTCCGCCTCGGGCAAAAAGCCGGTTGACGAGCGGTCGATCTCGCCCAATTCCGGCCGCACCTGTGGTTGCAGGCCCAAATGCGCGGCGAGGATTCCCGCCCCGTCGAGCGCCTTTTGCTCATCGCTGCAATAGATCGCGCCCAGGCCGTGCACCCAGGGGCGGGCCAGCATGGCCGTCATCCGCTCTAGACCGCGCGCCGACAGCGGCCAGCGCGGCACGGGTACGGCCGGGTCTTTAATTACGTCCGGGTGGGAGATATAGTAAACGTCGGTCATGGGTTCGGGGCCTCGGCTTAATTCAAAAACCCGAGCGGCAAAAACGCGCCCAGCAGAATGAGCAGCACGCCAAACCCGCCCATTCCCAGCCAGCGCGGCGCGGCGGCCAGCGTGGCGAACAACGCCTTAAGCGCCTCAAGCAGCTTGGTGATGCCGTCGAGGGGATTGGAACCGACCCCTTCCAGACGCGAGCGCTGCGCCAATTCCAGCAACGCCCCGGCCGCGGCCAGTAACAGGAAAAAGATGCCCAGCGCGATGAGCGTCAGACGAATGAGGAGTTCAATAGTCATACTAGCCTCCACAATGTGATCATCTACTGCCTTACCACGCTACCTCATAATCCAAAAACGGCACCCTTCCGGCAATACGAGCGCGGCGGCCGGTCATAAAGCGGCGCGTCCAGTCGTGGGGGATGGATTCGGCGTCGTCGGGGCCAATTCCGTAACTGCGCATGATGACCGCGTACAGGTAGATCTCGCGCATCTTCATAAAGTCGGGAATCGGCGCGGCCCAGGGCGGATCGAGCCTGTTTTCGGCGGTGTAGCCGCGCAAAAAATGGGGCAGAAAATCGGCGGCGACGGCCGCCGGGTCGGCAGTATTGGCGACCTTGTAGAACAGTACCATGGCGATGTCGTTGGCGAACCAATTGTAGGCCCGGTCGTCAAAGTCGAAGAGCGTGATCTGCCCCGCGTCATCGACAAAAAAGTTGCCCTCGTGGGCGTCGAAATGGATCAGGCCGTAGCTATCCCGGTCGCGCGGCAGGCGGCTCACCCGATCGGCCAGGTCGAGGTAGGTCGCCAGCGCTGCCGGATCGGCAGCCGCCAGGATGCGCTTGATCTCGGCCATGTCCTCGCCCGGCCAGAAGCGGTGACGCCAGGTGGGGTTGCCCGGCTCGTAGTTCTTGGACAGGGCGTGCATCCGGCCGATGAGGCGGCCGTAGGTCTCCATGAGCGGCGGCGACCAGCCGACTTGCCAGGGCGGCCGGCCGGGGGCGTGGGTGAAGGCCGTCGCCAGGAATTGGCCGCCCGCGCCGTCGTCGATCGCCTCGACCCACTTGCCCCGCGCCGACGCCACGGCCCGCGCCACACTGACCCCGCCGCCGGCCAGATAATTGATCCAATCCACCTCGCCGTGGATCAGTTCCGGTGTGCGCCGGTAGGTATGGGTGATGCGCAGGACGTAGCGCGCGCCGCCGCGGGTGAAGTGGTAGATGTAGCTCTCGAAGCCTTGGCCCTGATCGATGCTGTCGGGAGCGATGTCGTAGCGGCGCTGGGCCTCGGCCAGGATGTCGGGCGTGAAGCGGTCGCGGATGAGTTGATCCATGGGGGCGCATTATACACGACCACCGGCCACAGTCATTCCAGTGGATCGGCCGCCGCCACGACCCGGCTGTGCGACGCGCCGAAATGCAGCCTACCGGCGGCGCGGCGGCGTTCGATCTCGGCCACCAGCGCCGCCGACAGCAAGCGGTCGTCGTGGATGGGGCGCGGGCCGAGGGGCGTGTCGGCGCGGGCGGCGGCGGGCACGCCCCAACGCAAGTCATGGTCGAAGCGCCCGCCCGTCCCCAGCGAATAGGCGCAGGCCTCGGCCTGGCGGCGAAACCACCAGCCATCGGACAGCGGTTCGTCTTCGTCTCCCGTCCAGTAGCGGAAACGGCCGGTGTCGATGAGGGCCAGGAAGTCGCTGCCCAGCCGGGCCTTGACGCTCGACCCGCCCCACAGGAAGGGGGTGACGCGCTCGCGCCCCAGGGCGGCGGCCAGCCAATCGGCCAGCCCCTGGCCCACGCCGGCGGCATCGATCAGGACGTGGGCCGCGTTCCAGCGGCGCAGATAGGCCGCCAGCAGATCGGCCAGGCGCGCCCGACCCGGTGCGGCCTGGAAGTGGCGCGAACCCTGATCGGCGAATACGTCAACCGCCTCGTAGGTCGGGCCGCTTCCGGCACCGGCCGGGGCGGCGACGCGGAAGATGGTGGCGACGGTGAAATCGCGGTCGGGGTTGTCCAGCGGCGCGCCCGGTTCGGCGGCGGCGGCGTCCTGCCCGGCGGGGTCGATGGTCGCCACGTACAGTTCGCCGGGGCTGGGCGCGGCCAGGCGGGGGTGGTCGCCACGCATGAGCGCCAGACGCCAGGGCGGAAAAAGCCCACCCGCGCCGTCGATCGGCTCCAGGAAGTATTCGGCGGCCACGATGGGGTGGCGGCGGCCGTAGCGGCGTACCTGCTCGGCCAGAAAGGCGGCATAGGCCGGGTTGGCGGCGGCGACCTGCTCCGGCCCGATCAGGAAGACGCGCCGCACCCCGTCGGCCGCCTCGGCTGCCTCCAGCTCCCCTTTCTTCGTCCATAGAAAATCGGTTGTCGTGCGGGCCGTGCCTAGATAGACGGCCGTGGCGTTGTGGGCGGCGCGCATGGGGGTGAACACGGCTTCGACGTGGGCCGGGTCGTGATCCTGGGCTTCGTCGAGGATAAGCAGGTGGTCGGC
>CXWJ01002894.1_pt1 | contig 11594 bp, 9 predicted proteins | sample 590841 | NCBI WGS metagenome assembly CXWJ01 (sample SAMEA3498367, study PRJEB10139) | wastewater metagenome | biome: wastewater treatment plant; material: activated sludge | place: Austria | collected 2015-01-21 | reverse complement strand
CCCCAGATGCCCGCAAAGCCGAGCGGCAGCTATGCCGACCTGATGGCGGCGAACGGGTTTGCGTCGGTCGCGAACGCGCGGACGCTGATCGCCGCGTGGGACACCCTGTTCGACTCGGTGAAGCCCGATCTCATCGTCGGCGAGCATGCGCCGGGTGCCGCGATCGCCGCGTTCGGGCGGGTTCCGGTCGCGCTTATCGGCAACGGGTTCGTGGTGCCGCCCGCCGATGGCCCTGTGTTCCCGCCGTTCGAGGCGGGGCGCGGCGACGCGTCGGCCCAAGCTCCGGTGCTCGATGCCGTTCGCGAAGCGCTGACCGCATTGGGTCGGCGGGCGCCGAGCGAACTCTGCGAACCGTTTCGTGGCGTATTTCGCGGGGTGTTCGCGTTTCCGGCACTCGATCACTATCGCGGCGTTCGGCGCGAGGCGCCGCTCGGGCCCGTCGAGGCGATGCCCGCGCTGACGCCGTTTCCTGCCGAGCGAAAGCTCTTCGCCTATTCGGCGGCCGACGCCGCGATGATCGAGCCGATGACGCATGCGCTGATGACGCTAGGACCGCAGGCCAGCGTCTATTTTCGCGGCGCGCTCGGCCCGCGCGCGGCGGTGATCCGTAGCCGCGGCGTCACCGTGCACGACACGGCACCGTCGCTCGCCGCCGTGCTGCCGCAAGCGAGCGCCGTGTTCTCGCACGGCGGCAGCGGTTTTTCGCACGCTGCACTCGCCGCCGGGCGGCCGCATATCATCTACCCGCGTCACGGCGAGGCGCATTACACGGCGCTCGCGCTGGTCGAGTTGGGTGCGGGCATTCTGCTCAATCCCTTCGAGCCGAAGCGCTTCGCCGATGCGGTGGCACGCGCCAACGACGACGGCGCGATGCGCGAGGCGGCGCTCAAGGCCGGAGAAGCGGCGCAGGCGTTCTTGCGTCAGACGCGGCCGGTGGAGACGGCGATGGCGGCGCTGCGGCGTGTGTTCGGGTAGACGTTATTGCTTCGCCGGCCGGTTCCGGCCTTCACGGCGACCGTAGCGGATGTAGTGGTCGTAACCGGAGGCCAGGCGGCCGTCGGCGACGGCGGCGGCGACGTCGGGGTTCTGGCGCAGATAGAACGCTTCGTCGAAGTCGGGTGGGATCGCCATCGGATCGAACGTGGTGCTGTCCTTCGCGAACTGGTCTTTCAACAGCATGGCGGCGGCGCGGTCGAGGTCGGCGGGGCGCGCCGGCCCTTGCGCGGGNNGCCGACACGGGCGAGCAGGCCGGCGGTGCTTTTTGCCGTCACGCGGATCTTTTCGAGCGCGGCGGCATCGTTTTCGACGACGGATTTCAGTAGCTGCTGAAACGCGACCCAATAGTTGTCGGTCCACGGTGACGTCGATGTCGCGGCGGACACGCGCTGGGTCAACTGCGCCATGCGGTTGTCGGCGGCGCGCAGCGTGTTGCGCTGATCCTCGAAGAAGAGGCCGAGACCGGCCAGCGTCGCCGCCGCCGGGTTGCCGCGTTCCACGAGGCTGCGCACCAGGNNGGGTTGCCGCGTTCCACGAGGCTGCGCACGAGGTTGTTGCGCACGATGGCGGAGAACTCGAGGTGCTTGGCGCGGCCGGCGATCACGCTGTTGCCGAACGTGGTCACGTCGCCGCGATCGCGATGGTGATAGTTCGCGAGCGCTTCCGGGATGACCGCGATGTCGGCCTCGACCAGGAAGCGCAGGTTGAAGTCCCAATCGCCCAGCACAGGATAGCGTTCGTCGTAGCCGCCGAGCTTGTCGTACAGTTCGCGGCGGAACACGAACGCGATCGGCGCAAAGAAGTTCGCGATCGCCATCTCCATGAGATGGACGTTCTGGACCCAGCCGTTGTAAGGCGACCGAGCGTGGATCACGATGCCCTTCGGCGTTACTTCTTCCGAGACGTAGGTCGATTTCGTGATGACGCCGCCGTAGAGCTTGCCTGGTTTGCTGTCGAGGAAGCGCACGGTCTTGGCCAGGAAGTCCGGCTCCCAAGAATCGTCGTCGTCGTGGATGACGATGTAGTCGCTGTCTGCGCTTTTGATCGCGAGGTTCGAGGCCGCTTCCATGCCGCGGTTCTTCACCGCGTCGACCAGGCGCACGCGTGCGTGGTCGACGTTCGCGCGTTCGATCGTTTCCTTCACGCTGTCGTTGTCGCCGCCGTCGTTGACGACGACGTGGACGTAGTCGCGGAAGGTCTGGCTCGCGACGCTTTGCAGCGCGCGCTTCAGGAAGACAGGGCGATCCATCGTGCGCGTGATGACGGCGACGGCGGGGCGCGTACGCTTCGGCGCGACAGCGGCCGGGGCGGCGGCCACTTTCAAGTCGCCAGCCATACGCTTTTGCAGCGCGCGCGCGATATCGGGCGGATACTCGATCGCGGCCTGGCCGCAGGGCCAGAGCGACTCCTGAACGCGGCGATCGGCCGTGTCGCCTTCGAAACGCGGCTCGGGTTTGGGAAGCAACGGCACGCGCGCATCTCGACCGAAGTCGGCCGAGCGCGTGACGTTTTCGAAGATCGCGAGGTCGTCTTTCGTGGGATGCACAAGCTTGGCCGCGATGCGCGCCCAGGCGGCCGCTTCGGCGGCACGTATTTCGGCGATCCCGACGCCCTCGGGGAGGCTCGCGAGATAATCGAGCACACCGACGTACATCGCATCATGGGCGCGCGTCGGCGCATCGGCGAGGATGCCCGGTGCGCCAGGCGCAATGACCTGACCGCCGCGTTCTTCTTGCGCGAGCCACTGAATGCTCTCGCCCTTCGGCTCGAAGAGATATTCGATCAGATGAAGGTTCAGGTTTGGCGAGGTCTGCGGGCGCTTCGGATCGAACGTGTCGGATTCAAAAACAAGGCCCAGTGCGCGGTGCCACTCGCTGCGGTCGGAGCTTGCCGTACCGGTGCGGCCGAAATAGGCGCCCCACCATTCGTATTCGGGATAGGCCTTGGCGAGCAGCGTTTGCGCCGTCGCCTGCCACCCGGTGTCGACGAGAAGTGCGGCGCCTCCCGTTCCTAGGAGTTGCTTGACGTAACCTTCGAGTAAGAGGCTCTGATGGCGAAACAGCGTCAGCACGACTTCAGCGATCTTGCTGCCGCTTTTCAGAAAGCGCTCGAGGTCGGCGCCGTTGCCGACGAGCGACGGGTCGACGGGGTTCAACTTCGCGCCCGAGGGTGCGAAGCGGAACATGCCGCGCACGAACTCCGGCAGATTGATGTGCTTGTACTCTTTGGCGAGCACTTCGATCGCCGCGTCGGGTTTACGGTTCCACACACCGCGCGCCACGATGATGCGCGAGACCCAGAAATACTCGCCGGTCGCGGGCGCCGGCAGCTTCGTCGCGCGAACGAAGGTATCGAGCGCGCGGCGGATGCGGATGCCGGCGCGGGAGACGTAGAGCGTGCGGGCGCCGTGTTCCTGTTCGAACGCCAAGATGGTGGCGTGCAGGCGCTGGAGATAGCCCGCGATCGCTGGGCCCAGATCGTCGCGGCCGAATGTGTAGCCGGGGTTGAGGTCGCTCATCGACTAGAGCCTCGCCCAGTCGGTGAAATCGTGGCCGCGGGATTTTAGATCGTCCACAAACGTCTTGAGCGCGCGCTCGCGCTCCGCTGTTTCGTTGCGCGAGATCGGGAAGTGTAGAGCGTTCCAGCCGGCTTCGCGGGGCTTCACTACGTCGCCTTCCCAGGCGTCGCCGATGTGCAGGAAGTGTTTGGCGGGTATGTCGAGGTCCGCTTCGATCAGTGAGAAGATCTTTCCGGCGCGCTTGGAAACGATGTGGTCAGCGCTGGAATAGATCTTGTCGTACCAGTTCGTGACGCCGTTCGAGAGGCGGCTCAAGATCGTGCCGATTTCCTTTTGACCCAAATACATGTCGCTGATCAGGATCACCTTGCCGCCGCGCGCGCGGTGGGCGGAGGCGACCGCTGCCAGCACGGGGTTCACGGAGAGGTTCGCGGTCTCGTAGTCGAGTTCGACGTCGCGAAACGTCTGCTCGCTCTCGCGGGGTAGGTTGAGGGCAGTCAATGCGTAGCGTATCACCTGATCGATGTGGCCTTCGCGGCAGCCCTCGACGGCCTTGCGCGTGCGATACGAGAACGCCATGCCGTGCAGTCTGGCGATGAGCAAGTCGACGTCGCTTGGCGGCTTTGCCACGCGCTCGGCCAGGCGATGCTGAACGCGCGCGGAGAGTTCGAGATAGCGCGCGGTCTCGGGCTTGTTGTTGCGCAGGAGGAACGTGTCGAAGACGTCGAACGAGAGGACACGCGCAGAGGCCGCCTCGATCTCGCGCTCCAGTTCCTTACGGAGGGCCGCACCCTTGGAGCCGGTCAAGAGCTCTTGCCTTGAGGCGCACTCAAGCATCTCGCGGGCGACAGGCGCGAAATCGTAGATGACGGGCGGGGTCAAGGGCGCGTCTTCGGCGGCGTGCATATAGGGTCCGGGGACAGTGAGGGCGCAAAGGGACTATAGCGACGGGCCGTCGGCCCTGTCGACATATTGGCTCAGCAATTCCTGCCAACGCGTTTACCGAACCCGGCCTCAGGCGGTCGCCGGGACGGCCGCTGGGGGCGACTGCTGCGTGTCTCGCACATCGTCGCGCAAGGCCACGTAGATCGCGGGAATAACGAGCACTGTCAAAAGCGTCGAAGACGCAAGCCCGAACAGGAGCGAAATCGCGAGCCCCTGGAAGATCGGGTCGGTCAGGATGACGGCGGCGCCGATCATCGCGGCGAGCGCCGTCAGGAGGATCGGCTTGAAGCGCACGGCGCCCGCTTCCAGCAGAACGTCGCGCAACGGGCGGCCGGGGGTGCGGCCGTGGCGGATGAAGTCGACGAGCAGGATCGAGTTGCGCACGATGATGCCCGCGAGCGCGATGAAGCCGATCATCGACGTCGCGGTAAACGGCGCGCCGAACAGGGCGTGACCGAAGACGATGCCGATCAGGGTCAGCGGGATGGGGATCAGGATCACGAGCGGCAGCTTGAAGCTCTTGAACTGCCCCACGACGAGAACGTAGATGCCGAGCAGCGCCACCATGAAGGCGGCCCCCATGTCGCGGAACGTGACGTAGGTGATTTCCCACTCGCCGTCCCAGAGCAGCGCCGGCGCCGCTTCGCTTTCCGGCTGGCCGTAAAGCCGGATTGCGGGCTTCGGCAACTTGCCCCAATCGTGCTTGTCGACCGCGCTCGCAACCTCGAGCATGCCGTAGATCGGCGCCTCGTAGGCGCCCGCAAGTTCGGCCGTCACCATTTCCGCGAAGTGGCCGTTACGACGGAACATCGGCAACGAGCCCGCCTCGCGCGAGGCTTCTATCACTTCGCCGAGTTCGATCGTCTTAGGCCCTTGCCCGGTCTGCGCGACCGCAACCGGCGTCGCGGTCAGGCGCGCATTCCAGCTCAAGTCGCTCTTGGGCAGGCGTACAGCGATCTCGATGGGATTGCGCCCCTCGCCACGGTGCGAATAGCCCGCGATTGTTCCGTTCAGCAGCGCGCCAAGGGAGTCCGAGATGTCGCGCTCGCTCAGGCGGAAGAATTCGACCGCATCGCGCTTCACATTCAGGCGCAGGCGCGGCCGGGCGACGCCGTAGGAATCGTCTACGTCGACGATGAAGGGGATGCTCTTGAACAGCTTCTTCGTTTCTTCGGCGACCGCGCGCCGCGTCGCCGCATCGGGGCCATAGATTTCGGCGAGCAGCGTTGCGATGACCGGCGGCCCGGGCGGCACTTCCACGACCTTGATCGACGTGCCGTCGGGGAGGCTCAACGCGGCGAGCAGCTTGCGCAGATCGAGCGCGATGTCGTGACTGGCGCGGTCGCGTTCTTCCTTCGCCTTCAGGTTCACCTGCAGGTCGCCTAGTTCCGGCCGCTGACGGAGGAAATAGTGCCGGACAAGACCGTTGAAATTGAACGGCGCGGCGGTTCCCGCATAGGCCTGAATCGAGGTGACCTCGGGCAGCGTCTTCACGATCTCCGCCGCCTGCAGCAGCACGCGTTCGGTCGCCTCCAGGCTCGCGCCTTCGGGAAGGTCGGCCACGACCTGCAGCTCGGATTTGTTGTCGAACGGCAAGAGCTTCACCGTCACGGTCTTCGTCACGAACAGCAAGCACGCCATCAGGGTCGCGACACCGACCGCGCCCAAGAATAACCAGGCCCGCTTGCGCGTGCGTATTACGGGCTCGGCCGCGCGCCGGTAGAGCCGACCGAGCACGCCTTCGCCGTGCGCGGCCTCGTGCCCCGCCATAGCGCCTTGCGCCTTCGGCGCGATCTTGATCATCAGCCAGGGTACCAGCACGACCGCGACAAAAAACGAGAACAGCATCGCGGCGGACGCGTTCGCCGGGATCGGGGCCATGTAGGGGCCCATCAGGCCCGACACGAACATCATCGGCAGCAGCGCCGCGACGACGGTTAGCGTCGCGATGATCGTCGGGTTGCCAACTTCGGCGACGGCCTCGATTGCGGCCTGCACGCGCGAGCGGCCGTCCTTCATCGCCCAGTGGCGGGCGATGTTTTCGATCATGACGATCGCGTCGTCGACCAAAATGCCGATCGAGAAGATCAGGGCAAACAGGCTGACGCGGTTGATCGTGTAGCCCATCAGGTTCGCGGCGAAGAGCGTCAGCATGATCGTCGTCGGGATGACGACGGCCGTCACCAGTGCCTCGCGCAGGCCGATCGCGAAGGCGATCAGGATGACGATCGATACCGTCGCAAGACCCAAATGGAACAACAGCTCGTTCGCTTTTTCGTTTGCGGTTTCGCCGTAATTGCGCGTGATCGCCGCGTCCAGACTGTTCGGGATCAGCGGACCTTTCAGTGCTTCGAGCCGCTCGACGATACGCTCGGAGATCATGACGGCATTGGCGCCGGGCCGTTTGGCAATGGCAAGGCTGACCGCGGGCGTGGTGAACCACTTGCCGTCTGCGGACCGCGCCAGCGACCAGGCGCGCGCATCGTCCGTGCGCGGGGCCTGCACGACGGTGGCCACGTCGCGGACATAGACCGTGCGGCCGTCCGCGGTGGGTACGGTCAAGAGCCCGATCTCTTCCGGCCCGGCCAACGTGCGGCCTGTGATGGCGGAGACACTGCTGTCGCGCTCGCGCAGTGTGGCGAGCGGAAACGCACGGTTCGCGTCGCGCACGGCCGCGATCAACGAACCCAACGGCACGCCGTAGAGCGCCAGGCGGCCAGGATCGGGCTCGACGCGGATTTCCTGCGGGCGGCCGCCCACGATGAAGGAGAGACCGACGTCTTCGATCTTGGCGATCTCCGCACGCAATTCGTCAGCGACATCGTGGAGCGCTTCGTCGGTCCAACGGTCGGCGGCTTCGGCTTTCGGCGCGAGCGTCACCACCACGATCGGCACGTCGTTGATGCCGCGCCCTATGACAAGCGGTTCAGGGATACCCGCCGGGATCTTGTCGTAGTTGGCGCGGATTTTCTCATGTACGCGCACGATCGCATCGTCCGCATCCGAGCCCACTTTGAAACGGGCGGTGACGAGAACGCGGTCGTCCTCGGTCTGGCTGTAGATGTGCTCGACGCCGTCGATGCTTTTGATGATCGCTTCCAGCGGCTTGGTGACGAGTTCGATCGCGTCGACCGCCCGCACGCCGTCGGCGCGGACCTGAACGTCGACGAGCGGCACGCTGATCTGCGGCTCTTCCTCGCGCGGGATCGTGACAACGGCAAGGAGCCCCAAGGCAAGCGCCGCCAAAAGCAGCAAGGGCGTGAGCGGAGACCCGATCGTCGCCTGTGTCAGCCTGCCCGAAAGCCCAAGGTTCACGATTGCACCAAACCGCGATCCGGTCTCAGCAATACGTCATTGGCCTTCAGACCCGACAGGATTTCGATGCCATCCGCGACGCCCTGCGCTTCGATCTGCTGGCCGCGCTGTACGGGGATGTCGAGCGCACCGGCCTTCTGCGCTAAGCTCACATAGTCGACGCCGAATCGGGTAGTGACGTAGTCACGGGGCACGACGATCGCCGTGCGTTCGCCGATCGCGACCAGAACGCGCACGCGTTCGCCCACGAAGGCGGTGGCGAGACCTTTCGCTTCCAGGTCGATTGTGGCGCGGCCGTTGCGCACCTCAGGATAAACTTCGCGGATCGCGGTCGACGCAAACCGTTCGCGCCCGACGCCGCCGCCCGTCGAAAGGCGAACCGCGTCGCCCTTCTTCAAACCGCGCGCTTCGCGCTCGGGAATTTCCACGCGCACGACTGCGTCGTTCGAGGCGACAACCACAACAACGTCGCCCGGCATGACGACCGAACCCGCGGGCACTGACGCGCGCACGACCTTGCCGGCGGCCGGCGCCAGCACGGCGCCCTGCCCAGCTTGCTCCGCGACCACGGCTTGCGAGGCGACCGCCGCTTTCCACGCCGACTCTGCCGTCTTCGCAGAAGCGATGGCCTGATCGAGCCGCGCTTTGGAGTAGAAGCCTTTGGCGTACACGGCACGTACGCGGGCGAGATCGGCAGCCGCGCGTTCATGCTCGGCCTTCAATGCCGCCGCTTGGGCGCCGCGCGATTGCGCTTCCAGCGCGATCTTCTGATCCGCGATCAGGGCCAGCGTCTGGCCCTTCTCGACGACTTCGCCTTCGCGCACACGCAGTTGCGTCAGCGTGCCGCCGATGCGCGCGCGAGCTTCGCCGACATCGCGCGTGGTGAACGTGGCGGCGACGGCCTTGTAGTCGGGGATCGTGCGCTCGCTCACCACGAAACGGTCCGCCGCCTCGGCTTGAGTTGCGGTCAACAGGATCGCGAGACCCAGCGCCAAGGTGGAGAGATTCTTCATTTTCGAATTTTCCATCACTTTGCCCATCGCCCCCTTGACCTCCATCAACGTTTGCGCGCTGGCGGCGCGCAGAATGTCCCGTAAAGGATTTCGACAATCGCACGTGCCGCAGGGTTCGCGACCGAGTAGTGAATCGTCTGACCGTCGCGGCGTGTCCCGACGAGCCCTTCCTTGCGCAACAGCGCGAGGTGTTGAGACACGGTCGAGTCGCGCAGATTGAGCGCTTCCGCCAACTCGCCGACGGCACGTTCGCCGTCGATCAACTGGCAGACGATCATCAGGCGGTGCCGGTTTGCGAGCGCCTTCAGCAACTCACTTGCCCCGTCGGCCGCCGCTTCCATTTGTTTGATGTTCATATTCATACTTGTGTATATACGAAGAAATGCATATATTGTCAAGCGCCACGGGAAAACTGCGGCAAGTCAAGGTGCAGAGCCGCGCTTCGGCGCTGAAATGACGCCCTGAAGATGCAAGGAGCCTGAACATGGCCGATATCGTGATTTTGGGTGCGGGCCTGGGCGGCACGCTGATGGCTTATGAGTTGAAGGAGAAGCTGCGCGCGGACGACCGGCTGACCGTGATCGGGCAAGGCCGGACGTATCACTTCGTGCCCTCGAACCCTTGGGTCGCTGTCGACTGGCGCAAGCGTAAGGAGATCGAAGTCGATCTCGCGCCTGTGTTCGCGCGCAAGGGTATCGAGTTCGTCACCATGGGCGCCAAGCGCGTGCACCCGAAAGAGAACCGGGTGGAGCTCGAGGACGGGCGCTCCGTGCCCTACGACTATCTCGTAATCGCGACCGGGCCAGAGCTTGCCTTCGACGAGATCGAGGGGTTGGGTCCGAAAGGCTTTACACAATCGATTTGCCACGTGGACCACGCGGAAAAGGCGCAAGCCGAATTCGAGAGATTCGTGAACAACCCAGGCCCCATCGTCGTCGGTGCGGCGCAGGGTGCCTCCTGCTTCGGTCCGGCTTACGAGTTCGCCTTCATTCTCGACACCGAACTGCGGCGCCGGAAGGTCCGCGACCGGGTGCCGATGACGTTCGTGACACCGGAGCCCTATATCGGCCATCTGGGGCTCGACGGCGTGGGCGATACGAAATCGCTGCTCGAAAGCGAGCTGCGTAACCGGCACATCAAATGGATCACGAACGCGAAGATCGCCAAGGTTGAAGAAGGGCGGATGGAGGTCGAAGAGGTCAACGACGACGCGAGTCTCAAGGCCAAGCACGAACTGCCGTTCAACTACGCGATGATCCTGCCCGCGTTTCGCGGCGTGGCCGCCGTGCGCGGCATCGAGGGTCTCACCAATCCGCGCGGCTTCATTCTGGCCGACAAGATGCAGCGCAATCCGGCGTTCCCGAACGTGTTCTCGATCGGGGTGGGCGTCGCGATCCCGCCGGTCGGCAAGACGCCGCTGCCGGTCGGCGTGCCGAAGACGGGCTTCATGATCGAATCCATGGTGACGGCGACCGCGCTCAATATCAGCGCGCTGTTGCGGGGCGAACCCGCAAAGGCCGAGCCCACGTGGAATGCCGTTTGCCTTGCCGATTTCGGCGACGGCGGCGTCGCCTTCATCGCGCAACCGGAGATTCCGCCGCGCAACGTCAATTGGGCGGCGCAGGGCACTTGGGTGCACTACGCCAAGATCGCGTTCGAGAAGTTCTTCCTGATGAAGCTGCGGAGCGGCGTCTCGGAGCCGTTCTATGAGAAGTTCGTTCTCGACATGCTGGGCATTCACAAACTGAAGAAGACAAGCTGATCCCATGACCTCGAAAGCTCACATCGTTTGCACCGCGTGCGGCGCCGTCANNGCGGCCGCGTTCGCGCATCAGACGGAGCGCGGCGACCTTCCCGTGCTCATCGACGTTTGGGCGCCGTGGTGCGGACCCTGCCGGCAAATGGCGCCGCAGTTCGAGCGCGCGGCAGCCGAGCTTGAGCCGCAGGTGCGTCTCTTGAAGCTGAACGCCGACGAGGCGCCGGACGTTTGCGTTCGCTTCGGCGTCCGCGGCATCCCGGCGCTTTTGCTGCTGCATCGCGGCCGCCTGCTCGCGCAGACCGCCGGCGCCATGGATACCCAACGCATTGTGCAATGGACGCGCGCCTATCTTCCGCAACAAAAGGAGACCACCACATGACGATCGACAAAGCCGTCTTTGCGTTTGCCGGCACAATCGTGCTGCTGTCGCTGACGCTCGGCTATTTCCTGCACCCGGCGTGGCTGCTGCTCGCGGTCTTTGCCGGCGCGAATATGCTGCAGGCGGCGTTCACCGGTTTTTGTCCCGCGGCTCGCATTTTCAAGAGCCTCGGCGTCAAGCCCGGTCAAGCGTTCGACTAAGCGCTGAGGCGCGCCCATTCGTCCGCGGTTAGCTCCCAATAGAGCGAGCGGCGGATCGTGCCGTCGGGGCGGTGGGCGTCGCGTTCGCCCATGCGGCGGAAGCCCATGCGGTCGATCAGCTTGGCCGAGCGGACATTGTCGAGCGCGGCGGTCAGGCAGATCAAACGGACTTTGAGGGTCTTGAAGATCCAGCCGATCGTGTGGGCGGCCCCCGCTCCGCCGGCGCCGGTGCTTTGTAGAGTCGCACGCAGCGCGCCGCCGAGTTCGGCCGCCGAGCGGTCGGGCCAGACGGTGATTTTCGAGTAGCCCATGACGTGGCCGCCCGCGACGGTCAGTATCAGCAGGCACTCGCCCTTTTGGCGCTCCGCTTCGCAGTCTTCGATCCAGGCTTTGACGGCGGCCAGCGTGAGCGGTTTTGGGAGCGCGTAGACCGGCTCGGAGACCGCGGGGTCGGCGAGCAGGTCGAACG
>CXWJ01005307.1_pt1 | contig 11597 bp, 8 predicted proteins | sample 590841 | NCBI WGS metagenome assembly CXWJ01 (sample SAMEA3498367, study PRJEB10139) | wastewater metagenome | biome: wastewater treatment plant; material: activated sludge | place: Austria | collected 2015-01-21 | reverse complement strand
GCCGAGGCGCCGGCCGCCGCCGCGCCGGCCGCGGTTCCCCCTGCGGTGCGGCACGCCGCCCCCGCGGCGCGCGCCGACGAGGGCCCGGCGGCGCCGCGTGCCGTGGCGGCGCAGCAACTGCGCCAGGGTCTGGCGCCGCTGGCGGCGGCCGCGGCCACCGAGCCTTGGGACGACCTGCCGCTCGCTCCGGCGCAGAAATGGGTCAGCCACTACTACCCGGAGCCGTTCGCGTGGTGGGGTTACTCGCGCCTGCGCTTGTGCGATGCCTTCGACGTCGATGCGTTCATCGATGCCATGAACGCCGTGATCGCGGCCCATCCGGCGCTGCGCACGACTTTCGCGCGCGACGAGCGCGGCTGGCGCCGGCGCGTGCACCACGCCGTCGAGTCGTTCGAGCCGAGCTTCTTCGACGGCCGCGGCATGACGCGCGCGCAACTCGACCCGTGGTTGCGCGCCGCCATCGTCGAGGCGGCCGAATCGCTGCGCGTCGACCGTTGGCCGCTGGTCAAGGCGATCGTCGTCGCGCTCGGCGAGCGCGAGTGGGAGATCGTGTTCGTCACGCATCACCTGATCGGCGACATGGTCGCCGGCAACGTGATGTTCCGCGCGCTGTGGAAACACTACGACGACCGGGTCGCCGGTCGCGCGATCGCGGCCAGGCCCGTGCCGGGCACCGAGACGCTGGTGCGCGCGCTCGAGGCGCAGGGCAGCGAGCAGACCCGCCGCCAGCTCGACTACTGGCAGCGCAGCTTCCCGCTCGGGCAGGCGGCGTTCCACCTGCCGTACGACGAGCTCGGCGGCGCGAACACCGAAGACTCGGCGGCACTGCTCGAGTTCGGCTTGTCGAAGGGCACGTCGCAGGCGCTGCTCAGCACCACGAAGAACCGCTTCGACTGCCCCTTGTACGCGCTGCTTGTGGCGCCGCTGTACCGGGCGCTCGGCGCCGTCAGCGGCCGCTCGCGCGTCGTCGTCAGCCATCGGGTGCACGGGCGCGACGCCCTGCCGCAGCGCGTGTTCATCGACAGCATCGACAACTTCGCCGTGAACTACCCGCTGGCGCTGCATGTCGAGCCCGGGGCGCCGCTGGCCGAGCTGGTGGAGCGCTTCCGTGTCGCCCAGGAGGCGGTGCCGCTGCGCGGGGTCAGCTACGACTGGCTCGCCGAGCAGCTGCCCCAGTACCTGTATCCGGACGACCGGCTGACCTCGGTGCGCGTGAACTACCTGGGCAACCTGGACCTGCCGCCGAACCCGCGCTTCGTGATCGACCCCGAGGACAACAACCAGCGGCTCGCGCCGCCCGGCCAGCGACGCAGCTGCATGGTCGAGGTCTGGCTGTCCGTCAGCGGCGGCGCCTTGCAGCTGCGCATCGGCTACTCCCGCAACTTCCACGCCGAACCCACGCTGCGCCGCCTCGCCGAGACATACCTGGGCCTGCTCGAGCAGCTGGTCGTGGAGAGCGCCCAGCCGGCCTGAAGCTGCCCCCGGGGCGCGCCGGCCGCGCCCCGGACCTACATGGGCATGTAGTAGACCGCCCTGACCGGCTTCCTGAGAATTTGTCCGGACCGAGGCACTCCCGCCGCCCCCGCATCCGGCGCGGCGCCACTCGCAGGCAGACACCATGAATGCTCGAACCCCCCAACTCAAGTTCATCCTCGTCAGCGTGTTGCTGGACATGCTGGCCATCGGCCTGGCGATCCCGGTGATGCCCGAGCTGGTGGGCCGCTTCACTTCGTCCGCGCAGGAGCAGTCCTACGCCTACGGCCTGCTGGTGGCCGCCTTCGGGCTGACCCAGTTCCTCGCGGCGCCCTTGCTGGGCGCGCTGTCGGATCGCTTCGGCCGCCGCCCGGTGCTGCTCGCATCGGTGGCCGGGCTGGGCCTGGACTTCATCCTGACCGGGCTGGCGCAATCGCTGACCATGCTGGCTGCCGCCCGCATCCTCGGCGGCCTGACCAGCGCCAGCTTCATCGTCGCCAGCGGCTACGCCGCCGACATCTCCACGCCGCAGGAGCGAGCCAAGAACTTCGGCCTCATCGGCGCCATGATGGGCGTGGGCTTCACGGCCGGGCCGATGCTGGGCGGCCTGCTCGGCCACATCGACCTGCGCCTGCCGTTCTTCGCCGCCGCGGCCTTGGCGCTCGCCGCTGCCGTCTACGGCTGGCTGGCGGTTCCGGAGTCCTTGCCGGCCGACAAGCGCCGCGCGCTCGACTGGGCTCGCATCAGCCCGCTGGGCTCGCTGGTCTCGTTGTGGCGCCGGCCCGAACTGAAGACGCTGGTGCTGCTGTTCGCGCTGGTCACCTTCGGCACGATGGTGCTGCAAGCGACCTGGGTGTTGTACGGCATCCAGCGCTACGGCTGGCGGCCGCTGGAAAGCGGCTTGTCCTTGCTGGTCGTGGGCAGCGTCGCCTGCGTCGTGCAAGGCGGCCTGATCGGGCGCCTGGTGGCGCGCTTCGGCGAGGCCCGGGTGGTGCTCATCGGGCTGGCCTCGAGCGTGCTCGGCTACCTGGCTTTCGGCCTGGCGCTGTCGACGCTGGTCCTGCTGTCGATCGTGGTGCTGAACTTCGCGTCGTTCGCGGTGGCACCGGCGCTGCAGGCACTCGCCTCGCGCGCCGCGGGCGAGCGCGAGCAGGGCCAGGTGCAAGGCGCGCTGGGTTCCTTGACCAGCCTGATCGCCGTCGCCGCGCCGCTCGTGGGCACCGCGCTGCTCGGCCAGAGCGCTCATCTCGCGGCGCGCGATTGGCGCGTCGGCACCGCGTTCTACGTCTGTGCCCTGCTGCAACTGCTGGCGCTGGCGCTGGCATGGCGCGGCTTGCACCGCGGCGATCGGGCCGTGCCCGCAGTCGCTGCCGCCACCACCCCGGCCTGAGGCCGACACGACGGAGACCCTCTCATGAACGACTCCACCTCCCGAAACGCGCTGCCGCGCCTGACGCGGCGCCGCGCGCTGGCCTGGGGCGGCGCGGCCGGCGTCGCCGGCCTGGCAGCCGCCGGCGGCGCCTGGTTCGCGAACGAACGCCAGCGTGTGGACTATGCGCTGCCGGCGTATGCAGGCTGGAAACAAGCGCTCGACGTGCCGCCCGAGGACGCGGGCCGTTTTGCCGCCTTCTGCGGCAGCCTGGCGGCCAGCGCGCACAACACGCAGCCGTGGCGTTTCCATGTCGAAGCAGCGCGCATCGACATCCTGGCCGACGCCGGGCGCACCCTGGGCAGCGCCGACCCGAAGCGCCACCTGATGCTGATGTCCCTGGGCGCGGCGGCAGAGAACGTGCGCATCGCGGCAAGTCACCTGGGGCTGGCGCCGCGCATCGAATGGCGCCTGGACGACGGGCCGATCGACAGCCTGCGGCCTTGCGCCAGCGTCCACCTCGCACCCGGTGGGCCGCGCGGCGCGGAGCCCAACTTCGAGGCCATCTTCACGCGCCGCACGAACCGCGGCCCGTACGACCTGCAAGCCGCCCCGGCGGCGCAGGACCTGGAAGAGATCCGCCGCGCGGCGGCCTTCGCCGGGGCCGGGCTGGACTGGTACGCGAGCGATTCGCCGCAGGGTCGCGAAATCGCCCTGTACACCGTGCACGGCGTGCAGCAGTGGCTGCGCGACGACACGCGCCACCGCGACGGCATGCGCTGGTGGCGTGTCGACCGTGCCGACCTGCAGAGCCGGCGCGACGGCCTGAGCATCCACACCACGGACGCCCCGGCGCTGGTCAAGCAAGGCATGGATCTGCTCGTCGACCGCTCGATGTGGAGCGGCGACTTCGGCAAGTCCGGCGAGCGCATGTCGGTCGAGAACTCGGTACAGGCGACGCCGGTGTGGGGGCTCGTGACGGCGCGCCCCGGCGCCGCCGGTATGTTGCAGGCCGGCGCCCTGCTGGAGCGCGTCTACCTCGAGGCTGCCCGCCGCGGCTACGCGGTGCAGCCGCTGTGTTATTCGACCGAGCTGCAGCTCCTGCAGACCTACAGCGCACCGGTGCTGAAGCTCGACGCCGGCGTCGCACCGGTGATGGCGCTGCGCTTCGGCCGGCCTCTCGTGCAGGTCGAGCAGTCGGTGCGCCGCGACTTCGCGGGCACGCTGGTATGAGCCGGGTGTCCGGCACCGAAAGGGATTTGCCATGTTGAGCTTCATGTTCGCCGGTCAGGGTGCGCAGCACAAAGGCATGGGTGCGCACCTCTTCGACGACTTCCGCACCCTGTGCGCGCGCGCCGACGAAGCGCTCGGTTATTCGATCAGGGACCTGTGCCTGAACGACCCGGACCGGCGCCTCGCGCAGACGCAGTACACGCAGCCGGCGCTGTTCGTCGTCGGCGCGCTGAGCTGGGTCGCGCGCATGGAACAGCGCGACGAGGCGCCGGCCTACGTGCTCGGCCACAGCCTGGGCGAGTACGTCGCGCTGTTCGCTGCCGAAAGCATCGATTTCGCCACCGGCGTGCGCTTGGTCGCCAAACGCGGCGAGCTGATGGCGCGCGCGGCCGGCGGCGGCATGTGCGCCGTGGTCGGCAAGGGGCTGGCGGAACTGCCGGATCTGCTGGCGCAGCACGTGCCCGACGTCGACGTGGCCAACTTCAACTCCGACGAGCAGGTCGTGCTGTCCGGCCCGCTGGGCAGCCTGCCGGCCGCCGAAACCGTGTGCAAGAAGCGCGGCTGGAACGCGATACGCCTGAACGTGAGCGGTGCCTTCCATTCGCGCTACATGGGCGACGCGGCAGCGCAGTTCGAGCGCTTCGTCGCAGCGTTCGAGTTCGGCCTTCCGCGCATCCCGGTGGTGGCCAACGTCACCGGCAAGTCCTACCCGGCGGACGCGCAGAAGATCAGGTCGCTGCTCGTCGAGCAGATCACGCGCCCGGTGCGCTGGACCGACTCGATCCGCTTCCTGCGCCGCGCCGGCGTGCGCCAGTTCGAGGAGATCGGCGCCGGCAAGGCGCTGGCGGGGATGCTCGCCAAGATCGATGCATCCACATGACCACACCCAGCGGCTTCACGGCCGAGTTCTTGAACTTCGAAGGAAACAGTCCATGACACATGTGCAACTCTCCAAGGTGAGCAAGACCTACAAGCTCGGCGCCGTCGCCGTGCCGGCGCTGACCAACGTCAACGTCGACATCGAAGGCGACCGCTTCACCGTGCTGTCGGGGCCTTCGGGCAGCGGCAAGACGACCTTGCTGAACATCATCGGCGGCATCGACCGCCCGGACGCGGGGCGCGTGCTCGTCGCCGGGCAGGACCTGAGCGCGCTGAAGGACGACGTGCTCGCCGACTTCCGCTCGCGCCATGCGGGCTTCATCTTCCAGAACTTCAACCTGCTGCAAGTGCTGACGGCCTACGAGAACGTCGAGTACCCGCTGCTGATGAACAAGGTCGCCGCGCCCGAGCGCCGCAAGCGCGTGCTCGAACTGCTCGACGACGTCGGCCTGGCCGACCGCGCCCACCACCGCCCGAACCAGCTGTCGGGCGGCCAGCGCCAGCGCGTGGCGATCGCGCGTGCGCTCGCGATGCGGCCCAAGATCGTGCTGGCCGACGAACCCACGGCCAACCTCGACACGTCCACCGGCGACGCGATCATCGCGCTGATGCGCCGCATGCAGCGCGAGCGCGAGCTGTGCGTGATCTTCTCCTCGCACGACCCGAAGGTCCTGGCCGAGGCCGACGACGTCATCTGTATCAACGACGGTCGCGTGGTTTCCATCGAACGTCGCAACTCCAAGGTGCCCGCATGAACTCCTTCTCGCTCGCCCTGCGCAACCTGTTGCGCAACCGCCGCCGCTCGCTGACGACCTTCCTCGCGATGGTCATGGGCGCCGTGGCCATCCTGCTGTTCGGCGGCTACATCCAGGACATGAAGTACGGCCTGCAGACCGGCTACGTGCACGCCAGCGGCCACTTGCAGATCCAGCGCAAGGACTACTTCCTCTACGGCACCGGCAACCCGGCGGCCTACGGCATCAAGGACTACGAGAACATCATCTCCCTGGTGCGCAACGATCCGGAGCTCGCCGACCTGATCGCCGTCGTGACGCCGACGCTGCAGCTCGGCGGCATCGCCGGCAACGTCGATGCAGGCGTGTCGCGCACGGTGTTCGCCACCGGCATGGTGGTGGAAGACCGCAACAAGATGCGCCAGTGGAACGACTACGACATTCCGCTGCGCGCCAGCTCGCTGGCATTGACGGGCACCGGCGCGGACACCGCGGTGGTGGGCGAGGGCGTGGCGCGCGTGCTGCAGCTGTGCGCGCTGATTCCGGGCAAGGAGTGCACGGCGCAGTCCGACGGCATCGACGCCGGGGCGCCGGCGCTGCCGGCCGACATCGCCGGGCTCAGCGCGAACCAGGCGGCACGCGCCGCGGCCGGACGCGGCGCAGACAACCGCATCGAGCTGCTCGCGGCCAACACCTACGGCGCGCCGAACGTGGCCCGCCTGAACGTGATCAAGGCCGAGAACCAGGGCATCAAGGAGCTGGACGACATCTACGTCGCGCTGCACCTGGCCCAGGCCCAACGCCTCGTCTACGCGGACGAAGAACCGCAGGTCACGGCCGTCGTGGTGCAGCTGCGCCGCACCGCCGACATCGCGCGTGCCACCACGCGCCTGAACCACCTGATGGAGACTACGTTCAAGGACACGCCGCTGGAGGTCGTCGACTTCCGCACGCTGAACAACTCGTACGTGCAGATCACCGGCATGTTCGACATGATCTTCGCGTTCATCTCGCTGCTGATCGGCTCGATCGTGCTGTTCACCGTCGGCAACACGATGAACATGGCGATCGCCGAGCGCACCGCCGAGATCGGCACGCTGCGCGCCATGGGCCAGCGCCGCGGCGGCATCCGCCGGCTGTTCGTCTCCGAAGGGCTGTTCCTGGGGTTGATCGGCTCGGGCCTCGGCGTGGCCGTGGCGCTGACGATCGCGTATGCGATCAACAACGCCGGCCTGACCTGGCTGCCGCCCGGCCAGGTGGAAGTGACGCCGCTGACGGTTCGCGTGTGGGGCGAAAGCGGCATGCTGCTCGGCGCCGCCCTGGGCCTGACGCTGGCCTCGGTGTTCTCTTCGTGGTGGCCGGCGCGGCGCGCGTCCAGGCTGGTCATCGTCGACGCGCTGCGCCATGCCTGAGCCGCGGCGCCGCCTTCTCCACCCATCGCGAGGTCTCCAGATGCAAACCATTTCCTTGATGGCGCGCCGCTCGCTGGCAGCCTTCGGGCTCGGCCTGATGGTCCTGGCCGTCCAGGCGGCGCCGGACGCACAGGCCGTGCTCGCCGCCAGCGACGCGATCCGCAACCCCGACAAGCCCTTCGGCGTCGAAACCACGCTGATCGAGTATCGCAACGGCAAGCAGGCCGACATCAGCACGCTGCTCGTGTACTCCAAGCCCGACCGGACCACCGGCCAGTTCCGCAGCCTGATCCGCTTCGTGGCGCCGGCGCGCGATGCCGACAAGCTCATCCTGCGCAACGGCAACGACCTGTGGTTCTACGACCCCAGCAGCCAGGCGAGCATCCGCATCTCGCCGCAACAGCGCCTGCTGGGGCAGGCCTCGAACGGCGACGTGGTCACGGTCAATCTGGCGAAAGACTACAAGGCCCGCATCGAGAACGAGGAGACCGTGCTCGACGGCGACCGCAAGGAGCGCGCGACCTACAAGCTGCAGCTGGAAGCGGCCGCAGCCGACGTCAGCTACCAGCGCGTGGAGCTGTGGGTCGACCGCGCGAACCAGCGCCCGGTCAAGGCGCAGTTCTATGCCCACAGCGGCGGCCTGCTGAAGCTGGCCTACTACCGGCGCTTCGAGTCGCACCTGGGGGCCGAGCGCCCGACCGAAACGGTGATCATCGACGGCCTGAACCCCGCGCTGGTGACGGTGATGCGTTATGCCGGGTTCGCCTGGCGCGACGTTCCCGACGAATGGCTGCAGCGCGACTATCTGCCGCGCTTCAAGCAGCCGCAGTGACGGCCCGGGAGACTCTGAAGTGCATCCCGGCACCTGGGCGCGCCGGCTCGGCGGCGCGGCGAGCCTGTGCTGCGCGATGGGCGTTGCCGCCCAGCAGCCCCCCGACGTCGCCGCGGCGCTGGACCTGGCCGACCAGGCCGTCGCCGAACCCGCAACGGCCAGGGATTGGCGCGCCTCGCTGGACCTGTCGGGACTCTGGATCCAGCGCCGCGCCGGCAACGGCGAAGGTCGGCATGCGCAGCGCGTGTCCGTGGACCTGAGCTTCGACACCCGGCTCGCGCCGGACTGGCGCTTCAGGTTCGCCGATCGTTTCGACGGCCTGGTCCAAGACAATGCGCTCGGCCCGCGCAGCGTCAACACGCTGAAGGAAGCTTATGCGAGCTGGCAACCGAGCGCCGTCTGGTCGCTCGACCTGGGCCGCGTGAACGTGCGCAACGGCACGGCCGCAGGCTACAACCCGACCGACTACTTCCGCGAAGGCGCGGTGCGTTCGGTGGTCTCGGCGGCACCCTCGAGCCTGCGCGAAAACCGCCAGGGCAGCGTGATGCTGCGCGCCCAGCGCGTCTGGGACGGAGGCTCGCTGACGGGCCTGTACTCGCCGCGGCTCGAACGCGAGGCCGACAGCGATGGCTTCGACCTCGATTTCGGCGCCACCAACTTCGCGCACCGTTGGCAACTCGCCTGGACTCAGCGCTGGCGCGAGGGCCTGGCGCCGCAAGTGCTGCTCACCGGGGGCTCCGACCGCTCGCCACAGGTCGGTGCCAACGTCAGTGCGCTGCTGAGCGACAAGCTGATCGCGTTCGGCGAGTGGTCCGGCGGGCGCGGGCGCGAACAGGTCGACCGCGCGCTCGGCCTGGGCGGGGCGAACGCCTGGCGCCAGCGCTCGAGCCTGGGGTTGACGCTGACCACGTCGAACAAGATGAACTGGACGCTGGAGTACGAACACAACGGTGCCGCACCTGGGCGTGCCGCCTGGGCCGCGCTGGCTCCGGCCGAACGCGGCGCGTATGCGGCATGGGCGCAGAACCAGCAGGAAACCTTCGTGCGCGAGAACTGGTTCGTGCTGCTGAACTGGCAGGAGGTGTTCGTCAGGCAACTCGACGTGAACGCCTTCGTGCGCCACAACCCGTACGACCGCAGCACCATGTACTGGGCCGAGGCGCGTTATCACTTGCGCAAGGTCGATCTCGTCGCCCAGGCCCAGTTCAACCGAGGGCGCCCGGGCTCGTCGTTCGGCTCGATTCCGCAGGAGAGCACGGTCAGGCTCGGCGCGGTGTTCTACTTTCCCTGATCGCCGCAGGCGGCCGGCAGGGCGAAAGCGCCCCGGGTTCGTTACGATGCCGTGGCGATGAGCAAAGCCTTTACGCGCGAATCCGATGCCGTCGACGACGATGACGACGAGGTCTCGCTGCCCGCGCTGCCGCAGGGTGCGAAGAACTACGTCACGCCGCAGGGTTACGCCCGGCTGCGCGCCGAGCTGATGGGCCTGCTCGACGACGAACGGCCGAAGGTCGTCGAGGTCGTGTCCTGGGCGGCGAAGAACGGCGACCGTTCGGAGAACGGCGACTACCTCTACGGCAAGAAGCGCTTGCGCGAGATCGACCGGCGCATCCGCTTCCTGACCAAGCGCCTGGACATCGCCGAGGTCGTCGATCCGTCGGCGCACCACGGCCGCGACCAGGTCTTCTTCGGCGCGACCGTGACCTACGCGAACCGTGCGGGCGACGAACGCACGATCACGATCAAGGGCATCGACGAAGCCGACAGCGCACACGGCGAAGTCAGCTGGATCGCGCCGATCGCGCGCGCGCTGCTCAGGGCGCGTGTCGGCGACGAAGTGACCCTGATGACGCCGGGCGGGCTGGAGACGCTCGAGGTCGTCGGCGTGCGTTACCCCGCGCCCGGCGCGGCTGCCTGACGCTCGGGGCGCGAGCCATGGGCGGTGCGCCGCGCCGCGCTGAGGCGCGCCCCGAACTGCGGGTCGATTCGGCCAGGTGCCTCCGGTGGCGTGCGCCGAGCAGGCATCTTCGGCTCGCGGGACCCCCCTAAGCTGCCGTGATCCCCGTGCCGGACTGCTGCCGTCTGTACCCACGAGCGGGCGAATTCGCGCTTTCTCATCGGTCACGGATCCCACAGCATTCAGGAGCCAGCATGGCAATCACCCTCAACGGCGACAACGGCAACAACGTGCTCACCGCCAGCACCGGCGACGACTACTTCATCTACGGCTGGGGCGGCAACGACGTCCTCAACGGCCACACCGGCAACGACTGGCTCGACGGCGGCACCGGCAGCGACACCATGGCCGGCGGGGCGGGCAACGACACCTACATCGTCGACGCCGTCGGCGACGTGGTGACCGAGGGCCTGAACGCCGGCACGGACACGGTGCGTTCGTCGATCAGCTGGACGCTGGGCGCCAACGTCGAGAACCTCGTGCTCACCGGCAGCGCCAACCTCTCGGCGACCGGCAACGCGCTGGCCAATACGATCACCGGCAACAGCGGCGGCAACAATCTCGACGGCGGCGCCGGCAACGACACCCTGATCGGCGGCCTGGGCGACGACTTCTATCAGGTGGGCGATGCGGGCGACGTCGTCGTCGAGTCCGCGGGCGCGGGCACCGACTGGGTGGTCACGACCGTTTCGCGCACGCTCGAAGCCAACGTCGAAAACCTCTGGATGAACGGCAGCGCCGCGATCAACGGCACCGGCAACTCGCTGGCCAACCTGATGCAGGGCAATGCCGGCAACAACGTCCTCGACGGTCGCCTCGGCGCCGACAGCATGTACGGCGGCAACGGCAACGACACCTACTGGATCGAGACCGCCGGGGACACGGTGACCGAGGTCGCCGGAGCCGGTATCGACACCGTGGGGTCCAACCTCTCGTACACCTCGCTCGGCGCCAATGTCGAAAACCTGAAACTCGCCGAAATGCGAATCTTCGTGAACGGCGGCGGGGCCCTCGTCGCGCTGGCGGCGGGCGTGAGCGGGCAGGGCAACGAACTCGGCAATGTGATCGACGGCAACTCGAAGGACAACTACCTCTACGGCCTGGCCGGCAACGACACGATGACCGGCGGCGCGGGCAACGACTACCTCGACGGCGGCAGCGGCGCCGATGCGATGGCCGGCGGCGCCGGCGACGACCGCTACGAGGTCGGCTCGGCCTCGGACCTCGTCACCGAAGCCGCAGGCGAAGGCTACGACACGGTGTATTCGACCGTGAGCCACACCTTGGGCGCGAACGTCGAGAGGCTGGCACTGCAAGGCGGTGCCAGCATCAACGGCTACGGCAACGACCTGAACAACCGCATCGAAGGCAACGACGCGGCCAACCTGATCGACGGCAAGGCAGGCGCCGACCTGATGATCGGGCTCGGCGGCAACGACCTGTTCTACGTCGACGACGCCGGCGACGTGGTGCGCGATTCGATGCCGGGCTCCGACATCCTGCTCGGCGGCGGCACCGACAGCGTGATCTCGAGCGTGAGCTACACGCTCGGCTATGCGGAGATCGAGAACCTGTCGCTCACCGGATCGAGCGCGCTGAACGGCACCGGCAACGCGTCGGCGAACGGCCTGTGGGGCAACGCCGGCAGCAACGTCCTGCTCGGCCTGGCGGGCGACGACGGCCTGTACGGCCTGGGCGGCAACGACAC
>CXWJ01000532.1_pt1 | contig 11597 bp, 14 predicted proteins | sample 590841 | NCBI WGS metagenome assembly CXWJ01 (sample SAMEA3498367, study PRJEB10139) | wastewater metagenome | biome: wastewater treatment plant; material: activated sludge | place: Austria | collected 2015-01-21 | reverse complement strand
TCCGCGCAACGGGCGCCCGTCGGAGCCTCCGCGATGGCGCCGATTGACACCCGGCGATGCCCCTCCCAGAATGTTTCGTGAGTTACTGCACGGAGCAGCGCCATGCCCACCGGAACCGTCAAGTGGTTCAACGACGCCAAGGGCTTCGGCTTCATCGAGCCGGCCGGGGGAGGCGAGGACGTGTTTGCCCACTTCTCCGCGATCCGCATGGAGGGCTTCCGCACCCTCAAGCAGGGCGGCCGGGTGAGCTATGACCTGGTCCAGGGCCCCAAGGGCCAGTTGGCGCAGAACATCGCGCCGATCGACGCGGACACCGAGGTCGAGTCCAGCGCGTTGGCGGGCGGCACGGAACGCCGAGTGAACGGCTGACGCGACGCGGCACACGCCGGCGGCGCGCGGTGGCCGGCGTCGTCGACTGCCTGGCTGCGCCAGCGGCCGAGGACCTGGCGTGCGCGGCCGGCACAGGCGCGGCGCAGCGAGTCGGCATCGGCGAGATCGCCCGCGAAGGGCTCGGCGCCGAGCGCCGCCAGGTCGCCTGCCCGCGGCTGCCGCGCAGCGTGGCGGCTCAGGGCGCGCACCACCAGTTGGCCGAGCGCGCCGGGTCGCGCCGACGACGAGTACGCGTTCCGGCGCCGGCGTCGACCCGGGCAAGGGGGCGGCGCGATCCGTCGACAGGCGCTATCGCAACACCGGCGGCACCGGGCCGTTCAAGCATGCGGACGGCTTCGGCATCTCGGCCAGGACCGTGACAGGCGTACGGCGGGGCGGTGATAGCGGTGAGCGGGACGCTGTAGCCGTCGCAGCCGGCTGCGTTGCGGGCCGGCTCGGGGTCGCCGACGCCACCCGACGCCCTCGTGCCGCGCGGCATGGGCCGGCTTCGATTGCTTCTCTACAGCCCTGGGATGGCTCGAGATCTCTGGGAACGGCCAAGCGCCCGGAGGGACTCTGGGCCTGAGGCAACTCGAGCGATCACCTGACCGAGGTCTGCCTCGCTAACCGGCGTCGGAGCGGCACGGGAGCCGGGTCGGTTTCGGCCGCAGCAACGTCGGCGGATGTACCACCGAGCGGCGCGAGCAGCGCATCGAGCACGTCGTAGGCCTGCTGCAAGGTCTCGACGCCCACCTGCTTCTCGATGCTTGCATAACGCTCTTCGATCGCCGGAATCATCCGTCGCCCGAGCCGCCGGCTGCTGGCGGTGACGGACACGCGGACGCGGCGCTGGTCATCGGTCATCCGCTCGCGAACGACAAGGCCCGCCTCTTCCATACGCACCAGTACGCCGACGATGCTGGGGCTGGATATCAGACACAGCTCGCACAACTGGCGCGGCTCCAGCGGCCCATGCGTCAGCAGCGCCCGGATGATCCGCCACTGCTGTTCCGTGACGCCGTTCTCGTTCAAGATGGGCCGGAACTGCGCCATCAGCGCTTCGCGCGCCTGCAGCAGCAGTTGGGGCAGATTGCGGTGACGCAATGCGGTCGACATGCACATTCCTTGCAGGGTTCAGTCCAGGGAATCCGTCGGCATGCACACCTGCCGCTTTGGCTCACATCATAGTGATTCTGCGTCGCATGGCACTCCGGTGACTGCCGCGCCTCAACAGGGCGAGGCGCCCTTCAACCCGGGTAATCCCTGGTCTCGCAGTCGGTGCAAACGCTTGACTCACTAAGATATAAGTAAAATAATCACGCACATGTGAGCAAGATGTGCCGCTGGAGATGCCCAGCCGGTCGCCACCAGATCCACGAACGGAGACAAGCCCATGTCGACTTCCCGAACCCATGTCCCCCGCCTCGTCTGTGCCGCCATCACCCTGGCCTCGTCCGCCCTGCATGCGCAGGAAGTGACTCTCAAGGTGTCGCACTTCCTGCCGCCGAACTCCAACTACCAGAAGGGTGTGCTCGAACCCTGGTGCGACAAGCTCGCCAAGGACTCCGGCGGCAAGTTGAAGTGCCAGATCTATCCCGCGATGCAACTCGGCGGCACGCCGCCTCAGCTGGCCGACCAGGTCAAGAACGCCGTGGCCGACATCGTGATGACCTCACCCAGCTACTCCTCCGGTCGCTTCCCGTACACCGAGGCGCTGGAGCAGCCGTTCACCTTGCCGCCAGGGGGCCTGGCCGGCAGCAAGGCGATGTGGGAATACAGCCGGAAGTACGCCGCGAAGGACTATGCCGACTTCAAGTTGCTGGCGATGTTCACCGGCAGCGGCGTCATCATGAGCACGTCCAGCAAGCCGATCCTGACCGTCGATGGCTTCAAGGGCGTGAAGCTGCGCAGCCCCTCGCGCAGCGCCTCCAAGTTGCTGACGGCGCTGGGCGGTGCCCCGGTCAACATGCCGCCGGCGCAGATCACGGAAGCGGTCTCCAAGGGTGTGGTCGACGGCGCGATGGCCACCTGGGAGCTCGTGCCCGCGGTCAAGCTGCAGGAAGTGACGAAGTACCACATGCAGGGTCCCGCCGACCAGGCGGCCTTCACCCAGAACCCGCTGGTGATGTTGATGAACAAGGCCAGGTACGACGGTCTGCCGCCGGACCTGAAGGCCGTGCTGGACACGGCCAGCGGGCCTCATCTGGTGGAACTGGCGGGTTCGGCCTGGGACAAGGCCATCGTCGACGGCCGCAAGATCGCCGGCGACGCCGGCAACAAGACGCTCACCGTCAAGCCCGAGGACTACGAGGCGATGCGCAAGGTGTCGGCTTCGGTCGAGGTGGAGTGGGCCAAGGACGTGGCACCGAAGGGGTTGGACGGTGCGATGCTGGTCAAGGAGGTTCGGGCCCTTGGTGCCAAGTACATGAAGTGATCCGTCGCCACCACCCCAGGGATTCACACCATGGCTGAACTCATCGAACGTGGGGGCGCCACCGAGCGGGTGCCCCGGCAGGGGGTCGGGCGGCTGCTCGACCGCGCGGCGACAGCGTTCACGATGCTGGGCGGGCTGACCTTCTGCGCGCTGATCTTGATGTCGATCGTCTCCATCGTCGGGCGCAAGCTGTTCGCCGCCCCGGTGCCGGGCGATGTCGAGCTGATGCAGATGGGCGCCGCGGTGGGTGCGGCCGCCTTCCTGCCGCTGTGCGAGTTGTACGACCACAACGTCAAGGTCGACGCCCTGACCGGCTGGATGAGCGATCGCGGCCGGGCCATGCTCGACACGGCGGCGCACGGGCTGCTCAGCGTCGCCGCCGCGCTCATCACCTGGCGCACGGCGCTGGCCGCGGTCGACGGGTGGTCGTCGGGTGAGGTGTCGACCCTGCTCACGGTGCCGATGTGGCAGCCGGTGGCGCTGCTGGTGCCCAGCTTCGCGCTGCTGGCGCTGTGTGGCCTCTACCGCGCCGGCCGGTCGCTGCGCGAGGCGATGGGCAGCGCATCATGAGCGGCATGACGATCGGCCTGACGATCTTCGCCTGCCTGATGTGCCTGCTGGTGTTGCGCATCCACGTCGGCATCGGCATGTTCTTCGCGGGCTCGGCGGCGTTCCTGTCCATGAACCAGGGCGACTTCAACGCGCTGCTGTTCACGCTCAACAACGTCGCCTACGCGCGCCTGTCCAACTACGACCTGGCGGTCATCCCGCTGTTCATGCTGATGGGTCAGTTCGCCACCAACGGTGGGCTGTCGAAGGCCTTGTTCCGCTGCGCCGCGGCTTTCATCGGCCACTTCCGCGGTGGCCTGGCCATGGCCGCCACCGGCGCCTGCGCGGGCTTCGGCGCCATCTGCGGCTCGTCACTGGCCACGGCAGCGACGATGGGGCAGGTGGCGCTGCCCGAACTGCGTGCGCATGGCTACTCGGGGCGGCTGGCCACCGGCACGCTGGCGGCGGCCGGCACGCTGGGCATCTTGATCCCGCCCTCGGTGCCGCTGGTGATCTATGCCGTGCTGACGCAGGAGTCGATCGGCAAGCTCTTCGTCGCCGCGGTGATCCCGGGCCTGATCGCGACGCTGGGCTACATGATCGTGATCCGCCTGATGGTCACCATCAACCCCGCTTCCGGCCCCGCCGGCGACAGGGCGAGCTGGTCGCAGCGCCTGGCCTCGGTGGTCGAGGTGCTGCCGGTGGTCGGCGTCTTCCTGGTCGTCATCGTCGGCATCTACGGCGGCTGGACCAACCCGACCGAGGCGGCGTCCATCGGCGCGGCCGCCTGCGGCGTGCTGGCCATCCTGCGCGGTGGCATGCGCTGGCCGGGGCTGCGCGCCAGCATCATCGGCACGGCCCATGCCACCGCGATGATCTACATGGTGCTGCTCGGTGCCGACGTGCTCAATGCCGGCCTGGCGATCACGCAGTTGCCGGGGGAACTGGCGAACTGGGTCAAGGGCAGCGGGCTGGCACCGATGCTGGTGATGGCGGCAATCCTCGTCGTCTACGTCCTGCTCGGCTGCGTGATGGATTCGCTGGCAATGATCCTGCTCACGATCCCGATCTTCTACCCGGTGGTGATGGGGCTCGACTTCTACGGCATGGCGCCCGTGGACAAGTCGATCTGGTTCGGCATCCTGGCGCTGATGGTGGTCGAGATCGGGCTCGTGCACCCACCGCTGGGCATGAACCTGTTCATCATCCAGAAGCTAGCCAGGGACACGCCCTACATCGAGACGGCCAAGGGCGTGATGCCCTTCCTGGCGTCGGACCTGCTGCGCATCGTGCTGCTGCTGCTGGTGCCCGGCATCTCGCTGTGGCTGGTGCACCTCAACGCCTGACGGCGGAAACGGAGAACACTCGATGATCTTCATGCTGGAACAGGCGCTCGCCCACCCACAGGGCGAACCGCTGGCCACCGAGGCAACGGTCGAACACTGGCAGGCACTGGCCGCGGCCGATCGCCACGCGCCGGCCTTCCTGCCGCCCACCCGCGGCACGGTCTACGGCACGCTGCTGAACCACCGTGATGCGCTGGTCGCACTCGGGGACCAGGTCAACGCCGCGCCCTACAAGGCGCCGCCCAAGGCACCCATCCTGTACATCAAGCCACGCAACACGGTGGTCGGCCACCGAGTGCCGGTGGTCGTGCCAGCTGACGTCGCCGAACTCGAGATGGGCGCCACGCTGGGCGTCGTGATCGGGCGCACGGCCTCGCGCGTTGCCGGTGGCCGAGGCGCTCAGACTTCGTGGCGGGCTACACCGTCGTCAACGACATCAGCGTGCCGCATGCGTCGGTGTACCGGCCGTCGATGCGCTTCAAATGCCGTGACGGCTTCTGCCCGATAGGCCCGGCCATCGTCGCGCGTGCGCGGGTGCCTGCGCCCGATGCACTCGGTGTTTCAGTCGCCATCGACGGCCAGACCGCGCAGCGCAGCAGCACCGCAGGGCTCGTTCGCCCGGTGGCACAACTGATCGCCGACGTGACCGAGTTCATGACGCTGCTCCCGGGCGACGTGCTGACGGTCGGCGTCGCCGCCGGTGCGCCGCGCGCACACGCCGGCCAGACGGTGATCATCACGATTGACGGCGTGGGCCAGCTCGAGAACACGCTGGTCGCGGGAGGGCAGTCATGAAGCGTGCAAGAGTCGCCTACGGCGGCGCGATCCACGACGCCACCGCGCATCCCGCCGGGCTTCGGCTGGCCGACGGCCGCGTGCTGGCCGAAGACGTGGTCGTCTGGCTGCCGCCGTTCGATGTGGGCACCGTCATCGCTCTCGGATTGAACTACGCCGACCATGTGAAGGAGTTGTCCAAGGAGCTGACGGTCACGTCCAAGGACGAGCCGCTCGCGTTCCTGAAGAGCCCCGGGGCGCTGATCGGCCACCGCGGCCAGACCCGCAGGCCGGCGGACGTGAGCTTCATGCACTACGAGTGCGAACTCGCGGTCGTCATCGGGCGCAGCGCGAAGAACGTGCGGCGCGAAGACGCGATGGCCTGCGTGGTCGGCTACTGCGTCGCGAACGACTACGCGATCCGCGACTACCTGGAGAACTACTATCGGCCGAACCTGCGCGTGAAGAACCGCGACACCTGCACCGTGCTCGGCCCGTGGCTCGTCGACGCAGCCGACGTACCGGACCCGCAGCGCCTGGCGCTGCGCACGCTCGTCAACGGCAAGCTCACGCAGGAAGGCAACACCAGCGACATGATCGCCAGCGTCCCAGAGCTGATCGAGTACCTCAGCTCGTTCATGACGCTCTGCGCCGGCGACGTGATCCTGACCGGCACGCCGGACGGCGTGGTCAACGTGAACATCGGTGACGAGGTGATCACCGAGATCGACGGCATCGGCCGGCTGGTCAACACCATCGTCGGCGACACGCCGTTCGGCCGCTGACTGTCGGCCAACGCGCCTCAAGGAGAAACCCATGCGAGTTCACCACCTCATCGACGGCAAGGCGGTCGAGGGCCGCGACTACTTCGAGACCATCAACCCGGCCACGCAGGACGTGCTGGCCGAGGTGGCCTCGGGCGGCGCGGAAGAAATCAACGCAGCCGTGGCCGCCGCCAGACAGGCCTTCCCCAAATGGGCGGCGCTGCCGGCGACCGAGCGCGCGAAGATGATGGTCAGGCTGGGGGACCTGATCGCCAGGCATGTGCCCGAGCTCTCCGAGCTCGAGACGCGCGATGCCGGGCAGGTGATTGCGCAGACGCGCAAGAACCTGNNGCCGAGATGTGCACCCGCGTCGACGGCCACACCTACCCGACGCCGACGCACCTGAACTACACGCTGTTCCACCCGGTGGGCGTGTGCGCGCTGATCAGCCCATGGAACGTACCGTTCATGACCGGCACCTGGAAGATCGCGCCGTGCCTCGCCTTCGGCAACACCGCGGTGCTGAAGATGAGCGAACTCTCGCCGCTCAGCATCTCGCGCTTCGGCGAGCTGGCCACCGAGGCGGGCCTGCCGCCGGGCGTGCTGAACATCGTGCACGGTTTCGGCAAGGAGACCGGCGAGCCGCTGTGCGCCCACCCCGACGTGCGTGCGATCTCGTTCACCGGCTCCACCGCCACCGGCCAGCGCATCGTGCGCAATGCCGGCCTGAAGAAGTTCAGCATGGAGCTCGGCGGCAAGAGCCCGTTCGTGGTCTTCGACGACGCCGACCTGGCACGCGCGCTGGATGCGGCGATCTTCATGATCTTCTCGAACAACGGCGAACGCTGCACGGCCGGCTCGCGCATCCTGGTGCAGAAGTCGATCTACGCCGAATTCGCGCAGAAGTTCGCCGCGCGCGCCCAGCGCATCACCGTCGGCGACCCGATGGACGAGACCACCATCGTCGGGCCGATGATCAGCCCCGCCCACCTGGCCAAGGTGCGCAGCTACATCGAGCTGGGCTCGAAGGAAGGCGCCACGCTGCTGTGCGGCGGCCTGGCCGCGCCCGACCTGCCGCCGGCCATGCGGCGCGGCAACTTCGTGCGGCCGACCGTGTTTGCCGACGTCGACAACCGCATGCGCATCGCCCAGGAGGAGATCTTCGGCCCGGTGGCCTGCTTGATCCCGTTCGACGACGAGGCCGACGCCATCCGCCTGGCCAACGACATCGAGTACGGCCTGAGCAGCTACGTCTGGACCGAGAACCTCGGCCGCGCGCACCGCGTGGCCGCCGCCATCGAGGCCGGCATGTGCTTCGTCAACAGCCAGAACGTGCGCGACCTGCGCCAGCCCTTCGGNNGGCACCAAGGCCAGCGGCACCGGCCGCGAGGGCGGCACCTGGAGCTACGAGGTGTTCCTCGAGCCGAAGAACGTGGCCGTGTCGATGGGCTCGCACCACATTCCGCACTGGGGCGCCTGAGCAGCGCCGACTCACTTCCAAGGAGACCCTCATGGGAAAAGTTGCTCTCGCCGCCAAGATCACCCACGTGCCGTCGATGTACCTGAGCGAGCTCGACGGCCCGCGCAAGGGCACGCGTCAGGACGCCATCGACGGCCACGTCGAGATCGGCCGCCGCTGCCGCGAGCTGGGCGTCGACACGATCGTCGTGTTCGACACGCACTGGCTGGTCAACGCGAGCTACCACATCAATTGCGCGCCGCAGTTCGCGGGCACCTACACCAGCAACGAGCTGCCGCACTTCATCAGCAACCTGGCGTACGGNNCACCCCGCCACCACGCTGGGCCCGGAGTACGGCACGCTGGTGCCGATGCGCTACATGAACGCCGACAAGCACTTCAAGGTGGTGTCGGTGTCGGCGCTGTGCACGGTGCACTACCTGAACGACAGCGCGCGCCTGGGCTGGGCGATGCGCCATGCGGTGGAGGACCACTACGACGGCACGGTGGCCTTCCTCGCCAGCGGCTCGCTGAGCCACCGCTTCGCGCAGAACGGGCTGGCACCGGAATATGCGTTCAAGATCTGGAGCCCGTTCCTCGAGACGCTGGACCACAGCGTGGTGGAGCTGTGGAAGCGCGGCGACTGGAAGACCTTCTGCGAGATGCTGCCCGAGTACGCCAGCAAGGGCCACGGCGAAGGTTTCATGCACGACACCGCGATGCTGCTGGGCGTGCTCGGCTGGTCGGCCTACGACGGCCGTGCCGACGTGGTGACGCCGTACTTCGGTGCGTCAGGCACCGGGCAGATCAATGCCGTCTTCCCGGTCACGCCGCAGGACGGCCGCGCGGTGCCCAAGGCCGTGGCCTCCTCGGCCGACGGCTTCTCGACCGTCGCGACACGGCTCTAGGCAGCGCGGCCATGCCTCACCTCGTCATCCTCTACAGCGGCAACCTCGACGCGCGCACCGACATGTCGGTGCTCTGCCGCCGCCTCGCCGACACCATGCTGGCGCAGCGCGACGAAGCCGGCAAGCCGGTCTTCCCCCCCGGCGGCACGCGCGTGCTGGCCTACCCGGCGGCGCACTTCGCGCTCAGCGACGGCGGCAGCGCCGGGCGCGCCGCGGGCGGCAACGGCGACTACGGCTTCGCCTACCTGAACCTGCGCATGGGCCGCGGCCGCAGCGAGGCCGTGCAGCACGGCGTCGGCAGCGCGCTGATGGCCGTGGCCAGGGCGCACTTCGAGCCCCTGATGGCCGCGATGCACCTGGGCGTGACCCTGCAGATCGACGTCGGCGCCGAAGTGTTCGATGCCAAGCACAGCACGCTGCACCCGCTCTTCAACAAGCCCGTTTGACGGATGCCCCGACCATGCTGACACCCGACATCATTGCCAGGCTCGCCCAGGAGCTCTACAACGCGCGCAAGAGCCGCATCGCCGTGCGCCACTTCTCCAAGCGCTTCCCGGAGATGAGCATCGAGGACGGCTACGCGATCCAGCGCGCCTGGGTGCAGCTCGAACTGGCGGACGGCCGAACGATCAAGGGCCGCAAGATCGGGCTGACCTCGCGCGCCATGCAGCAGGCCAGCCAGATCACCGAGCCCGATTTCGCGCCGCTGATGGACGACATGTTCTTCGCCCAGGGCAGCGACATCGAGGCCAGCCGCTTCATCGCCCCGCGCATCGAGGTCGAGCTGGCGTTCATCCTGGGCAAGCCGCTGAAGGGCCCGGGCGCGACGCTGTTCGAGGTGCTCGCGGCCACCGAGTACGTGACCCCGGCCATCGAGATCATCGATTCGCGCATCGAGCAGTTCGACCGCGACACCCGGGTCATGCGCAAGGTCCAGGACACCATCAGCGACTTCGCCGCCAACGCCGGCATCGTGCTCGGGGGCCGGCCGGTGCGGCCCGACGACGTCGACCTGCGCTGGGTGGGCGCGCTGCTCTACAAGAACGGCGTCATCGAGGAGACCGGCCTGGCCGCCGGCGTGCTCAACCACCCGGCCACCGGCGTGGCCTGGCTGGCCAACAAGATCGCGCCTTACGACGAGCAGCTCAAGGTGGGCGACGTGGTGCTGGCGGGTTCCTTCACCCGCCCGACCACGGCCAAGGCCGGCGACAACTTCCACGTCGACTATGGCCCGCTCGGTTCGGTCGCGTTCCGCTTCGTCTGAAATGACGACCCCTCGTCCAATGGGTGCATCGGCCGATTCCTCGAGGGGATCCGGGCCGGCTTGGGAGCGGCCCGGCGCTCGTCCCGGTGCCATGCAGACACCCATCAATACCTTCAAGCAGGCGCTTCGCGAAGGCCGTGTGCAGATCGGCCTGTGGGTCGGCCTGGCCGATGCCTATGCCATCGAGGCCATGGCCGGTGCCGGCTTCGACTGGCTGCTGATCGACGGCGAACACGCGCCGAACGACCTGCGCACCGTGCTCGGCCAGTTGCAGGCCGTGGCGCCCTATCCCACGCACCCCATCGTGCGGGCGGTGATTGGCGACGTGCCGCTGCTCAAGCAATTGCTCGACGTCGGCGCGCAGTCCCTGCTGATCCCGGTCGTCGAGACCGCCGAGCAGGCCGCCACGCTGTTGGCGGCCACGCGCTACCCGCCGCGCGGCATCCGCGGCGTGGGCTCGGCGCTGGCGCGCTCATCGCGCTGGAACCAGATCGGCGACTATCTGCACACGGCCGACGAACAGATGTGCGTGCTGCTGCAGGTCGAAACGCGCAAGGGCGTCGACAACCTGGCCGCCATCGCCGCCACGGAAGGGGTGGACGGCGTCTTCTTCGGCCCGGCCGACCTGTCCGCATCCATGGGCCTGCTCGGCCAGCCCGGCCATCCGGACGTGCAGCGCGCCATCCTCGACGGCATCGCCGTGGTTCGCGGCGCGGGCAAGGCAGCGGGCGTGCTTGCGCCCGACCCGAAGCTCGCACGCCTGTACCTCGACGCCGGGGCCTTGTTCGTCGCTGTCGGTGTGGATACGACCTTGCTCACGCGTGCCTGTCGCGAGCTGGCGTCGGTCTACAAGAACGGCGGCGACCAGGCTGCCGCGGCGACACCCGCCACCGGCGGCGCGTACTGACGTGGCGACCGCACTTCGCGCCCTGCATTTCCACCTCTGCCCTGGACCGAACTTCCATGCTCACCTTGAATGACCCCTCCCTGCTGCGGTCGCAGTCTCTGATCGATGGCGCATGGATCGGCGCCGACGATGGCCGCACGCTGGAGGTGACCAACCCCGCCAGCGGCGAGACGATCGCCGCGGTGCCCGACGCGGGTGCCGCCGAGACCCGGCGCGCCATCGCCGCGGCCGAGCAGGCCCTGGCCGGCTGGAAGGCGCAGACGGCGGAGGCCCGCGCACGCGTGCTGCGCCGCTGGTTCGACCTGATGGTGGCGAACCAGGAAGACCTTGCCCTCATCATGACCGGCGAGCAGGGCAAGCCGCTGGCCGAGTCGCGTGGCGAGATCGCCTATGCCGCGGCCTATGTCGAGTGGTTTGCCGAAGAGGCGCGGCGGGTCTATGGTGACCTCGTGCCCTCGCCCTGGGGCGACAAGCGCATCGTCGTCACCAAGGAACCCGTGGGCGTGTGCGCGGCGATCACGCCGTGGAACTTCCCGGCCGCCATGATCACCCGCAAGGTGGCGCCGGCGCTGGCCGCCGGCTGCACCATCATCGTCAAGCCGGCCTCGCAGACGCCGCTGTCGGCGCTCGCACTGGCCGAGCTGGCGTTACGCGCCGGCGTGCCGGCGGGCGCCTTCAGCGTCGTGACGGGCAGCGCCACGGCGATCGGCGGCGCACTCACCGCCAGCCCGCTCGTGCGCAAGCTCACCTTCACCGGCTCGACCGAGATCGGCCGCCTGCTGGCCGCGCAATGTGCGCCGACGCTCAAGCGCCTGTCGCTCGA
>CXWJ01025747.1_pt1 | contig 11598 bp, 8 predicted proteins | sample 590841 | NCBI WGS metagenome assembly CXWJ01 (sample SAMEA3498367, study PRJEB10139) | wastewater metagenome | biome: wastewater treatment plant; material: activated sludge | place: Austria | collected 2015-01-21 | reverse complement strand
CGGCTCCACCTCGTCCGGTTCCAGGACGCCGGCGATGCCTTCTTCTTCGACCTCTTCATCCTCGTAGAGAAGTTCTTCGTCCGCCTCGGCGAAGTCCAGATCGGGCACGGTCGTGACCATGTCCTCGACTTCAACCTCGCGTTCGACGAGCGGCACTTCGGCGATCAGGACGATCTCTTCCTCGGCCGGCTCCGGCGCGGCCTCATCGTCCGGCGCAACCGCACCATCCGGCGCGACCTCGCCCGTTTCGGCGGCCATCACTGCGGCGATCTGCGCCGTCTGATAGGCCGACAGGGTTTCCTTCACCGTCTCCAGCGCCTTGTCGCCCAGGCCGCGCAGCTTNNCAGGAAGTAGTCGTCGCCCATCTCCAGCACGTACATCAGGTCGCCAACGGTGTTGACGTTGGTATCCAGCAGCAGGTTGTGGATGCGGCCGGGCAAATCGAGCACGTCCAGCGGCTGTTGCCAGGCCGCCTCGGGCACGCGCTTGCGCAATTCGGCGCGCTCCTTGCGCACGACCTCGTACTGCTGGGCGCGCTGGGCGATGATGCGGCCCTCGACGCCGGCCACCATGCGGTCGAGCGCCATGTAATCCTCGGCCGTAATCGGCCGGCCCNNCGTCTGATCGGTGGCGATGCGCGGGTCGGCCGTGGGGTGGTCCAGATTGTTGAGCGATTCCGAGGCCGCCTCGGTCAGGTTCTTGATGTCGATGCGCCAGCCGGTCAGCTTGGCCGCCAGGCGCGCGTTCTGTCCCTCGCGGCCGATAGCCAGCGAGAGTTGATCGTCGGGCACGATGACGACGGCCGTCTTGCCCTCTTCGGGATGCTCCTCCAGGAACACGTGGGACACACGCGCCGGGCTGAGCGCCTTGGCGATGAAGACGCGCTGGTCGCCATCCCATTCGATGACGTCGATCTTCTCGTCGTTCAGTTCGCGCACGATGCTCTGGATGCGCACGCCGCGCATACCGACGCAGGCCCCCACGGGATCGACGCCGTGCTGCAAGGCCTGGACGGCCACCTTGGAGCGCTGCCCGGCTTCGCGGGCGATGCTCTTGATGTCCACCTGGCCGTTGTAGATCTCCGGCACTTCCAGTTCCAGCAGGCGGCGCAGCAGGTTGCGGTGGTTGCGGCTGACGACGATCTGCGGCCCGCGGTTGGTGCGGCGCACTTCCAGGACGTAGACGCGAATCTTGTCGTGGGCGCGGTAACGCTCGCCCTGCACCTGCTGGCTCTTGGGCAAAATGGCTTCCGTGCGGCCCAGGCCGATGGTGATATGCTGGCCGCTGATGCTCTGCACCGTGCCGTTGACCAGCTCGCCCTCGCGCCCGCTGAAATCCTCGAACAGGTGCTCGCGCTCGGCCTCGCGCACGCGCTGCAACAAGACCTGTTTGGCCGTCTGCGCGGCGATGCGGCCGAAGCTCTCGGTCGTGCTATCGACCATGACCACGTCGCCCAACTGGGCGTCGGTGTGGCCCTCTTGGTGCGCCGCGACGATCGTCACCTCGGTGCGGTTATCGAGCACGTCGTCCACGACTTCCTTCTCGGTGAATATCGTCGGCTCGCCCGTGCGCGGGTCAATCTCCACAGTAACCATCTGATTACTGCTCAGGTTTGAATCCCGCCGGTAGGCGGAGACCAGCGCCGTCTTGAGCGCCTCAAAGACGTCCTCTTTGGGCAGGCCGCGGGCCTCACATATTTCGTTGAAAGCCAGGATAAATTCGCTTTTCATGGAACTTGTTCCAACCTATTCAGTTTTTACCACGACCGGGAGACAGACCTCCCAACGCAAGAAACAAAAAAAGTGGGGTGGCCCACTTTTCCGTCGATCCGATATCTCCAGAATGTTGTGCCCAGAGTATAGCACAACATGACCAAGATTGGCAAATGGTGGGGAGGAAAATGGCAATACTACTGCTTCCGTCATTGATCCGCGCCGGCCATGATATGTTATAATGATCTCGTTTCCCCATCCCTTCTATTTCTAAGGAGGCAACCATGAACAGGAGAGGATCGCTATTAGCCGCCATCGTGATCGTTGTCGCGTTCACAATCGTCTTGTTATTGTCGGGAGTAGGGGCCGGCGCGGCGCCGGCCGCCACCACCGGAACCTTTCTCAGGGCCACCAAGATAGACCTGATCGCCAATGATATCATCTACGATCCGGGGCGTGACGTCATCTGGGCTTCCATCCCCACCGGCGGTGGCAGCTATGGTAATAGCGTCACACCTATCAACCGCGACGGCAGCCTGGGCGAGAAAATCTACGTCGGCAGCGAACCGAACAAACTGGCTCTTTCCGACGATGGCCAGTATCTCTACGTTGGTCTGGATGGCGCGGGCGCGGTGCGGCGTGTCGATCTGACCACGGGGGTGGCCGGCCTACAGTGGCCGCTGGGCACATCTTTTTGTGGCAAGCTATCGGTCGATGATATGGTCGTCCTCGAAGGGGATGCCCACGCCGTGGCTCTCTCGCGCCGGAACGCCGGGTGCAGCCCCCGTCACGAGGGCGTGGCCGTCTACGATGACGGCCTGATGCGACCGGAGACAACGCCCGGCCACACCGGCAGTAACGCCATCGAGCGCTCGGCCACGGCCGATATCCTCTACGGCTATAACAACGAGACGTCGGAGTTCGGTTTCCGGGTCATGGCCACCAGCGAGGACGGCATCACCACCACCCAGACGATCCTCGGTCTCATCGGCGGCTACGGCATGGATATCCGCTATGCCGACGGGCGCGTCTACGCAACGACCGGGGAGGTCGTGGACGTCGATACATTGACCTCGGCCGGAACCTTCCCGGCCACCGGTCTGGTGGCCCCCGATCCGGTCGCCGGTCGCGTTTATTTCATTGAGCTCAACTTCACTCCGTTGTTCCGGGCTTTTGAAATGGCGACGTTCCTGCCGCTGTACGACATCGAAGTGCCGGAGCTCGCTCAAGACTTTGGGTATGGGCGAGCCTTTATCCCCCTCGGTGATGATCTGTTCGCCTTTGTTAAAAACGACGGTGCTATCTACTTCTTGCAGTTGTTCCAAGGGTATGAGGTCAGCGGCCGGGTCAGCGATGAAGAAGGCAACGGACTGCCCGGCGTCACGGTGTCGGCCGCCGGGGGTTACGATGACGTCACCGACGGCAACGGCATCTATACCTTCGGCGTGCCGGCCGGTGATTATACCCTGACGCCCACCTTTGAGGATTACGGATTCGAGCCGGCAACGCGCCAGATCACCGTGCCCCCCGATGTGGCCGGGCAGGATTTCGTCGGGTCGCCGCCGACCTACAGCATATCGGGCAAAATCGTGGACGGTACAGGCCAGCCCGTGGCCGGCGTCCTCGTCTATAATTATGCCACCCAACCAGTTCCGACGGCCGCCGACGGGACATTCACGTTTACCGGCTTGCCGGCGGGCACCTACCAGATTCAACCCGACCGGACAGGGTATCACTTCGAGCCGCACTACCTGGGGGTGACCGTGCCGCCCGACGCGACCGATATCAATTTCATCGCCGAAGCCCAGCCGACGATCTACCTGCCGGTCATTCGGAATTAGCTGCCAAAGCGCGGCCGGGTTGCCGGGCGCGGCTAAGCCAGTAACTTGTCCAGGTCGGCGGCGACTTCGGCCAGAGACGAGTAGCCGGCAGCGGCGCAACTGAATAACTCGTGGTGGGTGAGGTCGGTGGGCACGACCACCACGTGCATCCCGGCGGCGGCGGCGGCGGCGCACCCGGCGGCCGAATCCTCCAGCGCCAGGCAGGCCGCCGGCGCCGCGCCCAGTCGCGCGGCGGCCAGCAGAAAGATGTCGGGCGCGGGCTTGCCGTGGGCCACTTCGTCGCCGGCGGCCAGCGCCCCATAGCGGCCGAGCAGCCCCAACTTGCCCAGCACTATCTCGGCCACGCGGCGCGGCGTGGACGTGGCGACGCCCCAGGGGATCGCCAATGCGTCGATGCGGGCCAGCAAGGCCCACAGGCCGGGCATGACCGGCACGCCGTCGTCGAGGCTGCGCAGATATTCGGCCGTCTTGCGTTCCACCAGTTCGTCCAGCGACAGGGGCAGCGGCAGCGCGTCCAGCATCAGTTGGGCGCTCTCGGTGGTGCGGCGGCCGAGCATCCGCTCATAGACCTCATCGGCCACGGTCAGGCCATAGGGGGCGACGACCCGCTGCCAGGCCGCCCGCGCCAGCGGCTCGGTATCGACCATCAGGCCGTCCATGTCGAATAGAACGGTGGTTCGTTTCATTGTTCTAAATATTTTCCGGTCGCGGCAACGCCAATTTACCCATTTCGTGTGCCCGGCGCGCTAACCGGGCAGACTTGAGGTACCACCCGGCCCAGACCATAGCCACGGCCAACGGGGTCATATCGCCAGACTCGGCATCATGGCTGGACAGGACAGGTGATCGTGCCGAACGGAACCTTCTTCGGTTCCGTGGCCGCGATGAGGCGTAACTCTGTCCATGTGCCGGGGCCGGGCAAAGTCGCCACAAAAGGCTCACCATCCGGCCCAATCTTCCCCGTAAGGAGCAGCTCTTCACCGGCCCAGATTTCGACAACGGTATCATTGGGCCAGGTTGGCTCTTCGGCCGTGATACGCAAATCATCCGCCGCGCAAAATGCCTTCGACCGGTAAGTCGGGGTTGGCGTTGGCCCGCCGGGATAGGGCGAGGGGCCGCCGGTCGGCGACGGCTCGGGCCCAGGATAGGGATCGGGGTAAGGATACGGGGCGGGTGTGCCGGTCGGCAACGGCAACTCGCCGGGATACGGGTCGGGAGTAGGCGTACCGGCCGGCGTGCCGGGGGCTTCAGTTGTCGCCGTTACGAATGGTGTGGGCGAGGCCGTCACGGTGAGCGTTCCACTGATAAGCTCGGCCGTTGGCGTAATCGTAATCGTAACGGTCTGTGAGGCGGTAAGGGCGGGCGTCGGCGTCGCCGTAGCCGGCATATCGACGCCCAATTCATCAACGATTTCGACCAGATTGGCCGTGGACAATTGCAACCCACCCAGAACTTGCTCAATCTCCGCTTCACTCAGGTTCAGCCGCGCCAATAATTGCGTCAATTGTTCGGCGCTTAGATCCCGTTCGTCGAGCAACGCGATCAGTTGGGTCAGATCATCGGTGTTTAGGAACACCCAATCCAGCCGTATCGCCTCATATAAGGCCAGATCAGCCAGAGAAGCCCGCAACCCGGCTTCTTCCTCATCCGTCAGGGCCAACTCCTCGATCACGGAATCCAGGCGCTCCGGCTCCAATCGCAACGCAAAGAGAAGCTCGGCCAGTTCCGGCATGGGCAGGGCATAGCCGGTAATCAGGCGGACAAGTTGCTCGTTCGGCAGTTGAAGCGGCTGCAAAATCTCGCCTATTTCCCGCCCCGACAAATCTTGTTCCGCCAGCGTAACCAGGATGGAATCCATTCCTGCCTCGCCCAGGAATGGGGCCAGGTTATCGACAATGCCGGCGGCCGTGTCGCTGTGCTGCAAGAGTTCGACCAGCGGCTCATTCGGCAGCCGGTCGGGTTGCTCGTCGTAGCTGCCATCGCCGTCCTCGTCGGCGTATAGATCGACGCTACCGGCGCCGTTCCAGGCCGCCACGTCCAGGATGACCCCGGCGTCTTCCTGAATGGCAAGGGCGGTTGTGGCGAAGATCGCCTCGCCCTCATCCGTCAGACGGGTGATCAGCAGGATGGTATCGTCCAGGCGAGCCTGCCGGTTGCGCAGCTCTAACCCTTCGCCGTCGTTGGCCGCGCCGATGGTTATGCCCTGTCCGTCGGCGAAATTTCCGCCCAAAAGGGTGACGCGATAGGCGGTCTCATCCTGACGGATCGTCACGTTCAACGTCGGGGATTGCTCGCCGCCGGACTGGAAATCAATGCCCTGTTCGTCCGGTGTCACTTCCAATCGGTTGTTTTCTTCGGCCGGGAGCAGGTGATCGATCACGAGCGACAGATTCGGCCCCAACGCCGAAACGCGCTCCAGACCATTAAACTCAACCGCCAGGTCGATATCGGCCGGCAATACGATGCCCGGCGTCCCGTTGGCTGACAGTTGGCCCCGCGGGAAGATGAATTTTGCGCCGGGGATCTCATTGATCAACGCGCCCGCCACCTGGCCGATGCGGCCCAGCGTCGTCTCCACCAACACTTCGCCCTGCCCCAGAAAGGAAAGCAGGGTGAAGGCTTCGCCGTCATCCGCCTCGGCCGCGTCCGCCGGACAGAACGGGCAGGTGGCCGTTTCATAGGCCGACAGAGGGATGAAGCGTAGCGTTTGGGTCGTGGCGTCCCCTTCATAAGGGACGGCCGCTGCATCAGGGTTCACCGCGCCCTGGTCATAGCGCCAGGTATTGGCCGCGTAATCGACTTCGACAAAAGCCTCCCGGCCGGGGAAGTTGTTGTCGTAGACGAGAATATGATATTGCTCCGGCGCTACCTCTTCCACGCCATATGCCAGAAGGGAATGCCCACCCACCAGGCCGGGCAGGAAGATGCTCAGATCCACCGGCTCGCGTAAATCAATCAGGGCGTCGATGATCGCCCGTGGGTCGCCCGCCACCTCGCTCTGCCAGACGGAGTTGACCCAATACAGCGAACCATTGGCGGCAATGGCGCGCATGATCGGGGCTTCGCGGGCAATGTCGAAGGGCGAATCCGCGTCCGGGGCAAACATGGCGGGCCGGATATTGCCCTGGGTGAAGTGATAGCTGGTGACGGTGAACCCGATGCAATGCCCATAGGCCATATCCGCATTGCGATCATCGATCCACTGCTGCGCCTCGGCCGTGGGGATACAGAGTTCGCCGTCGTCATCGATCCGCGCGCAGACCCCATCGCCGAATTGCGCCCGCAATTCAGCNNATCCCCTTCGGGATAGCCCGCGCCATAGTTGCGAAAGCCGAAGCCATCCGGCCGCACTTCGAAGGGGACGGAGTAAATGATGCCGGCCCCCGCGGCGCTCGCCTCGGTCGCGGTTCGTGGCGGTTGCGTTGTCGCCGGCATGGCGGTCTCGGTGGGAGACTCCTCGCCGCGCACCGCGGCCGATGTGGCCGTCACGGCGAGCGCGGCAGTGGGCGCTTGACCAGCCTGGCTACGACAGGCCGCGAGTAGAATGAGGGTTACGAGGCTCAGCGGTAAGCTCTGTCGGATCCGTTTCATAACTGCTTATTTGAACACAAAGGGGGTGTTCCGCACACCCCCTGGCTATTGAGAATTACAACGTTATTGCGCGTTGGCGGTGATGGTGTAGCCGCCGGTCGTACCGCCGTACCCGGCCACGGTGACGGTGCACGATCCGTTGGCGGGGGCGGTGAAGGTGAAGGTTTCCGGTTCGCCTTCCCAGTGCCAGTCAAAGGTATTGCTGAAGGTGCTGTTGCCCATCGTGCAGCTAATGGCCGGATCGGCATCCAGTGCGGCCGAGGGGCTGACCACGACGGTGTAGGCTCGTCCCTGGGTGATAGAGAACGTGTGGTTGCCCGTGCCGCCGGCGGCGATTGTGCCGGTCTGGTTCAAAATCTCGCCCGTGGGGGGCGCGACCGTGGGGGGAACGGCCGTCGGCGCAACCGTGGGCGGCACGGCCGTGGGCGGCACAGCCGTGGGGGCCACGGTGGGCTGTTCGGCCGTCGCGGCGGCGGTGGCGGCGGCTTCTGTCGGCGCGGCCGTGGGCGGAACAGGGGTGGCCGTGGGTGGTACAGCTGTCGGCACGGCTGTGGGCACGGCTGTCGGCACGGCTGTGGGCGGCACGTCCATCGCGCTGCCGCCGCCGCATAGCAGCGCCTCGCCGGCCGGGTCGGCCGTGGAACTGAGCCAGAGATGGGCGACGCCGCCGGACATGCCGACGCCCATGGCCGCCATCGGTCCCCAACCGCCCTGCTGGGTCATCACATTGTTATGGCCCGGGCTGTTCTTCCAGGCCGTCAGCGCCCCCGCCGGGGAAGCCGTGCCCGATGACCAGAACGAATTCTCGACACCTTCGCCGGGGAAGCCGGCGATCTCGCCCGGCTTGTTCCACATGCCCTGCGCGTTGGCGTGGTCGCTGGTGTAGCAGTTGGCCGTCCACGTCCCCTGTTGCAGGGCGGGATTGACAACGCCGGACCAGCTGTGCAGGTTACAGGTTTTGCCGGCCGGGGGAGCGGGCCAGGCGGCTTTGTTATTATTGGTATCCCAGACGTGTTGCTGGGCAACCAGGGACAATGATTTCGAGATTTGCAGGGCGGGCAGATTCAACGAAGCCCGGTACTCATTGACCATGCGCGCCAGCTCGCCCTCGGCGGCCGACAGGCACACGCCCGCCACGTCACTGGTCTGGCCGGCGGCGCCGCGCGCGGCCGGGCCGGCGGCGGCCCCTTCCGGCATCACCAGAGGCGCGGAACCCATGGCCGCGTTGTCCTTGACCCTGACGCCGGAAACGGCAACGTTGCCGCTATCGGCCGCGTCCGTCGTGTCACTGCCGCCCGCGGCGCCGCCCTCGCTCCCGGCGCCGCCACAGGCAGCCAATAACAATAGCCCGACGAACACCATCACGAAAAGCCTACGAAGTCGCTCTGTCATTTTCGTCTCCATGACCACATAATGGGGTGAAATGCGGTTGGTCGATAGAGGGATATACCCATATCTGCCAAATGCGTCGGCAGTATAACACAAGTTGTGGTCGGAAATCTGTCGCCTACCCGACACAACATAAAGCTGTTTAGCATATGCTCACGGCCGGGCTAGTGTGGGTGGTCTAGGAGAGGATGGAGAGGGAATTGATCAGCCGGCGGTGCGGCCGGTCGATCGGGGCGAGGCGCGTTCCGGTTGAGCTAAGTTTTCTCAATTCTAGCTTTCCTTCACCTGAATTCCTTCTTGCACCACATTCCAAATCGCTTCAGGATGCATCGCTGCTACCTGTAACAAAACGCGGGCCGGCCCGTGGGGCGTACGGCGTCCCTGTTCCCAGTTCTGAAGCGTTTTGATGCTGATCCCTAACATCCCGGCAAATTCGCTTTGCGACAGCGCGAAGCCTTCGCGAATTCGTTTTACGTCAGGTGCCTCAATTTCAAAGCGCCGCGAACCCTGGCTTTCACCGCGTAGGATAGCGCCACCTTCGCGTACACTTTCAAGCAGTTCCGCAAACAATTCGTCGCTCATGTACTCTACGGTCATTGATATTCAGCCTCCACAATCGATCGTAATGCTCGTAATTGAGCCGGTGACAAATTATCCCGAACGTTCTTTGGATAGATGAAAAGCATCAAAATCCGTTTTTGCTTTGCTGCCCAGTAATAAATTACACGCACACCGCCTCGCTTTCCCTGCCCTTGATAGCCCCATCTCATCTTACGCAAGCCACCCCCGCCGGGGATAAGCACCCCTACTTCCGGCCGCTTCACAAGCTCCGTTTGAAGATCTTTGTAGGCTTCATCGGTGAGTAGTTCTTCAATTTGTCGGGTGAAAACTTTCGTTTCGACGATGACCATGATGCACTAAACACATTATACGCCAATGGGGTATAGTCTGTCAATTGGTTAGGCGACTCTCCCTCACAGGTTCAACTCTTCCGCCACCCAACCCAACCCCACCTCCTCCAACGTCCCCCGCCGCGGCGTGCCCGTCTCCACGTCCCAGCCGGCCAGTTCAAAGTAGTGGGTGATGGCCCACTCCAGTTCGGCCGGGTCGAGGGCCAGCCCGTCGGTGCGGCCGCCGCTGAGCGGCTTGGCGAATAGCTTTTTGGGCAGCGTGTCCTGATCGCGGGTCAGGCCCTCGCGGGCGTTGTAGGCGCGCATCAGGTTCAGGCGGCGGCGGCCGATGTGCTGCACGTCAGCGACGCCCACGTCCCAGCCGGTGGCCGCGGCCAGCAGGTCGGCCATGTCCTGCGGCCCATAGAGCTGCCACGCCGGGCCAAAGACGAACTGGCAATAGCCCAACACGTCGGTGGCGCTGAAGTTGTATTGCGTCAGCAGGGCAAACTCGACTTTCTCCGGGTTCATGGCCTTGGGGGCGGTGGGCGTCGCCAGGCCGATCTGGGCCAGATAGCGCTTGTAGCCCGGCGCTTCCGGCGTCCCTTCGTATAGTTTTGGGTGATACATCGGGTCGTGCTCGCTGCTCTGGTGGNNCCCCGCCGACCCCTCGGCCAGCACGTCGCCGAAGCCCTCGCGCCGCAGCGTCTTCTCCAGCATCAGCAGCATGGCCTCGGCGTCGCCATAGTGGAGCGCGATGCCGTCGGTTTCCGCCAATGTCAGCAGGCCCTGCTCGAAGCACTCCATCGCCCACGACAGGGTGGCCCCGCAGGAAATGGAATCGACGCCATACATATTGCAGAGTTGATTCGCATAGCTGATCGCCCGCAGGTCGCTCACGCCGCAATAGGAGCCGAACGTGGCGATGGTCTCGTATTCCGGGCCGCCGTATTGGGGGACGATGGCCTGATCGCGATATTCGGCCTCGACGACACGCTTGCAGCGGACGATGCAGGCGTAGCAGGTATCGCGGCCGAGCTTGTCCTGCGCGCCTTGTTCCGCGCCGCGCAACAACTCCAGATAGAGCCGCTCGCCACTGATAGCCTCGGCCGCGGCCGGGGCCATCACGCCGCTGTCCCAATTGTTCGTCGGCAGGCCGCCGCCCCCCTGCTGGCCCATCACGGTGTCGGCCGTGCCGTAGCGGCCCAGGTTCTCCACATCGCCGCGCGTGGGCATCAGCTTTGGCCCCCGGCGCGACAGGGCGACGACGGCCTTCTTATCGGCCGGGACGGGCTGGCGCGTGCCGCGCACGGCGATGGCCCGCAGGTTCTTGCTGCCCATCACCGCGCCGATGCCCGTGCGGCCCCAGGCGCGGTTGCTCATGTTCATCACCGCGGCGAACAGGCTCAGCTTCTCGCCCGCCGGGCCGATCTGGGCGATCTCGATCTTGTCGTCGCCCAGTTCCGACTTGAGCATGGTGTCCACGTCGTGGGTGAAATGGCCCCACAGGTGGGTGGCATCGCGCAGCTCGGCCGCGCCGTCGTGGATCCACAGATAGACCGGTGTGGGCGACGCGCCACGGATGACGATGGCGTCGAAGCCGGCAAACTTCAGCTCGGCCGGCCAGAAGCCGCCGGCCTGGCTGTCGGCCACGCCGCCGGTGGTGGGCGATTTGCAGGTGGCGGTGCAGCGGCTCTGGCCGCTAATTGGCAGGCCGGTCGGCGCGCTGAGGGCGAAGGTCAGGGTGTTGCGCGGGTCAAAGGCCTCGATGCCCGGCGGCGTCATCCGCCACAGGTAGTAGAGGCCCATCAGGCTGCCGCCGGGATAGAGGCGATAGAAGGCCTCGTCCGGCTGCTCGATGGTCAATTGGCGTTCGGTCAGATCGACGTGCAGCACTTTGCCGGCGAATCCGTGAAGCATAACGGTTACTCCTCTGGTAGATAACGGGTTGCGGTTCGCGGATCAAGCAATTAAACACGGATAGGACGCGGATAAAACGGATGCAACGGATTGAATCTATCCGTCTGATCCGTCTAATCCGTGTCAATCCGTGGTTAATTATTAATCCCCTACAGAAATCCGTTTTCTCGTAGGACGCATTGTCAATTCAGCGCAATCGGTGTATGGTAGTGTGGTCATTACAAGCGCGCAAGCCACCTATGGACGAATCAGTTC
>CXWJ01001236.1_pt1 | contig 11599 bp, 7 predicted proteins | sample 590841 | NCBI WGS metagenome assembly CXWJ01 (sample SAMEA3498367, study PRJEB10139) | wastewater metagenome | biome: wastewater treatment plant; material: activated sludge | place: Austria | collected 2015-01-21 | reverse complement strand
CGGGCAGGGCGCGCCCGGCTCGGGGCGCAGGGCGAAGACGTAGGTATCGGTGAAGCCCCGATAGTTGAAAGCGTCGGGAAAGGCGCCAATCGGGCACAGCGCGCCAATGTCGATAATGGCCGGCCAGGTCGTCTCGCGAAAGTGCGCATCGTCGTTCAGGCGACTGACGATGACGTAATCGATCCCCCACNNGGCCAGATGATCGGGCATAAAGGACATGTAGCCGTTGACGACACTCTGGCGGTGGAGCGCTTGGCTGTACATGGCCGTCGTCTCCACCCACGGCCGCGGATACTCGATGATGGCCGTGCCCGCCGGCTGCGCGGCCAACCACCCGTTGACGGCGCGATCGTTGACGGCCACGGGGTTAAACGCCGGGTAGGGCAAAGTCAGCCCCTCGAAGACGATCAACGCGCCCAGCCCGGCGGCCAGCAGCTTCCCGCCGCGTCCCTTCCCCAGTAACCAGGCCGCGCCGAAGCCGGCCAGCAAGGCCACCACGAGCGTCAGCGGCGCAGCATAGCGCGCCCAGACGCGCACCGAGGAGTAGAACGGCACGGTGTAGTAGAGGAGGACGTTCGGCAGCAGGATGGGCAGTTGCCCCGCCGGCAGGTTCAGATCGCGCGTCAGAGGCCCCACAGCGCGGATGAGCCACGGCGGCGCGGCCACGAGCACGCGCTCGCCGCGCCAGCGCAGCGTGGCCCCCAGACTAAGGACGAAGGCGATGAGGCCCATAGCCACCAACGGCCGCGTCTGCCGCCAGGGCGTGGTCACCAGGCCGACGATTGCCAGGGTCACGGCCGCGTAGCCCAGGGCGGCGATGTCAGCCTCGTTGCGCACGGGGAAGGTGCGACCGACCCACCCGCGGGCCCAAGGATGCATCGGATTGGGGCCAAGGAAGTAGTCGGGGCTGATGCCGTGCTGCTCCACATCCGACAGACGAAAGGTGCCGCCGCCGGGGAACATCGCCTGCCGCGCCTGCCAGGTCAGCAGCAGCGCCGGGGTGATGAGCGCCAGGGCGATGGCCCCCAGCAGCGCCAGACGCGCCAGCCGCCGCCGCCAGCCCACGGTGGTGGCCACCGTCAGCGCCGCGCCCAACAGGGGCAGCGTGGCGATGAACAGGAAGTACCAGTGCGACAGGATGGTCGCCGCCAGCAGGACGCCGCCGAGCGCCACCCACCGCCCGGCCCGCGCTTCGGTCATGGCCGCCAGCGTGGCGCCGACGGCGTAAGGCAGGAACATCATGCCGAACAGCACGTGGGTGTGGCCGCCGACGCGCGAGGTGAAGAACGGCGCGACCATGTAGGCGCAGCCGGCGATCACTGCCGCGGGCAGGCTGCCGGTCAGCCGCCGCGCCAGCCAGTACACCCCGAAGCCGCCGATGATGAAAGTGGCCAGGGTGATGACGTTGTAGGCGACCACCGGGCCAACGGCGGCCGTCAGCGGCGACAGCAACACGTAGTACCACGTCGGCTGCGCGCCGCTGGCCAGATACCAGCCGTGGGGGAAGAACACGTCCGGGGTGAAGAACGGGTTGGTGCGGCTCTCGAACACCGCCCGCTCGACCGTCGCCAACTGCCAGATGACCTCGAACGTGTCGTCATACGGGTTGCTGGCGACGTGGCTGCCCAGGTTGAGAACCAGCGGGTAGTTGAGGGCCAGCACCAGCAAGGTGAAGAAGAGGGCGGGCAGGGAGTGGGGGAAGCGGCGACGCGCGCGTACAACCGGCGTTAACCCAGTGTCAGCAACAGTGTTCATTGGATAAAACCTGCTGGTTAGGGTCTATAGTCCAAAGAGGTCACGCAGCCTGCTTTCAACCTCCTGTTCAAGAAGTTTAGGCAGGTAACCAAGTTCACGGTCAATGATCGCCGTAGATAAAGTTATTAGCCGATGAAGGCGAAGGACAGAAGTTGTGCGTAGGCCGGTTGCTGCGAACTCTTGTCCTCCAGACTCGATCAGCAAATCGCTGGCAAGTAAATTTAGCGTGACGCGGCTGGTAATGAAGGCAACAATGACGTGTCTATGTGGACCAATTGGATCGGTGAGACATACTGCCGGACGCACCTTGTTTTGAGTTAGGTCGTCAAATGGAAATGGAACCAAGACAACCTTATGCTTCGTCACGGAATGGAACCCCGTCTGTCGGTGAATAAATGTCTTCGGCTGCGTCCTTTAGGAAGTCAAACGCCGGATTCTGAGCTACTGCCAGTAACCACTCATTTTCGTCCCAATCGTCGTCGGCCGCATACAGGACAATAACGCGAACTCGACGCGGCCCGGCGATAGGTAGAGGCGCATCCAGCTGTAGACGATGCTGCTCATCAACACGCCCACTGGTTTCAACCGCAACCATTGTTTGTTCCACTTGATTCACCTCATCACCATTACACACCTTATTCAGCTAGCCCTGTTAAGATATTATCCGCAATTGAGTTTAGTTTGCACCAGTAAGAGCAAAGCTTAAGAGGGACGCAGAGAGACGCAGAGAAAATATCTTCTCTCCGCGTCTCTCTGCGCTCCTCAGCCTCTCTCTGCGTCCCTCTTATAACTCTCCTGACCGCGTCCGAATCCTTTTTGTCACNNACGACGGCCATGTAGGGCACGCGCATCAGTTGCGCGTCGCGAATCTTGGCCCCCATCCGATCGCTGCCCAGATCGGCGCGCACGCGAATGCCCGCCTCGCTCAGCCGGGCGGCCACGCGCCGGGCGTAGTCGTGGTGGTCGTCGGTAATGGGGATGACGCGCACTTGCTCCGGGGCCAGCCAGACGGGGAAGTTGCCACCGTAGTGCTCGATCAGGAAGCCGATGTAGCGCTCATGCGCCCCCAGCGGCGCGCGGTGGATGCAGTAGGGCATCTCCGGCTGGCCGTCGCGGTTGGTGAAGGTCAGCCCAAAGCGCGCCGGGGCCACGAAATCGACCTGGTTGGTGGCCAGCGAGAACTCGCGGCCAATGACGCTCCACGCCTGCACGTCGATCTTCGGCCCATAGAACGCTGCCTCGCCGCGCGCCTCCACAAAGGGCACACCCGACGCCTTCATCACCCGCCGCACGATGTCTTCGGCCTTCAGCCAGGCCGCCTCGTCGTCGGCGTACTTCACGCCCAACTGGCTGCGCTCGTGGAGGCTCAGGCGCATCACGTAACGGTCGATGCCGAAGAGGTTGAAGTAGTGGCGGTAGAGATCGATGACGGCCATGAACTCCGCCTCGACCTGATCCTCGGCGCAATAGATGTGGGCGTCGTTCTGCTGGGCGGCGCGCGCGCGCATCAGTCCGAACAACTCGCCGCTCTGCTCGTAACGGTAGATCATGCCATATTCGGCCAGACGAAGCGGCAGGTCGCGGTAGCTGCGCGGCTTGCTGGCGTAGATCTTGTGGTGGAACGGGCAGTTCATCGGCTTCAGGTAGTAGCGGGTCTCCTCCCGTTCCATGGGCGGGTACATCGACTCTTCGTAGTACGGCAGGTGGCCGCTGTGGCGGAAAAGCTCCTCCTTGGCGATGTGGGGCGTGGCCACGCGCTGATAGCCGGCGGCGTCCTCCATCTCGCGGGCCAGCTTCTCCAGCTCCTCACGCAGGATGGTGCCGTTGGGCAGCCAGAGGGGCAGGCCGGGGCCGACCTCCTCGTCCATGATGTACAGTTCCAACTCGCGCCCCAGCTTGCGGTGGTCGCGCTTCTTGGCCTCTTCCACCAGTTGCAGATGGCGCTTCAGCTCTTTCTTGCTGAACCAGGCCGTGCCGTAGATGCGCTGGAGCATCGGCCGCGACTGGTCGCCGCGCCAGTAAGCCGCGGCGGTGCTCATCAGTTGGAAGGCATCGACCGGGATCAGCCCGGTGTGGGCCACGTGCGGCCCCTTGCACAGGTCTTCGAAGGTGTCGTGGCGGTAGGTGCTGATGACCAGGTTATCGATGGCCCGTTGCCGATCTTCCACGTCGTCGCCGTACTCGTTGAACTCGCCGCGCAGCAGGCCGTCGATGATCGCCAGCTTGTAGGGTTGGTCCTTGAACAGCTCGCGGGCCTCATCGGCCGACACGACCTTGTAGCGCAGCGGGTGCTTGCCGGCGATGATCTGGCGCATGCGCTTCTCGATGCGCGGCAGATCGGCCTGGGCGAAGGTGCGCGGGCGGCCAGTGTCGTCCACGCCCAGGTCGAAGTCGTAGTAGAAGCCGTCGGTCACCGGCGGGCCGATGCCCAGCTTCGCGCCGGGAAACAGATCCAGCACCGCCTGGGCCATCACGTGTGCCGCCGTGTGGCGCAGCTTGAACAGCTCGCTCCCCTCATACGGCTCAGCGCTGTCTTGTGGTTGCATTCTGGTTACTCCGCAGAAATAGAACACGGATGACGCGTCAATCCGCGTCATCCGTGTTCCATTCTTCATAGTCCAAGCGAACGTTCGGCCACGCGCGCCGCCAGTTCGGCTACGAAGTCGGCCACCGGTTGCGCGCCGCGGTCTTCGTTGTCGCGCGTGCGCACAGCCACCGCGCCGGCCTCGCTCTCCTTGTCGCCCACGACGAGCATGTAGGGGATCTTCTGGAGTTGGGCCTCGCGAATCTTCTTGTTCATGCGCTCGCTGCTGTCGTCCACCTCGGCGCGGATGCCGGCCGCGGCCAGTTGTTCGGCCACGCCGCGGGCGAACTCAACGTGCCGGTCGGCGATGGGGATGACCATCGCCTGCACCGGGGCCAGCCACGGCGGGAACGCGCCGTTGAAGTGTTCGATCAGGATGCCGACGAAGCGCTCCATGCTGCCGAAGGGGGCGCGGTGGATCATCACCGGGCGGTGCTTCTGGCCGTCCTCGCCGGTGTACTCCAGGTCGAAGCGCTCCGGCAGCAGGAAGTCGACCTGCACCGTGCCCAGTTGCCACTCGCGCTTCAGGGCGTCGCGAAAGATGAAGTCCAGCTTGGGGCCATAGAACGCTGCCTCGCCCTCTTCAACGGAGTACTTCAGCCCCAGCTTGTCGGCCGCCTGGCGGATGGCGTTGATACCCCGCGCCCACATCTCCGGCTCGCCGGCGTACTTGTCGCTGGCCGGGTCGTTGGTGCCCAACCGGGCGCGGAAGTCGTGGAAGCCGATGGAGCCGAAGACGTACTGGATGAGATCGACGACGCCGATGAACTCCTCTTCCAGTTGCTCCGGGGCAACGAAGAGGTGGGAGTCGTCGATGGTAAAGCCGCGCACGCGCGTCAGGCCGCTCAGCTCGCCGCTCTTCTCGTAGCGGTAGACCGTGCCGAACTCGGCCAGCCGGTAGGGCAGGTCGCGGTAGCTGCGCGGCTCGCTGCGATAGATTTCGATGTGGTGGGGGCAGTTCATCGGCTTCAGCAGGAACTCCTCCTCATCGACCTTGATCGGCGTGTACTGGCTGTCCTTGTAGTACGGGTAGTGGCCGCTCTTGCGATAGAGGTCAAGGTTGCCGATGTGGGGCGTGATGACCGGCAGGTAGCCGCGCTCGCGCTGGGCGGCACGCAGGAACCCTTCCAGCGTCTCGCGCAGCACCGCCCCCTTGGGCAGCCACAGCGGCAGGCCGGAGCCGACCAGGGGCGAGATGTGGAACAGCCCCAGTTGCTTGCCCAGCCGGCGGTGGTCGCGCAGCCGCGCCTCCTCCAGGCGTTGCAGGTACTCATCCAGCTCGGTCTTGTTGTGCCAGGCCGTGCCATAGATGCGCTGGAGCTGCGGGTTGTGCTCGTCGCCGCGCCAGTAAGCCCCGCCGGTGCGCAGCAGCTTGACGGCGTTGGCCTTGATGTCGCGCGTGCGGGCCACGTGAGGGCCGCGGCAGAGGTCAACGAAGTCGCGCTGGCGATAGATGCCGACCTCGGCCGCCGGTTCGGCCGTCGGGTTGCCCATCTCGTCCACCTTGCCCGCCGCCAGGTCACGGATCAGCTCGACCTTGTAGGGCTGGGCGGCGAAGAAGGCCAGCGCCTCATCCACCGGCAGGGTCGTGTGCTGGAACTCCGCGTTCTGGCGCAATAGCTCCTGCATCCGCGCTTCGATGCGCGCCAGGTCTTCGGGCGCGAACGTGCGGGGCTTGCCGCGCTCGTCCAGCCCCAGGTCGAAGTCGTAGTAGAAGCCGTCCTCGATGGGCGGGCCGATCGCCAGCCGCGCCTCCGGGAACAACTCGCTGACCGCCTCGGCCATCACGTGCGCCGCGGAGTGGCGGATGCGATATAGCTCCGTCTCGATATAGGGTACATTACCGTTGTCTGCCATGTCTCTTTCTCCTGACCGCCGACCGTTGACCGCCGACCGCCGCCAGAAATCTCTCTTGCCGCGGTCGGTCGTCGGCGGTCGGCCGTCGTTCCAAACAAAAACGCCGCCGCCCCGTATTGGGGCGACGGCGGTCGCGGTTCCACCCAACTTCAAGGCTGCGCGCAGCCTCGATCTCATACGGCCGATAACGGGGCCAAACCGGGCCGGCTTAGTTGGACGGGCAGACCGTCTGTCTGCCCGGTGGAGGCGAACCGTGGGTTCTCCTCCGCCGTTCTGCCGGCCACTCCCGGGTGGTTTTCACGACATTCCGCGCGGCGGTCGCTCTCAGCCGATGGCGAACCGCTCTCTGGCGCGCGTTGGGCCGCTACTCGTCCCGGTCAACGCATTACACTCTGCTCCGGTGCGACGCACTTTCTTGAGTGCGTTGCACCTTCTTTAGAACCCTCATTATAGATCGCCCTGCCCCAATGTCAAGGCGGTTTTCGAGCTGCCCAGGCTACTGCAAAGGCAGCAAGACCTCACCTTTACAGCGGCCGCCGATACTTCCGCGGCACCTGGAGAACACCGTCCCACACCACATTGCGGAAGTAGTCGGGGTCGGTGTTGCCTTCGGTATTGATCAGCAACACGCGCGAGGTTTCATCCAGCCCTAGCCGCTCTCTAAGCTCGGCCGCGCCTTCGTACTGCATGATGAACGCCAGCGCCCCCAGGGTAACGGCTCCCGATTCACCCGAAATCACGTACGGATCGCCCCTCAGGGGCACACCATACATCCGCATCCCCTTGGCCGCTACGTAATCGGGCGCGGTGACGATGAAGTCGGCGCAATTCCAGAGGATTTCCCAGGCCAATGGGCTGGGTTCGCCACAGGCCAGGCCGGCCATAATGGTGTCGAGATCGCCGGAAACGGAGTGGGGCTGGCCATCGCCGACCTGCAGAGAGTGATAGAGACAGGCGGCCGCGCGCGGCTCCACAACGACCGTGACAGGCGCGTCCGCCCCAAACAACTTCTCGTAAAAAGCGATCATGGCCGCGGCAAACGCGCCGACGCCGGCCTGTAGAAAGATGTGGGTCGGCTTGATGACGCCTTGCGCCGCCAACTGCTCCTGTGTTTCGCTCAACAGGGTGGTGTAACCCTGCATTACTGCCTTGGGAACCTCTTCGTAACCGGGCCAGGAGGTGTCGGAGATGACTTGCCACCCGTTGGCGCGCGCATCCTGTTCACACTGGCGCACGGCGTCGTCGTAGTTGCCGTCCACCACCCGCACCTCGGCCTCATACTCGGCAATGGCCGCAATCCGCGCCTGCGAGGTCAGCTTGTGGACGTAGATCACACAGGGGAAGCCCAACTTGCGCGCCGCCCAGGCCAGACCCTTGCCGTGGTTGCCGTCGGTGGCGCTGGTGAAGGTAATGTCGCCCACCGCGGCGCGGATTTCGTCCGACATCAGTTCGGCAAANNTTGACCCAGATGCCGCCCAGCCCCAGCCGCGATGCCAGTTGGTTGAGCCGCTTGAGGGGCGTCATCTCGAAGCCCGGCATTTGGGCGTGGAAGGCGCGGGCCTCGTTTGTTATGCCGTCGGGAAGCAGGTGGTTAACCACAGCTTTAGCAGCCGCGGTGTCTGCGTGCTGGTTTGCTAACCAGATAATTGGCGTGTCATCGAAGAGATCCATAACTGTTTTCCTTATAATGTAGTAACTTGGTACTCTCTAGAGTAGCCAATCAGGTCCGTCTGGAACAGTGACAAAGGGCACGTGCATAGCATGACAAGCTTCCTGTTTCAACAACGCTTGGCGAAAGGAGGAACCGTCCGTCGCGCCCTATTGATCGCTAGNNCCCCCCTGGCGCGCCGCCGCCCGCGACGCCATGCACGCCGCCACCCTAACCGAACTCCGCGGCCGCCACGGCACCGATCAGGTCTCGTTCAACTACCGTTGGGAGCACGTCACCGTCGTCGCCGCCCTGGCCCTGCGACTGGCGGCGCTGACCGGGGCCGACGCCGAGACGGTCGAGGCGGCCGCCTGGCTCCACGACGTGTGCAAGTTCAGCCACGGCGAGCAGCACCCCCAGGCCGGGGCCGCCTTCGCCCGCGCCTTCCTGCCCACCACCGACTTCCCGCCGGCGAAGATCGACGCCGTGGCCGCGGCCATTGCCGACCACATGGGGCTGTGGCGCGACGAGCCGCTGACGGTGCTGGAATCGCAAGTGCTGTGGGACGCCGACAAGCTGGCCAAGATCGGGCTGACGGCCGTCTTCCACTGGACGGGCGGGGCGCTGGCCGGCCACAAGATGCACACCCTGGAGCGGCTCATCCGCCGCGCCCGGGCCAACGACTGGCTGCCGCGCACCGTGGCCAGCATGCACACCGCCCCCGCCAGCCGCGCCGCCGCCGCCCGGCTGGATGCCTTCCAGCACCTCTACGACGCCCTGGAACGCGAGCTAACCGGCGACGATCTAATATAGTCACAAGAAGAAGACCTCACGCAAAGATCGCTAAGAACGCAAAGGACGCCAAGAGACTCTTCTTCGCGCTCTTGGCGTCCTTTGCGATCTTTGCGTGAGGTTCTGGTTTAGAACTAGGCCGGGCGCTCTTCGGGCGGGAGCGTGCCCAGGACGATATCAACCTTGTCCGCCTCCGGGCCGCTGGGGGTGTTGGCCCGCGGCCGGCGCGGATAGGGCTTCATGCCGAACTGCGTCAGGGCCACCGCGCCCAGGCCGATGGACACCAGCACAAAGACCAGCAGCGACTCGCCGAAGACGAACGGGATGAGGCCCAGCACGCCAAACAGCAGTGTCAGCGCGCCCGTGCCCAGCGCCGCGGCGCGGACGATGCGCTCGTCCTTACCGTGGCCGAACAGGCGCACACCCAACCACGTACCGACTACCACCCAACCCAGCAAGCTGCCCAACACCAGCCCCAGCGCCAGCAGCAGCATGATCGGGAAGCCGAGCAGGCCGATGCAGACGAAGGTCAGGATGACCGACAGCGGGATGAGCAAGACGATGAGCGAGGGCACGGCCACGGCCGTCAGCACGCCGGCCAGCCCGCTGACCACCGGCTTAGCCCGCGCCACGCCGACGATCTGCCGCAACTGGTTGGGCATCACCGCCCCGACGAACAGACCCAACAGGGTGAACAGCACCGTGCTGGCGACGGCGCTGGCCAGTCGCGCGCCGAAGCCCATGCCGTCGTCCACACGATCGGGCACGACCGGCCTAATCGGGTCAATCGGCTCAATCGGATCGATCGGCTCGACCGGGACAGCCGGCACGGTCGGCATCACCTGAAACTCCGGTATCGCCGGAATCTCCGGCATGACTAGCGGCGGCAACTCCAGCGTCTCGACGGCGGTGCAGTTGCGCAGCGAAACCGGCCCGCGCACCTCGCCGTTCAGCAAGACGCACTCGCCATCGACATAGGCCGTCTCGCCCGTGTCTAGGTTGCCATTGAACAGAGTCACGCTGCCGCTGACGCGGCCGTCGATGAAAGCGTCACCGTTAAAGACGACCACGTCACCGTTGACCACCGCACCCTCGTGGATGGTCAAATCGCCGTCGAGGACGATGACGTCGTTGTTGACCGTCTCGTTAGACTCAATAATCGTGTCGTCGAGCGGCCCGGCCATAGCCACTGGGGCCAGAGCAACGATCAGCATCAGCGCCAACACGATAGGAATTAGGACACCTCTCTTCATCTTATTCTCCTTCTGTGTTTCCACTACTCCTGCGTCCTATACCCTAGTTACGTGATTCGACCGCCGAGGGTTGCGCCAGCAGCCGTTGGAAAACGCCACCCCACAGGAAGACGAAGCCGGCCAGGACGATCAGCCAGCCGACAACGGTTGGCTGTTCAATGACAAAGCGGCCCGCCCCAGCGAACAGGGCGCCCACAACCGTGGCGGCCACGCGCCCCGCCCCTACCAGCGACTCCCACAAGTGGCTCAGTAGCGACGGTTCGCTCAGCACCGGCGCATAGCGCGCGCCCAGGAAGATGGCCAGGGCCAGCGGCACCAGACCGCACAACAACAGCAGCCCATAGAGCGCGCCCAAGGCCCGCACGCGCACCCGGCGGTTGGGCAACAAGGCCAGCGTGCGCGTGGCGAAATCGACCGCCGGCATCAGCAGCGGCGTCTGTCGAAACAGTGTGTCGATCGCCAGCAACGCCCGCCACTCCCGACTGCAATCGGGGCAGAGGCTGAGATGAGCCGTCAGCTCGTCGTGTTCGGCGGCGGGCAGCTCATCGTCGAGCGCGCTCATCATCATCAGGTAGTATCTCTCTTCGTGCTCCATCACATCTCTCCGGCGGGAAAGTCAGCCCGCCTCGTTCTCTAGGCCATCACTTCGACCTCATCCTCCGCGGGAACCATACCCCGCGCCACGCCACTGTCGGCCAGTTGTCGCCGCGCCCGAAAGAGACGCGACTTCACGGCGCTGACCGTCGTCTTCTGAACCTCGGCGATCTCCTCGTAGGACATGTCGTACCAGTAACGCAAAACGACCGCCTGGCGATATTCGTCGGGCAGNNTCGCTGTGCAGCGCCGGATGGGGCGGCAGCGGCTCGTCGATCGACAGCAGCACCGCCCGCCGCTTGCGAATCAGGTCGATGCAGTAGTTGGACGTGATCGACAGCAGCCACGTGCTGAACTTGTGCGCCGGGTCGTAGCTGTCCAGACGGGTATAAGCCCGAATGAACGCCTCTTGCGCCGCCTCTTCCGCTTCGCCGCTGTTGCCGAGCATCCGGTAGGCAAGGTTATAGACCGGCCCCTGATACGCCTCGATCAACTGCCCAAAAGCATCCTTGTCGCCGCGTCTGGCTTTTTGCAGCCAGACCTGCTCGTCGTTCAACGTGCCAATCTCCTGACTTACTTATCACCCTATACGCAAAGCATGACCACGGGTTTCACGCTGGTTTGTAGCGCGGGTTGCTTTCCCCGCGCTCTTCGCGCCGACAGAGGGCGCGGGTAGAGCAACCCGCGCTACAAGCGGCGGCTTGTTTGCCCGCCTGCGGCACGCTGCTCTATAATGCCTCTCAAGCATTATATATGAACAAGCAATCGACCATGACCCCGGATGAGCGTAAGTCGCTGCCGTCGACGCTCTATACGGAAGAGTACTTCCTGACGGCGTGCGAGGGGTACGATGTCTTTCTGGAATCAGAAGGGGCGCACCTCTCGCGCCGGCTGCGCGACGCCTTCGCCCTGGCCGACGTGCGGCCGGGGATGCGCGTGCTCGACGTGGGCTGCGGCCGCGGCGAAATCCTGCGCCACTGCATGCGCCTGGGCATCGAGGCCCACGGCATGGACTACGCTGCTGTGGCAACACAGATGAGCCGGGACGTAGTCGCTGCCGAAACGCAGCGTGTCGCTGCCGAAACGCAAGCGCCCGTCCACCCCGGCGTCTGCCAG
>CXWJ01006513.1_pt1 | contig 11604 bp, 10 predicted proteins | sample 590841 | NCBI WGS metagenome assembly CXWJ01 (sample SAMEA3498367, study PRJEB10139) | wastewater metagenome | biome: wastewater treatment plant; material: activated sludge | place: Austria | collected 2015-01-21 | reverse complement strand
TCGGCCATGTCCAGGCCGTTGTGCAGCAGATAGCGCCCGCTGCCGTCGGAGCCATAGGGGTAGCCTTCGTTGCGCTCGCTGCCCGGCAAGGGGTCGATGAGGGCCAGCGGCGGCGGGGCGGCGGCCGGGTCGGGCGTGGGCCAGGGCGCGGCCGACAGGGTGTAGGCCGCATAATCGGGCTTGACCGGCGGCGTGGCCGCGCAGGGCAAACCGATGGCGGGATCAACGGTGGGCGGCGGCGTGGCTAGGGCAGTTGGTGGTGAGCTGTCGGCCGTCGGCGGTGGGCTGTCGGCCGTCGGCGGGGGACTGTCGGCCGTCGGTGGTAGGCTCTCGGTCGTCGGTGGTGGACTGTCGGGTGTGGGTGTCCGGCTTTCGGCCGTCGGCGATGGGCTAACGGCCGTGGGAGGTGGGTCGGCGGCCGGCGGTGTTCGCCTTCCGCAACCCACTACCAACAAAAGAAGCGCCAGCGCCAGACATAGCCAATATACGTTTAATCTGTGTCCTTCCATGTTTAATTGATGCCGTTGCCCCATCGACCGGCGATTTTCCTCTGGCGGGCGGCGGGTGTCAATGGAGCGCGGGTGATTCTCAGCCGGGCGCGTTGCGCCCCGGCCCAACTTCCTCTATCATGCAGCCCGAAATAACCGGAACATCCCATGACCGAACGCCTGACACTGGCCCAACACCACCTCTACACCTATCAGGTCTGCCCGCGCCGCTTCTATCTGCGCTTCCTGGCCCGTCTGCCCTGGCCCGAAGCGCCGCTGGGCACGGAGCAGGAAGCGGCCTACGAGCGCGGCCGGCGCTTCCACCGCCGCGTCGAGCGCCACTTCCTGGGGCTGCCCGTCAGCGACGAGACGGAGCCGGATGACGTGTTGCGCGATTGGTGGGCCGCCTTTCGGAGCCACGCCCCGGCCTTGCCCGCCGGGCGCCGCTTCGTCGAGGCCGCCCTGACCGTCCCCATCGGGCCGGACGGTCATCGCCTCACCGGCCGCTTTGACCTGCTGGTAGTCGGCCAAGGGGATGGCCCCGTCAGTCCTGACGGCCCCGTCAGTCCTGACGGTCAACCGGCGGCGGCCCTGTTCGACTGGAAGACGGGCGAGCCGCGGCCCAACGAGCGGCTGCACCGCGCCTGGCAGACGCGGGTCTACCTGATCGCCCTGGCCGTGGGCGGCGCGGCCCTGGCCCCCGACGCGCCGGCCGCCTTTGCCCCCGACCGGCTATCGCTGACCTACTGGTACGTCACCGAGCCGGACGCGCCGCGCGTCATTCGCTACGACACGCCCACCCACCGCCGCAACCTGGCCGAAGTAGAGGGTATCGTGGCCGAGATCGACCGCCGGCTGGCCGGCGGCGACTGGCCCAAGACCGACGACTGGTCGCAGTGCCGCCATTGCGCCTATCGCGTCTATTGCGCCCGGCAGGCGGCCGGCGCGGCCCAGCCCGACGAAACCGAGGACGAGGAAGCGGACCTGTTCGACGCCGAACTGGAACCGCAATGGGGCTGACGGCCGAGCCATGCGCCCCGAAGACCTCGATTTCCTGCTCAGCCCCGCCGGCCGCGCCGCGCTCGATCAACTGAACGCCGAGCAATTGACCCCGGCGGCCCACCTGGCGACGGCCGAGCAACTGCGCGCTCGCTGGGGCGCGGCGCGGGGCGGGGCGCTGCTGGAGATGGCCCAATTGCGGCTACGCGCCCGCGCCAAGTTCGCCCGCGCGGCGGAGATGTTCTTCACCCGCGACGGTCTGGAGCAGGCCACGGCCGAGCCGGTGGCCGAGCATCGCGCCGGTCGCTTTGCCGCAGCGGGTCTGGCCGTGGTGGCTGACCTGGGCTGCGGCATCGGCGGCGACGCCCTGGCCCTGGCCCGCGCCGGCGCGGCCGTCATCGCCATCGACCGGGAATGGGCGCACGTGACACTGGCGCGGGCCAATGCCGCCGCCCACGGCCTGGCCGGGCGACTGCTGCCCGTCCGGGCCGACCTGCTGGAGTTGCCGCCGCTGCCGGTGGATGGCTTCTTCTTTGACCCGGCGCGACGCACGCCGACCGGCCCCCGATTGGCCCCCGGCCGCCGCTTGTGGTCGGTGGACGATTACCGGCCGCCGCTGAGCCTGATCGACGCCTGGCGGCCGCTCGTACCCGCCGGCGCGGTCAAGGTCGGGCCGGGCATCGATTACGCCGAACTGCCGGCGGCGGCCGAGGCGGAATTCGTTTCCCTGCGCGGCGAGGTGAAGGAGGCCGTGTTGTGGTTCGGCCCGCTGCGCAGCGAGGCCGCGCGCCGGGCTACGCTGCTGCCGGATGGGGCCACGCTCACCAATCTCGACGCCGAAACGGTAGAGGTCGGCCCGCCGCGCGCCTATCTGTATGAGCCGGATGGGGCCGTCATCCGCGCCCATCTGGTGGGTCAGGTGGCCGCGCAATTGGGGGCGACGCTGATCGACCCGCAGATCGCCTATATGACGGCCGACACGGCCCAGGCCACCCCTTTCGCCCACAACTATCGGCTGGAAGATGCGTTCCCCTTTCAGCTCAAACGGCTGCGCGGCTATCTACGCGAGCGCGGCGTGGGGCTGGTGACGATCAAAAAAAGAGGCTCGCCGCTGGACCCGGACGTCCTGCGGCAAGCCCTTCGCTTGCGGGGCGACGCACATCGCACCCTGTTTCTGACCCAGGTGATGGGCCGGGCCACCGTGCTGGTCAGCGACTAAGCCCTAGGGCCAGCCAACCTCCAGCGCGTGGCACATGCCGCGCCCCAGCCAGCCGAACTCGGTATCGGGCGCGGGGTTCAACATCCTCAGCCGCTGCGGCTCGACGCCGGGGCCGTTGTAGTAGAGCACTTCCACGTAGACGGCCTGGAAGGTGATGTCGATGTCAGAGAACCAGCCGCTATCCTTCCAGCCGTTATCCGCCTCCCAGCCGACGAGGAACCGGCCGCCAACTTCCTGGACGATGTAGAGGCCGCGCCGGGCCTCCTGGCCGCTGACGTCGAAGTTGATGCGCAGGCATGACGGCAAGCGCGGCTCTCTGGTCGGCGTGGGGCTGGGCGTCGGGGTGGGCGTGGCTTGTTCGGGCGCGGCCGTCGGCGTCACCGGCGTGGGGGTGACCGTGGCCGTGGCCGTAGCCGTGGGGGTGATGGTCGGCGTGGCCGTCATCGTCACCACGACCGTACCCGTCAGGGTGGCCGTCGGCGTCAGGGTCATTGTCGGCGTCATCGTCGGCGTGGGCGTAAACGTCGGCTCCAGGGTGGCCGTGGGCGTCAGGGTATTCGTCGGCGTGGCAGTGATCTTTTTGGCGCAAACACTGATGAACATGCCGATGCTGTCCTGAGCCTCATAGGTGAGCAGACCATTCTTGGGAACGATAAACCGGCCGCGCGTCGTCAATCCCTGGCCCATCGTATAGATGATATTGCCGTCCAGCTTGAAGTAGTTGATGCGATCGTCCTCGTCATCGTCGATGGTGGCGAAGTCGATGACACAATCCTTATCGACCCAGCCGACGTGGCGCGTGACCTGATGATCAGGGTCGGGAGCATAGGTATCGCCCAGCACCGACCACACGCGCTCGCCCTCACGGGCGGCATACTCCGGGCCGGGCATGAACATGAAGCTGAAGGGGTGGCGGGTTTTGACGATGAAATTATACCCCTCGCCGACGTTGAACGTCCCCCCTTCGCCCAGATAGGTCAGTGCCGGCACGTGCCCGTTGGCCTGTACGCTCCAGACCTGAACCAGCAACAGAACGGCCAGACCCGCCGCCAGACCAACACTGAAAACTGTCAATACCCGTACAGCATACTGCTTCATTACACTACCTCTAATTTTCGGCTCATTCCCACTACACATATTCAGTGTAGGGGGGTAGAGGTAGGGCATATGGGTAAAAATATACAGGTTGTGTGTAAACTAGTTTACATAGCCGTTAAGATGCAATGAATTCGGATTTTGACTGTAATACTTGTAACGCTTTTTGTAATGTTTGCGGCGGTAGTGGGTAGTGGACAGTGGGCAGTGGGCAGTGGGGCGTAGCTCTTTGGGTTGTGATAAGGATGTCGAGGGATGTACGAGATAAACTTGGACAATTTATTGACAATATAAGGATGTGGTGCTATTCTTGTTCTCAATCACCACTCTTCACGGTGTGGATCGGCAGAGGCACTCCTTCAATATTTCACGGCGCGGGCGCGAATTGGCCGAGTATAAAAACCTATGGCGAACGAGGATATTCCTACATATAACCTGAAGGCCGTTGTCCGCGAGACGGGCTTGAAGCCCGATACGTTGCGCGCCTGGGAGCGGCGCTATGGGATGCCCGATCCCGATCGCACCGGCGGCGGCCACCGCCTCTATTCCCAACGGGATATCAATACGCTCAAATGGCTATTGGCCCGCCAGCACGAGGGCATGAGCATCAGCCGCGCCGTCGGCCTGTGGCGCAACCTGCGAGAGGAAGGGCGCGACCCCTTCCAGCTATATCCCCCCATCAGCCAGCACACGCCGGCCGCCGCGCCATCGCCCATCGAACTGGGCAATACGGTCGTCGATCTGCGCCGCGCCTGGGTCGAGGCCGCCCTGCGCTTCGATGAGCGCCAGGCAGAACTGATCCTCAATCAGGCATTTTCGTATTACTCGCCCGAAGTGGTGTGCTTTGAGCTGCTCCAGAAGGCCCTGGCGGAGATGGGCGCCGGCTGGTATGCGGGGGCGATCTCGGTGCAACAGGAGCATTTCGCCTCAGCTCTCGCCCTGCGTCGCCTCGATTCCCTGCTGGCCGCCACCCCCGCCCCCACCCAACCCGGCCGCATCATCGTCGGTTGCCCGCCGGGCGAATTCCACACCTTCAGTCCGCTGCTGGTGACTTTTCTTCTGCGCCGCCGCGGCTGGGATGTGGTCTATCTGGGGGCCGACGTGCCCATCAACCGGCTCCAGGCCACCATCGAAGCGACCCACACCGATCTGGTCGTCTTCTCAGCCCAATTGCTGGACACGGCCGCTTCCCTCCTGGACGCCGCCCAATCGCTGGAGGACGCCGGGGTGGCCCTGGCCTTCGGCGGCCACATCTTCACCGCCACGCCCGGCCTGGCCGAACGCATCCCCGGCCATTATCTGGGCGACGTGCTGCAACAGGTGCCCTACGTCATCGAACGGTTGGCCCTCAACCCGCAGCCTGCCCCACCCACAATGCCGGTCACCGACGACTATCGCCGCGCCTGGGCCTATTTCCGCGAGCGGGCCAGCCTGATCGAAACCCAACTGTGGCAACAGAATATGCGCTGGGACGGCAACACTACTGACTTCTCCGATATTTCCCACTATCTGACGCGCAATATTTTGTCCGCGCTGCGCCTCGGCGATCTGGCTTACGTGGGGCCAAACCTGGAATGGGCGGCCGGCATTGTCAGCAACCACCACCTGCCGCCCCAGGCGCTGCCGGAATTTATGACGGCCTATACGCAGGCCGCCGCGCACTATTTGAGCGAGCCGGAAGGGCGTCTCGTCGTCGATTGGCTGGGGAAGGTCACCGCCGCGCTGCAAGCCTCCCCGGCGCTCACCAACCCCAATCGATAACTCTGCCACACAAGGAGGACAGGAAACCATGCGCTACGTCATTACGGGTGGATCGGGCGTCATCGGCACGGCCCTGGCTACCAGCCTCATCGCCGACGGCCACGAGGTGATCGCTCTCAGTCGCAACCCGGCCGGCCGTGAATTACCCCGCGGCGTGCGCGGCGTCAAGTGGGACGCGCGCACGGCCGACGGCTGGGGCGAATGGGCTGACGGCGCGTTCGCCATCGTCAATCTGGCCGGGGAGAGTATCGGCGGCTCGGGCACGATCCCTATGCCCGGCACGTGGTCGAGCGACCGCAAGCGACGCATCAAGGAGAGCCGGCGGCTGGCCGGCGAAGCCGTGGTGGCCGCTGTGGCCGCGGCGGCCGTGAAGCCGCGCGTGGTCTTCCAGATGTCGGGCATCGATTATTACCCCACGACCGACGCCAAGTCCTCGGCCACCGACCCCGTAATGACCGAAGCAAGCGCCCCCGGCCGCCAATTCCCGGCCGAGGTGGCATCCGTCTATTGGGAGCCGGCCACCGCCCCGGTCGAGGCGTTGGGCGTGCGGCGGGTCATCGCCCGCACCGCGCCCCTGCTCAACCGCCAGACCGGCCCGCTGCCCGCCTCGCTGCTGCAATTCCGGCTCTTTGCCGGCGGGCGGCTGGGTAGCGGCCAGCAATGGTTCACGTGGATCCACACCGACGATGCCGTGCGCGCCATCCGCCACCTGACCGAAAACGAGGCGGCGCGGGGCGTCTACAACGTGGCCGCGCCCGACCCGGTGACCAATGCCGAGTTTACGCGGGTACTGGGCCGGGTAATGGGCCGCCCGTCTATCTTGCCGGTGCCCGCCTTCGCCCTCAAACTCATGTTGGGCGAGGTGTCCACGCTCGTGCTGGAAGGCCGGCGGGTCAGTGTGGACAAGCTCCAGGCGCTGGGCTTCACCTTCCGTTTTCCGACGCTGGCGGCGGCATTGCGCGATATAATCGAGAAGTAGGGAGCAGGCTGGCTGCCGGCCCCTGGGAGAGACGAAACATGACACACCAACCCGATATCGTATTACAAGCCAATGGCCGCCCAACCCGCGGCTATCTGGCCCGCCCGGCGACAGACGAGCCGCGGCCGGGCGTGGTGGTTATCCAGGAGTGGTGGGGACTGAACGACCACATTCGCGACATTGCCGACCGGCTGGCCGGCGCCGGATTCGTCGCCCTGGCCCCCGATTTATATTACGGGCAAACCGCGGCCGAGCCGGACGAAGCCCGCAAACTGGCGATGGCCCTGGAATATCCCGACGCTCTGGGGGTGATTCAGGCGGCCATCGATTACCTGATCGCCGATGATGGCGTGGCCCCCAAGCAGATGGGCGTCGTCGGTTTCTGCATGGGCGGGGGATTGGCCTGGCACGGCGCGGCCAGGCTGGATGGCGTGGGCGCGGCCGTGCCCTGCTATGGCGGCGGCCCGGAAATGACACCGGACGAAGCGGCGCAGATCCGCGCGCCCATTCTGGCGATTTACGGCGAACTGGATCAGGGTGTCTCGCCGGCGGTGGCCCAGCAACGGGCGGCGCTGATGGACGCGGCCGGCGTGGCCCACGAGACGATCATCTACCCCGGGGCGGGCCATGCCTTTATGAACGACCGGCGGCCCGTCTATCATCCCGAAGCGGCCGAAGACGCCTGGCAACGAATCATCACCTTCTTCCGCCAAAACCTACGCGACTGATGTTCCGGTGCGATGCACTTTCCGAAGTGCGTCGCACCTCCTCCTAATAATGAAAACACCCCCGCCCAAACAACTCCAGGCGGGGGTATTTTCCTTGCGAACGGATCCTTTAACGAGAATTCAGTGCAATGACGATCCGGCTCAGGCGCGCCGGGAGATGAAGTTCCAGATTGCCAAAACGATGACGGCCCCAATCAGGGCCACGATAAAGCTGGTGATATTCCACTCAAAGTTGATGCCGCCGCCAAAGAGCAGGCCATAAAGCGCGCCCCCGACGAAAGCGCCGATGATGCCGGCCAGGATATTGCCGATCAAACCCTGCTGGGCGTTGCGGCCGGTGATCATGCTGGCGATCCAGCCGACAATGCCACCGCCAATAATCCAACCAAGTAAACCAATCATACCTTTCCTCCGTATATAGCAAAAACAATTGATGATGAAAGCCGTTCGCATGAGCCGGCGAGTTCCGCTCGTCAATCTACGCTGGTAGATTGTTGCCGCAGACTAACCGTGATTGATCGACATCATAAATCTAAACTTCTCCCGGCGATATGGGGAATTACCCCACCGAGCGCGTCCGTCCACCCTTACGCAGCGAGAGGGCGGGCAGGCGTCGTGGCACAAAAAAACACCCGCGCCGGCGATAGGCGCGGGCGCGGGTGTCTGGCGTTTGGCGAGCAAATGTCGCTGACGACAACAGAAGGCTAGTCAGTGGCGACCAGCATTTCCTCAATCGTCTTCTTCTTGCGCTTGCGGCCAGGGCGACGGCGTTCTTGCTGTTGCAACGCGCGCGTCTCTTCAACAAGGCGACTGCGCTCGTCTTCCAGGCGGGCCAGTATTTCGGCATTACGCTTTCTCTGATCGTCTGTCAACACTACCTTCTTCTTAGACATTCTCGGTAAACTCCTTTCGCCAGAAAATGATGTCGATCTGTCGTCGGGTCTTCCCATAAGCCTATCGACGGCCCACCAGGCTCCCCATTTCGGGTCGGTGGAATGCGGGCGCGAGAAGTGAGCCGTTGGGAGCGAGACGCGCGCGAACGACGTAGGGATGAAGGACAGGCGGGCGGGGTATGAAATAGGTGTGATCCATGAGACGGGCCAAGCTATTCTAATGGGAGTTTAACACATAACGGCGCGGGCTTCCAGTCCAATTTTCCAGGGCGAGTCTGAGCAACTTTCCGCCATCCGGCCGCGAATCAGATAGAATCATACGGCTATGTATAAACCGATGTTTGTCTGGCTGGGTTCGGGGCGGGCGCGCAAGCGAGGCGTGGGCGGCGACGGCCGCTTCCTCGACGAGGCTACCCGCGCCGGCTTGCCCGTGCCCGCCGGGGCAGTGGTGCTGGACGAGTTTTACCGCTTCGGCCGCGAATCGGGGCTGGTGGCCGGTTCGGTCGAACGACCGTTCATCCCCGACACCGAGCTGTGGCACAATACCCTGTTCCATAGCGTGCGCCTGCCGCCATTTGCCCGGCCGGTGGTCGTGCGGCCGTCTTTTTCGGCGGCGCGGGTGGGCGAATCGGCCGGCGATGACCCCGCCCGCCGGGCCATTGATCTGAATGATCCCGACGCCGCCGCCGCGGCGCTGGCCGGGGTATGGGCCTTGGCCCACCAAAGCGGGACGGCCCGCGCTGACGTAGTCATTCTGGAGATGCTCCCCGCCGCGCAGAGTGGTTGGGTCACGCTGGGCGAGGATGCCGACCGCCTGCTGCCCGGCCCCGACGGGCTGCCGGATGGCCTATTGCCCCGTTTGCTCGGCCGGGCAGCCCCCGATGCGACCTTGCCCCCCTTCGCCCGGCGCTTGCAACTGTTGCTACGCGGCGTGCGCCGGACGTTCGACCCCGCCCCGCCGCGCGTCGCCTGGGCCGACGACGGCGCGATCTGCCGCCTGTTGGGCATTGTGGAACAGGCCTGACAGGTTGGCCGGGAAACCGCCGGCCGGGACGGCCATCACCCACCTGTCAGAGCGGCCCAGCGGCTTAGTGAATTCCCAAAAGGCTTGCGCCACGGCGCGGGCGGGTGCACAATCGTCCGGTCACCCAACCTGTCTTCGCGGGATGGGGACTTATCGAGAGCATTATGAAACAAATCACCTCCCACATCCTCACCCTGGGCCTGGCGCTGATCGTGTTGCTGGCCGCTTGCTCCACGCCGCTGGAAGGTCTGGCAACCCTTGTCCCGACCGCGGCCCAGCCGGCGTCGGCGGAAGGAACGGTCGCGGCCTCGGCCGTTCCCGCCGACGCGACGGGCGTCCCGCCGACCGCGCCCTCGGCCGCCGACCTGGCAGCGACCGCCGTGGCTGCCACCGAGGTCGCCTACGCGGCCATCATCGCCGCCCAACCCACGCCCATTCCGACCGAGGCCGTGACGCCGACCCCCGCGCCGCCCATCTCCTATACCTTTCAGCTCGTCAACACCTTCCCCCACGATGCCACGGCCTTTACCCAGGGGCTGGTCTACATCGACGGCGGGTTCTTCGAGGGTACGGGGCTATGGGGCGAATCGACGTTGCGCGAGACGGCGCTGACCAGCGGGCAGGTGTTGCGCTCGGTGGCGCTGGAGTCGCAATACTTCGGCGAAGGCATCACCCTGTTCGACGACCGCATCATCCAGTTGACCTGGCAGGAGCACACCGGGTTTGTCTATGACCGGGCGACCTTTGAGTTATTGCAGACGTTTGCGTATGACACCGAGGGCTGGGGCATTACCCACGACGGCCAACGCCTCATCGTCAGTGACGGCTCAAGTACAATCTACTTCTGGGACCCGGAGACACTCCAGGAGATCGGCCGGATCACCGTGCGCGATCACCGGGGGCCGTTGAACCTCCTGAACGAACTGGAATACGTCAACGGCGAAATCTGGGCCAACATCTGGATGACCGATCTCATCGCCCGTATCTCGCCGGAGACGGGCGATGTGCTGGGATATATCGACCTGAGCGGCCTGCTGGACACCAGCAATCTGCCCCAACCGGCCGACGTGCTGAACGGTATCGCCCACGACCCGGCCACCGGACGGCTGTTCGTCACCGGCAAGCTGTGGCCGAGCATTTTCGAGATCGTTGTCATTCCCAAAGAGTGATATGGCCGATAAAGTGTATTGATTAGACACGGCAATTATGATAGAATAAGAACTTCTGTTCTATCGTAGCGATACGCGCGCCGACCCACTTCCGAGGAGAGACATGTCCAAATTTGAACTGGTAAGCGACTTCGTGGCGACCGGCGACCAGCCACAGGCCATCGCCGAGCTGTTGGAAGGGATGGGCCGCGGCGACAAATTCCAGACGCTGCTGGGGGCCACGGGCACGGGCAAGACGTTCACCATCGCCAACATCATCCAGGAAACGCAACGGCCGACCATTATCCTGGCCCACAACAAGACGCTGGCCGCACAACTCTACAGCGAGTTCCGCGAGTTCTTCCCGCGCAATGCCGTCTCCTACTTCGTCAGTTACTACGACTATTACCAGCCGGAAGCCTACATCCCCCGCCACGATCTCTACATCGAGAAAGAGACACAGATCAACGACGAGATCGACCGCCTGCGGTTGCAGGCGATGGCGACGCTGAAGAGCCGGCGCGACGTCATCATCGTGGCCTCGGTGTCGTGCATCTACGGGATCGGCAACCCGGAGGCGTGGGGCAACGTCATCCTGGAGATCGAGCGCGGCGGGCAATACCGGCGCAACACCATCCTGCGCCATCTGGTGGACATCCAGTATGACCGCAACGATACCGACCTGCGCCGCAGTACCTTCCGCGTGCGCGGCGACACGCTGCAAATCTATCCGGCCTACGCCGAGACGGCCTTCCTCATCGAGTTCTGGGGCGACGTTGTGGAGCGCATCGCCGAATTCGACCCGCTGACCGGCGAGGTCTTGCTGGAACACACCCGCGTGGCGATCTATCCGGCGCGCGAGTTCATCACCGACGAGGAGAAGCTATCACGGGCCATCAACGACATCGAATCGGAACTGACCGAGCGCATCGGCCAGTACAAGAAAGAGAACCGCCTGCTGGAAGCCCAGCGCATCGAGCAGCGCGTCAATTTTGACCTGGAGATGTTGCGCGAGGTGGGTTTCACGCCGGGCATCGAGAACTATAGCCGCCATCTGGACCAACGCCCGGCCGGCTCGCGCCCCTGGACGCTGCTCGACTACTTCCCGGCCGACTATATGATGGTCATCGATGAGAGCCACATGACGCTGCCCCAGGTGCGCGGCATGTGGGGCGGCGACCAGAGCCGCAAGAGCATCCTGGTCGATTTCGGCTTCCGCCTGCCCAGCGCCATGGACAACCGGCCGCTCAATTTCACCGAGTTCGAGAGC
>CXWJ01003615.1_pt1 | contig 11606 bp, 7 predicted proteins | sample 590841 | NCBI WGS metagenome assembly CXWJ01 (sample SAMEA3498367, study PRJEB10139) | wastewater metagenome | biome: wastewater treatment plant; material: activated sludge | place: Austria | collected 2015-01-21 | reverse complement strand
GCTTGTGCCACTACATCAGCACCTGTTGCGGTTACTGTTAGTTCAATTCCGGTAACAATTGGTGCAAGTTCTACTTCAATATGTGCAGGAACTTCTGTTAGCTTAACATCATCTGCAACCGGAACCGGTACCACTATACAAAATGTAAATTTCAGTAACAATACCGCGGTATCTATCCCGGATAATAGTGCTACCGGTGCATCATCATCCATTACTGTTTCTGGAATAAACCCTACAACAATTGGTGCTACAACTGTTGTATCAGTAACTGTAAACATTACTCATACTTATGATGGCGATATTGAGGTGAGATTATATGCTCCTAATGGTGCTTATCAATTATTATCTAACCGCAGAGGTGGAAATGGAGATAATTATACCAACACAGTATTTAATATGGGAGCTTCTAATTTAGTTACCGCAGGTACCGCACCGTTTACAGGAAATTATATTCCTGAAGGTAATTTTTCAAACTTTACCGGTAATGTAAACGGAACCTGGTCTTTACGAGTTTATGACAGGGCATCAAATGATGTTGGTACAATTAATAATTGGACACTTACCCTAAAAAATACAGTTGCAACTACTATTAGCTACGCATGGTCTTCTACCCCTGCAGGATTTAATGCCTTAACTGCAAATACATCTGCCACACCATCACAAACAACCACTTATATTGTAACTGCAACTGAGAGCGGAACAGGATGTGTAGGTAGCAACAACCTTACTGTCAATGTTTCTAACCCCATTGTTCAACTAAATGGAACTACAGCCATTTGCCAGGGAGGATCAACTACACTTAATGCTTCGGGTGCTACTACTTATTCATGGAGCCCTTCAACAGGATTGAATACATCTTCAGGAAATACAGTTATAGCCAATCCATCATCAACACAAACTTATACTGTAGTTGGAACAACAAATGGATGCACCAATACAAAGACGATTACTGTAGATGTAACACCATTACCAACGGTAACAGCAAGTGCAAATACATCCGTTTGCGAAGGTTCATCTGCAACTTTAACAACCGGTGGAGCTACTACTTACTCATGGTCTCCTTCTACGGGGTTAAATACTACCACAGGAAATACTGTTATTGCAACTCCATCATCAACCCAAACTTATATTGTTACCGGAACACAAAATGGTTGTACCAACACTGCCGTGGTTACTGTTTCGGTAAATCCTTTACCTTCTGCAAGTATTAGCCCATTTGGTGTAATAAATAGTTGTAATCCTGTTGTATTAAGTGCTACAACCTCTGCACCAAATATTCAGTGGAGGCTTAATGGTGCCAATATAAATGGTGCCAATTCTCAGGCTTACACAGCTAACATAAGTGGGAATTATACTGCCTATGTTACCGATGCGAACGGGTGTGGTAACGAAACTGCAATTGCACAAATTACTTTTGGAGGCGGCTTACCCCAAATTGCTGCACCAAACGGAAATACTTTTTGTGCAGGAAGCGCAGGTGCTCTCCTAAACACACAGTCTGTAGGTAGCTATCAATGGTATAGAAATGGTATTTTAATTTCCGGTGCCAATTCAGCTTCATATTCTGCAAATTCTAACGGAAACTATTATTGCTATATTACCAATGCGGGTTGTTCGGGTGCTTCAAATACTATAACTGTTACTCAAATAAACAATCCTATCCCTTCTATTAGTAATACCACACCTCTCACTTTTTGTAGTGGTGGCTCAGTATTGCTAACATCTAACACCTTTTCCGGAGTATTATACCAGTGGCAAAAAAATTCAGTTGATATTGCAGGTGCAACAAACCAAACTTATAACGCTACTTCTTCAGCAACCTATCGTGTAAAACAAACAGCCAACGGGTGTTTTAAGTATGCTCCCGGAGCAGTTGTTAACTCAGTAGGCACCTCATTAAGTGCGAGTATTGTTGCAAATGGATCAACCACTTTTTGTAATGGCGGTTCTGTTGACCTAACCGTTACTAACGCTATTCCGGGGTATAATTTTCAATGGCAGAATAACGGGGTAAATGTTGCTGGTGCAATCTCATCAACTTACCAGGCTAGCACCACAGGAAATTATACATGTGTGGTGTCTGCATCGTGCGGTTCTATTCCTTCAAACAGCATTGCGGTATCGGTAGGAGTAATTAATGCAAATGTAGTACCGGCAGGTACGGTAACAATTTGTAATGGTTCATCGGTATTATTATCGGCCAATACTGGCAGCGGATACCAATACCAGTGGCAATTAAACGGAGTAGACATAACCGGTGCAACCAACAGTACTTACAGCGCCAATAATGCCGGAAACTACACAGTTGCTATCAACACAGCATGTGGTAATGCAACCTCTGCAGCTACTACAATAAACATTACTGCTTTAAGTGCTGCAATTTCTCCTGCCGGCACTTCTACTATTTGTGCAGGAAGTAATTTAACTTATTCTGCTAATACCGGTACCAATATTACTTACCAATGGTACAGAAATGGAGTTGCTTTAACAGGATCAACAGGTTCCTCTTACACTACATCAACACATGGAAGTTACTATGTAATGCTAACTCAGGGTGGCATCTGCACTTCTTTGTCAAACGTTACTACTTTAAGTGTTACCAATAATCCTAACCCTGTTATTACTCCTGCCGGGCCAGTAACATTTTGTGCAGGGCAAACGGCAACATTAACTGCAAATACTTTTACGGGTGTTGTTTATCAATGGCAAAAAAACGGAACTAACATTACAGGTGCCGTAAACCAAAGCTTAGTTGTGTCAACAGCAGGCACATACCGCGTTAGAGAAACTGCGAATAATTGCTACAAACAATCATCCTCCGTTACGGTTACGGTTAACTGCCGCATGGGTTCCGATGGTGTATTGATTTCGGAAGAAGATAAATTTGGTTTTGAGGTAATGCCTAATCCATTTACCAGTTCAACAAAAATTATTTTGTCTGGCGCTGCCGATTTAAAATCAACTTCGGTAACTGTTCTTAACACCATAGGAACTATTGTTAAACAAATCTCTAATGTCTCAAATTCTGAAATTGTTTTAGAAAGAAATCAATTGGCTGCCGGAGTTTATATGGTTATTGTAAAAGATGCCTTTAATCAACCCGTAGTAAAAAGAATTATAATTGAATAAAATATCCTGTTAACCAACTTAAGCTAAGGCCCGCCCCACAAGCGGGCTTTTTTGTTTGTAAAAAATGAGAAACGTTTTAAAAGTATCTGCGTATAGTTTATAAAGAATGATAACTTTGAAATAATGATTAAAAAGCTAATCCCCATTGTATTTTTTCTTCTTGCATTGTTTACTGACAATATTTGTTGGTCGCAAACTGCATGGATAAACTACACCTTTACCAACTCTCCGCTTCCTGAAAACTCAGTGCGGTGTATTGAGATAGATGCACAGAATAGAAAATGGATTGGGACAGATTACGGGTTGGCAGTTTTTGATGACGTAAGCTGGACTGTCTATTTTACTACCAACTCAGGCTTGCCTGATAATGCCATACGAGCCATAACTTTTGACAATAGCGGCAACACATGGATTGGAACATTAAGTGGTGGGTTAACAAAATTTGATGGCACCAATTGGACTACCTATAACACCAGTAATTCGTCTTTACCTGCTGATTATGTAAAGGCACTTGAAATAGATACTGCAAACTTTCTATGGATTGGAACCATTAACGGCATTGCAAAATTTGACATGGTTAACAATTGGGAAACATTTACTCCGGCTAATTCTATTTTAATAACGGCAAACATTGCATCTATACATGTGCGGGCAAACAACCAAAAAATTATTGGAACATTAAATGGCGGATTAATCATTTTTGCAAACGATACCATTAAAGATGTGCTTACCATTGCCAACGGCAGTGGCATACCCGATAATACGCAATTAGATTTAGCCGAAGATTCTCTTGGCAACATTTGGTTTGCCACTGCGGCTGATGGGCTTGCCGCATACAGAGGGCCTTTCGGCTGGTTTTGGTATCATCCCGGCATATCAACCATACCAAGCCCCAACCTTAGTGCCGTACATTTTAACAATACCGAAAGTATTTTGTGGATTGGCAGTATTGACAATGGATTGATAAAAAAAACAGGAGCTACTTTCAGCGCTTACACAACTTCAAACTCTTTAATGCCCGATAATCACATACAATCGCTTACGGTTGACGATAGCAACGTGGTGTGGATGGGCACGGCAAGCAATGGGGTGGTAAGGTTTGATGAGGCGTTGCTTTCTTCTACACAGTCAATTAATAATCCGGTAATAAGTTTTTTATACCCTAACCCTACAACAGGTAATTTATTCTTCAATAATGCCGATGAAGCTTTTGCAACCATTAAAATTTACGATGTAAGCGGAAGGGTTATTTACTCAAAACAAATTACCGCTGGCAATAACGAAATTGATTTGAGTGAATGCGGGAACGGAGTTTTTTTTGTGGAGGTTGTTATGAGAAGTGGCGAAAGAGTTTTTGATAAGGTTTTGAAAGCGAAGTAAGATAAGTTAAAACCTATTGAAATAATACCAATATCATATACATTTTTTTCTGGGTCAATTTCCTGCCTCGGATTTTATTGCCCCCAAACCTGACAAGCCAGTTTAATCTGTTAGTGAAAAAAGGTCGCTCATAGAAGTGTAATGTACCCCATTGTTTAGACTGCATATTTCAAAGTTAAATATATTATTCATTTGATGTTGATGTTGTAAGATTTCTTTTTGCTACTTTTTCTTTGTTATTATCTGTTAGTATGTTGACAACTGAAGGCTGATAAATTTCTACAGGTGATTTGTAATCGAGCGATTGATGAGGTCGGTCGTGATTGTAAAAATTAAAATATTCAATTAATGCCATCCAGAGTTGGGTTCCGTTTTCAAACTTATTGATGTATATTTTTTCTTGTTTTACGCAGCGCCAAACTCTTTCTATAAATGCATTGTCGGTGGCTCTGCCTCTGCCGTCCATGCTTATTTGTACATTGTCCAGTTTATTTTCCTGCCAGATGTTGGTAAACTTTTCGCTGGTAAATTGGCTGCCCTGGTCGGAGTTAAATATTTTGGGTGCACCATAATTGTCAATAGCCTCTTGTAAACATTCTTTGCAAAATTCTACCGTCATGGTGTTAGATAATTTCCAGCTCATCACATAGCGGCTATGCCAATCTATTACTGCCGCTAAATACATAAACCCTTTTTCCATTGGCACGTAGGTAATATCTATACTCCACACTTGATTGTTGTGGGTAACAGGTATGCCTTTTAATAAGTACGGATATTTTTTTTGTCGCGGTGCAGCTTTGCTCAGGTTGCGTTTTGGATATTGGGTGATGATGCCCATTTTGTACATGAGCCTGCGGATGCGTTTGAGGTTATACACTTCTCCATCACGTTGCAACACTTGTAGTATGCGTCTGCTGCCATAATACGGATGCGTTGTGTGCAACACATCCATGCGGTTCATTAGCTCCACGTTTGCCTGTGGCTCGGCTCTGCGCTCGTAATACAACGATGATTTGTTGATGCCCGCCAACTCACATTGCCGCGTTAACGATAACTTTTTATGACTTTTATTTATCATCGCTTTACGAGAACTTTTGTCCAAGGAACTGTGCAGATTTTTTTTTAAGCCACTCGTTTTCTATGCGTAGCTGCCCTATTTGCTTGTATAATTCTTCTTGCAGCTTTTCTGCCGAATCGTCTTTCGCTTCATGCGGTTGTTCAAAAATGTTGCTGCTACTTTCAAGCAATTGTTTTTTCCATGCGCTTATCTGGTTGCTGTGCAAGTCGTACTCTGCGGCAAGTTGGGCTATGGTTTTCTTTTCTTGTAGCGCCTCTAAAGCTACTTTAGCTTTAAATGTGCCTGTTAGTGTTCTTCTTTCCTTTCTCATTTTTTTAAACTGCTTATTGGGTTAAATTTACATATTCATTTAACTCTTTTGACAGTCTAAATTTTGGGGAGCATTACATTATTAAATCAAAAAATTATTATCCAATAAAATTTAACCACATGAAAAAGTATATTTTAATGCTAATAGTATTTGCACTCATAATGGGTAATGTAAAAGCACAATCATGGCAATGGGCTAAAAAGGGAGCAAGTGTATCTTCTGATTATTTGTCAAATATTTGTACCGATGCAAATGGCAATGCTTATGTAATAGGTCAGTTTGGTTTTTATGGAGGGCAGCCTGCCAATTATATGATTTTTGATAACGATACGGTATATATCAACGGGGTTGACCAAATATTTTTAGTAAAGTATTCTCCCTCCGGAAATGTCGTTTGGGCTAAAAGTATTGGTGGTAATAATCCCAATACCGGAGCATCTTCTTATACCGAAGGAGGTTACCAGGTGCATTACGATGCGTCAAGCAATTCCATTTTAATTACAGGTAGTTTTTCGGGCACCTGTTTTTTTGGTCCAACGAGTTTATTTGGAATAGAAGATATGTTTTTTGCCAAGCTTGATTTAAACGGAAACTATTTATGGGTAAAAGGTATTTATTGCAACAATATTTTTAGTATCAGTAATAATTGTCTTAGTTCCGACCCTACAGGTAATATTTACATGAGCGGTATTAGTCCCGATTCTATTTCTTTTGATAGCACTAAACTACCGGCAGGTAACTATTTAACTAAATACGATTCAAACGGTAATGTATTGTGGGCAAAGAAGAAATTTGTAGATGCGTATTTTAGAAAAATAAATTTTTTTAACGGTGATTTATTTGCATTGGGCATTATTACAAATGACACTTCACTAATTGACACTGTAACGTATATCTCCAATTTATCTTCCACATCTTTTTTTACCCGGTTCGATACAAGCGGTAACGTAAAATGGATAAAGTTTCCTACCAGTAGTGCAGGAGCATTTGGTTCTGATATGGATATGGATGCAATGGGTGCGTTTTACATAAATGGTTCATTTAAAACGGATATTAATTTAGGAGGCAATATTGTTACCAATGCCAATTTGTATGATATGTTTATTGTTAAATATGATGCTAACGGCAATGTTATTTGGCTTAGACAAGCAAATGCAAGCAACTCTGTTTTAGGTTATAGAGGAGTTACAACCGGAGACGGTAGCACTTATGTTGAAGGGTTATTTGACGGAAGCGCCTCTTTTGGTTCTTACAACCTTACTTCAACTGGGAGTAACGATATTTATATAGCCCGTTACAATTCAAATGGTGATTGCCTTGGAGTAAGACAAATAGCAATAGGTAACGGTACAATGGGCGCATCATGGATTGCTGCTGATAATCTCGGCAATTGTTTTATAGCGGGCTCTTTTTATTCTCCTCTTACTATTGGTTCTACAACATTATCTTCTGCTGGTTTTTCAGATGTATTTATTGCCAAACACGATGTAATTACAGGCTTAGGTGGAGGCGAGGGCAGGATAGCAAACCAACAACTTGTCATTTACGCTAACCCCACAGCAGGCAAATGCAACATAACAGTGCCCGATGATTTTGTGCACGAGCAAAACCTAACCCTAAGTATATACGATAACACAGGCAAGCTCATACAGCAAAAAACATTGGAGATGATTTCCCCCTTGGGGGGTCAGGGGGCTGGCAAAATAAAAGTGAATTTGGAGCAAGAGGCAAAAGGAGTTTATAATGTTACCTTAAGCAACAAAAAGAAAAGTTATAATGGCACGATTGTGTTTGAGTAGTTCTGTACTCAATACGCCCTTTCATTTAATCCCTGCATAAAATTTACAAAAGCTTTGCTCACTACTTTGTTACCGCCCGGTGTAGGGTAGTTGCCTGAAAAATACCAGTCGCCACGATTGTTTGGACATGCGCTGTGCAGGTCTTCAATTTTCTGGAAAATAATTTTTACATCTGCTTTGCAATCTTCAGGCGTAACCAACTGCGCAATTTTATCGGCAATTTGCGATGCGGTAAACGGCTGGTAAATGGCACGCACATAATTTTTCATGGGGTGAACATTGGATGCGAGTTGCTCTTTGCATTTTTCAAAAACTTCGTCCAGTATATGTTCCAAATTATTTTCTTCCAACAATGCAACAGCAGCACGGAATGCAATAAGGTCACCAATTTTTGCCATGTCTATTCCATAGCAATCGGGGTAACGAATTTGCGGGGCTGATGAAACCAAAATAATTTTTTTTGGCTCCAGCCTGTCTAACATTTTAATGATAGAATTTTTAAGCGTTGTGCCGCGCACAATGCTATCATCAATCACTACTAAATTATCAATGCCTTTGCGTATGGTGCCGTAAGTAATATCGTAAACGTGCGCAACCATATCACTACGATCGGTATCGTTGGTAATAAATGTGCGGAGCTTAATATCTTTTATTGCAATTTTTTCGGCACGTGGTTTAATAGAAAGAATTTCGTTAAGATTTTCCTCTGTGATGTTTGTGCCCAATGCTTTTATCTTTCTCTTCTTTACATCCTTCAAATAATCTTCCATTCCTTGCATCATTCCATAAAAAGCTACTTCGGCAGTGTTGGGAATAAAACTAAAAACGGTGTTGCGCAAATCAGAATCAACAGCCTGTAAAATGCTTTGGCATAAAAGCCTGCCTAATTCTTTTCTTTCTTTATAAATCTCTACATCACTTCCGCGAGAAAAATAAATACGTTCAAAAGAACAACTCAAACGTTGCGTTGGGTCGTTTATCAATTCTTCTTTTACTCTGCCATTCTTTTTTATAACAACAGCATGCCCGGGCTTAACCTCATGTATATCTTCAAACTTTGTATTAAACACAGTTTGTATTACGGGGCGCTCGCTTGCTACTACAGCTATTTCATCATCGGCATAATAATAAGCAGGGCGTATGCCGGCAGGGTCTCTTAACACAAAAGCATCGCCATGCCCTACTATGCCAACCATTGCATAGCCGCCATCCCAATTTTTGCTTGACCGTTTTAATATGTTGGCAATATCTAAATGCTCGCCAATAAGCGGAGATATTTCTGATTTGGTATTTCCCAACTCCTTAAATTTTTGGTAGAGCATTTCATTTTCCTCATCTAAAAAATGCCCTATGTTTTCCATTACGGTTACCGTATCATTTTTTTCGCGTGGGTGCTGGCCAATTTCTACTAAGTGATTGAACAACTCATCAACATTAGTCATGTTAAAGTTACCCGCCATTGCAAGGTTGCGTGTCATCCAATTATTCTGGCGCAAAAACGGATGGCATGTTTCTATGGAGTTGCCACCAAATGTTCCATAGCGCAAATGCCCCAGAAATAATTCGCCTGAATATTTGCTTGCATTTTTGTTGATGTGATCAAAAATTTCAACAATGGCATTTTTCCTTATAGACCGGTAACGCGAAATGTATTCATCACCCGGCTTAGGGTCTAACTTTATGTTTACAACACCTGCACCATCCTGCCCGCGGTTGTGTTGCTTTTCCATAAGCAAATACAACTTGTTGATGCCGTAGCGGGCAGTGCCGTATTTTTTTTCGTAATAAGAAATGGGTTTAAGTAATCGCAATAAAGCTATTCCGCATTCGTGATGTAGGTAATCTGACATGCGGGCAAAGATAGTGAACTATTTCACCTCTCTTTAGTTGCTGAACAGATGCGTTTTTAAGATGATGGCTCCGCCTTTTTCAAAGATTTTGAAAGCATAAAAAGGAAAAAGAGTCCCAATAGAAAATAGCTTACAAGGGCAATAACAGAGTTGCGCATGTTGCCGGTAAATTCTTCAATTAACCCGTAAGAAGCAGTACCCAATACCAATCCTATTTTATCACATATATCATAAAAACTAAAGTAAGATGCATGGTCTTTTGTTACGGGTAACATTTTTGAATAAGTACTGCGTGATAAAGATTGTATGCCTCCCATTACCATTCCTACAGTAAATCCTAAGGCATAAAACTGTAATGATGTGTAAGTGTAGTAAGCACCTACGCAAATAAAAATCCAAACAACTATTGCAATGATTAGTGCTGTGGTGTTTGAAAATTTTTTAGAGAGAAAAGAAAATAAATAGGCGCCTGCAATTCCTACAAACTGGATGATGAGCACTGTTACAATTAACTCATCATCTTTTAACTTCAACTCTTTTGCACCAAACAAACTTGCCACATACATTACGGTTTGCACGCCCATGTTGTAAAAGAAAAAGGAAATTAAAAAAGTTTTTAGCAATGCGTTTTCTTTCAGTGAATTTAAAACGGTACTTAATTCTTTAAATCCTTTTTTAAATAAATTGCCTTCGTAACTAACCTGCGTTGTTCTTTCTGGTAAATATTTAAATGTGATAAGTGCAAATGCTATCCACCAAATGCCGGTAAACAAAAAAGAAAAGCGTGGCGCAAAAGTGCTGTCAGTAATGCCAAACAACTCAGGCTTCATTATTAAAATTAAATTGATGATAAGCTGAATGCTGCTGCCTACATAACCCAATGCAAAACCTTTTGCCGAAACTTTATCCTGCATATCGGTAGTGGCAATTTCGGGCAAAAATGCATTATAGTAAACTACACTGCCAGCCCAACCAACACTTGCCAGAATAAAAGCAATTATTCCAAGGTATAATTCATCAATGCCTTTAAAGAAAAAAAGAGAAGCACAACTTACCGAGCCAAGAATGCAAAAGAAACGCAGAAAAGATTTTTTGTTTCCTTTAAAATCTGCAATTCCCGAAAGTAACGGAGATAAAAATGCAACCAATAAAAATGAAAATGAAAGTGCATAACTGTATAATGCAGTGTTTTTATACTCGCGTCCTAAAAAATGCACAATATCATTTCCGTGTGCAGATGTAATCGAATTGTAGTAAAGTGGAAAAACAGCAGTAACAATGGAGAGAGAATAAACAGAGTTTGCCCAATCGTACATTGCCCAGGCATTAATTATTTTTTTGTTGTTTTTATCGCTCATAGTTTAATTTATGCTTGCATCTAAAAGTTTCCTTTAAATCCATGATAAATTAAGACGTGCCGTTACTCCATTATTACTAACCGTTTTGGTTGTGGGAGGAGCCGTTGGATTTGAGTTAAGTAAAATTTTTATTGCGCCAAAATTTATTGTAGCAATATTTTCTACATCAGTAACATCATCATCGTTAAGGGAGATTTTAAAATCAGAGCCCATGTCAGAGAAAACAGGTGCAACAGCAAATGGCAGAGTAGTACTCATAATAGGCCCTGGTGTTACGTTGGCTAAAAGTTGAGAGTTGTAATTAGTATAATTTTCAATATCCGGAAATACAAACAAATCCGGATTGCCATTACTTACACCATCGTTATCCCACGTACTGCCGCCTGAGTTGGTTGACGGCATAGCAAGTACTGTTACCGAATTGAGCCTAAATCTGACATATATAGTTGTGTTTACATCTACCGAAGCGCTTGTGGTTTTATTGTTAGCAGTTGCTCTTGCCGCCACGCTGTAGTAACCTACTTGCGAGAATACATGCATCACATTGGCTCCGGCTGCAGATGTGCCGTCATCAAAATCCCACTCTATTTCAGCGTTCATATTTACAGTGGCTGAGAAATAAACGGTGTCTATTGGTAAAACTTTATCTTTAGTAATATCTGCTTTTATCTCTGTTATAAAAGGAGCAGGTCCATCATCATC